>ERZ761607.1781-NODE-1781-length-25216-cov-5.912205_pt1 | contig 25216 bp, 21 predicted proteins | sample MGYA00511164_ERZ761607 | MGnify/ENA primary metagenome ERZ761607 (study PRJEB28899, sample SAMN02445080) | bioreactor sludge metagenome | biome: EBPR sludge | place: Australia: Brisbane, Thorneside Wastewater Treatment Plant | collected 2011-06-22 ... | reverse complement strand
CGCGTATTTCGGCCGCCCCGCAAATCGTCTAAGCCGCTTCCCATGAACCAGCGCCGCCGCCCCGTCCCCTTCGAACTCGGTCCCGTGCATTTCATCGGCATCGGCGGCATCGGCATGAGCGGCATCGCCGAGATCATGATCCGTATCGGCTACACGGTGCAGGGCAGCGACCTGAAGGCCAGCGCCAACACCGAACGGCTGGAGAAGCTGGGCGCGAAGATCTTCATCGGCCAGGCGGCCGCCAACGTCGAGAACGCCTCGGCCGTGGTCTATTCGACCGCCGTGAAGGCCGACAACCCGGAGATGGTCGCCGCCCGCGAGCGCCGGCTGCCGCTGGTCCGCCGCGCGGAGATGCTGGCCGAGCTGATGAGACTTCAGTTCTCCGTGGCGGTGGGCGGCACGCACGGCAAGACCACCACCACCTCGATGATCGCCGCCCTGCTCGACGCCGGAGGGCTCGACCCCACGGTGGTCAACGGCGGCATCATCAACGCCTACGGCACCAACGCCAAGGTCGGGGAGGGCGACTGGATCGTCGTCGAGGCCGACGAGAGCGACGGCACCTTCCTGAAGCTGAAGTCCACCGTCGCGGTGGTCACCAACATCGACGCCGAGCACCTCGACCACTGGGGCGACTTCGAGGCCGTGAAGAAGGGCTTCCAGGACTTCGTCGAGAACATCCCCTTCTACGGCTTCGCGGCGGTCTGCGTGGACCACCCGGAGGTCCAGGCCATGGCCGCCCGGATCGAGAACCGGCGCCTGGTCACCTATGGGACCAGTCCGCAGGCCGAGGTTCGCGCCCAGCACATCACCATGGGCCCGGACGGCGCCCGGTTCGACGTGCTGATCACGCCGCTGGCCGGGGAGCCGATCCGCTACGAGGGCCTGACCCTGCCAATGGCCGGGCTGCACAACGTCATGAACGCCTGCGCCGCCATCGCCGTGGCCCGCGAGCTGGGCGTCGACGAAGCCGGCATCCGGGCGGGCCTGAAAGGGTTTGGCGGCGTGAAGCGGCGCTTCACTACCACCGGCGTCGTCAACGGCGTGCGGATCATCGACGACTACGCCCACCACCCGGTGGAGATCGCCGCCGTGCTGACCGCCGCCCGGGCCATGACGCCGGACGCCAAGGTCATCGCCGTGGTCCAGCCGCACCGCTTCACCCGGCTGCGCGACCTGATGGCGGAGTTCAGTTCCTGCTTCAACGACGCCGACGTGGTCATCGTGGCCGACGTCTACACGGCCGGCGAGGCGCCGATCCCCGGCATCGACCGCGACGGCCTGATCGAGGGCCTCCGCCGCTTCGGCCATCGCCGCGCCCTGCCGCTGGAAAGCCCGGCGGCGCTGGCCGGGATGATCGCCGAGGAGGCGAAGGCCGGCGACATGGTCGTGCTGCTCGGCGCCGGCGATGTGACCAGCTGGTCCTATGCGCTGCCGGCGCAGCTTGAGGCGCTGGGGACGTGAGCGTGGGCGGCTGGCGCATCCTGAAGGGAGTACTTGTCGTCCTGAGTCTGGGCGTGATCGGCTTCGGTGGCTGGTTCGCAAACATGCTGACCACCACGCGCCCGGCGTCTCCACAGGGAGAGCTTACGATCCCCTGGGCGACGCACGGAGGCACGGTCTTTATCTCCGCCACCGACCAGCTCCTTCTCTATCTCGACTGGACCTTGGCTGGGGTCGTGCTGGTGACCTATTGGCTCGGCGCGCTGGCAATGCGGAACCGCAAAAAGGCGCGAGGATGACCTGGAAAGCCAACCTCCCGCCCGTGCGCGGCAAGCTGCTGTTCGACGAGCCGCTGGCGCCGTTCACCTGGTTCCGGGTCGGGGGGCCGGCCGAGGTGCTGTTCCTGCCGGCTGATCCGGAGGACCTCGCCGACTTCCTGCGCCAGCTGCCGCAGGGCGTGCCGGTCACGGCGCTGGGCGTCGGCTCCAACGTCATCATCCGTGACGGCGGCGTGCCGGGCGTGGTCATCCGCTGCGCCGGCAAGGCCTGGGGCGAAGTGCTGGTCGACGGCGATCTGGTCATCGCCGGACCGGCCGCGCTGGACGCCCAGGTCGCCCGGGCGGCCGCCAAGGCGGGGCTGGCCGGGCTGGAGTTCCTGGTCGGCATCCCGGGCACCATCGGCGGCGCCCTGACCATGAACGCCGGCTGCTACGGCCGCGAGACCAAGGACATCCTGGTCTCGGCGTCCGGCTACGACCGGACGGGCGAGTTCCGGGTCTGGGAGAACCAGGACTTCGGCTTCACCTATCGCCACACGGTCGTGCCCGAGAACAGCATGTTCTGGGTCCAGGCCGTGTTCCGCGGCACGCCCGACGATCCGGCGGCGGTGAAGGCGCGCATGGACGAGATCACCGCCCGCCGCGAGACCACCCAGCCGATCCGCGAGAAGACCGGCGGCTCGACCTTCAAGAACCCGGAAGGCCACTCCTCCTGGAAGCTGGTCGACGAGGCCGGCTGGCGCGGCAAACTGTTCAAGGCGACCGGCGGCGGGGCGATGTTCAGCGACCTGCACAGCAATTTCATGATCAACCCGGGCGAAGCCACCGCCGCCGACCTCGAGGGTCTCGGCGAGGCAGTCCGCGCCGATGTGAAGGCCAAGACCGGCGTCGAGCTGAACTGGGAGATCAAGCGGATCGGGCGTCCCTGATTCCGAGGCACCCCTCCTCCTCGATGGAGGAGGGGCAGGGGTGGTGGTGTGGCCACCACTTTGCCGGTGCAAGCTCAACAGGTTCGGCGCTTCTCGCGCCCTTCCGGACAAACTCTGCTTCCACCACCATCCCCGGCCCTTCCTCCATTGAGGAGGAAGGGAGACTCGTTCTCCTCACCAAATCTCCATCGCATCGTCACCACCCCTCGCTTGACTTGGGCCGCCGCCTGTCGCACCCGCCTGACATGCGCTTGATCCTGCCCGCCCTTGTGGCCAGCTTCGCCCTCTCGACGGCTGCCTTCGCCGCCGAGCCCTCCGACACCGCCGCGGCGCTCCGCGACAAGGCGCTCGGCGATCCCACCGCCTGGACCCTTCTGGAAGACCTGACGACCGGGATCGGCCCGCGCCAGGTCGGCTCGCCGGGCATGGCCCGCGCCAAGGACTGGGCGGTGAAGACCTTCACCGATCTCGGATTCACCAACATCAAGGTCGAGACATTCGCCAAGCCGTCCTGGACGCGCGGCGCGGAGTCGGCCTCCATCGTCGGGCCGTACCCGTTCAAGCTGTCGATCTTGGGCCTGGGCGGCACCGTGCCGACCCCGGCCAAGGGCATCGAGGCCGAGATCGTGGTCTTCCGGTCCTACGCCGAACTCCTCGCCGCGCCGGAAGGGTCGCTGGCCGGCAAGATCGCCGTGGTCACCCAGTCGATGCCCCGCACCCAGGACGGCGCGGGTTACGGCGCCGCCGGCGTCGCGCGCCGTTCAGGCGCGTCGGAGGCCGCAAGACGCGGGGCGATCGCCTACCTGGTCCGCTCGATCTCGACCTCGGACTCGCGCCTGCCCCACACCGGCGCGTTCCGTTATGCCGAGGGCGTCGCCAAGATCCCCGCCGCGGCTCTGGGCGTGCCCGACGCCGAGCTGCTGGAACGCCTGGCCGCCCGCGGCCCGGTCAGGGTGAAGCTCAACCTCGCCTCGACGACCAATCCCGACAACGTCGCCTGGAACATCTCCGCCGACATCACCGGCAGCGAAAAGCCGGAGCAGGTCGTCGTCATTGGCGGCCACCTCGACAGCTGGGACGTGGGCACGGGCGCCATCGACGACGCCTCGGGCATCGCCATCACCACGGCGGCCGCCAAGCTGATCGGCGATCTGCCGCGCCACCCCAAACGCACCATCCGCGTGGTCATGTGGGGCTCGGAGGAGAGCGGCGGCTCCAGCGAAGCCTACGCCGCCGCCCGCAAGGATGAGATGGCCAGTCTGATCGCCGCCAGCGAGAGCGACCTGGGCGGCGATCGCATCTATGCCCTGCAGCTGCCGAAGGGCGCGGCCGGGGATCCGATCCAGGCGCAGCTCTCCGCCCTGCTGGCGCCGCTGAACATCATGGTCTCCCGAGAGCCGGCGCAGTTCGGCGGCTCGGATGTCGAAGGGCTGCAGGACGCCGGCGTGCCGGTGTTCAGCCTGCGCCAGGACGCCAGCCGCTACTTCGACTTCCACCACTCCGAGGACGACACGATCAACAAGATCGAGCCCGCGCAGTTCGACCAGAACGTCGCCGCCTGGGCCGCTGTCGTCTACATGATCGCCGACGGCGACATCGATTTCCGCACGCTCAAGGACGCCAAATGAGCCTGCCGCTCCAAGGCCATCACGTCGCCGTCCTGATGGGCGGCCTGTCCTCCGAACGCGAGGTCAGCCTGGTTTCCGGCGCGGCCTGCGCCACGGCGCTGGAGAGCCTCGGCGCGAAGGTCACGCGCATCGACGCCGGTCGCGACCTGGCCCAGGTGCTGGCCGCGCTGAAGCCCGATGTCTGCTTCAACGCCCTGCACGGCGAATGGGGCGAAGACGGCTGCGTCCAGGGCGTGCTGGAGACCCTTGGTCTGCCCTACACCCACTGCGGCGTGCTGGCCTCGGCCCTGGCCATGGACAAGGCCAAGTCCAAGGCGGTCCTGGCCGCCGCCGGGGTCATTGTGCCGGGCGGCGGGCTCTACAACCGGCACGACGTCGCCCGCGACCACGTCATGCCGCCGCCCTATGTCGTCAAGCCCAACGCTGAGGGGTCCTCGGTCGGGGTGTTCCTGGTCTTCGAGGGCGCCAACGGTCCCCCGCAGGAGGTGATCGCCCCGACCTGGACGTTCGGCGAGGAGGTGATGGTCGAGCCCTATATCGCCGGCATGGAGCTGGCCGTGGCGGTCATGGACGGCAGGGCCCAGACGGTCACCGAGATCGTCCCGCGCACCGGCTTCTACGACTATGACGCCAAGTACGCCGAGGGCGGCTCCGAGCACGTCGTGCCGGCGCGGATGCCCAAGGAGGATTTCGACCGCGCCCTGCGCCTGTCGGAGCTCGCGCACGCCGCGCTTGGTTGCCGCGGAGTGACCAGAAGCGACCTGCGTTATGACCCTGTTAAGCGTCTTCTGGTCCTTTTGGAGGTCAACACGCAGCCCGGCATGACGCCTACCTCTCTCGTTCCCGAGCAGGCGGCCCATCTGGGCACGTCGTTTGACCAACTGGTGCTCTGGATCGTGGAGGATGCGTATGCCCGCGGTAATGCGGGGGGCGGGGCGCGGTAGCGCCAAGCCCCGGGCCAAAGCGCCCGCGAACCGGGGCGCTGGACCCCGAAAAGCCTCCCAGGCTCCCCGGCCGGCGGCGAAGCTGCGCGCCGCGCGCGGCGTCCTGCCGCCGATGGTCGCCCTCGGCGTGGTCGGCGGCGTGCTCGCGCTCGGCCTGATCGTGACCCTGGCCACCGGCGACCGCGGCGAGCGGCTCGCCCACGCCGCCCTGGCCAGCAGCACCGGCGGTCTCGGCTTCAAGCTCGAGAAGGTGCATATCCAGGGCGCGTCGCCCATGGCCCAGCAGGCCGTTCTTGACGCCACCGGCCTGTACAAGGGGCAGCCGATCCTCGACGTCGACCTTGAGAAGGTCCGCCAGTCGGTGACCCATGTCGGCTGGGTCAAGGACGCCCAGATCGTGCGTCTGCTGCCCGACACCCTGGTCATCGCCGTCAAGGAACGCGAGACCCTCGCCGTGTGGCAGACGGGCGGTCGGACGTTTGTCATCGACGGCGGCGGGCGCGCCATACCCGAAGCGGATCCGGGTCGATTCCCGCAGCTGCCGCTGATCGTGGGCGAGGGCGCCAACGACGCGGCCGCCGCGATCCTGCCGGCGGTGCAGTCGCGTCCGCGTCTGCGCGACCGGCTGGAGGCGCTGGTGCGTGTCGACGGTCGCCGCTGGGACCTGCGCCTCAAGGATGGCGGCATCGTCCAGTTGCCGGCCGTCGACGAGGAGTCCGCCCTGATCCGTCTGGACCAGCTCGATGAGCGCCAGCGGATCCTGGAGCTGGGCTTCGAGAGGATCGATCTGCGCGAACCGGGGCTGATCGCCCTGCGTCCGCGTGACACGCCGCTGCCGGCCGAAGCGCCGGTCTCGGCGGGCGTTTAGTGAGCAGAGGGGCAGGGGTGCTCAGGACGATGGCTCGATCGGATGATCGCAAACAGGCCCGGGACAGCCTGAAGGCGGCGTTGGCGCGTCAGCCTGTGATCGCGGCGGTCGATCTGGGAGCCTCGAAGGTCGCCTGTTTCGTGATGAAGCCGGACGGCGTGCGCCGCGCCGATCGCACCCTGACCACGGCCGGAGTCGGCTACGTGCAGTCGCGCGGCGTCAAGGGCTCGACCATCGCCAGCATGGACGAGGCCGCCGAGGCCATCGCCCTGGCGGTCGAACGCGCCGAAGCGGTGGCCGGGGTCAGCGTCCAGGGCGTGACCATCGCCACCGCCGGCGGCCAGATGGCCAGCCATCGCGTGTCGGCCCGCGTGTCCATCGGGGCCCGGCCGATCTCCGACAATGACTGCTCGCGCGCCCTGGCCGCGGCCCTGGCGCAGATCCGGCTTCCCGGCCGGCGGCCCCTGCACATCCTGCCGATCGCCTGGTCGGTCGACGGCCAGCGCGGGGTGCGCGACCCCCGGTCGATGTTCGGCAAGAGCGTCGGCGTCGACCTGGTCGTCGTGTCGATCGCCGACACCATCTTCCAGACCCTCGGCCACTGCGTCGAGCGCGCGCACCTGCAGTTCGAGGGCGTTGTCGCCTCGCCCTTCGTCTCGGCCCTGGCCGCCCTCGAGGAAGACGAGATGGATCTGGGCGCCATCTGCATCGACATGGGCGGGGGCACGACCTCGGCCGCCGTGTTCAGCGGCGGCAGCCTGGTCCACGTCGAGTCCCTCGCGGTCGGCGGCGAGCACGTCACCCAGGATATCGCGCGCGGCCTGTCGACCTCCCGCGCCGGCGCCGAGCGCATCAAGACGTTGCACGGTTCGGCCATCGCCTCTGCCAACGAGGATCGCGAGATGATCGAGGCGCCGCCGCGCGGCGATGATCCGGGCGCCGGTCCCGTCATCGCGCCGCGCTCGCTGCTCAAGGGGATCATCGCCCCGCGCGTCGAGGAGACGCTGGAGCTTCTGCGCGAGCGCCTCAAGGAATCCGGAGCCCCGATCGAGCCCGGCGCGGGCATCGTTCTGACCGGCGGGGCCAGCCAGCTGGCCGGCGTCCGCGAAGTCGCCGTGCGGGTGTTTGACCGCCCCGTGCGCCTGGGCCGTCCGCGCCGCGTGCCGCATCTGGCCGACGCGGTGACGGGCCCCGCCTTCTGCGCCGCCGCCGGCATTCTGCACCGCGCCGCCTTCGGTCCGCGTGAAGCCGTGTCGGCCAAGGTGTTGGCCGGCGCCGGAAAGCGACGCGAACCGGTCGACCCCGGGGCGGGAACAGTCACCAAGGTGGCCGCCTGGCTACGCGACAATCTGTAGCCGCATTTCCGCGGCTGATTCGCGCAACGCCTTACTCCACAACAAAAATGCTCCGAACCCCGCTCGACCCGGGGGCGACTCATATTATGCGGTTAACTGCCGATTAACGATGTGGGTCCGATGGTTAACCCCGCCGTAAGGCATTGCCGGCGGGCGGGTCGCCGGAATGTTCGAAAGAACGCCAGGACACGGGGTCCCTAATGAAGCTGTACGCGCCTCAAACCACTGAACTGAAGCCCAGGATCGTCGTGTTCGGCGTCGGCGGCGCCGGCGGCAACGCGGTCAACAACATGATCGAAGCGGGGCTGGAAGGCGTCGAGTTCGTCGTCGCCAACACCGACGCCCAGCAGCTGCAGTTCGCCAAGACCGAACGCCGCATCCAGCTTGGCGTTCAGGTCACCCAGGGTCTCGGCGCTGGAGCGCATCCGGAAGTCGGCATGAGCGCCGCCGAAGAGAGCACGCCGGAGATCGGCGAGCACCTCGACGGCGCCCACATGGTCTTCATCACCGCCGGCATGGGCGGCGGCACCGGCACCGGCGCCGCGCCGATCATCGCCAAGTGCGCGCGTGAGCGCGGCATTCTGACGGTGGGCGTGGTCACCAAGCCGTTCCATTTCGAGGGCCGCCACCGCATGCGGCTGGCCGACGCCGGCATCGCCGAGCTGCAGCGCTACGTCGACACCCTGATCGTCATTCCGAACCAGAACCTGTTCCGCGTCGCCAACGAGCGCACGACCTTCGCCGAGGCCTTCGGCATGGCCGACCAGGTCCTGCATTCGGGCGTCCGCTCGATCACCGACCTGATGGTGCTGCCCGGCCTGATCAACCTCGACTTCGCCGACGTCCGCACGGTGATGACCGAGATGGGCAAGGCGATGATGGGCACGGGCGAGGCCTCGGGGGACGACCGCGCCCTGATGGCCGCTCAGAACGCCATCCAGAATCCGCTGCTCGACGAGGTCTCGCTGAAGGGCGCCAAGGCCGTGCTGGTCAACGTCACCGGCGGCCTGGACATGACTCTGCTGGAAGTCGACGAAGCGGCCAACGCGATCACCGATCAGGTCGATCCGGAAGCCAACGTCATCTTCGGCGCGGCCTTCGATCCGGCTCTGGAAGGCTCCATCCGCGTGTCAGTGGTCGCCACCGGCATGGACGGCGCCTCGATCGCCGCCATCGAGCCGCAGCGCACGACCCGCGTGAACGCCACCGCCAAGCCGCTGATCGTCGACCAGGCTCCGCCGGCGCCGGCGCCCGCCTATGAAGCGCCGGTCGCGCAGGCTCCCGAGCCGGTCGCGAGCTTCGCGTCGCCAGAGCCCGAGCTGATTCAGCCGCGCGTCTCGCTGGAAGCCGAGCAGGCCGACCTCGCCTTTGAGGCCCCCGAACCCGCGCCGACGTTCGCGGCGGCCCCGGCCCCCGAACCGGTCATTCAGGCGCCCGTCCAGCGCACGGTCATCGTCGATCCTTTGGTCGACGAGCAGGAAGACATCGATACGCCGCTGTACGCGGAGCCGCACTACGGTGACAGCCGCCAGCAACGGAAGGGCTTCCTGAGCCTGTTCGGCGGGCGACCGCAGCAACAGCAGCCGCGCTTCGACGGCGGCGCGCCTCGCGCCATGGGTCGCGGCGGCGCCGCGGCGCAACCGCAGGCGGTCGAGGAGCCCCAGGTCGACGACTCCGAGGATCTGGAAATCCCGAGCTTCCTGCGCCGACTGGCCAACTAGCCTGGCGGGCGACGGGAGCGGTCCGCCGTTCCCGTCCCGCGCGAAGTTGCGCACACGGCCGCCGGCCGGACTGTTGCAGTCCGGCCGGCGGTTTCGTTTTAATCCAGCATTTTCAACGTGTTGCGGGCGTTACAATCCGAAACAGCGATTGTTTTGCTGCGTCGCGGCAGGACTCTTAAATGGCACGTGGGGCGTTGAACGGCCGGAAAGGCCGTCATCTTAAGACTTGAAGGGTCTCTCGTGTCGTTGTCGGCCAATTATCAGCATACCGTGGCTGGACCCGTGATCTTCGCGGGCGTGGGCGTGCATACCGGCGCCCATGTGCGGGTGGCCGTGCGTCCTGCGGCGGCCGACGCGGGCATCACCTTCGTGCGCACCGACGTCAAGGACGGCGACAACGCCATCCGTTGTTCGGCCGAGGCCGTGGGTGAGACCCGCCTGGGCACCGTGATCCTGAACGACGCCGGCGTCAGCGTCTCGACGATCGAGCATCTGATGGCCGCGCTGTGCGCCCTGGGCGTCGACAATGCCGTGATCGAGCTGGACGGCCCGGAAGTGCCGATCCTCGACGGGTCGTCGGAAGTCTTCATCCAGGTTCTCGACCGTGTCGGCCGCCGCCGCCAGGAAGCGCCGCGTCGCTTCATCGAGGTGCTGGAGCCGGTGGAAGTGGTCGAGGGCGACAAGGTCGCTCGGCTGCTGCCGTCGGAGACGTTCGAAGTGGCCTTCGAGATCGCCTTCGACTCGGCCCCGATCGGCCGTCAGCGCGTCGACCTGGAGGTCACCGAGCAGTCGTTCCGCGAGGAACTGGCGGATTGCCGCACCTTCGGCTTCCTGAAGGATGTCGAGGCCCTGCGCGCCATGGGCCGCGCCCGCGGCGCGTCGATGGAGAACGCCGTGGTGGTGGACGGCGACCGCGTGCTGAACCCGGAAGGTCTGCGCCGCCCCGACGAATTCGTGCGCCACAAGGCGCTGGACGCGGTCGGCGACCTCTATGTCGCCGGCATGCCGCTGCTCGCCCGCTTCGAGGGCCTGTACGCCGGGCATGGCATGAACAACATGCTGATGCGTGCGCTGATGGCGAACCCGCAAGCTTGGCGCGTCCGTACACTGGCGCCGGAACTCGCCGAAGCGGTTTGATCGGCTTTCGCCGCATTTGCGCCCGCCTTCCTGTGGTGTAGAAGCCGAGGGGCGCCGGGGGCGCGGACTGTTTCGAGGTGAGGGTAAGTGCTTCGTAGATCGCATGGCCGCACGGTGGCCGTCGTCGCGGCCGTGACGGCGTCTCTGGCCCTCTCCGCCTGCGCTGGCGACAAGAAGGCTGCGCCGCGTCTCGCCTATCAGGAGCGCCCGGTCGAGCTGCTCTATTCGACCGGCGCCTACCGGCTCGACCAGCGTCGCTGGAGCGAGGCCGTCGCCTACTTCCAGGAAGTGGAACGCCAGCATCCGTATTCGGAATGGTCGCGCCGCGCGATCCTGATGACCGCCTACGCCCACTATCAGGGCAACCAGTACGCCGAAGCCATCGAAGACGCCGACCGCTTCGTCCAGCTGTACCCAGGCAACTCGCAGGTCGTTTACGCCTACTATCTGAAGGCCGTCTGCTACTTCGAGCAGATCGTCGATGTGAATCGCGACCAGGCCGCCACTGAACAGGCGCTGGCCGCCCTGCGCGACATCGTCGCCCGCTACCCGCGCACCGAATACGCCGCCGACGCCCGTCTGAAGATCGACATGGTCAACGATCAGCTGGCCGGCAAGGAAATGACCATCGGCCGCTATTATCTGCGCCAGGGTCAGACGCTGGCGGCGATCAATCGCTTCAAGACCGTCATCGACAAGTACCAGACCACGACTCACACGCCCGAGGCGCTGTTCCGGCTGGTCGAGTCCTACACCGCCCTGGGCCTGATGGGTGAGGCGACCGCCAACGGCGCGGTGCTCGGCTACAACTTCCCGGGCGACCCCTGGTACGCCGACGCCTACAGGCTGTTGACCGACAAGGGCCTGCAGCCGGCCGTGGCGCCCAAGGATCCCGGCGCCAAGGTCAGCTACCTGGACAAGATGCTGGGTCGGAAGCCGGCCCCGCCGCCCCCCGGCGAAACGGTCGCGCCGGAGGCCCAGACCCGGGTGTCGCCGCCTGAAGCCGACCCGGCGGCGATCCCTGCGCCGAAGCCGAAGCGCAAGAGCATGCTCGACCGCATTCTTCGCCGTTGACGCGGAACGATTCTGGAACAAACTGCGCGCCATGCTCATCGGGCTGGCCATTCGCGACGTCGTTCTGATCGAGAGCCTGGATCTGGCGATCGGTCCGGGCCTGACCGCCCTCACCGGTGAGACCGGGGCCGGCAAGTCGATCATTCTCGACGCCCTGGGCCTGGCCACCGGCCAGCGCGCGGAGGCCGGCCTGGTGCGCCGCGGCGCGGCCCAGGCCAGCGCCACCGCCATCTTCTCCCTGCCGCCGGATCACGCCGTCTGGGCTGTGCTCGACGAGAAGGGCCTGGCCTATGAGCGGGACGAGGATCTGGTCCTGCGCCGCCAGCTATCCGCCGACGGCCGCAGCCGCGCCTTCGTCAACGACCAGGCCACCGGCGTCGCGGCGTTGAAGGAGCTCGGCGCGCTGCTGCTCGAAGTCCACGGCCAGCACGAGACCGTCGGCCTGCTCGATCCTCGCACCCACCGCCAGCTGCTGGACGCCTTCGGCGGCGTCTCGCTGGGCGCGGTCGCCTCGGCCTGGAGCGGCTGGCGCGCCGCCCGCGAACGCACCGCCGGCCTGCGCAACCTCGCCGCCCGCACGGCGGCGGACATCGAAGAGATCACCCTGCGTCTGGGGGAACTGGACCGGCTCGACGCCCAGAGCGGCGAGGAGACGGCGCTGGCCGAGGAGCGCGCCATCCTGGGCGCGGCGGAGAAGGCGCTGGCCGAGGTCGCCGCCGCCAGGGAGGCGCTGGGCGGCAACCGCCTGGGCCAGAACATCGCCTCCGCTTTCCGATCGCTGGAACGGGCGCGGGAACGCGCGGTCAGCGCTGGCGCCGCGCTGGACGGCCCGGCCGTGAAGCGCCTGGAGGCCGCCGCCGAGGCCGTCGACGCCGCGCTCAGCCAGGTGCGCGAGGCCGAAGCCGCCATCGACAGCGCCGCCGAGGCCTTCGACGTCGATCCCAAACGGCTGGAAGAGGCCGAGGAACGCTTGTTCGCCCTGCGCGGCATGGCCCGCAAGCTGAACGTCGCCGTCGAGGCCCTGCCGCAGGTCCGCGCCGAACTCGGCGCGCGGCTGCGCAACATCGAGACCTCTGAAGAGCAGCTGAAGGCCGCCGAAGCCGCCGAGGCCGCCGCGCGCCAGACCTACCTCGACGCCGCCGCCGTGCTGTCGGCCGAGCGCCGCGCCGCCGGCGACCGGCTGACCGCCTCTGTCGAGGGCGAGCTCGCGCCGCTGAAGCTCGAGAAGGCCAGGTTCCGCGTGGTCGTCGATCCGCTCGGCGAGGAGCGCGCCGGACCCATTGGCCTGGACCGCGTGGCCTTCGAGGTGTCGACCAATCCCGGCGCGCCGTTCGGGCCGCTGGAAGTGATAGCCTCGGGCGGCGAACTCGCCCGCTTCGCCCTGGCCCTGAAAGCGGCCCTGGCGGCGCGCGACCACGGCGCCCAGCCGCTGATGATCTTCGACGAGGTCGACCAGGGCGTCGGCGGCGCCGTGGCCGACGCGGTCGGCCTGCGCCTGCGCCGTCTGGCCGCCGACGCCCAGGTGCTGGTGGTGACCCACAGCCCGCAGGTGGCCGCCCGCGGCCACGCCCACTGGCGGATCAGCAAGTCCGGCGACGCCACCGCCACCCGAACCGCCGTCGAACCGCTGTCGCCGGCCGCTCGCGAGGAAGAGATCGCGCGGATGCTGGCAGGGGCCGAGATCACCGATGCGGCGCGCGCCGCGGCGCGGGCGCTGATCCGGGCGTGACGGAGATGATCGCGTCCCTGTCGGCCGCGCTGTTGCTCGCCGCCGCACCCTCGGGCTGCCCGGACGCGGTGACCGCGCGCACCGTCTACAAGGACGCGGCCTGGTCCGTCGACGAGGCGGGTCTGAAGACCGTGTCGGAGGTGGCGGCCTACGTCCGCGGGCATCCGCCCGCCGAAGTTCACCTGTCTACGGCCTATCACTATCGGGGCAACGTCGCCGTCACGGCCGTGGCGGACGCGTTCGAGAAGGAAGGCGTCCTTGGGCTCGGCGTCATCATCACCTCGATGCCGCGTGCGGGCCCGAGTTCCGTGCCGTCGCCGCCGGACGGCTACATGAACGTGACCATCCAGGTGGATTGCGACGGTCCGGATCGTGACGGCTAGCCCGTAGGCCCTGCGTCCTTCGCGACGGGCGCTTCGCGCCCTCCTCAGGATGACGTAGTCAGTAGAATGCTCCTTGAATCGTCATGGTGAGGAGCGAGCCTCAAGCGAGCGTCGCGAACCACGCAATGACTGACAGCATCCCCGTTCCCGACCTCACCGAAGCCCAGGCCGCGCAGGAGCTGGAGCGGCTCGCCGACACGCTGGCGGCGCACGACATCGCCTACCACCGCGAGGACGCTCCCACGATCAGCGACGCCGAGTACGACGCCCTCAAGCGTCGCAACCTGGCCATCGAAGCCCGCTTTCCGCACCTGATCCGCGAGAACAGCCCGTCGGAGAAGGTCGGCGCCGCCGCCTCCAGCCAGTTCGCGCCGGTTGTGCACGGCGTGCCGATGCTCAGCCTCGACAACGCGTTCGCTGACGAGGACGTCACCGACTTCGACGCCCGCGTGCGCCGCTTCCTGCGCCTTGGCCCGGACGAACATGTCGCCTTCACCGCCGAGCCGAAGATCGACGGCCTGTCGGCCTCGCTGCGCTACGAGAGGGGCGTTTTCGTGCGCGGCGCCACCCGCGGCGATGGCCGCACCGGCGAGGACATCACCGCCAACCTCAGAACCCTGGAGGATATCCCCCAGATGCTCGCGGGCTCCGGCTGGCCGGACGTCATCGAGATCCGCGGCGAGGTCTATGCGCCGCTGGAGGAGTTCGAGGCCTTCAACAAGGCGGCCGAGGAGGCGGGGCAGCGCACCTACGCCAACCCGCGCAATTTCGCCGCCGGCTCGCTGCGCCAGATCGACCCGAAGGTCACCGCGGCCCGGCCGCTTCGCTTCTTCGCTTACGCCTGGGGCGAATCCAGCGCGCCCGTCGCCCAAACCCAGAGCGAGGCGCTCGCGAAGCTCAAGGCCTGGGGGTTTCAGACCAACGACCGCTCGAAACGGGTCGAGGACGCCCAAGGGCTGCTCGCCGTCTACCGCGCCATCGGCACGGCGCGCTCGACGCTGCCCTATGACATCGACGGCGTCGTCTACAAGGTCGACCGGCTGGACTGGCAGCAGCGTCTGGGCTTCGTGTCCCGCTCGCCGCGCTGGGCCATCGCCCACAAGTTTCCGGCCGAGAAGGCGACGACGCTGTTGGAGGCCATCGATATCCAGGTCGGCCGCACGGGCACGCTGACGCCGGTGGCGCGGCTGCATCCGGTCACGGTCGGCGGCGTGGTGGTCCGCAACGCCACCCTGCACAACGCCGACGAGATCGCCCGCAAGGACATCCGCATCGGCGACACGGTGATGCTGCAGCGGGCCGGCGACGTGATCCCGCAGATCCTCGGGCCGGTCGACGCCGACCGGCCGGATCGCGGCGAACCCTACGTCTTCCCGCACGTGTGCATCTGCCCGCTGAAGACGCCTGTGGTGCAGGAGACCACTGCCGGCGGCGAGATCACCGTCGCCCGCCGCTGCACGGGCGAGTTCGCCTGTCCATTCCAGAAGATCCGCCACCTGATCCACTTCGTCTCGCGCCGCGCCTTCGACATCGAAGGGTTGGGCGAAAAGCAGCTGCAGGCTTTCCTCGACGAGGGCTGGATCACCGAACCGGCCGACATCTTCCGCCTGCCGAAGGACGAGGCGAAACTGGCCGCCCTGCGCGAGCGCGAGGGCTACGGCGAGACCTCGGTCGCCAACCTGGTCAAGGGCATCGAGGCGCGGCGCACGATCAGTCTCGACCGGTTCCTGATCGCGCTCGGGATTCGTGACATCGGCGAGACCACGGCCCTGCATCTGGCCCGCGCCTATGACAGTTTCGCCGACCTGGAGCGGGCCGTCCTGCGCGCCTCGGAGCAGGCGGCCAGCCCGGCCTATGTGGCGATTTCTGAGCTGCACGGCATGGGTCCCAAGGCGCTTGAGGGCTTCCTGGCCGTGGCGCCGACCCTGGCCAGGGACCCTTGGCCCGACGCGCCGCTGAGCGCCAAGATCGACAAGGCGCTGTCGAGCGTCCTGGCCAGTCCGGCGCGGCGTGCGCTGACCGCCCGCTACGAGACCTGGGACGCGCTGGTCGCCGAAGCCCAGGCCGCCGCGTCAGGCGTCGCCGGCGACGACTTCCAGGCTCTGTCCGCCATTGATGGCGTCGGTCCGGTGGCGGCGCGGTCGATCGCCTCCTTCTTCGCCGAGGATCACAACCGCCGCCTCGTCGAAGCCCTGGTCGCCGAACTTGACGCCATCACGCCGCTGTCCAAGGCCAAGACCGACACGGCGGTGGCCGGCAAGACCGTGGTCTTCACCGGTGCGCTCGAGAAGATGACCCGAGACGAGGCCAAGGCCCAGGCCGAGAGCCTGGGCGCCAAGGTCTCCGGCTCGGTGTCGAAGAAGACCGACCTCGTGGTGGCCGGGCCCGGCGCGGGGTCAAAGCTCAAGGACGCCGAGAAGCATGGCGTGAAGGTGCTGACCGAGGACGAGTGGCTGGAGATGGTGGGGGGCTGATCGTCCTCCCCGTTCCTGTCTCTTCACGTCATGGCCCGAACACGTCGGGCCATGACGGAAAAAGGGGGGGGAAGAAGCTACGCCGCCTCCCGGTTCCTCCCCAGGTCCGCGAAGAAGGCCAGCGCCGTCACCACCAGATAGACCACCAGACCCAGTCGCGCGAAGGCCCAGGCCGGGCCGGTCGGCTCGGTCAGTTCGCCGATCGACTGGACCGCCACCAGCGCGCCGAGGAACAGCAACGCCGGCCACGCCGTGCGCTCGAACCGGCCCCGCCGCCACAGCCAGGCCGCGCCGGCGACGGCGATCAGACCCATCTCCAGCGTCTTCTCGAAGGTGGGCAGGTTCCACCAGCCCAGGCCCACCTTTTCGCCGCCCGGCCACAGTTCGAGGTCGGGCCGATGAACCAGGAAGTCGAGCACCCAGTGCGAGAACACCGTCGAACCGATAGCGATGGCCGCGGCCCAGGGCAGGCGCAGCAGCCGCGCGACCAGCAGGGCGGCGGCCGACCAGGCCAGGGCCGCCGGCAGGCTGTGGGTCCAGGGCATATCGTAGAGCACCAGGGGGCTGCCGGGCAGGGTGGTGTCGAAGCTCATGTGCTCGACCCCGGCCATGACCAGGCCGCTCCAGGCGATGTCGACCAGCTGGGCGGCGCCGACCAGGGTCCAGAGCGGCGCGCGCGGCTCGATCGCCTTGGCGGCCAGCGCCGCCGCGTAATGTCCTACGAACATGACATGCCCCCGCCTTGTCTTTGTCACCGTTCGCGGCGAGCTTCAGGCGCCAGCGTTATCCAGACAAGCCCCCAGGAACCGCCCATGCTTCGCGTCATCTGTCTTTCGGCCGCCCTGGCCGCCGCCGCCACGCCCGCCCTGGCCGCCGACATCGTCGGCCGCTGGCGCACGCCGACCAACGGCGAGATCGAGATCTACAAGTGCGGCGCCGCCCTGTGCGGTCGGCTGCTGCATACGCCGCGGTTCGCGACCAACCCGAACCTGACCGACCAGAACAACAAGGACGAGGCGAAGCGCGGCCGCAAGCTCAAGGGCCTGACGCTGCTGGAGGGCTTTTCCGGCGGTCCGACCGAATGGAAGGGCGGACGCCTCTATAATCCGGAGGACGGCAACACCTACACCGGCGAGATCACGGTGGTGGATGCCGCAACGCTGAAACTCAAGGGCTGCGTGGTCGCGCCGCTGTGCAAGACACAGGTGTGGAAGCGGATGTAGGCAGCGTCAGCGAGTCTCCCTCCCCACAAGGGGGAGGGAGCGGCTCACATCGGCGCGCAGGCGCCTTCCAGCCAGGCGCGGACTTCGCCCTCGACGAGCGGCCCGACCTTCTCCAGCACCTCGGCGTGGTAGCTGTTGAGCTGCGTGCGCTCCTCGTCGGTCAGCAGGTCGACTTCGATGCAATTGCGGTCGATTGGTGCGAAGGTCAGGGTCTCGAAGCCGAGCATCGGCCGTTCGCCGCCGGGAATCTCGGCCGGTTCTGTGACGACCTGCAGGTTCTCGATGCGGATGCCGTACTCACCCGGCTTGTAGTAGCCCGGCTCGTTGCTGAGGATCATGCCCGGGCGCAAGGCGACGGTGTTCGGCGCCTTGGCGATCCGCTGCGGCCCTTCATGGACGCCGAGGTAGACCCCGACGCCGTGGCCGGTGCCGTGGTCGTAGTCGAGGCCGGCGTTCCACAGCGCCACGCGCGCCAGGGCGTCGAGCGCCGAGCCGGTCGTGCCGACCGGGAATCGCACGCGAGACAGGAACAGGTGGCCCTTCAGCACCAGGGTGTAGCGCCGCTTCATCTCCGCCGACGGGGCGCCGATGGCCATGGTCCGGGTGATATCGGTGGTGCCATCCAGGTACTGGCCGCCGGAGTCGACCAGCAGCAGCGAACCCGGTGCGCAGCGTTCGTTGCTGCGCTCGGTCGGTCGGTAGTGGGGCAGGGCGCCGTGGCCGTTGGCAGCGCCGATGGTGTCGAAGCTGAGATCCTGCAGGTGGCCGGTGGCCTCGCGGAAGGCTTCCAGCTTCGCGACGGCTTCCTTCTCATCGGGGGGATTGGTCTGGCCCTCGGTGGCGATCCAGTGCAGGAACTTCGTCACCGCCACGCCGTCGCGGATGTGGGCCTGGCGCGTGCCCTCGATCTCGACGGCGTTCTTGCAGGCGCGGGGCAGGGTGCAAGGATCCATCCCCCGCACGGCCTCGGCCCCTTCGGCGTCCAGGGTGTCGAAATACCAGGCCGAGGACTGCGCCGGATCGACCAGAACCTTCTGTCCCTTCAGGTCCGCCAGGGCGGCGGGCAGGGCGTCCGGCGTCTCCAGCGACACCTGGTTGCCGAGCCAGGCCGGCAGGTCCTCGGTGACCTTGGCCGGGTCGAGGAACAGGCGCGCCGTGCCGTCGGCCTTCAGCACCGCCTGGCCGATCGGCAGCGGCGATCGGATGACATCGCCGCCCCGCACGTTGAACAGCCAGGCGATCGAGGCCGGAGCGGTAATCACGGCCGCGTCGGCGCCGGCGGCCTTCACGGCCGCGCCGACCCGCTCTCGCTTGGCCGCGGACTCTTCGCCCGCGTACCGCAGCGGATGCGGCACGATCGGCGCCTGGGGCTGGGCCGGGCGTCCGGCGCCCCAGGCGGCGTCCAGGGGGTTGGGATCGACAGGTTTCAGGGTCGCGCCGGCCTTCTCGGCGGCGGCGCGCAGGCCGGCCAGGGCGTCGGGGCTGTGCAGGCGGGGATCGTAGCCGACGACGCCGCCCCTGGGCGCGGCGCTTTCGAGATAGGCCGGCACGCCGCCCTCGACCAGGTCGCGGATCTCGAACACCGAACCGTCGACCTGTTCGCCGACCTGCAGGGTATAGCGGCCGTCCACGAAGACGGCGGCCCTGTCGCGCAGGATCACCGCCGCCCCGGCCGAGCCCGTGAAGCCGGTCGCCCAGGCCAGCCGGTCGTTGGCCTCGGGCAGGTATTCGTTCTGATGTTCGTCCTCGTGCGGGATCAGGAAGCCGTCGAGGCCCTGGGCCTCCATGGCCTTGCGGATCAGCGGCACATGCCGGGGGCCGAAGGACGGGTCGGTGGATTCGTCGAAGGTCTGGCGCATGGCCTGAACTTAGGCGCGACAGGTTGTCCGCGCCACTGGTTCGACGCCCGTCGGAAAGGTTCCGGCAACCGGTTCAGCCTAGCGGGAGAGGATTCGATTCCTTCAGGGGGCTGCGAGGATCCATGTCTTGTCTTGACCACATCCGTCCGTCGAGGCCGGTCGCCTTTTCCCGCCGGCGCGCCATGCAGGCGATCGCCCTGGGCGGCGGGGCGACCTTGCTCAGCACGCTGACGCCGGGCGTCTCGCGGGCCGGCGGCCACACCGAGATGCTGTTGCTGACCTGCATGGACTACCGCCTCACCGGCGCGGTCGAGGACTACATGGAGGCCCGGGGACTGGCGCACAAATTCGACCATGTGATCCTGGCCGGCGCCTCGCTCGGCGCCATGAACGAGCGGTTCCCGGCCTGGGCCGAGGTGTTCTGGGCCCACCTGGACCTGGCGATCGAACTCCATGAGGTTCATCGCGTGATGATCATCGATCATCGAGACTGCGGCGCCTACAAGATGATCCTCGGCGAAGCCTCGGTGAAGGACGCTGACACCGAGCTCAAGACCCACGTCAAACAGCTCTACGCCGTCCGCTCGGCCATCCAGACCCGGAAGCCGGGTCTGGAGGTCGAGATCGGCCTCATGGACCTGGACGGAAAGGTCCTGCAGGTCGTCTGACGCCTACTGCGGCAGCGGCTGGTCCTCGCCCGGAGGCGGCGCGGACGTCGTGGACGAAGCGTTGCTGGCCGCGTCCTCGGCGCTGCGGGCGGCGGCGTCGGCCGCATCCCGCGCCTCAGCGGCGGCGCGGCTGGCTTCGGCGGCCGTCGTGCTGGCAGCGGCCGCCGCGGCGGATTGGGCGTTGTCGAGCGTCGACTGCGCGCCGGCCAGCAAGCCTTCGGCCCGGCCCTGCTCGATCGCTTGGGCCACGGCGGCTTCGTCCGTGGCGGGGGACTGATTCGACACCATGAAGGCCACGGCGATGATGGCCACCACAGCGACGACGGCGGCGACCACCCAGGCGGTGGTGTTGGACCCGCGGTTGTCGGTCACGTGCGTTTCATGGACCGGGCGCGGCGGGGGAGTGGGATCGGTGTAGGTCACGTGAGCGGCCTCCAGGGCGTGATGCCCGACTGGCCGTTTCAACGCGGGCTCGTCGCCGGAAGTTCCTAGCCCCGCTGCAGCACCAGCGTCGCCCAGGCGTCGCGGTGAATGCGGCGCACGACGCGGAAGCCCTTCGACAGATAGGCCGCCTTCACCCGCCGCTCCTGGGTCCGCAGCAGGCCCGACAGGATGGCGACGCCGCCCGGCCGCAGCGCGCGCTTGATGTCCTGGCTGAGCGCCACCAGGGGCGGGGCCAGGATGTTGGCGAACACCAGGTCGTAGGGCGCGTCCCGCCGCACGGCGCGGTCGTTGAGGCCCGAGGCGTGGACGAAGCGGGCGGTGGAGCGGTTCTCGCGGGCGTTCTCGTTGGCGATGCGCACCGACGGGGCGTCGATGTCGGTGCCGACGGCCTTGTCCGAGCCGGTGCGGGCGGCGGCGATGGCCAGCACGCCCGTGCCGCAGCCGACGTCCAGCACCCGGCCGAACCGCTTCGACTTCAGCAGGTCGTGGTAGGCCCGCAGGCAGCCGGCCGTGGTGCCGTGGTGGCCGGTGCCGAAGGCGGCCCCCGCCTCGATGCGCAGCGCGACGGCGCTGGCCGGGACCTGGCCCTTGTCGTGGACGCCGTAGACGAAGAACCGGCCCTCGCGGACCGGCGGCAGGCCGCTCAGCGCCATCGCCAACCAGTCGGCGTCGGCCAGCGGCTCGACCAGCACGGTCAGGCCTCCGGACGCGATCAGGCTGGCCTTGATGCCGTCCTCCTCGTCCTGGGTGGTCGGGAAGGCGTCGATGCGCCAGACGTCGCGGTCTTCGTCCTCCTCGAGGATCGAATAGGTCGCGCCTTCCAGCATCGGATCGGCGTCCAGCGCCTCTGCGGCGGCCTCGGCCAGCGCGCGGGGCCCGCGGGCGATGATCTGGGCGGCGTTGTAGCTCTCGTCGGTCATGGGCGCCCCTCTACCGCGAAGGGCGCGCCGGGTCACGCGGCCTTGAGCGTCTTGCCGGCGGGCGCGCGGCGGCGGGGCGCCTTCTTCGGGGTCGGGGCCCAGTCGGGCGTCATGCCCGCCCGCCAGACCAGCCCCCTGGCGCCGATGTCGAAGCGCGGCGTCAGGTCCGTCTGGGCGCAGGCGGCCGGGGAGGGCTGGACCAGCGCGCGGCGCAGCACCTGCGCCAGCTTCGACTGCGGGGTTTCGAAGGTGAACACCACGCTGACGTTCAGTCCCTCGCCGTTCACCGACCGGGTCGGCGCGTGCGACGGCCAGAACGCGGCCTGTCCGGCCTGCAGCATCACCGGCGTCACCGCATCCTCGCGGGACGGCGTCCAGGGCAGGCCGGCCTGCGGCCCCGCCGGATAGACATACAGCACCTGCCCGCCACGCACGGTCAGGGCGGCCGCCTCGCGCGGGGCGATGGCCAGGGGCGTCGCCAGGCGCGGGCTGGAGATGACGATCGAGGCGTTCGCGCCCAGGACCATCAGGCCGGTCGCTTCGCCGATCTCGGTCGCCAGCTGGTCCAGCACCAGCCGGCAGGCCGGATCGCTGGTCATCACGCCGTCGAGGCTGACCGACAGGCCCCCGGCGCCGATGGCCTTCAGCAGCTGTGCGCCCGTGGCCTTGTCCGCCGCGCCGGCCAGCCAGCCGTCGCGCGGCAAGCCGCCCGGGCGTCGGGTCAGGATACGGGTCCGCGCCCGCGGATGCAGGTCGAGCAGCTGGATCAGCGACTCGTCCGCGAACAGTCCGGTGTCGGCCAGCGCATGGCCGAAGCGCAGCACCTCGCGCCGGGCGAGCCGGCGCTGGTCGGCGGTCAGGGGCGAAAGCAGATTGGCGGGCATCGGCGGCTGTCCCATTGCGGTTCTGTCGCCGGGGGACGGAGCAAACGGGGGGCCAGCAACTTTCCGCAATCGCTACCCCTCCCCGTCATCGTCGGACTTGTTCCGACGACCCATGCGTGGTGAGCGGAAAGGTTGCGTGCGGCGGCCGGGCTTGCGTCCACACGCACCCGTTCGTGTTCATGGGTCGTCGGAACAAGTCCGACGATGACGGGGGAAGTGTGTGGGATGTTTGTTTGCAATGAAAAGTTGCATTACGGTGCACCCCATGGTTTCGCGCGAGGGCATCATCGCGGTCTACATCATGGCCAGCGGCAAGCACGGCACGCTCTACATCGGCGTGACGGGAAACCTGTCCCGCCGGGTCTGGGAACACCGCGAAGGCCTGATCCCGGGCTTCACCGTCACCTACGACTGCAAGCGTCTGGTCTGGTATCGGTCGTTCGAACGCATCACCAACGCCATTCGCACCGAGAAGACGATGAAGCGCTGGGTCCGCGAGTGGAAGGTCAACCTGATCGAGCGCGACAACCCGAACTGGGATGACCTCTACGGCGTGTGGCTGTGACCTTCCCACTCTCGTCATCGTCGCGCTTGCCGCGACGACTCATGCGTGGTGAGCGGGAAGGGGATGTGCGACCGATGGGCCGGGCGCGACTCCCGCCTGCTCGTGTTCATGGGTCGTCGGAACAAGTCCGACGATGACGGGAGGGGAGAGCAGCGTCGCGCCCGCCTGGTCCGCTACGGACCCCGCGACGAAGACAGCGCCGCCAGCAGCTGCTCTTCGGGAACGCGAACCACATTGGTCCGGAAACCTGTGAAAGCCATGGAGCCGGCTCCGATACGGATGCACAGCGGGCCAGACAGCGTCCGCAGGTCGTAGGGGCCGCGGTCGTTGATGTCGGCCACCGTTCCAGCTTCGCCCTTGGGAATGATGTAGACGCTGTAGGTGTGTCGATCTCCAGCCGCCCGCTCGGCCTGTTCGAGAGCGTCGCCGTCCACGCGGCTCCCCAACGGAAGCAGCAGGCGTCCGAAGTAGGGTCCCCTTGCGTAGATGTCTCTCGCGCCGGAACCTTCGTCGCATTGCGAGGCCCGCGACCAGACGTTCATGTCTTCGTTGAGCGCGCGCGTGCCGAGCTTCCCGCTTGTCGACAGGTCCAGGCGGAGCAGGGCGGGGGTCCTGTCGGCCAAGGCGGTCAACCAGGGATCGTCGATGCCGATCGATTTTGTCTCGACCAGCGTCACGGCCTCCAGCCGCAGATCCTGCGGAACCGGACGGTTACCCCACGCGAGAAAGGCGCCTATGGCGAGAAGCCCAAGAGCCGGTAACGCCAGCGCGCCAAGCATCACATGTCTGATCTTCACCGACGCCCCCCGCGCGAATGAATCAAGCCTTCTCCACGAACCCGTCGAGCACCTTCTTGTCGCCAGCCTTGTCGAAGCTGACGGTCAGTTTGTTGCCCTCGACCGACGCCACCTTCCCGTAGCCGAACTTCTGGTGGAACACGCGGTCGCCGCGTTTGTAGTCGCTGCCGGCCGAGCTGTCGGAGGTGGCGACCAGGCGGCCCTCGCCCTCGATCACCTGCTGCCGGCCGGGGTGGCTGCCATGGTAGCCGCGCTCCTGCGCGCGCCGCCAGCCGGGTGAGGAATAGCCCTGGCCGAAGCTGCGGTCGTCGTCCCAGCGACTGGTCATCGGCTGGGCCATGCCCGGCCCGCCGCCGTAGTAGCCCGTTTCGGACGAGGCCTCGACATTGGCCACGGGCAGCTCATCGACGAAGCGGCTGGGCAGTTGGCTGGTCCAGCGGCCATAGACCTGGCGGTTGGCGGCGAAGCTGATCCGCGCCTCCTGGCGGGCGCGCGTGATGCCGACGTAGGCCAGCCGGCGCTCCTCCTCGAGGCCCTTCTCGCCCTTCTCGTCGATGCTGCGCTGGCTCGGGAAGACGCCTTCCTCCCAGCCCGGCAGGAAGACCAGCGGGAACTCCAGCCCCTTGGCCGAATGCAGGGTCATGATCTGGACGCTGTCGTCGCCGCCCTCGCGATCGAGGTCCATGACCAGCGAGACGTGCTCCAGATAGTCGCCCAGCGTCTCGAAGGCGGCCATCGACTGGACCAGTTCCTTCAGATTTTCGAGCCGGGTCTGGCTGGTCGGCCCCTTGTCCAGGCGCAGCACGTCCGTGTAGCCGCTCTCGTCCAGGATGGTCTCGGTCAGCCGGGCGTGGTCCAGGCCCGTCGCCAGCTGGTTCGCCCAACGGTCGATGTCGCGGATGAAGTTGGCCAGCTGGGTGCGGGTGCGGGCCGTGATCTCGTCGGTCTGGACCAGGCCGCGCGCGGCGGTCAGGGCCGAAACGCCGCCTCCGCGCGCGACCTGCAGGATCTTCTGCACGGTGGTGTCGCCGATGCCGCGCTTGGGCACGTTGACGATCCGCTCGAAGGCCAGGTCGTCGTCGGGCGATTGCACTAGCCGCAGATAGGCGTGGGCGTCGCGGATCTCGGCCCGCTCGAAGAAACGCGGGCCGCCGATCACCTTGTAGGGGATCTGCAGCATCACGAACCGCTCTTCGAACGCCCGCATCTGGAAGCTGGCGCGGACCAGGATGGCGACGCTCTTGTAGGGCCGCTTGCCGGTGTCGATCGTGCCCTTGCGCCAGCGCTCGATCTCCTCGGCGATCAGCCGGCTTTCGGCCTCGCCGTCCCAGACGCCCCGCACGCGGACCTTCTCGCCGCCTTCGTCGTCGGTCCACAGCGTCTTGCCCAGCCTGCCCTTGTTGACCTTGATCAGATGGGAGGCGGCCGCGAGGATATTGCCGGTCGAGCGATAGTTGCGCTCCAGCCGGATCACCTTGGCCCCCGGGAAGTCGCGCTCGAAACGCAGGATGTTGTCCACCTCGGCCCCGCGCCAGCCGTAGATCGACTGGTCGTCGTCGCCGACACAGCAGACGTTCTGCCGCGCCTGGGCCAGCAGCCGCAGCCACAGGTACTGGGCGACGTTGGTGTCCTGGTACTCGTCGACGAGGATGTAGCGGAAGCGACCGTGGAAGTCGGCCAGCACGTCCGGGTGCTTCTGGAAGAGGGTCAGGTTGTGCAGCAGCAGGTCGCCGAAGTCGCAGGCGTTCAGCACCCGCAGGCGCTCCTGGTAGAGCTGATAGAGCCGCTGTCCGCGGTTGTTGGCGAAGACCGCTCCCTCGGACGGCGGCAGCTTGTCCGGCGTCCAGCCGCGGGTCTTCCAGTGGTCGATCAGCCCGGCCAGGTGCTTAGGCG
>ERZ761607.1780-NODE-1780-length-25217-cov-4.810309_pt1 | contig 25217 bp, 18 predicted proteins | sample MGYA00511164_ERZ761607 | MGnify/ENA primary metagenome ERZ761607 (study PRJEB28899, sample SAMN02445080) | bioreactor sludge metagenome | biome: EBPR sludge | place: Australia: Brisbane, Thorneside Wastewater Treatment Plant | collected 2011-06-22 ... | reverse complement strand
GTGCACCTCCGCGGCGATCACGTTCTGTCCCGCCTGCAGCAGCGCCTTGTCGACCGCGACCTGGTGCCACACCATCTCCACGTCGTTGGGCACGGCGTAGAGCGCGAAGGTGCTCGGGGTGGATGGGGTTGATCCGGCGTTCGTCGCCATCGCCACGATCTGGCTGATCAACGGGTGGTTCCAGTCCTTCGGAGCACCCGGCATGGTCAAGATCAACGCGGCCTGGTTCCGGCGCACCGAGCGAGGCACCTTCGCGGGCATCTTCGGCTTCATGATCCAGCTGGGTCAGGTGCTGAGCGCGAAATTGTCGCGGGCCATCCTCGCCGGATTTGCCATCGGCGGCCTCGCCATCGCCCAGGGAGAATGGCGCTGGCTGTTCATCCTGCCCCCGGCAGTCACTCTTGTCGCGGCGATCTTCATGTCGTGGGCAGCCAAGCCCTCGCCCGATGAGGCGGGTTACCCCGGTGTGATCGAGGACGAACTCGACAATTCCGAAGGCGTAACCGTGACCCTGAAGGAATCGTTCAAGACGATCTTCACCCATCCCCTTGTCTGGTTCTACGCCTGCGCCTACGCCTGTACCGGCGCAGTACGCACCAGCTCCGACCAGTTGTCGATCCTGTACTTCCAGGAACAACTCGGCATGGACATGAAGAAGAACATCCCGGCCACCGTGGCCTGGACGCTGGCGATCATGCCGATGGCCGCCGTAGTGGGCTCGCTGGCCTCGGGTTGGATCTCCGACAAGTTCTTCAAGGGCCGCCGGTCGCCGGTGGCGATGTGCCTCTATTTCCTCGAGGCCGTGGTCATCGGCTTCGCCGCCGTGCTGCTGCTGAAGGGCCTGGTGGGACCGACCCCGGCTGGTATCCTGACCGGGTGCGGCATCCTGATCATGATCGCCTTGACCGCGAATTCGACCCACTCGATCGTCGGCGCGGCCGCCCCGATGGACATCGGTGGAAAGAAGATGGCCGGCTTCGCCGCCGGCGTGATCGACTCATTCCAGTATTACGGCGGGGCAATCTCACTGATCGTCACCGGCCGCGTGCTGGATGCCACGAAAGCTGAACATGGCTGGTTGTTCTGGTATGTGATCATGGCCGGTTTCGGCATCCTCGGTGGCGTGGCCATGTTCCTGGTCATGCAGAAACAGAAGCGCATGAAAGCCGCAGCCGCCGTGTAAGCGCATCGTATCTGGATTGAAAACCTCCCCGCCGGGAAGCCCACCGCTTCCCGGCGGTTTTGTATCCCGGGATTGCTCTCTGCCGAGACAGGACCGCTTCTTGGCGACCCCACACACGGAACGCCGCGCCCTTACTCGCGTTGCATCAACGGGTTGCCAACGGCGCATCCCCCGCGGTTAGAAAACCGTTAAAAAGGCGTTCGCCATTGACCCGTTTCAGCCCTCCCGCGATGATGCCACGGACTTCAACGTGAACCAATCCGGGGTGTTATGGCGGTATCGATTCGATTTGAGCATGTCACGAAGTGTTTCGGCGACAACCGGGTCGTGGACGACATCGACCTGACCATCGAGCCGGGGGAGTTGTTTTTCCTGCTGGGTCCGAGCGGCTGCGGCAAGACCACCCTGCTCCGTTGCATTGCCGGTTTCTATATCCCCGATTCCGGCAAGATCTTCATCGGCAACCGGGACGTGACCACCCTCGCCCCGGAGGACCGCGACACCGGCATGGTGTTCCAGAGCTACGCGTTGTGGCCGCACATGTCGGTGCGGGAGAACGTGGCCTTCGGCCTGGAGCTGCGCAAGGTGCCGAAGGCGGAGATCCAGCAGCGGGTCGCCGAGGCGCTGGCTGCGGTGAAGATGACCGAGCGGGCCGACTACAAACCGAACCAGCTTTCCGGCGGCCAGCAGCAGCGCGTGGCGCTGGCCCGCGCCCTGGTGGTGCGCCCGCAGTGTCTGCTGCTCGACGAACCGCTGTCGAACCTCGACGCGAAACTGCGCCTGGAGATGCGCGGCGAGATCCGCCGCATCTGCAAGCAGTTCGGCTTGACTGCGGTGTATGTGACCCACGACCAGAAGGAGGCCTTGTCCATCGCCGACCGCATCGCCGTGCTCGACAAGGGCAAGATCCAGCAGTGCGGTTCGCCGCGCGACGTGTACAAGACACCTCGCTCGCGCTTCGTCGCCCACTTCATCGGGGAGACGAACTTCATCGATGCGACCGTGGAACGGATCGCCGGCGGCGCGATCCACCTCGCCTCGCCGATCGGCCCGATCACCAGCACCGGCACCCCCGCCGAGCCGGTCGAGGTAGGCCAGAAGGTCACCTTGTCGGTGCGCCCGGAGGTCATCCACGTCGGCTACGAACCGCCGGACGATGCGGGCAATGTGTTCGACGCCGCCGTGCACGACACCATCTACCTCGGCGAGATGGCCCAGCACGAGGTCAATGTGATGAACCGGACGTCCGGCCACGCCGGCGACGTGAAACTGAACGTGTTCGACATGAACCCGAAGATCGTCGCCCTCGACGGCGAACGCCAGCTGGCCAAGATCTGGTTCCGCACCAACAACGTCGTGATCCTGAAACACTGACCGGTCCGCAGCCATGAAGCGCAACCTCGCCATCCTGCTCCTCGCCGCCCTGGTGGTTTCGCTTCCATTCATCTTCCGCCGGCCGGCCCCGGTCGGTGCGTGGAAACCGGGCGATCCGGAACTGGTCATCGTGACCGCGCACAACGAGGCGATCCGGTACGAGTTCGCCACCGCCTTCTCACGCTGGCACCAGGAACGCTACGGCGCTCCGGTGAAGATCGACTGGCGGGCCATCGGCGGCACGTCGGAGATCGCCCGCTACCTCGTCGCCGAATACGTCAACGCATTCCGCTCCTGGTGGCGCAACCAGGGCCGTGACTGGCCGAACGGGGCGAGCGATGCCGTAGTGGACCGCCGCTTCAACACCAGGACACCGCCCGCCGACCCGGCCGAGGTGCCGCGATGGGAGACCTTGCGCGACCTGCACGCCGCCTTCCGCGCCACCGACGACGCAGCGCAGTTCGGCAGCCGCATCGACCTCTTCTTCGGCGGCGGCGAATACGACCACAGCCGCGTCCACGGCCAGGGCCTGACCGTCCCACCATGGCCGGAAGGCGAGGAACCGGCCGACCTGTTCCGCACCGCCGACGGCACGGACCTGATCCCGGCGAAGATCAGCGGGGAAACCTGGCGTACGCCCACGTTCTTCGGCAACGCGGTCAGCACCTTCGGCATCTGCTACAACATGGACCGGCTGGCCGACCTCGGCAAGGCCGCACCGCCCGCCCGGTGGATCGACCTGACCGACCCGGCCTACTTCCGCCAGCTCGGCATGGCCGACCCGACGAAAAGCGGCAGCGTGGCCAAGGCCTTCGAACTGATGCTCCACGCCTCGGTCCGCGAAGCGGTGGACGCGGCCGGCTTCACCCAGGAACAGATCGACGCGTTCGAGGCCTCGATCGCCAAGGCGAAACTGCCCGACGGCGAGCTGCCTCCCGACGTGCCCGCCGCCTACCAGCAGGCCATCGAAGCCGGCTTCCTGGACGGAATCCGCATGATCCAGCTGATCGGTGCCAACGCCCGCTACTTCACCGACTCCGCCACCAAGGTCCCGATCGACGTCAGCATGGGCAACGCCGCCGCCGGCATCGCCATCGACTTCTACGGCCGCTACCAGGCCCAGGTCAGCACAACCCCGGATGGCGTCGCCCGCATGGCCTACCTGACCCCGCTCGGCGGCTCGGGGGTGAGCTGCGACCCGATCAGCCTGCTGCGCGGTGCCCCGAACCGGGAAACCGCCGTGCGCTTCATCGAATTCGTGCTCAGCCCGGAAGGCCAGCGGCTCTGGACCTACCGGCCCGGCACCCCCGGCGGACCGGAAAAATACGCGCTGCGCCGCGTACCCATCCGCCGCGACTTCTATCCATCCGACCACCCCGAGATCCAGGCCCGCCACGAGGAACACCGCCGCCACGCCGCCGACGACCTCGCCGACCCGGCGATCAACCCCTACGAACTCGCCCAGCACTTCACCTACTACCGGCGATGGACCGGCGGCCACTTCGGCATCCTGCGCGACCTGATCCGGGCAATGTGCATGGACTCCTCGGAGGAGCTGAAGGCCGCGTGGCAAACGATCATCGACCACGGCGGCCCGGCCGCCCAACCCGAAGCCATGGCCCTGCTCCATCGCCTACCCGAAACGCCCGTCCCCTTCACCTGGGCACCGTCGCTGAACGTGCCCGGCAAACGCCTGGACTACATGCGCACCTGGACCCTGTTCTTCCGCGACAGCTACCGCGAAGCCGCCGCCGCGGTCGTCCCCTCCCCATCCCCATCCCCCATTAACCATTAACCCTCTCATCCCGATGCGCGCCAAACTTTCATGGTCGATCTTCATCCTCGTCTCGGTGATCTTCGGGTTCCTGTTCATCGCCCCGTTGTGGATGGTGGTGAAGGGCGGGTTCATCGTGGATGGACGCTTCACCCTGGCCTACCTGCGCGGCGTGTTCCAGAACCCGGTGTACACCGAGGGTCTGATCAACAGCCTGCTGCTCGCCATCGGCACGACCACGCTGGTCACGCTGATCGCCGTGCCGCTGGCCTGGCTTGGCAACAAGTACGACTTCCCCGGCAAGAAGCTGGTCAGCGGCCTGATCCTGGTGCCGATGATCCTTCCCCCGTTCGTCGGGGCGATCGGCTTCCAGCAGATCCTCGGCCTCTACGGAGGACTCAACGTCATGCTCGGTCTCGGCCCGATCGACTGGCTGGGCAAGCTGCAGTACTGGGGCGTGATCAGCCTGCAGGCCCTCGCGCTCTATCCGATCATGTACCTCAACGCCTCGGCGGCACTGGCCAACATTGATCCGGCGATGGAGGAAGCGGCGGCCAACCTCGGCTGCCGTGGCGCGAAGAAGTTCTTCAAGATCACGCTACCCCTGATCATGCCCGGCCTGTTTGCCGGCGGCACCATCGTGTTCATCTGGAGCTTCACCGAACTCGGCACCCCGCTGATCATGAACTTCACGAAATGCGCCTCGGTGCAGGTCTTCGATGCGCTCAAGGAAATCGGGACCAACCCCTTCCCCTACGCGCTGGTCTTCGTGATGCTGGCGATGAGCGTGTCCCTCTACGCGTTCGGCAAGTTCGTGTTCGGGGGCAAGGCCTACGCCATGCAGAGCAAGGCCGCGACGGTGTCGGCCACCGTGGAGGCGCGCGGGCTCAAGGGCTGGCTGGTGCTGCTGCCCTTCGCCTTCGTCATCTTCGTCGCCCTGACCCCGCACCTCGGCGTGATCGCCACCAGCTTCAGCGTGCCGGGAAGCTGGTACCAGAGCATCCTGCCCCAGGAATTCACCACCGCGAACTACATCGAGGCGCTCGGCCACTCGATGACGGTGAGCAGCATCCGCAACAGCCTGTTCTACTCGGTTCTCGCCGTGATGTTCAATACCGTGCTCGGCATCGCCATCGCCTACGTGGTGGTGCGCTCGACCATCCCGTTGCGCGGCGTGCTCGATGCGCTGGCCATGCTGCCGCTCGCCGTGCCCGGCCTGGTCATGGCCTTCGGCTACCTCGCCATCAGCTCGTACCTGAGCAACCAGGACTGGGTGAAGGAACAGCCGTTCTGGCAGAACCTGCTCGACGTGCGCACCAACCCGACGCTGTTCCTCGTGGTCGCCTACGCGATCCGCCGCCTGCCCTACATGGTGCGCTCGGCGGTGGCCGGCCTGCAGCAGACCTCGGTGACCCTCGAGGAGGCCGCGGCCAACCTTGGCGCGAGCCTGTGGACGACGCTCCGCAAGATCACCATCCCGCTGATCATGGCCAACCTGATCGCCGGCGGCCTGCTCGCCTTCTCGTTCAGCATGCTCGAGGTCTCGGACAGCCTGATGCTCGCCCAGCGCGAGGAGTTTTACCCCATTACCAAGACCATTTACGAGCTGTTCCAGCTCATCGGCACCGGCAAGTACATCGCTTCCGCGCTCGGCGTCTGGGCGATGATGTTCCTGACCGTGACGATCATCGGCAGCAGCCTGATCCTCGGCAAGAAGATGGGCGCGATCTTCCGCGTGTAGGCCGCCCGGGCCAGTGGATTATTTCCGCAAGAAAAGGATTCCGTCGCGCGGGATTTTCGTGTTCCTTGATGGCATCCCATGCGCACCATCCTCCTCCTGCTGATCCTCGCCGGCCTGCTGTCCGCGCAGGGAGCCTCGTTTTCGCTGGAGAAGGCGGGAGGCCGCTACACCCTGGTGGCGAGCGGCGCGCCGTTGTCGGAGATCCTCGCCGCGATAGACCGGCACGAAACAGCGACGCTGCGGTTCTACAGCAACACCGACCGCACCGTCCACGCGACCTTCCGCGACCTGCCCCTGGAACAACTGCTCGACCGGCTCCGTGTGAGTTTCCTGCTCTCGTATGAATCCGACGGGGAGGGCGACTACCGCCTGGGCGATGCGGTCATGCTGGGCTCGGATGCGCCCGCGACCGATCCCGGTTCCGCCGCCGAGATCCGCGCACTGGTTCGGAACCTGCGCGACGACGACATCCGCTGGAACGCCCACGATGCCTACTACCGCCTGCTGGAACTCGGTTGCACCGCCGTTCCATACCTCGAGGAGGCCCTGTTCAGCGATGACCCCCAAGGCCGCCACATCGCCGCGAACCTGCTGCGCACCCTCTGCCCTGAACATCCGGCCAGCGAGCGCCTGATCGAGGTGACCCTGCAGTTGCTGAATGGCGGCGAAGAATCCTACGACGGCGAACTGGCCTACACTGCGGCGGCCTACGACTTCCTCGCCGGCTCGAACGTCTATCCGCTGGCCCGCTCGCGCATCCTGAATCAACTCAACCACCCGGACCCGGCGGTTCGCTTATACTCCAGCCTGCTCGCGGCGAACCACCGCGAGGCCGCCTTCGCCCCGGGCCTGGTCCGCACCCTGCTGCCCCACCTCTCCGACAACGACCTCTCCGGTGACGCCGGCGCGGCCGCGTATGCCTTGCACCAGCTCGGTCCGCTCGCATTGCCCCAGCTCAAGAGCGCACGCCACAGCGCCCGTGATACCCAGCAGCAGGAGCTGCTCGACCTGATCATCCAGAGCACCGAGTCCGGCAAACCCCGCTCATTCCATCCAACCATGTACGTCGGCGTCGCCAAGAACCCGGCCGAGGCTATGAGCTGGATCAATCCGGCGCGGTGGCGCGCGGAGGATTTCCCGGATGCCCAGGGGGGTTATGCACACGGCGGCGTCAACCGGCTCACCGCGCGCGATTACTACGGACCCTGGGAACCGCCGCCTCCGTACGAGGAGCAGTACGAACATTCGTTTCCCATGCCGGAATCCACCAGCGAGGAAACCTTTCCCTACCGGATCAAGACGGGCGAAACCGTGGCGTCCATCGCGTTGAAATTCAGCACCCCGCCGGACCACCTGATCGCCCACAACCCCGGCCTGGATCCCTCCCGGCCGCTGGTATCCGGCGCGTGGCTACTCATTCCGTGGGAATAAGTCGTCCACCCCACAACCTCGTGACCCGATGATGTTCCGGACGCCCGCGCCCGGATCGCGTCACGGCCACAACCAGGCGAGATAGGCGCCATAACCGGCGACCAGCAACGCACCCTCCCAGCGGATGATCCGCATGCCGGTCTGCATCAGCGGCCAGAGCATGACCGCAAGCAGCAGCATCATGCTGAAGTCCATCGTGCTGATACCGGTCGCGTCGAGCGGCTGTACCAGACCGGACACACCGAGAATGCCGAGGATGTTGAATACATTTGAACCGACAACGTTGCCGATGGCGATGTCATCCTGCTTGCGGAAGGCCGCGATGACCGAGGTGGCAAGTTCGGGCAGGCTCGTGCCCGCCGCGACGATGGTCAATCCGATCACCGCCTCGCTCACCCCCCAGATCCGGGCCATCTGGATCGCGGCATCGACCAGAAACCGCGAGCCCGCGACCAGCAATACCAGCCCGCCGAGGATCAGCAGCAGGTCTTTTCCGGCGGAACCCTCCTTCGCGCCGGTCGGCGCCGCAGCGGCAAATTCGTCGAGCACCACCGGCGCCCTTTCACGCCTAGCCATCACGATGTTCCATCCGGTATAGGCCACGATGCCCGCGAACAGCAACCCGGCCTCCCACCGCACCAGCGTTCCATCGGAAAAGAGCCACCAGCAGACCAGGCTGACGCCGATCATCACCGGCATGTCAAACCGCACCAACTGCGACTGCACCACCAACGGACGGATCACCGCGGACAAGCCCAGGATAACCGCGATGTTGAAGATGTTGGAGCCGATGACGTTGCCGATGGCAATGCCACCCTGCCCGTTGAGGGCCGCCTTGGTGCTGACGACCAACTCCGGGGCGCTCGTGCCGAAGGCCACAATGGTCAACCCCACCACCAACGGGGCCACTCCAGCCCGCAAGGCCAACCGCGATGATCCGCGCACCAGCCAGTCCGCCCCGAAATACAGCAGCACCAACCCCGCCGCCAACATGCCCGCCAAGATCATACCTACCTCCGGTTTGCGGGACATAGCTTACGGAGGAGGCTTCGCCGCTACGATCACAAACGAACACCCTCGCCGCACAACCGGGGATTTAGGAATGCACAACAGGGCCCGTGTCGGGTATGATTCACCCAGCAGAGGGAGTTGCGCCATGAACACGAACCATTCCGAGGATGCCGCCGAACCCGTCGCCACCGCCATCCTGTTCGAGTGCCCGCAGTGCGGTAAAAGCCTGGAGATCGACGCCCGCGGCGCCGGTTACCTGATTGTCTGCCCCGACTGCCACAACGAGATCCAGGTCCCGGCCTGGAACGCCGGACACGACGCGGAAACCCCGAGCGACGACGAGCGCCACCGCGTGGAAATCGAGGAAATGCTCGGCCAGCTCCAGGCCAAGATCGCCCGCCTCGAGCAACAACAGCGCACCGACAACCAGTGCATCAAACGCATCGGTGACGAACTCGCCCTGATCCAGGCCGCCCTCGACCGGATCACCGAAGTGGTCGAAACCCGCAGCCCCTCGAACTGACCACCAACCGACCTCGCTACGTTTTTGTCGCAGCCGCACAAACGTCCACGTCTTATTTTACTTGTACACAGGGATTCGTGCGCACTGTTAATAATTCCAACGCCTGTTTTTCGCGGGCTTTTTTCACCGCATCACGCTCCCCACCAAGCGCTTACACGGCCCGATCGACCGGGCTTGTTTGCGTAACCCGTTGATGGGGCGCGGTTCCCTGTGGATAACTTTTCCGGGTGGTTTTTCCGGTTGCGCGCGGCCGGAAATCGCCCGGTTCAGGCCTTGGCGGCCATGCGTTGGTGGGCGAAGCGCTTGAAGCGGACCATGGCTTCCTTGATCTGGTCCATCGAGGTCGCGTAGGAGCAGCGCACATACCCTTCGCCGCAGGGGCCGAAGGCGGTGCCGGGAACGACCGCGACCTTCTCCGCCTCGAGCAGTCCGTAGGCGAAGGCCTTGGAGGTCATGCCGGTGGCGGCGATGTTGGGGAAGGCGTAGAACGCGCCGGCCGGGCGCGGGCAGGGCAGGCCCATCTCGGTGAACGAGGCGTGGATGAAGTTGCGGCGGCGCTGGTACTCGGCCTTCATGCCGTTGATATCCTGGTCGGGGTGCTTCAGCGCCTCGATGGCCGCTTCCTGGCTGGTGATCGGGGCGCAGAGCATCGTGTACTGGTGGATCTTCATCATCGCACCGATCAGGTCGGCCGGGCCGCAGGCGTAGCCGAGGCGGAACCCGGTCATCGCCCACGCCTTGGAGAAGCCGTGCAGGAAGATCGTGCGGTCCTTCAGGCCGGGCAGCGACGCCGCGCTGGTGTGCGGGTGGTCGTAGGACAGTTCCGCGTAGATGTCGTCGGCGATGACGATCAGGTCGTGCTTCACCGCGAGGTCGCAGATCGCCTTCAACTCCGCCTCGGGCAGGCAGGCCCCGGTCGGGTTGTTCGGGTAGTTCAGGATGATCGCGCGGGTGCGCGGGGTGATGGCGGCGGCGACCTGCGCGGCGGTGAGGACGAAGCCGCCCTGCGGATCGGTCTGGATCGGCACGGGCTTGCCGTAGGCGAAGGCGATCACCGGGCCGTAGGACACGTAGCAGGGCTCGTGGAAGATCACTTCATCGCCCGGCTCGAGGATGGCCCGCATGGCGAGGTCGAGCGCCTCGCTGACGCCCACGGTGACCAGCACCTCGTTCGCGGGGTTGTAGGACGCGCCGAACACGCGCTCGACGTAGCCGGCGAGGGCCTGGCGCAGCTTCAGCAGGCCGAGGTTCGAGGTGTAGCTGGTGATGCCGCGCTCGAGCGAATAGATGGCCGACTCGCGGATGTGCCACGGGGTGACGAAGTCGGGTTCGCCGATGCCGAGGCTGATGACATCCTTCATCGTGCTGACGATGTCGAAGAAGTCGCGGATGCCCGAGGGGGGCATCGTGCGCACGTGCGACGCGATGCGGTCAGGGCGAGACTTTGAGCCGTTCATATTCGTCCTCGGTCTCCATCAGGACGCCGTGGTCCTTGTAGGTTTTGAGCATGAAGTGGGTCGAGGTGGAGATCACCCCGGGGATGGTCGCCAGCTTGTCGCTGACGAAGAAGGCCACGTCCTTGAGCGACTGGCCGGAGATGAAGATCAGCAGGTCGAACGTGCCCGACATGAGGTACAGCGACTGGACCTCCTCGAACTTGCTGATGCGCTCGGCGATGTGGTTGAAGCCGCCCTCGCGTTCCGGGGTGACCTTGACCTCGATTACCGCGGTGACGAGGTTGATATCGAGCTGGTCCTGGTTGACCACGGCCTGATAGCCGCGGATCACGCCGGACTTCTCGTACTCGGCGATCTTCGCCTTCACGGCGGCGACCGGCAGATCGAGCATCTTGGCGAGGTCCTCGGGGGTTTCGAGTGCATTTTTCTTCAGCAATTTCAGCAATTCATCCATGGCGGGTCCCTCAAAAAACGGGCGTTAGGTATAACAGGAGCGGAAACCGGGCGTCCAGCCTTTATCCCGAAAACAGGAGTTGAAGGAACCACGCCCGCCATAGGCGGATCCGCCTTCGGCGGGGATGAACACCGATTCACCCGGATAAAGACCGTGGAACGGGTTCATCACAGGAAGGAGCCCGGTCCTTTTCAACACCGTGGTATTCAGGGTCCACCCCCGCGAATCCGTGTCTATCCGTGTTCATCCGTGGTTTCACGTTCGTTTTCGGGTTTATCCGGCGACGGGCCGGGCCGCGCAATAAAAAAGGCGGCGAGGGAATCGCCGCCTTGCGCGTCCGGCCCGGGGGCCTTCGTGCGGGTGACTACACCCCGACCTGGTAGCGGGTGAAGCGGCGGATGGTCAGCGTGTCGCCGAGTTCCTTGCCGCGGGCGGCCAGCATGTCGGCCACGGTCTGGTCGGGATCCTTGACGAAGCCCTGCTCAACCAGGCAGATCTGGCTGTAGTACTTCTCCAGCTTGCCGTCGACGATCTTGTCAACGATGTTGGCCGGCTTGCCTTCGACCTGTTTCGCGTAGATCTCGCGTTCGGCGGCGATCACCTCGGCGGCGACGTCGGAACGGGTGAGGAACTGCGGGTTGGCCGCGGCGATGTGCAGGGTCACGTCCTTGATCGTCTCCTTGAAGAGCTCGGCCGAGGCGGTATCCGCCTTGCCGCAGCCGACTTCGAGGAGCACGCCGACCTTGCCACCGAGGTGGATGTAGCCGGCCACCGCGCCGTTGCCGGAAACGGTGTACTTGACGTTGCGGCGCACGATCAGGTTCTCGCCGATCTCGGCGACCTTGGCCACGACCTTGTCCTTGGCGGCTTCGGCCAGGCTGCCATCGATGCCCTTGGCATCGTTGACCAGGCTGGCGACAAACGCCTGGAAGTTCTCGTTCTTGGCGACGAAGTCGGTCTCGCAGTTCACTTCGATCATGACGCCGGTCTTGCCGTTGTCATAGATCTCGGCGGCCACGCGGCCTTCCTTGGCCACGCGTTCGGCCTTCTTGCCGGCAATGGCCATGCCGCGTTCACGGAGCAGGCGCACGGCCTTCTCCTTGTCGCCGCCGGTTTCCTGCAGCGCGCGTTTGCATTCCATCATGCCGAGGTTGGTTTCCTCGCGCAGTTCCTTCACTAACGATGCGGTGATTTCCATAAATGTTTCCTTGCAGAGAGGGGGTGGATCAGGCGCCGGCGGCGTCGGGGGCCGGGGCTTCGGGAGCCGGAGCGACCTCGGTCGCGGCGGCGGCTTCCTTCGCCTTCGCCTTGGCCTTCTTCTCCTTCACGGCGGCGAGGGCCTTGGCGGCGGCCTCGGCACGGGCGGAGGCGGCAGCCTTGGATTTGGCCTCGGCAGCGGCTTCATCGGCGGCGCGCTTGCGGGACTCTTCCGCGGCGATGCGGGAATATTCGCCGACCGCTTTCTCCATCGTCTCGCCGGTGATGTCGAGGATGAGCTGGATGCCGCGGATGGCGTCGTCGTTGCCCGGGATCGGGTAGTCGATCGCGTCCGGATCGGAGTTGGTATCGACCAGCGCGATCAGCGGGATGCCGAGGCGCTGGGCTTCGGCCACCGCGATCGATTCGCGGTTGGTGTCGACGATGAACAGCGCGCCCGGCAACTGCTCCATGCTGGCGATACCACTGAGGTTGAAGCGGAGCTTCTCGAGTTCGCGGCGGAGGCGGGACACTTCCTGCTTGTTGAGCTGGCCCCAGTTGCCGCTCTGCTCCATCGCGTCGAGCTCGCGCATGCGGGCGACGCTGCGGCGGATGGTCGTGCTGTTGGTGAGCGTGCCGCCCAGCCAGCGGTTGACGATGTACGGCTGGTTGTACTTCTCGGCAAGGGCCTTGACCGGGCCGGACGACTGCTTCTTGGTGCCGACGAACAGCACGCTGCGGCCGAGCGAAATCGTGTCGTAGATAAACTGCTGGGCCTTCTTGAGGCAGTCGAGGGACTTGTCGAGGTCGATGATGTAGATCCCGTTGCGGGCATCAAAGATGTATTTCTTCATCTTCGGGTTCCAGCGCTTGGTCTGGTGGCCGAAGTGCAGGCCCGCGTCGAGCAGGTCCTGGACGGTTACTTTCACGGTCAGGGAACCGGTTTCCATGTGTCTATCCTCAGTTGTTCGTTCTGCCCCGCAGCCACCGGCCTGCGCACACGCGCGGTCCGCTTGTCCTTGAGGCGTTACAATCCGCTTTGACCCAGGCCAGAGGGGACCGGGCACTCGCTTCCATCCCGCACAGCGGGACTAGGGGTGCGGACGGTAGAGGGAAGGAGGGGTCCTGACAAGCGCAAAATCACGGGTGGCCGGGCGGTCCGGACCACCCGGCCTACGGGCACACCCGCCTAGCGCCACCCCGCCGTGGCATCCGCCGGCGGGGTGATGAGGTCCGGCGGCGCGGTGTCCGCCGGAGGGGCCGGCGGCGCAAACCCGAAGGCCTCGGGCGGCGATGGTGGTGTTACCGCTTGGGCGGAAGGCGGTTCCGGTTCGGGAGTGGCGGCCGCCGGAGGCGGGGCCACGGTCGCCGGCTCGAAGATCTTCAGCTTGTCCATCCGGTACTTGAGGATACGCCGGGTGGTGCCGAGCAGTTCGGCGGCGCGGGTCTGGACCCCGTTGGCCTCGCGCAGCGCCTGTTCGACCAGGGTGCGCTCGAAGGTGGCGACCGCGTCGGCGAGGGATTGCTGACCGAGCGCGGGTACCGGCAACGGCGCCACGACTGCCGCGGGCGGGGCGGATGATACGGCTGCGGGTGCGTTGGCCGCAACGGGAACCACCGGTGTGGCAACCGACGCGGCGGTGCGGAACTCGATGGGTAGAGCTTCCGGCGGGAGTAGGTCGTGGTGCCCGTGCAGCACGACGGCGCGCTCGATGACATTCCGCATCTCGCGCACGTTGCCGGGCCATCGGTATGCACCGAGCAGGGCGAGGGTATCCGGGGCGAAATCCTCGGTGCGCACGTTCATGCTGCGGCGGAACAGGTCGAGGAAGTAGCGGGCGAGCAGCGGGATGTCGCCGGGCCGTTCGCGCAGCGGCGGCATCACCACCGGCACGACGTTGAGGCGGTAGAAGAGATCCTCGCGGAACCGTTTCTCCTGCACTTCGCGGGCGAGGTCCTTGTTGCAGGCGGCGATCAGGCGGGCGTTGGTGCGGAGCACCTGGGTTCCGCCGACGCGCATGTACTCGCGCTCCTGTAGCACGCGGAGCAGCTTGGCCTGGGTGGAGAGCGACATCTCGCTGACCTCGTCGAAGAACAGCGTGCCCGAGCCGGCCATGTCGAAGCGTCCCGGCTTGCGGCGATCGGCGCCGGTAAATGCGCCCTTCTCGTGGCCGAAGAGCTCGCTCTCCATCAGCGAGTCGGGAAGCGAGCCGCAATGCACGGCGACAAACGGCTCGTCGCGGCGCGGGCTGGCGTTGTGGAGTTGGCGGGCAATCAGCTCCTTGCCGGTGCCGCTCTCGCCGCAGATCAGCACGGTCGCGTCGGCCACCGCGGCGCGCTGGACCATGTCGAGCACCTCGCGCATCGGGGCCGACTGGCCGATGATGGCATCGACGGCGAAACGGCGGGCCACCTCCTCCTGCAGCACCTCGACCTTGCGCTTGAGGGAACTGTGCTCGAGGGCGCGCGCGACCACGGCGCGCAGTTCCTGGACATCGAACGGCTTGGACACGAAATCGAACGCGCCGGCGCGCATCGCATCCACGACCGGTCGCAAGGTGGAGGATGCGCTGACCATGACGAACGGCAGGTCGGGGTACCGCGACTGGATCTCGCGCAGCAGGGTCACGCCATCCATGTCCGGCATCATGTAGTCGAGCAGCACGAGATCGACGCGGGTCTCGCCGAGGCGGGCCAGTGCGTTTTTCGCGTTCTCGGCGAGGTACACCTTGTACTCGTTGCTGAACACGGCATGCAGCGACTGGCGGCTGCCCATTTCATCGTCGACGATCAGCAGGCGTTTCATGGTTCCCCTCCGGCGGTGGATTCCTCGGCGACCGGCAACTGGATCACGACGTTGGTGCCGTGATCGCCCGAGTCGATCGACAGCCGCCCGTTGTGATCCACCACGGTCCGTTTGACGATGGGCAGACCCAGCCCCATGCCGCGGGCCTTGGTCGTGTAGAAGGGCGAATACACCTTGTCGAGCACCTCGGCGGGAATGCCGCGGCCGTTATCCTGGATGGCAACCTCGACCAGCGGCTCATTGCCCGGACCGGCCGCTGCGCGCGCGGTGCAGGTGATCAACGGGCCCGGACAACCGGCCAGCGCCTCGACGGCATTCTGCAACAGGTGGGTGAAACATTCGGCGAGTGAGCGGTCATCGCCACGCACCAGCGGCAGGTTGCCGTCGAACCGCGAGGACACCTGGACCGAGGCGGCCTCCGGTCCCTGCGGGAACACGCGGCGCAGCGCGGCCTGCAGCGACTGACGGACATCGACGCGGCCCTGCACGAGTTCGGCCGGATGGGCGAAATCGTTGATCTGGTTGATGATCCCGTCCAGGCGGGCGACTTCACGGGTGACCAGCGTGCTGAACTCGCTGCGGAACTCCTCGTCCTGGTAGCGTTCGGGCAGGAGCTGCGCAAAGGTGTTGATGGTGACCAGCGGATTGCGGATCTCGTGGGATAGGCCGGCGGCGAGGTCGGTCCAGAACGCGGTGCGCTCGACCTGCGCCTGTTTCTCCTGGAACCGGCGGACCGACGTCAGGTCCTGGATGACCGCGACCACGCCGAGTTGCTGTCCGGCGCCGAAGGCCTGGACCTCGATCTGCAGGAACCGGCGCGAGACCGGCTCCTCCCACGCGCGCACCGAGGGGGCGGGCTGGCCTTGCAGTGCCCGCCGGATGATATCGGCAAACCGTGGACCGAGGGCCTCGACCGCCTTGCCGGTCACGTCGCCGGGCGCGCGGTCGAACATGCGTTGCGCCGCCGTGCTGAACCAGCGCACCACCCCGTGGCCGTCCACCGCGATGATGCCGGTCGGCAGTGCGTGCAGCAGGGTCTCGGCAAGCGACTTCTGCATCGCCACCTCGCGGTACAGCGTGGCGTTCTCGAGCAGCATCGAGAGGTAGTCGGCGGCGAGGGAAAGCTCCTCGAGGTCGTGCACGTCGTAGGGTTGCCCGGTGGCGCGGTAACCGATGAAGAACCAGCCGAGCAGGCGTCCGTGGGTCTGCAGCGGAACCATGACCTCGGCCCCGCACTCCTCGAGGGCGCGGGTAAGCAGGCGGCGCTGATCGGCATCGGGCAACTGCCCGGCCATGGTGCGGGTGACCATGTGGGCATGGCGCTCGAACCAGCGCGATAGCGGATCATCCGCCGCATAGCGCAACCCGGCCGTCTCGCGCAACGTGCGCTGGCCCGCGCTCATCCGGTACTGCCCGACGGTCTCATCGAAGGTGAACAGACCGACGCGCGTGGTATGGGCGGCGGTGGCCAGGCCCTCGACCACGCGGTCGAGCATCAGGTCCAGATGTTCGAAATGACGGAAGGCCGCAGCGACATGGGCAATGATCGACGGGGTGGCGCGAGGCGGGGCGATCTCCGGCAAAGGCGCAACGGCTTCGGGTTGGACGCTGGCGGCGGCACGCTCCTTCCAGCGCTGGGCTTCATGACGGTGGCGGTAATCGCGCTCCACCAGCCGGAGCAGACGCTGCCACGCCTGCACATCCGCACCGGCGTCGAGCGCGGCGAAGAGGTTGAACCGGTCGAGGGCGAGGATGCGGTCGGAGCGGGGCGGCCCCACCGGGATCAGCGGCGTATCCGGAAACCGGGTGCGCCAGGCATCCATCCGGCGGTACACCTCGTCGCTGGTCACGTCCAGGACCAGCGCCGCCGGTTCGTCGAGCTCCTGCCGGCGAAGCACGTCCGCGTAGGTGAGGACCGGCTCAACCACCAGCTCGGGGAATCGGGCCGCGCCGAGCACGCGGAACAACCGATCGTCCGTCGAGGCGACCAGCAGGGTAATCGGACGGTTCATGCCTGGACCTCCTCCGCCAACAACGGGAACTCGAGGTGGAACACCGTGCCACGGCCGAGTTCGCTATCAAGCTCGATGACACCGTCGTGCTCCTGGATGATGCCGTGGGATACCGACAGGCCGAGCCCGGTGCCCGAGGCCTTGGTGGTGAAGAACGGATCGAACACGTGCGGGAGGTTTTCCGGATCGATCCCCGGACCGGAATCCTCGATGCTCAGCCGCAGCCGGCGCACGGTGATCGGATGGCCCCACAGGTCGAGCTGCTTCGTCGGCACTTCAACGACACGCGTGGTCACGGTCAGCGCTCCGCGTTCGCCCATCGCATCAATCGCATTCAGGAAGAAATTCAACAGCGCCTGGGCGAGCATGTCATGATCGCCCAGGATCAGGTCGGGTTCAGCCTCGAACTGCCGGTTCAAGGCAATGTTGCGCTGGCGGAGCTGCTGCTTGACCAGGTTGAGCGTGTTGTCGGCGATGGCGTGCAGGCTGACCGGCGACAGGCTGGGCTTGGCCGGGCGGGCGAAGCGCAGGAGCTGGTTGACGATCCGGTCGATGCGCGAGACCTCCTCGCCGAGCAGGCCGGAGAAGGTGTTTCGGAAATCCGGATCGTCGTACCGCTCCGGAAGCAACTGGGTGAAGGTCTTCATCGAAACCAGCGGGTTCTTGATCTCGTGGGCCATGCCGGCGGCCAGCGTGCCGAGGCTGGCCAGCCGGTCGGTCCGGCGCACCTGTTGCTCGAGCTTCTTGATCTCGGTCTGGTCGGTAAACACCAGCAGCGCCCCCAGCACCTTGCCGGTGTAGCTGTGGAACAGGGTACAGCCGAAGCGTACCGGGACTTCGCGGTCGCCGACGACCAGGCTGGTGTCCACATCGCGGCTGCCGCCGAGGTCGAACGTCTGGTCGAGTGCGCTGGCAATGGTCGGTGGCAGCCGGGACAAGCCCCCTCCGATCACATCCTCGTGGCGCAGGCCGGTGATGCGCTGGGCCTCGCGGTTGAACACGGTGATGCGGCGGGCGGGATTCACCGCGATGACCCCGCTGACCAGCCGGTCGAGCAGGATGTCGTTGTAGATGCGGCTGTTCTGGACCTCGGTGTAGAGCTTGGCGTTGTCGAGCGAGATGGCCAACTGGTCGGCCAGGCCCTGCAGCAGGGCCACCTCGATCGAACCATAGATGCGCGCGGTGGCTCGCGGACCGAACAGCATCAGGCCGATGAGCTGGCCCTTGACGTACACCCCGACCAGCGCAGCAATGCCGAGGTCCCGCATACAGGCCTCCGCCTCACCCAGCAGGTCGGTCGGGCGTTGGCGCTGGATCATCTCGCGGACCAGCGGCTCGGACTGCTCCAAGAGGATGCGGACCAGCGGATGCGCGGGATCGATCACGGCCGGTTCGGGGTCGGCGTTGACGACCTGGCGGGTGCGGTACACCTCGTCCTCCAACAGCATGATGCGCAGGTGCTCGCTCTGCACCTTGCGGGTGATCAGCGCGGCGAACTGGCCGAGCAACTCGTCCACCGTGGCGATGGTGTTGAGGATGCGGCTGGCCTCCTGGATCGTCTTGCCGACGTCGATTGGCGGCGACCGCACGAACAGGCGGTTGGCGATCTGGTTCATCCGGCCCTGGGCCGAGGTCATGGCCAGCGCCACGACCACCGTCGCCACGAAGTTCGCCACCGGTGTGCTCTTGCCGACAACCCCGCCTAGGATCTGGTCCGCAGCATACCAGGCGATGAAGTACAACAACGTCAGGTAGGCCAGCAACGCGACGGTGGCGAGGATGCGCCGGATCACATTGGGCACGTCGAGCAGGTTGCGCGTAGCCACGCCATATGCCATCGCGGCGACGAAGATGTTGACGGAGAGCGGCAACAACTGCACCAGGTCCGTCAAGCCGGTGAAGTTGGGGATGATCAGCAGCAGGATGCCGAAGAACAGGGCAAGGATGCTGCCCAGGAAGATGAACTGCAACTCCGCGCGTTGCACCCCGCGGGCCCGCGTCAGATCACGCACAAAAAAGATCGCCAGCGTCGTCCAGGCCATGACCATGTACAGGGAGAACAGGACGAACCCCGGCCCGTAATGTGGAACCGGTATCTGGTTCCGCGTTTCCGGCAAGGTGGCCGACTCGAGGAAATAGGTGGTCTGGCACAAGGTGAACACCGCAGCGTAACCGACCATCCACACGGCGGCGTGGCGGCCAACCTCGCGCCAGGTGATCTTGGGGCGCATGATCGACAGGCGCACCAGGTAGATCGCGATCGGGATCAGCGCCGAGGTCACGGTGGACATGCGGATCCAGAACATCGCATCAAACACCGTCCGGGCCAGCGAGGCAAAGGCCAGCGAGACCAGCCACATGGACAAGACCACCGTCAACACCAGCGAAAACTGGTTCACCCGGCGGGTGCGCTGGTTGAAGAACGTCACCACGCCCATGGCGGCGGTGGCGGCGATCGACACCAGGATGCATAACTGGAACAGGTTCATGCGCTCACGACCCTGGCCAGCGCCATGGTCGTATTGCCACCTCCGAGTCCGTGAACATTCACCAAGGCGGCGTCGAACGACATCGCGTAGCCCTGGTTCGGTACATAATCGAGATCACACGCCGGATCCGGCACCTCGTAGTTCGCGGTCGGGGGCACCAGGCCGTGCCGCATGCCCAGCGCGGTCGCCAACACCTGCATCGGACCGGCGGCAGCCAACGGATTGCCAACCACGCCCTTGATCGAACTGACCGGGATCGTCCGCGCCTTCGCCCCGAACAGTCGCTTGATCTCGCGCGTCTCCACCCGGTCGATCACCGGATGGCTTGGCCCATGCGCCGAGATGTAATCGATGTCCTCCTTGCGCAATCCGGCATTGGCCATGGCCAGCGCCATCGTGTCGTAGAGCCCGGCCCCGGACTCCGTGCCCGGATCATCCCCGTTGGCCGCATACCCCAGGATTTCCACCAACGGCTCCGCGCCTCGCGCCACGGCATGCGCCAGGTTCTCCAGCACCATGACCACCGCGCCCTCGGCAATGATGCCGCCGCGCCGGTGCAGGTCAAACGGCCGGCTACACTTCGACGGCGGGATCTCGAAGTCCGGTGCGAGGCCGGCCAGGCTGAACGACGCCATGGCCAGTGGCGTAACCGGAGCATCCGCCCCGCCCGCCACCACCACATCGTGCTTCCCGGAACGGATCAACTCAAACCCGATGGCCAACGCATCCAACCCCGCCGGACAGGCCGACGAGGCGGTGATCGGCTGGGCGGAACGGCCGAGCACCTCCGCCACCGCCAGCGCCGTCGCATGCGGCTGACAGGAACTTACCCCGTACGGACTCACCGCCTCCGGGCCGCGATCACGCAACCGGTCCTCGTTGGACTCGATCACCTCCATCGCACTCGTACTCACCCCCATCGCCACCGGCAACGGCACCCGATGATCAAACTCCTCCAACGACAAACCGGCCTGCTCCACCGCCATCTTCGCCGCCACCAGGGAAAATTGCGTGTGCCGCCCGTACCGCTTGGGCTTGATGCCACCGTTGAGGTAATGAAGAAGATGGAAGTCCTTGACCTCCCCGGCCACGTGCACCTTGAACGCGCTCGCGTCAAACAAGGTGATCGGCCCGATGCCACTCACCCCGCGGGAAACCGTGTCCCAGAACGCCTCAACGCCGATCCCATTGGCCGCCAGCACCCCCATGCCGGTAACCACCACCCGCGGTTGCGGCCACGTCACCGTGACCCCGCTCCCTTCCAGAGCCTCAAACCGCGGACCACCAGCACATCCGCTCGCTGTACCAGATTGAACCCCAGGTTATTCACACGTTATCAACACCCCCCGTGAACACCTGTACAAAACCGTGCACCCAACCTGCACGAGGCATTCACTTGTACGTATTTGAACACCGGAAAAGCGCTTTGGCAAGGATTTACACCGGGAAATTTATCCCCTCTACCCGTGGCACGGAAGGTGCTCTACCTCTGCACCGTTAGCCTGGAACAGCACGGAAAGGACACGTAAGGCATGAAGAAGACATATCATCAAATTGGTAGTTGGGTGGCCGCCCTCGTGGTGGCGGGTGGCGTGGCAATGGCGGACGGCTTCCGCAATCCCCCCGAAGGCATGACCGCGATCGGCAAGATCGGCGGCAAGATTGTTTATAACGACGACGCCTCAACCCTGACCCATAACCCCGCCAACCTCCCGAACGTGACGAACAACCAGTTGATGGCCTCGTTTACCGTTGGCTACGGCAAACGCGAATTTGAACCGTCCACCGGCGGCAAGGCCGAGTCGAAGGACCCATGGGCCGTGCTGCCGAATTTTTTCTCGGCCTGGCAGGTCGGCGAGAATGACCGCCTGGTCGCCGGTGTGGGCCTGACCACACCCTATGGCCGCGCCACCACCTTCCCGAAGGATAGCCTGTTGCGCTACTCGACCCCGTACTTCACCGAACTGATCGCGGTGAATCTGAACCCCTCGCTCGGTTACCGGGTCAATGACCGGCTTTCCGTGGGCGGCGGCATCAGCCTGCTCTATTCCGAACTCGACCTGCGCCAGATCTACCCGTGGAGCGTGGCCACCGGCAATCCCTCCGCGCCCGACGGCACCTCGTATTTCCAAGGCGATGGCAGCGGCATCGGCATCAACCTCGCCCTGTCCTGGGACGTCACCGAGAAACAACGCGCCGTACTGACCTACCGCTCATCGATCGAGGTGGACTACGAGGGCGACTCAAAATTCACCAAAACCCCGATCGCCGGCCCGATCCCGGCCCTCGTGACCTCGCAGAGCGATTTTGAGACGACCATCGAGTTCCCCAGCGTCGTCGCCGCCGGCTACGGCATCGAACTGACCGACAAACTCCGCGTCGAAGTGAACATCGAATGGGTCGAGCACTCCACCTTCGATCAGCTCGACATCGATGCCGGCAGCAATACCCCGTTCCTGCCCGCCAGCACGATCCCCGCCGACTGGGATGACAACTGGACCTATGGCATCGGCCTCGATTACCAGCTCAACGACCAGCTCGTCCTGCGCGCCGGCTACATCTACCTCGAGTCACCGATCCCCTCGAAGACCATGCTCCCGTCGATCTCCGAGGAGGACCAGTCGGTCATCTCCATCGGTGCCGGCTATACCTCCGGCCCGCACCAGATCGACGTCGCCTACGCCTACGGCCTGTTCAACGGGCGCGACGTGGACAACAACGTCAACCCCGCCTTCAACGGCAGCTACGACTTCGAGGCCCACCTGATCGGCGCCTCCTACGCCTACTCGTTCTAACCGCCCCAAGGTGATGCCATGATCATGCCGGAACAGAAGAACCACCGCGTCCTCATCATCGACGATGAACTGGGGCCGCGGGAAAGCCTGCGCATCCTCCTGAAGAAGGAGTATGATGTCCTCACCGCCGACTCGGTCCAGCGCGGCCTCGACCTGCTGCGCGAACACAACCCCGACGTCGTCGTATCCGACATCCGCATGCCCGGCGTGAACGGCATCGAGGGGCTGAAACGCATCCGCGAGATCAACAGCGACGTGCCGGTCATCATGCTGACCGGCTACGGCGCCCTCGAGACCGCCCAGGAGGCGATCCGGCTCGGCGCGAACGACTACATGAAGAAGCCGTTCGATGCTTCCGACATGCTGGAGATCATCCGGCGCAACGTCGAACGCGCCGAGCTGATCCGCCGCCGCGAACAGAGCCGGCAGACCCTCGAACAACTGAACAAGCAATTGCTCGAGGAGATGAACAAGACCAACCGCCTCGCCGCCCTCGGCCAGGCCTCGGCCGAACTCGTCCACGACCTTCGCAACCCGATGATGATCATCCTCGGCTATGTTCAACTGCTGGCCCAGGATATCACCGGCGCCAACCTCCCGCCTGCCGCGAACAACGGCGAAACCGTGGAGTACGTCGAAGCCATCGAGTCCAATGTGCGACGGTGCAAGGAACTGATCGAATCGTGGCTGGACCTCTCCCGCAACAACCGCATGACCCTCGTCCCCCTGAACCTGTCCGCGCTGATCGGCGAGGTGCTCGAAGCCGTCCGCCCTCTCGCCCAGACCAAGCAGGTGCGCGTGGAAAGCCAGATCCCCGCCGATGCGGTGGCCATCCTCGGCAACGCGGTGCAGTTGCGCCGCGCCCTGCAGAACCTCGTGGTGAACGCCCTGGATGCCCTCCACGAATCCTCCGGCATGATCCGCATCGCCTGCTCGGTCAACCTCGACGCGGTGGAGCTGACCATCGCCGACAACGGCGAGGGCATCGCCCAGCAACACCTGCCCCACATCTTCAAACCATTCTATTCGAGCAAGGGCTCCGGCAAAGGCACCGGCCTCGGCCTGTTCATCACCCAGAAGATCATCGAGGATCACCACGGCTCGATCGCGATTGAAAGCACCCCCGGTTGCGGCACCAGCGCCATCGTGCGCCTCCCCGCGTTGAAGGCGCAGGCCGCGGATGCCACCACGACACCGGCGGAATCCCCGGATCACGCTTGACGCCCCGGCGGCACTACGCTTGCATCGTGGGCTAATGCACAAGGATCGCCCATGACCACGCCGACACCACCGAGCCAGACCGCCTACCAGCAGGATGGCGTCACCTACCTCAACAAGATCATCCAGCTGTTCGGCGGCTACAAGCGGCGCGGCTTCACGTTCCTCCAGGTCTCCCCCGGCCAGCACATCCTCGATGTCGGCTGCGGCACCGGCGAGGACGCCTTCGCCCTCGCCGGCCTGACCGGCCCCACCGGCCGCGTCTGCGGCGTGGACCCCGACCCGAACATGCTCGCCGCCGCCACCACCCGCGCCGCCGCCCTGAATGCCCCGGTCACCTTCACCCGCGGCGAGGCCCACGCCCTGCCGTTTCCCGATGCCTCGTTCGACCGCACCCGCGCCGACCGCGTGTTCCAGCATCTCGCCGATCCCGCCGCCGCCCTCGCCGACATGATCCGCGTGACCCGCCCCGGCGGCTGTGCTGATCGACGCCGGCGACCGCACCCTGACCCGCCGCATCCTCGATTACCACCACCGCCACCACGTCAACGCCTCCGCCGGCATCCAACTCCACGGCCTGCTCCAACGCGCCGGCCTCGCCGAGGTCGAAACCTACGGCGAAACCGTCTGCGTCACCGAATGGCCCCTCGCCGCCATGATCTGGGGCCTCGACGCCATCACCACCCGGGCCGTTGCCGAAGGCGTCATCACCGCCGGGGAACGCGACCGCTGGAACCACGACCTGGCCGAACGCACCCGCAACGGCACCTTCTTCGCCGCCATCACCGGCTTCATCACCCGCGGCCGCAAACCCTGACCCCGCGACGACCGGCCAATACAGCCCTTCGTTGAACACGCATTCAGAAGCCGGAACCGCGGATCTCGCTGATGTTCGCCGATGGCTTCATGGTATCTGATCATCAGGTCGTTGCTTTAGCCCAAAAACCGATATTGATTTCACCACGGATAGACACGGATGCACTCGGATGCGGGTTTCCGAAGATGATTTCCACCGCGATAAAACCAAGCTTTTTCCGTGCACCGGCAAACACCGCGCGCCCCCTTGTACATCCGTGCTGATCCGTGTGTATCCGTGGTTTCAACGTCCGGATTCGGGTTAAGTGCACCGCCCTTTAACCAATGCAGCTTCATAACGTCACTCCCATCGGTGATATCCGGGGAATCCGCGGTTCTTCCATTCCGGTTTTCAGGTTGAACGCGACGGTCCCCGCGCCTGTCTAGCACAAGAACCCGCGCATTCTGTTGGGCGCAGCCCCTTCGTGTGCTACGGTAGACCCATGACATCGCTGTTCACCCTGCTCGCCGTTTCCTGGCTGACCGCCGCGCCGGCCGCCGCGCCGACCGGACTCGTGGTCCGTATCGACGGCGATACCCTGACCCTGCGGGCCCGCAACACCCCGCTGCAGGACGTGCTCGCCGCCTTTGTCCAGGCCGGCGTGACCGTGAAGGCCGACCCCGACCTCGATGCCCGCGTGACCGGCTCGGTAAAGGACATGGACCTCTCGCAGGCCCTCGATGAACTGCTCGGCCCCTTCGGCTACGCCCTGATCTTCGATGTCGTGCCCGGACCGCTCGGCAACCTCGAGCGCCTCGAGGAAATCCAGGTGTTCCGCCGCGAAGGCCCCCGCCGCATCGAACCGTTTATGCCCGAGACGAACTTCCGCATCACCCGCGGCCCCGCCGCCGGAAGCCCCGAGTTCGTCGCCGACGAAATCCTCATCGCCTTCAAGC
>ERZ761607.1776-NODE-1776-length-25275-cov-5.421451_pt1 | contig 25275 bp, 18 predicted proteins | sample MGYA00511164_ERZ761607 | MGnify/ENA primary metagenome ERZ761607 (study PRJEB28899, sample SAMN02445080) | bioreactor sludge metagenome | biome: EBPR sludge | place: Australia: Brisbane, Thorneside Wastewater Treatment Plant | collected 2011-06-22 ... | reverse complement strand
CACCGGAGCCTCCCCCAAAACACGCGGCTCCGTTGAAGAACGAGGTTCTTCAACGCACTGCTAGGGTGATCGTCGCGGGTGACGTCGCGAGTGTGCTGCACCGCGAACGTGCCGCGTGAAACTCCATCGGGATCCGAATCGATCAAACCCGAACCGGAAGCACCACGCGCACGGTGGTGCCCTCGCCGCGCCGGCTGCTCACCGCGAGCAGACCGCCGTGGCTCTCCACCACGTGTTTGGCCACGTAGAGCCCGAGCCCGGTGCCGGCGTCGCCCTTCGTCGTGAAGAAGGGATCGAAGATGCGCTCGAGCTCCTGGCTCGCGATCCCGTCGCCTTCGTCCTCCACCTCGACGCTCACGTGCTCGTGGTCCGCGTTCGCGCGCAGCACGATCTTCGCGTGACCGCGCTCGCGGCAGGCGTCCGCGGCGTTGATGAGGAGGTTCAGGAAGACCTGCTCGAGCCGCCGCGCGTCACCCGGGATCGACGGGAGATCGTCCGGGATCTCGAGCGTGAGCGTGGCCGACTGCATGCGCCCGTTGCTCAGCCGCGCCGCCGCGGTCAGCACCTTGCGGAGCTCCACCGGCCCGGTCTCGTTCGAGTCCGGCAGCGTCAGATCCCGCAGATCGCGGGTGATCTGCGCGACTCGGTCCGCACCTTCGACGGCGCGTCCCGCCATGCGCACGAGGCGCTCCATGACGTCGGCCGGCACGTCGAGCTTCTCGAGCTCGCGCCGCACCGTCGAGAGATTCAGCGAGACGTAGGTCAGCGGGTTGTTGATCTCGTGCACCACGCTCGCCGCGATCGTGCGCAGCGTTCGATCGCGGTCTTCGAGCTCCGCGAGCCGGAGCGCGAGTTCCTGATCGCGCTCGCCGAGCTCCACGAGCCGCCGCGCGAGATCGGCGCGCAACGCGTCGAGCTGGAACACCTGGCGACGCGCGACCACGTAGAGCGCTGCGAGCATCCACGCGAGGAAGAGCGCGATCACCACGAGCACCGAGAGCTCGGACCACCGATCGCCGAGCTCGGACGAGAGGCGCCCGGTCTCGCGGCGCAGCGTGCGCGCGACGCCCGCGAGCCACGCGTCGTCCGTCCGTCCCTCGTCGACGCGCGTCGTGCCTTCGCGACCGAGCTCCGCGAGCGGACCCTCGTCGGTCGCCATCGCCGCGAACGCGGTGCGGAGAACGTCCGCGTGCTGCACGCCATCGTCGTGCGCGAGCGCTTCGGTCACCGCGCGCAACCAGCCCACGCGGCGCTCGACGTCGTCGCGCAAGCCGCGGACCGTGACGCTCAGCGACACCGCCCACGCGGCGAACGCGAGCAGCGCCGCGAAGACGAGCGGCCCGACCCACACCGGTCGCAGCAGTCGGGCGGAGAATCCTCCCACGCGGCGAGGATAGGGTGCCTTCGGTGCTCGCGACCAGACGTTCACGCGGCGTGAGCGTGTCGTGACGCTACGCGCGGCTGCCGTCGCGGCGCGTCGCCGCCGCCACCGCCTTGCCGATTTCCATCACCGGGATCGGCAGCGCGGCGAGCCCGAGCACCACGCCCCACTGTGCGGCGCTGAGGCTCGTGGTGTGGAACACCGGCTGGAGCGGCGGAACGAGCACCGCGAGGCAGTGCACGCCCGCGCTCGTCAGCACGGCGAGCCAGAGCCAGCGGTTCGTGAAGAGCCCGAGCCGGAAGATCGACGACGTCGCGCTGCGGGTGTTGAACGCGTGGAAGAGCGGCGAGAACGCGAGCAGCGAGAACGCCATCGTGCGCGCCTCGTCGGCGGTCGACCCCGCCGATCCAGAAACACCGTCGTTCGCGCGCGTCGCGTCCGAAAAGAGCGAGGGCGCGAGGTCCGGTAGCGCGTAGGTGACGAGCGCCATCAGGCCCATGAGCGTGCCGATCCCGAAGAGCACCGCGAGATCGCGTCCCCGGAGCACGCCTTCGGTCACGGGCCGCGGCGGGCGATCCATCTGCCCGGGCTCGGCCGGCTCGAGCCCGAGCGCGAGCGCGGGCAGCCCGTTCGTGACGAGGTTCACCCAGAGGAGCTGCAGCGGCGTGAGCTGGAGCCACGGAAAGAAGCTCGCGACGATCACGGTGAGCACGAGACCCGCGTTCGAACCGTTCAAGAAGACGATGAACTTGCGGACGTTCTCGAAGATCGCGCGACCCTCGCGCACCGCGGCGACGATCGTCGCGAAGTCGTCGTCCGCGAGCACCATCTCCGCCGCTTCGCGCGCGACGTCGGTGCCGCCTTTGCCCATCGCGACGCCGATGGCGGCCTCGCGCAGCGCGGGCGCGTCGTTCACGCCGTCGCCCGTCATCGCCGCGACCTCGCCGCGCTTCTGGAGCGCACGCACGATCCGCAGCTTCTGCTCCGCGCTCACGCGCGCGAACACCGCGACGTCGCCGATGCACGCGTCGAGCTCCGCGTCGCTCGCGGCCGCGAGCTCGTCGCCCGCCATCGCGCGATCGCCGTCCTCGAAGAAGCCGAGGTCCTTCGCGATCGCGATCGCGGTCGCGCGATGATCGCCGGTGATCATCACGACGCGAATGCCGGCCGCGCGACACTCCGCCACCGCACGCGCGGCGGTCGGACGCGGGGGATCGAGCATCGCGACGATCCCGAGCAGGACCATGCCCTCCTCGGGGTCGTCGCCCGGATCGGGCTTCTCCGCGAGCGCGAGCGTTCGATGCGCCCCGTGCGCGTGAGCCTCCGCGCGCGTGAGCAGCTCCGCGCGCGTCGCGTCGTCGAGCGGCACCACGCCCGCGTCGCGTCGCACGTGCGTGCAGCGCGGAAGCAGCGCATCCGGTGCGCCCTTGATGTACGCGATCGGCGTCGCACCGTCGGGCGGCGCGGGGATCACGCTCATGCGTTTGCGATCGGAGTCGAAGGGCAGCTCGTGATCGATCGCGCGGCCGTCCAGCAGCGAGTCGCGATCGAGGTCGGCCTTCGCGCCGAGCACGAGCAGCGCGATCTCCGTCGGGTCGCCGATCCACGCGCCCTCGTCGCCGCGCCGCGCGTGGTTCGCGTAGAGGCCCGCCTCGAGCAGGTGCCGCAGCGTCTCGGGCGGCGCGGTGACCCGCGCTCCGTCCTTCGTGATCGCGCCCTCGGTCGCGTAGCCCTCGCCCGACACCTCGTAGGTCGCGTCCGCGGTCTCCACGAAACGCACCGTCATCGCGTTCTGCGTGAGCGTGCCGGTCTTGTCGGTGCACACGACGGTCGCGGAGCCGAGCGTCTCCACCGCCGCGAGCCGCCGCACGATCGCGCCCTTCTGCGCCATGCGCTGCATGCCGAGCGCGAGCGTGATCGTGGTGATGGCGGGCAGACCCTCCGGGATCGCGGCGACCGCGAGGCTCACCGCGGTGAGCAGCAGGACTGTCCACTCGCGGGTCGCTTGCAGCAGTCCGATCGCGAAGAGCAACGAGCTGATCGCGAGGCAGACGATCAGGATGCGACGTCCGAGGTGCGCGAGCCGCTTCTCGAGCGGTGTCGGCTCGCGCTCGCCCGTACGGAGCAGCGCGCCGATGCGTCCGACCTCCGTGCGCGCGCCGGTCTCGACCACGATCGCGGTGGCGTGACCGCGCGTGACCTTGGTGCCCATGAACGCGAGGTTCTGTCGATCGGCGAGCGTCGTCGCCGCTTCGAGCTCGAGCGCCGCGTCTTTGCGCACCGGCACCGACTCGCCCGTGAGCACCGCCTCGTCGACCGCGACCTCGCGCGCGAGCAGCAGCCGCACGTCGGCGGGCACCTCGTCGCCCGCCTCGAGCTCCACCACGTCGCCCGGCACCAGCTCGCGCGCGTCGACGACCTTCGCGACGCCGGCGCGGATCACGCGCGCGTGGCTCGCCACCATGGACGCGAGGGCGTCGAGGGCGGCCTCCGCGCGACGCTCCTGCCAGAAGCCGAGCAGCGCGTTGAGCACGACGATGAGCCCGATCGCCATCGTGTCGCCGAAGCGCACCGCCCACGACGCGTCGCTCTCTTCGAGCATCGCCACGCCCGCCGCGATGCAGGCTGCGACGAGGAGCGTGCCCACGAGGGGATCCCGGAGCTGCGCGAGCAGGCGCCGGATCGCCGACGGGCGCGGCGCGCTCGGCAGCGCGTTGTCGCCGTGTCGTGCGCGGCTCGCGCGCACCCCCGCCTCGTCGAGCCCCCGGGTCGGATCGCTCGAGAGCGCGCGCACGACCTCGTCGGCGCTCTTCGCGTGCCAGGCTTCGTTCGCCATCGAGCGCGAGCCTACTCGCAGCACGCCACGACGTACGAGCCCGAGCTCGTCGCGAACTCACGTGATCGTGGTCGTGGACGTCGTCGTCGACGTGGACGTGGTCGAGCTCTCGTGAACGACACGGTCGGGGCTGTTGGGACCTCGCGAGCGTGACGGCTGCGAGAACGCGGTTCAGCGAACCTCGAAGGTCATCCCGGCCTTCCGAAGCCGCTCCACCAGCAACATGCCCATCGTCGACGCGGGCGTGCGGACGCCGCCTTCGCTCGGGCCGCCGAGGGCGAGGCAGAGCGCGCTCTCCGCGAGCATCTTGGCGGTCTCGCCGTAGCCGGGATCGCTGGTGCCAGCCACGCGTCCGCGCAGCTCGCGTCCGTCCGCGGTCTTGCCCACGAAGCGCGTGACGAAGAACCCCTGATCGCGCGCTTCCTTGCTCGGACCTTCGCCCGGCTTCGGGAGCACGCGAGCGGCGAGCATCTTTCGGATCGGATCGATCGCGGCGGCGCCCATGAACCCGCCGAGGAAGCTCGTGATCGCGGTCGCGCGCGCCAGCCCTCGCGGGCCCTTGCCGGTGCTCATCACCTCCGCGTAGCGGAAGTCCTTGCCCCACGGATAGCCGAGGATCGCGTTGCTGCGCCGGACGACGCGCGTGTTGATGGCGGCCATCACGAAGGGCGCCGTCCACTGCCCGAGATCGCGGTCGAAGCGCACCCCTTTTTGGTCGGAGCCGTCGGGCCCCTTGCGTTCGCCTTCCGGATTGAGCGCGTAGGGGTTCCCGAGGATCTTCAAGACGCTCTTGTCGCGCGCGATCTCTTCGAAGAGATTCAACATGCTCGCGACGGTTCCGCCGCTGAAGCCGCCCTTCGTCTCGCCCGCGAAATACGTGATCTTCTGCAGCGGAACGCCGAAGCGCTCCTTGCTCGCTTCCTGCATCATCAGCACGCCGAGGTCGAACGGGATCGAGTCGAAGCCGCAACAATGCACGATGCGCGCGCCGGTCTTCTTCGCCAGCTCGTGGTGCTGATCGATCATCCGCCGCACGAACTGCGTCTCGCCCGTGAGGTCGCAGTAGTCGGTGCCGTGCGCGACGCAGGACGCGACGAGCTCCGCGCCGTACTTCGCGTAGGGGCCGACGGTGGTGCACACCACCGAGGTGTCCTTCGCCACCGCGTCGAGCGACGCACGGTCGTGGCTGTCCGCGATCAGGATCGGCCAATCCTTGGCGGCGGCGGGGAGCCCACGCCGGATCTCTTCGAGCTTGGCGCGGTTGCGGCCCGCGAGCGCGACACGTAGGTCGGAAGAAGCGCCGTAGTGCTCGGCGAGGTACTCGGCGACGAGGCGGCCGGTGAATCCGGTGGCGCCGAAGAGGACGACGTCGAAGCGGCGCGAACGATCGTGCGGGCGGGGCAGCGTCATGGGGCCGGAGCTTGGCGCCGAACGTGCGCGGCGCCACTCGACCGTGGTTCTGCGCGGAGCGCTTCGAGGGTTTTCCCGGATCTTTCGCGGGAACGAATCGTCCCGCGGCATTGGTCAGGCGCGCGAGCTACGCTCCGCGTCGTGCTGAAAGTACTGCTCGCCGACGATCACACCATCGTGCGCGAAGGGCTCCGCGCGCTCCTCGCGAGCGACGCCGGCATCGAGATCGTCGGCGAGGCCAGCAACGGCCTCGAGGCGGTGCAGCTCGCGGAGCGCACGAAGCCGGACGTCGTGGTGATGGACCTCGCGATGCCGGAGCTCAACGGCGTCGACGCCACCGCGCGCATCCGCGCCGCGAGCCCGTCCACGCAGGTCGTGGTGCTCAGCATGCACGCGACGGCCGCGCACGTGCGGCCCGCGCTGAAGGCCGGCGCGCGCGGCTACCTGCTGAAGGGTTCGGGGCTCTCCGATCTGCTTCGCGCGATCCGCAGCGTGGCCGGCGGCGAGGCGTTCTTCAGTCCCGCCGTCGCGTCGCTGCTCCTCGAGAGCGACGACGAGAGCGGCGGCACGCTGACGCCGCGGGAGCGCGAGGTGCTCCAGCTCGTCGGCGAAGGACACTCCAGCGCGTCGATCGCGGAGCGCCTGCACCTCAGCGTGAAGACGGTCGAGGGCCACCGGAGCCGTCTGATGGTGAAGCTGCGTGCGACCAACGTGGCGGGCCTCGTGCGCCACGCGGTGCGCCTCGGGCTCGTCGATCCCTCGGCGGCGACGGAGTGAGCAAACTTTGAAGCGCTGCGCGGACGTGTCGAGTCGGTCGCGCGTGGGCTGGTTCGTGCTCGTGCTCCTCGGGCTCGCGGCCTGCGAAGCCACGCGCCCGGAGCCCCGCGCGGTCGAGGCATTCCCCACCGCCGAAGCGCCCCGCTCCCCACGCGACGACGCGCCCGTGCGTGCGCCTTGGGGTGGCCTGCAGGTCGCCGAGCGCGGGCAGGGCGATCGCGCGGTCGTGCTGCTGCACGGTTACGGCGCGCGCGGCGACGATCTCGTCGACTTCGCCAACCGCCTGGTGGTCGACGTGCCGCAGACGCTCTTCGTGATTCCGTCGGCGCCGCTCACCAATTCGTTCGGGCGCGGGCGCGCGTGGTTCGAGCCGCCGGCCTCCGCGATCGACGGCTCGGACGCGCGCCGCGAAGCGCAGCGCGAGATCGACGACGCGCGCGATCGTCTCGAAGGCGTGATCGACACCCTGCGTGGTCGCGGCATCGCGCCCGGTCGCGTGATCGTCGCGGGCTTCTCCCAGGGCGCGATGATGAGCCTCGACGTCGCGCTCCGCGGCGAGGAGCGCGTGCGTGGGGTGGGCTTCCTCAGCGGCGGTGCGCTGCCCGGTTGGAACCTGGAACGCGCGCGTGGCCTCGCGGTCTTCGCGTCGCACGGCACGCGCGACGACATCCTCGCCTTCGACGACGCCGAGCGCCTGCGCGCGCGGCTCGAGAGCGCGGGCGCCGAGGTCGCGTGGACCAGCTTCGACGGTGGACACGGGATTCCCCCCGCGGTGCGCGAGGGTTTCGCGCAATGGCTTCATCGCACCCTCGACGACGGTTGATCGCGCGTCTCTCGCACGTGCGACACGTCACGGCTCTCGCAGCGCGCGATCTCGCTCACGCGAGTGTCCGAAGGCGCGGTGCGCTGACGTATGCTGCGAACGATGTCCGCGCAGTCTCACCGAGCCCTCTTGTTCCTCTTCTTCGTCGCCGCGTGCGACTGCGGTGGCGGCGGTGGCGGCGGTGTGTGCGAGACGGTGAGCGACTGCGCGCCCGGCGAGGTCTGCCTCGACGGTCGCTGTCGCGCCGGCACGGATGGCGCGGTCTCGGACGCGAGCGGCGACGCGAGCCCCGACGCCGACTGCGAAGCGCTCTGCGGCAGCGCGTGCTGCGACGACGACGAGCGCTGCGCGTTCGACACGTGTGTGCCCGACGTCGGCACCTGCGAGTCCACCGACGACTGCCCCGGCGACACCTACTGCGCGGAGGGCGCGTGCGTTCCCTACGGCGTGCCGCCCGGAACGATCACCGACCCGACGTGTCGTCGCCTCGACCTCTCCGGCGTCTTCGCGCCCACCGTGCAGTGCGCCTTCACCGACGCGCCCGCGGGCGATGCGTGGCCCGCGCACCTCCACGTGCTCGCGACCCCGATGGTGGCGGACTTCGCGATCGGCCGCGGCCCGGACATGCCCGCGCGTCCTTCGATCGTCGCGGTCTTCGACGACGGCGTCGACGGCAGCAGCGAGGAGCCGACCGGTGTGATCCGCATCCTCGACGGCGCCACCTGCACGCAGACGGCGGAGCTCGGCTCGCTCCAGCTCGTCGCGCACAGCGCGCCGGTCGCGATCGGCGACCTCACGGGCGACGGTCGACCGGAGATCGTCGCGTTCAAGGCGGGCGGCGGCCTCGTGGCCTTCACCTACGCGGACGACGCGTGGACGGTGCTCTGGCGCTCGACCCTCGCGGGCGCTGCCTACGACGTGGTGGGCGGCGGTTGGGCGGGCCCGAGCCTCGTCGATCTCGACGACGACGGAGTGCCCGAGGTGATGCGCGGCGGCATCGTCTTCGACGCGATGGGTCGTGTGATCGACGCCTCGCTCGGGCTCCACGCGTACAACAACGGCGTGTTCCCCGTGGTCGCGGACGTCGACGCGGACGGACGCATGGAGCTCGTGAGCGGCGACGGCGTGTGGGAGTGGGTCGGCGCCACCTGGGCGCGCGAGACCTGGGCGTCGACCGCGACCACGCGTGGGCACGTCGCGATCGCCGACTTCGGTGACTTCCCCGGCACGCAGGCGTGGCCCGCGGCGACACCCGAGGTGGCGGTGATCGCGGACGGCACCGCGCGCGTGCAGACCCTCGACGGCACGATCGTCTTCGGGCCCATCGCGCTCCCCGCGGGTGGCAACGGTGGCCCTCCGACGATCGCGGACTTCGACGGCGACGATCGCCCCGAGCTCGCGGCGGCGGGCGCGCGCGCGTACAGCGTGTTCGATCTCGACTGCACCGCGAGCCCCATCGGGACCTGCGCGAGCGGGCGTACCGACGGTGTGCTCTGGTCGTCGCCCTCGCAGGACGGCTCGTCGAACGTCACCGGCTCGAGCGTGTTCGACTTCGAGGACGACGGACGCGCGGAGGCGGTCTACGGCGACGAGTGTTTCTTGCGCGTGTACGACGGCGCGAGCGGCGAGGTCGTGTTCAGCCAGCGCCGCAGCTCGTGCACCTGGTACGAGAACCCGGTCATCGCGGATCTCGACGGCGACTTCAACGCGGAGATCGTGATCGGCGACAACTTCAATTGCGGATCCGAGGACACCGGCGTCGTGTGCTCCGACACGAGCCGCGGGCCCGGACTCGGGCCGCGCAACACCGATCCGCTCTTCGCGGGCCTGCGCTGCGCGAGCGGGGCCGACTGCGTCTCGGGCGTCTGCGACGAGGGGCTCTGTCGTTGCACGAGCGACGAGCAGTGCTGCGCGGGCGCGGGCTGCGCGGCGGCGGCATACGTGTGCGAGGCGCCGCCAGCAGGCACGGCGGGCACCGGCAACACGTGTCGCGCCTCGCGACCGGCCGGCACGCGTGGCATCCGCGTCTACCGCGACGCGGGTGACAACTGGGTCCGCTCGCGCATGCTCTGGAACCAACACGCGTACTTCGTCACCAACGTCGACGACGACGGACGCATCCCGCGCACCTCGACGATGCGCGACAACTGGTCGGAACCGACCTTGAACAACTTCCGTCAGAACGTGCCCGGCGACGCCATCCCGGGTGCGTCTCCCGATTTGACTACCGGCGGTTCGCCGCTCGTTTGTGACGGAGAGATCGCGCGTTTGACGGCGCGGGTGTGCAACCGCGGCACCGAGCCGGTCGGCAGCGGGGTCAGCGTGGGCTTCTACGTCGGCGATCCGGCGGCCGGCGGCACGCGCATCTGCACCGGCGCGGCGGTGGGCGATCTGCTGCCCGGCGTCTGCGAGAACGTCGAGTGCCCGTGGCCGGAAGCGCCGACCTCCGCGCCCGGTCCCGACGTCTGGGTCGTGGCGGACGACGAGAACCTCGCCCGCGAGTGCCGCGAGGCGAACAACGTGACGATCTTCCGCGACGTCTACTGCGGTCAGATCTTCTGAGCTCCGCCCGCTGGCGCCGCGGGGTCACGGCTTTCCAGTTTGCTGCGCTTCGCGGGTCGTCGTGAGGTTCCGTGCTCCGCGCGCCGGGTCGTGAGGCTCCCGGGGTCAGCGCGCCGGCGGCGGTGCTCCGAGCCCCACGATCAATCGCACGTCCACCGCGACGGCCAGGATGCTTCGCATCGCTTGATTCGGCGGGTTCGTCGCGTCGCTCAAGAACTCGAGCTCGCCGAGAAATCCGGTGCGGCGGACGAGGCGTGTGGATCCGACGAGGCTGACGGTCTTGCTCAGCTCGACCTCCAGGCCCGCGCCGAGCACGAGGTCGCCGAAGAAGAGCGAGTCGCTCGGGCAGTCCGGATCGACGGTGCCGACTTGTTCGGTGCTGCCCACCGCGCCGAGACCGACGCCGCCGAGCACGAAGACCTGCGCGGTGGAACGTGGGTTCAGGTAGCCCACTACGTCGACCGCGACGCCGATCTCGGTGGCCCGGTCCTGCCCGTTCGGGCGGCGCATGCGGCCGCCGCCGACGCCGAGGCCGACGTCGATCGCGAGGTGCTCGAGGGGGCGGAAGCGAAGGCCGAGGTCGAGGCGCACGCGGTGGAAGGCGGCCGACGGCGCGGAGAGCGTCTCGGTGCGGGCGAAGAAGCCGGCGCCGACGCGGGAGGGCTCCGTGGTCGAGGGGGCAGGCGAAGCCTCGGGTTGGGCCGCGGCGGGTTGGGCGGCGGTCGAGAGCACGAGCCAGGTCGCGAGGCTCGCGAGGAGCACCGAGCCGCGTTCGAGGGGTGCGCTCGGACGGCGGTGGGTCGGCTTCGCGATCGTTTCGTTCATGGGGTCCCCCGGGGCTCGACGCACGACACTCCCATACGCGAACGCAGGTTTCGTACCTCGCACACGCGGGTCGGGAGAGCACACGAACGCCCGAGAATCACGGGAGATCGCGTGAGTCCAGCGCGCGGGGCTGTCGGTGGGGACCGACGCCGTCGAGCCGAACGGCGAGCCTTGGTGGCGCGACGGAGCATCCGACGCGGAGTCCGAGTCGGAGTCGGAGTCCGAGACGGAGACGGAGACGGAGACGGAGTCCGAGACGGAGACGGAGTCCGAGACGGAGACGGAGACGGAGTCCGAGACGGAGACGGAGACGGAGTCCGAGACGGGGTCCGGACTGTCTCGAGGCGCGACTCGATCAGAGGTCGAGCTGGCGGAGCACCGCGTTCACCGGTGCGGCGCTGCTCATCACGTAGAAGTGCACCGAGGGCACGCCCTTCTCGAGCAGCTCGCGGGTCTGCTGCAGCGCCCACTGCTCGCCGACCGCCTGCTGATGCTCCGGCTTCGCGCCTTCGATCTCGCGCGTGAAGCTCTCGGGGATCTCGCAGTGGAAGGTGCGCGCGATGCTGACGAGCTGCTTCTTGCTCGTGAGCACCTTCAGGCCCGGCACGATCGGCACCGTGATCCCGACCGCGCGGCAGCGCGCGACGAAGTCGAAGTAGTGCCGGTTGTCGAAGAACATCTGGGTCACGATGTACTCCGCGCCCGCGTCGACCTTCTCCTTGGTGCGACGGATGTCGGCGTCGAGGTTCGGCGCCTCGAAGTGTTTCTCGGGGTAACCGCTGCAGCCGACGCAGAACTCGGTGGGCGTCGCGTCGAGGTACGCGTCGAGGTAACGCCCCTTGTTCATCTGCGCGATCTGTTTGATCAGATCGACCGCGTAGCCGTTGACGGTGCGGCCCTCGCGCAGCGGCTTGCGGTAGCCCTTGTCGTCGCCGCGGATCGCCAGGACGTTGTCGATGCCGAGGTAGCGGAGCTCGATGAGGAAGTCCTCCGTCTCCTGCTGCGTGAAGCCGTTGCAGAGCACGTGCGGCACCGCGTCGACTTGGTATTTGTTCTGGATCAGCGCGCAGAGCCCGAGCGTGCCGGGGCGCTTGCGCTTCACGTGGCGCTGGATGCCGCTGTCGGTCTCTTCGTAGATGACCTCGGCCGGGTGGCTCGTGATGTCGATGAAGGGCGGCCGGTGCTTCACGAGCTCGTCCACGAGGCCGAGGACCTCGCGGATGTTCCCGCCGCGCTTGGGCGGGATGATCTCGAAGCTGATGAGCGGCCGATCGGCGCGCGAGATGCTCGGTGACCTTCATGGAGAGCGTGTTCTGGTGCGAAGCGGGAGAACGGACGAGGGGGGCGAGCGGCCGCACCCGACGATCGAACGCGCGATCGTAGTACGGCGCGCGCGGGGTTCCAGCCGCGAGCCATCATCACGGGTCGTCACGCACGGTGGTGAGGCTCGAACGAAGCTCGCAGGTCGTGTCGCTCCGCTCCGTCGGCGGGGTCCGAGGCGCTGCTCGTGAGTCCTACGACGCACGCGCTGTGCAACTCATGGACGGGGACACTCCACCCGAAGGCGCCGGCTACACCATCCGCCAGTGGTGTGGCCTGTCCTACCTCGTCGCCATCGAACCCTCGATTTTCTCGACGAATCTCGACGTGAACAGGGTTCTTCCCTCGTGGCACGTGCCGTGCTGAAGTAGCGAAATATGTCCAGCACTGCCCTGAAGCGCCTCTTCCCCGCGCTCCTCCTCGCCATCGCGTGTGGTGACGGCTCCGAGCCCCCGCCCCCGTCGTACGGCGACGACATGTTCCCCGTCGACTCCTTCGACACCCAGCGCGCCGACGCGCCGTCGAACGACGTGTTGCCCGAAGAGGGCAAGGCCGACGAGGTCCTCCCCCGTCAGTTCGATCTGATGGACACCCAGTCGCCCGTGCAGAGCCAGGGCAGCCGCGGCGTGTGCTCCATCTTCGCGACCGCCGCGCTCGCCGAGCACCTCTACCTCATCGAGGGCACGATCCCGAACCCGGACTTCTCCGAGCAGTTCCTCCAGTGGTCCACCAAGGTCGAGCTCGGCCGCTTCACGAACACCAGCGGGTCGAGCGCCCAGGTGAACATCGACGCGTTCAGCCGCTTCGGCGTGCCGCTCGAGGCCGACTGGCCCTACCAGAGCCGTCCCTGGGGCGCGAGCGACGACGCGCGCTGCACGGGTGACGAAGAGACGCAGCCGGTCGTCTGCCACACCAACGGCGAGCCGCCCGCGAGCGCGCTGGCCGCGATGCGCTTCCGGATCGGCCGCTCGCGCTACATCAACAGCCGCGCGAACAGCATCAAGTCGCACATGTTCAACACGAACACGGCGGTGCAAATCGGTGGCGACTTCTACTATCAGGCGTGGGTTCACGGCGCCTCGCGCATCCCGCGCCACACCGCCTACCGCGACTTCGGCTACGTCGTGACGCCGAACGCGGAGGACATCCGCTCCTCGCTCGAGCACCGCGCGGGCCACTCGATCCTCGTGGTCGGCTGGGACGACGACCTCGAGGTTCAGGCGGTCGACGCGATGGGTCAGCTCGCGGTCGACGCGAGCGGCAACCCCGTCATGCAGCGTGGCTTCTTCCTCTTCAAGAACAGCTGGGGCACGAGCTGGGCGACGCGGAACCCGATGGGCGCCGGTTACGGCTGGATCAGCTACGAGTACGTCGAGCGCTACATGAGCGCGGTCGCCTCGAGCGTCCCCGAGCTCATGCTCCGCGAGTCGTGCGGTGACGGCCGCGACAACGACTTCGACGGTCTCACCGACTGCGCCGACTCCGACTGCACGAGCGACCGCGCGTGCATCGACCCCGCGGGCTCGTACGAGAACACCACCGTCGTCGAGATCCCGGACAACACGCCGGCTGGCGTCTCCAGCACGATCGAGGTCGCCGAGGGCGGCACGATCAGTGGCCTCAGCGTCGACGTCGACATCACGCATCCCTACGTCGGCGACCTCACGGTCACCCTCAGCAAGGGCGACACCACCGTCACGCTCCACGCGCGTACCGGCGCGGGCGCGGACGACATCAAGCGCACCTTCGACGTCGCGGACTTCGACGGTGAGGACGCGGCGGGCACCTGGACGCTCCGCGTCGTCGACGGCGCGCGCTCGGACGTCGGTCGCCTCAACCGCTGGGCCCTCTCGATCACGCGCTGCGCGGGTGGCGACTGCGGCTCGATGCCGACCACCCTCACCGGCTCGAACGACACCCTCCAGGTCATCCCGGACGCGAACGCGACCGGCGTGTCGAGCGACATCACGCTCACCGGCGCGGGCAACATCGCGACCCTGCGCGTGACCGTGAACCTCACGCACCCCTTCATGGCGGACCTCACGGTCAGCCTCCGCAAGGACGGCGGCGCGTCGGTCGAGCTGATGCGCGAGCAGTACGTCGACGACACGATGCTCGTCCGCACGTTCACCGTCACGGCGCTCGACGGTCAGGCGGCGGCGGGCACCTACACGCTCACCGTGGCGGACACCGCGGGCGGCGACGAAGGCACCCTGAACGGCTGGAGCATCGAGGCGATCACCGAGTGATCTCGGTGAATGCCGAATGAACGACCGGAACTCCGCGGGGATCCCGGTTTGAACGAGGCGCCCTCCGGGGCGCCTTCTTCATTCCGTCCGCTCTTCGAGGGTCTGTCGCTGAGCACGAGCGCCTTCGTCCATGGTTCGGCCACGAGGCGAACGCGTCGTGGCGTTCACGAGCGTCGAGATCCCATCCTTGATCGTCGATCACGCGAGCTCGACGACCACCGCCGCGCCGCCACCCTCGTGCGCTTCCAAACGTGCGTCGCCGCCGTGCGCGCGGGCGAGCTCTCGCACGAGCGCGAGCCCGAGCCCCGTGCCGGGTCGGTGGGCGGCGTCGGCGCGGGCCGCTCGGACGAAGCGACGAAAGACACGCTCGCGATCGGCGGGCGAAACGCCTGGTCCCCGATCGCAGACGCGGAGCACCAGGCTCTTCGGCGCCGAGCCCTTCGGCGCCGAGCCCTTCGGCGCCGAGCCCTTCGGCGACGCGACCTCCGCGTGACGCGCGCCGCTCGGGCGCGACACGTCGTCGGCGGTGCTCGTGCCTGATCGTGAGGTGTCGTCGGACGCAGCGCTCGCGCCCGCCAGCGAGACCTCGATCGTGCGTGGCCCCTCCGGAGGCAGGCCGTACTTGAGCGCGTTGTCGACGAGGTTGACGAGGATGCGCTCGAAGGCGTCCGCGTCGACGTCGACGCGAAGGTGCTCGGGCGCCTGGAGCGTGATCGCCGCGTCGCGGCTCGTCGCGAGCTCGCGGAACCCTTCGAGCACCTCGCGCGCGCGCGCCACCACGTCGGTCGGTGCGCGCGTCACCACGCGACGCCCAGCTTCCAGCCTCGACGTCTCGAGCACGTTCTCCACCAGCCGCGACAAGCGCTGCGTCTCGCGCACGAGCTCGTGGTGCACCTTGCCGCGTCGCGCCTCCGGCACGAGCCCGTCGGCGAGCATCTCCGCGTGCATGCGCAACGTCGTGAGCGGCGTGCGGAGCTCGTGGCTCACCGCGGTCACGAACTCGCTCCTCGCGCGTGCGAGCTCCTCCTCGCGTCGAATCGCGCGCAGCGACGCCACGACCGCGAGCATCACGAGCGCCAGGAGCGCGAGCAGGATCACGCGCTCCTTCGTCGCCTCGTCGTCGAGCCGTGCGGCGAGCGCGTCGTGTGCGTCGGGTGCGACGCAGAGGCGCAGCGTGCTCGGGAAGGTGTCTGCGCGCGCCTCGTGCAGACAGAGCTCGTCGCGGCCCGCGCGGCGCACCGTGACGTCGCTGCCCGCGGTCGCGCGCGCGATCGTCTCGTCGACCCACGCCTCGACGCGCGCACGATCGAGCGCGACCACCTGCGCGATCGCGGCGCCCTCGTGGCTGACCACGCGCGCGAGCGCGAGCACGTCGCCACGGTCGGTGGTTGACCCCGCCGACCTCGAAGACCCGTCGGCGGTCGACCCCGCCGACCTCGAAGACCCGTCGGCGGTCGACCCCGCCGACCTCGGGGACCGGTCGCGCCACGTCATCGGCGTGTACTGCACGTCGATCTCGACCGGCGTGAGCGACACCCCGGGCCCGTCGGCCACCTCGACCGCATCGCGAGCTCGCGCAACGCGTGGAGGTCGGTTCGTGGTTTCGACGTTCGCGTTCGCCACGGTCGCGTTCGTGCTCGCGACGTTCGCGTTGGCGACGTTCGCGCTCGCCACGTTCGCATTGGCGACGTTCGCGTTCGCGGTGTTCGCGTTCGCGACGTTCGCGCTCGTGACGTTCGGCGGGCCCACGTTCGACGATTGAAACGCCGCTTGTTGAGATTGAATGGTCGCGAGATCCGTGGTCTCGCGGCGTGTGATGGGCGCCGCCCGACCGCGCTGAGTGACCCGCTCCAGCGCCTCCGGATCGCCCGCTTGCGCGCGCCGGATCTCGTCCGCCAACAGGTTGTCGATCGTGTTGAGGCTGACGGTGACCTGGTTCGGCGGAGCGACGGGCTCGGACGCCGCGACGACCGCCCGAGGCCGCACGCGCCGCGTCGGTGTCGCGGGCGAGGCCTCGGAGATACGCGGCGTCGCCCTCACGACCAACGCCCCTTCGCTCGCCGCCACCAGCGCGCGCAGATCGTCGAACGCCTCGGAGCCCGCGAGCCGAAAGAGTCGCGCCGACACCGCGTCGCGGGCCTCGGTGTCCGTTGCCGTTTCGGTCGCGGTCTCCGTCGCGGTCTCCGGCTCGGTCTCCGTCGCGGTCTCCGTCGCGGTCTCCGGCTCGGTCTCCGTCGCGGTCTCCGTCTCGGACTCCGATGTCCGTACTCGCCCGATCGCCTCGACCTCCCGCGGCGTGCGCACCGTCCCGTCCGGCTCGATCTGAAACCACCCGATCACCCGCGGATCGCTCGGCTCCGACGCGAGCGGCGACACCGCGACGGGATCGCTCACCGCGAGCACCTCGGGTGGGCTGTAGTAGTGGTTGTAGAGATAGAACGGTCGCTCGTCCTCGCGCGCCCGCAGCGCTTCCAGGCCTCCCGCGACCGCCTCGCGCGCCGCTGCCAGCGCACGTGCGGCTCGTAGCGACTCCGCGTCGAGCTTGGACGCGCGCTCGTTGCGACTCGCCGACAGCCAGCCCCCCGCGAGGAGCACCGCGGGCAACGCGAGCGCGAGCGCGAGCACGACGAGCGAGCGCTTCACGCGACCTCGAAGCGGTAGCCGCGTCCACGCGCGGTGCCGATCCACGCGTCGCCGCCGGGCACCGCGCGCAGCTTCGCGCGGAGCTGCTGCACGTGGACGTCCACCGTGCGCGTGCGGACGCTTCCGTCGCGGTACCCCCAGACCTCCACCAGCAGCTCCTCGCGCGGCACGAAGCGCGGCGCGTGGGTCGCGAGGTGCGCGAGCAGATCGGACTCTCGCGTGGTCAGGCGCACGCAGCCTCCCGCCCAGCGCACCTCGTGCGCGTCGAGATCGAGCTCGACCTCGCCGATGCGACGCTGCGCGACGCGCGTCGCGCCTTCGACCTCCACGCGAGGACGACGCAAGAGTCCCTTCGCCCGCGCGAGCAACTCGCGCACGCCGAACGGCTTCGTCACGTAGTCGTCCGCCCCCGCTTCGAGGCCCGCCACCACGTCGTCCTCCGCGCCGCGCGCGGTGAGCACGAGCACCGGCGTCGGATCGCCGCGCTCACGCAGTCGTCGAAGCACCTCGAGCCCCGAGATCCCCGGCAGCATCCAGTCGAGCACGATCAGCGCGAAGCGTTCGCGGCTCGCGCGAGCCAGCGCGCTCGGCCCGTCGTCCACCGCGACCACGGGGAGACCCTGGCCCTCGAAGAGCGACACCAGCCCTTCGCGGATCGGCTCTTCGTCCTCGACCACGAGGATGCGCGCAGGCTCGGACACGACGCTCACGGTAGCAGGGTGTCGGTAGGGATCGGATCGCATGAGCCGGAGCACGGGTGCGAAGACGACGCCGTCGGCGGAGCGGTCGACGGCAGCGCGGGGATCTCGTGCGCGAAGATCGACACCCCGAACGCGCGCCCCGGACCGCCAGTCGCGCCCGCGCGATGGACCGCGCGGTGATGACGGCGATCGGCCTCCGCGACGTCGTCACGTCGCGAGAGAAAGGGCTCGAACGCCGCGTCCTCGAACGACGCGCGGAGCACGGCCTCGAGGTTTCGGCCCGCCGAGGCGTGGCGCGCTTCGTCGTAGAGCAGGATCGCGTACGCCTCCCGCACCGCGGGATCGCTCGTGGCGTCGCGGTAGGCGCGCAGCGCGATCAGTGACTCCGCCTCGCCGACCACGAGCTCGCGCACCACGATCTCCAGCGCACGCGAGGCGCGTGGCTCGTCGGTCGGCGGGAGCCAGAGATCCTCTACGTCGATCTCCAGCGAGTCGAGGTCGCCGAACCACGAGGCGACCTCCGCGCAGAGTCGAACGTGCCGCAGCTCGTCCCCGAGCAGACCGTGCACCGTCTCGAGGGCCGCGAGCGGCGCGGCGATCGCGCCGAGGTGACCGAGCAGCTCCGCGAACGCGAGCACCGACGCCTGCTCGTCGACCACGCGGCTCGCCCACCCGAAGAACGCGGCTTCGCGGTCGGCGTCGCTGGCCCGGCTCAGCTCGGGACGCCGCGCGACGAACGGCGAGTCGTCCACGTACGCGCGCAGCCGCCGCGGACGATCGAAGAAGCGTGAGCACGAACCTCGGTCCGCCTTCACGGCGTCCCTCGCTTGCGAACCCGCGCCCGCTCGCGCTCGACGCACCAGCTCGGCAGCGAGCGCAGGCGTGCGCAGTGAGCGGCGATCGACTCGGCTCGGTCGCCTGACGGCGACGCTCGCGGGACGTCGGGTCGCTCGGCTCGGTGGCCGGCTCCAAGAACGTCGGCTGGCTCCGCTCGGTCGCCTGCGGGCGACGCTCGCGTGACGGCGAGGCGCTCGGCCGCCGCAACCTCCGCTCGCGGCGCCACGCTCGGATCCTCGGTTGCCGCCGCGTGCGTGGGCGTTTCGATCGCGACTGCCGTGGCGACGCGAGGTCGAAGAGGGCTCACGCGCTGCGTCGGATTCGCGACCGACTCGTCCGCCGACGCGGACGGTGGTGCGTCGGCGTCGACGGTGGGGTCCGCGTCACGCGAGCGACCGTCGACGGTGCCATCGGCGTCCTGCGACCGGTCCGGTGCGGCTTGATGTGCGGGGTGATCCTGCGCGCATCCTCCGAGCGCGAGCAGCACCGCCAAACTCCCTTCGATCCGCCACCTCATCGCCAACCTCCTCGTCGTGGTCACGAGGAGTAGACGCGCGGGCGACTCGCCTTCGGTAAGGCTTGCGTAAAACGACTCGTACGATCGGACGGTCGAGACCCCGTCTCGACGTGAGGCGACCCGCCACCGACCGCTCGCCACCGACGACTCGCCACCGACGACTCGTCCGCGAGCGCGAAGCACGACGCCGCGCGGCGCCCGCACGGTGCCGCGCTGCGCAGGGCTGGGGACGACGCGTGCCTCACAAAGACACGCGTCGTCCGTGTCGCGCGCTTCGGGTCACGCGGACTGGAGCTTTGCGCGGAACCGCCCGCCCGCGACCGCGCCCGTGACTCCCGCCACGAAGGTGCCGAGGAGCACGACGCCCGCGACGAAGCCACCCATCACCGCGCCCATCATGCCCGCGCCTTCGCCACCGCCGCCGAGCGCTTCGGTCGCGGCCTGCGCGGTCGATGCGACGACGAAGTAGTAGCCGCCCGCGCTCAGGAGCGACGCGACCAAGAACGCGAGCACGGTGCGGCCGACGCCCGAGCTCGTGAGCAACGTCGCGCCGAACGCGCTCGCAGTGAAGATGCCGAAGTACACCGCGCTCGCGACGCTCGCGCTCGCGCCTTGGGTGACGTAGCCGCTGACCACGCCGAGCAGGGTGGCGCCGAGCGCGAAGAGCCAGACGAAGTTGGGGTTCAAGCTGCCGATTCGATTCATGGGAGTTTCCTCGTTCGAGCGCCGTCCTCCGGCGCGACGAGTCCCCCTTTTCCACGTCTCGTGCCGCGCCGATTCGCGTGTGCTTCGCCGAGACGCGCACGTTGCGTGACAGCGTTGGCAGTCGCGTCCGTCACGCACGACACGCGAGGAAGGAGCACGAACGCGTGACGTACGACGTCGATCGCGCCGCGCGGGCTACCCTCGGCGCTTCTCGAGGAGCACCGCGGCGCGCTGGGTGCGCTTCCGGGGTCGTGCATTGAGCGTGGTGGCAGTGGGCGGCGGTGGGCGGCGTCCGTGGTGTGCGCGACGCGCGTCGATCGCGGTGAAGGAGCCGTCCGTTGGCGACGTGTCCGCCGCGCAACATCGGCGAAGCGCAGGTGTCGCTCTTCCCACACGAACGATGCGACTTACCGTCCGGCCGCCGCAGTGGTGCCCCGTGGCTCGCGCGTGCCTCCCTCATGTACTTCGATCTCACCACCCTCGACCGCACACGCTTCGGCGGCCTGCTGGTCGTGCCCGACGTGCACGCGCACCCCGACGCGCTCGACGCGGCGGCGACGCGTGCGCGCGAAGAAGGTCTCTTTCTCGTCCAGCTCGGCGATCTCGTCGACCGCGGTCCTTCCTCCGCGATGGCGGTCGCGCTCATGCGCGAGCTGGAGGACGTTGGCGAAGGCACGTTCCTCTGCGGCAACCACGAGCACAAGCTCGCGCGCTTCGCGAACGGCGGCGGCAGCGCCGCGCCCGGTCGCGTCGAGACGCTGCGCGAGCTGACCGACTTCGGCGACGGGCTGCTCGAGTGGTACCTCGCGCGCATCGCGGAGGGCCGACTCTTCGCGCGCGCGCCCAAGCTCGTGCTCGCGCACGCCGCGTTCCACCGCGCGATGCTCGACGAGGCGCCGCGCCCGAACCGCGCGCTCCACGATCGTGCGCTCTACGGCGTCGGGAAGAAGGTCGAAGGAAAGAAGTTCCCCGTGCGCAGCCGCGAGTGGGTGCGCGAGATCCCGGCCGGCGTGACGGTGGTGGTCGGGCACGACGTGGTCGATCCGCGCGAGCCGCACCGCGAGTCGAACGCCCACGGCGGTCGCGCAATCTGCCTCGACACCGGCGGCTGGCGCGCGGACGGGACGTGGTCGACGTGGCGCTTCCGCTGGGACGAGGTGCTGCCGGACGCGTGATCGGTGCGTCACGCGAGGGCGGTAGTGCTCTCCTGCGCTCGGTGTGTACGCGTCGTCGTCAGGCGCACGCCATGTAGCAACGTCCGAGCACGAACGACGTGAGCGCGCCCGGCTCGACGAGGAGCTCGCTCGTCGCGTGGCCGTCGCTGCAGAGCCACGAGCACGCGGGCCCCGCGTCGAGCTCCACGGTGAAGAGGCCGGGCGTCACGTTCGGAAAGACCAACGCGCCGAAGCCGAGCGTCGTCGCCGCCTCCACGGTGTCGCCGAAGACGCGGAAGCTCGGTCCGGAGACGGTGGGCAGCAAGACCGTCGCCCCATCGATCCCGAACGAGCCCACACGGTCGCGGACCACCACGATCAGCGTGCCTTTGTCCGCGTCGCGCGTGAGCCCCATCGCGGCGTACCACGCGTCGATCGTGGCGTCGTCGACGAGCACACCACGCGCGACCCGTTCGTCGAACGGGAAGAGGCCTGGTGGATGTCCGTCGGCGGTCGCCCGCGCTTGCCGCGCGTCCATCACGACCACGCTCGCGAGCCCCATCGTGTCCGTGGTCGACGTCGTGGCGCGGCACGTGTCCACGAGCGTGACCGACGCCTCCGACACGGGCGCGCCGTCCAGGGTCGAGACCCGAAACTCGTGCGTGAAGCGTTCTTCGAGGCCGGCGCAGATGCCGAGATCGCAGCCGAGACCACACGAACGCCCGCAGCGATCGCAGCTCGTGCGGCTCGAGCAGAGCGCCTGCTCGCAGCCATCCGCGAGGTTCGCGTTGCAGTCGAAGTACGTCGGCTCGCACGCGAGCGCGCGGCAGCTCGGCGGACTCCCGTCGGCGGGCGCGAAGCAGCCACCGATCGTGCCGGGAGGCATCGTGGCCTGGCACGCCGCGTCCGTTCCGTCGTCGATCGTCCCGTCGCAGTCGTCGTCGCGCCCGTTGCAGCGCTCCACCTCGCGTGGGCTCACGTCGTCCCGCCCGTCGTCGCAGTCGCCGCCACGATCGGCCGCACCCGAAGGGAGCTCGCAGTAGGGCTCCGGATCCTCGGAGTCGTCGCCGTAGCCGTCGCCGTCGACGTCCGGCCACGCGAGCACGACGACGCCCTCGTCGGCGCGCCCGTCGCAGTCTTGGTCGACTCCGTCGCAGACCTCCGGCGCGGTGCGGTGCACGTTGGCGACGTCGTCGTCGCAGTCGTCTCCGCAGCGATCGCCGTTGCAGCACGCGTCGTCGACGAAGCCGTCGTCGTCGCGATCGACGCCGCCGAGCGTGCTCGGATCGCAGTCCTCGTCGATGCCCTCCGCGTCGCAGACCTCGGTCGCGTCCGGGTGGATCCCGGGGTCGGAGTCGTCGCAGTCGTCACCGCCGCAGCGCACGTCGGCGTGCCCGTCGTCGTCGACGTCGAGGCACGTGTCTCCGCAGAGCGCACGCGCTTCGTCGCAAACCTCGATGGCGCACGGAGGCGCGCCGGGTCGACAGCCGCGCGCGTTCGCGGAGGGCGCGCTCGGATCACACGCTTCGGCGCCGTTGCAGTAGACGCCGTCGTCGCAGTCGCGATGAGATCGACACGCGGTGGCGCCGCCGTCGACCGTGCCGGGAGGCGGTGGCGCGTCGTCCCCGCAGCCGACTCCGAGCGAGAGGACGAGGGCGGCGAGAGTCGGCCCGAGCGAGGCAAAGGCGTGACGCATCGGAGCCGAGAATACGCCCAGTCGATGCGGGAGGGTGAGCCTCCCCACGAAGTCCCTCGCGCGACGTCGACGCGAGCGCGAGGCGTCTCCGGTTCTCGTCCGCTTCTCCGCGCTACCGCGCCGCCAGTCCGCGCTACCGCGCCGCCAGTCCGCGCAGGATGTCCTGCCACTGCATGCGCCAGCGCGTCTCGTGGAACTCGCGCTCCGCCTTCGCGCGCGAGGCGGCGCCCATCCTCGTCGCGAGCGTCTCGTCCGCGAGGAGCAGCCGGAGGTGCTCGCGGATCTCGGACGCGTTTTCTCCCACGAAGCCGTTCTCGCCGTGCACGACGTAGCGCTCGATGCCGGGGATGCGGAACGACACGAGCGGCAGGCCGCTCATCATCGCCTCGATCAGCGTGATCGTGTACTCCTGCTCTCCGTCGTGCAGGTAGACGCGCGCGCGCCCGAGCTCACGTTTCAAGTCCGCGTACTCGTAGGGCGGCTGCTCGGGATTCAAATGATCCACGTGAAGGAAAGGGAGCCCCTCGGTAGCTTCCATTCCGGCGCGGAAGTGCCAGCCGCGATCGTGCCAGGAGTGGATGATCGACAGCACGCCGCCTTCGAGAGTCGACGGCGGATACTCGTCGGGATCGAGCCCGAGCGGCACGTAGGGTACGTGGACCTTCTTCTCCGCACGGAGCCACCCCACCGTGTTCGGATAGAAGCTCGCCACCGCGAAGTCGTCTCGTGACAACAGCTCGTCCCACTCGTGCGGTTCGAGCTCCGCGACCTTGGCGACGCGGTAGAGCTTCTTGCGCTCTCGCCGCTCGCGGAAGAGCTTGAACTGCCAATTGAACATCAGCCAGACGACGTCGTAGCGCGCCGGGTAGTCGACGATCGGATCGTCGAGAAGTCGCGCGAAGTCGGCGGGTCCGTAGGCCATCTGCGCATCCTCGAACGCGGGGAGGACGTTTCGGACGTTGGGCGGTTTCGGTCGCCACCAATGAAACTGATCCCAATGACCGAGGAAGTGGATCGGGAGGTTCGACCGGCAGAAGTGGTATTGAACGCCGGGGTGCGTGGGGAGGATCAGGACGTTGGGGTCGTTCATCGAGGGGCCGTTCGTCGGGGGTCTCGAGCGTCGGGCTCGCCTGGACGGGTCGCTGCGAGGCTCGTCGCTGCGGGACTCGTCGCTACTGGACTCGTCGCTCCGGACCGGGGCGATCCGAGCGCCTCGCCCGACTCCGCGCGTCGTTCGTCGGGTCCGACCGAGCGCGGCGGCTCCGGCACGGTGCCGGGCTCGACCGCCTCGCAGACCTCGCGGCCGTGACAGTGCACGACCACGGTGCGCTCGCAGCCCGTCACCTCGAAGACGTCGTGCACCAGCATCGTCGCCTCGACGTCTTGCTCGGGACAGTCGATCGCCTCGCCGCCGAAGCGCCGCGCGGTCGCGCTCGACGCACCGCACGCGCAGCAGATCAGGAGCGAGCACACGAGGCGCATGACGAAGACGTAGCAGCGCGAGGCCCGACGACGCCAGCGCGCGACGATCGAGCCACACGCGCGCGTCGACCGCTTCGGTCACGCGAGCTCGGGCCGCGCGACCACCGGCCGGCGCGGGGAAGCTGCCCGCGCGCCGACTCGGATGCGTCGCCACGTGCGGACGAGCTGCCACCACGCGAGGGCGGGGAAGCCGAAGAAGACGAACACCCCGATCTTCGCGAGCGGCGGCACCTCCGACGCGGCAACGTAGGTCCCGCTGCGCAGGAGCTCCTCGTGGGGTTGCACGGTGAGGAAGTAGAGGATGCCGGCCTCGCCGAGGTAGGGCGCATCGGCGGCGTGCGAGACGAGCCGTGGCAGGAGCAACGTTCCGTCGGGCAGGGTCCAGCTCGCGGCCGCCATCTGTCCGGAGAGCGAGTACGCGTGGTCGAAGCGACCGTGTGCGCGCGCGGCGCCGATCCCGAACGCGCTCGCCGCGGTGCCGAAGCCGTCGATCACCGGACCGGCGTCGATCTCGAAGCCCCACTCGGCCTCGCTGCCGCGGCGCCACTCGCGGAAGCCCTCCGCCCAGCCCTGGTGCTGCCAGAAGTGCGCTTCGTGGATCGCGTACCAGGCCCGAGAGCGCTCGAGCCCGTAGGCCTCCGCGGTGAACATCGCGATCCACGAGCTGCCGATGCCGCGACCCGGCTGCACGTCGGAAGCGATCGTGCGGTCGGGCGAGAGATCGACCCGGAAGGGCACGAGCCCGAGCTCGTCGAGGCGCTCACCCTCGAAGGCGCGCAGGGATCGCGCGGCGAAAGCGCGACTGTCGAAGCCGGTAGACCGATCGGAATGTCGAATGAACGCGATCGTGGCGACGATGTCGATCGGGTAACACTCACCGGGATAGTCGTCGAGCAAGCCGAGCGGCGACGCGTCGAGCTCGTCCGAGAGCGTGCGCACCTGATCGCGCAGCATCGGGAGCACCTCGTCGTCGCCCGTGACCTGGTGGTAGCTCGTGAGCCCCGCGATGAGCAGGCCGCGGAAGAAGACGTTCTCCTGGTGGAGGTAGTCGTCGCCCCAATGCGTGCGGACCCAGGTGTGGTGCGAAGGATCGAGGATCAGGTCCTTGGCCGCGTCGACCGCAGGGCGCGCGTAGACCATCGGAGAGTCGCCCTCGCCGCCCGCGCTCTCCCAGGCGTTCACGAGGTTCTCGGTGGCCATCAAATAGAAGACCGCGCTGAACATCGGCCACTCGGTGGTGGGCACGTCGTGCAGCGGCGCGCCCTCGGCGCGGCGCGACGCGATGCGCTCGCGCGCCCAGCGCTCGATGCGCGGCGCCAGATCGCGGTGCAGCTCGCGCGCGTGAGCGGGGATGCCC
>ERZ761607.1775-NODE-1775-length-25280-cov-5.916115_pt1 | contig 25280 bp, 23 predicted proteins | sample MGYA00511164_ERZ761607 | MGnify/ENA primary metagenome ERZ761607 (study PRJEB28899, sample SAMN02445080) | bioreactor sludge metagenome | biome: EBPR sludge | place: Australia: Brisbane, Thorneside Wastewater Treatment Plant | collected 2011-06-22 ... | reverse complement strand
CGATGTGCTTGGCCTTGGCCTTGTCGCCCAGCGCCTCGATGGCCGAGGGTGGCGGCCCGATCCAGGTCAGCCCGGCGTCGAGGACCGCCTGGGCGAACTCGGCGTTCTCGGCGAGGAAGCCGTAGCCGGGGTGCACCGAGTCGGCACCGGCCTTCTCGGCCACCGCGATGATCTTCGCGATGTCGAGGTAGGACTCGCCGGGCGTCGAGCCGCCCAGCGCGTACGCCTCGTCCGCGAGCCGCACGAACAGTGCGTCGCGGTCGGGGTCGGCGTAGACCGCGACGCTCCCGATCCCGGCGTCCTTGCAGGCACGGATCACGCGGACCGCGATCTCACCTCGGTTGGCGATCAGGACCTTCTGCACAGGGGACGTCTGCGGCACCAGCGCAGGTTATCGCCCGTACGGCGCCGCGGAGCGTGGCGCTTGTCTCACTGAGGTTAGCGATCATTAACCAGAGCTAGTAGCCTGCGGCTCATGAGCAGTTTCGAGCTGAGCCGTGAGCACGAGGAGTTCCGGCGGAGCGTCCGGGAGTTCGCCGAGGCGGAGATCGCGCCGCATGCCGCGCAGTGGGACAGGGATCACCACTTCCCTGTCGACGTGGTCCAGAAGATGGGGGCGCTGGGACTGTTCGGCCTCACCTCGCCCGAGGAGTACGGCGGCGCGGGGGAGGACGGCGACTTCACCAGCCTCTGCGTGGCGATCGAGGAGATCGGCCGGGTCGACCAGTCGATGGGCATCACGCTCGAGGCGGCAGTCGGGCTCGGGATCAACCCGATCCTCACCTACGGCACCGACGCGCAGAAGCAGACCTGGCTGCCCGACCTGGTGGCCGGACAGACGTTGGCCGGCTTCGGGCTCACCGAGCCGGGTGCCGGCTCCGACGCGGGCGCGACCAAGACCCGGGCCGAGCTCGGCGGTGGCGAGTGGGTGGTCAACGGCGCGAAGCAGTTCATCACCAACTCCGGCTCCGCGATCACCAGCGTGGTTGCCGTGACCGCCCGCACCGGCACGGTGTCGTCGGAGAGCGGTGGCAAGCCCGAGATCAGCGCCATCCTGGTCCCGAGCGGCACGCCCGGGTTCACCGCCGAGAAGCCCTACGACAAGCTCGGCTGGCACGCCTCCGACACCCACGCACTGAGCTTCACCGACTGCCGGGTCCCCGAGGCCAACCTTCTCGGGGACCGGGGCCGCGGCTACGCGCAGTTCCTGGCCACCCTGGACGACGGCCGGGTCGCCATCGCTGCCCTCGCGGTCGGCTGCATCCAGGCCTGCCTCGACCTGAGCGTTCACTACGCCGGCGAGCGCCAGACCTTCGGCGTACCCATCGGCCGCAAGCAGGGGCTGGCCTTCCAGATCGCCGACCTCGAGGTGATGCTGCATGCATCGCGCGCGCTGACCTACCGCGCGGCAGCGATGAAGGACAGCCAGAGGGACGGGCAGGGGGCGTCGATGAAGGAGTTCAAGCAGGCCGCGGCGATCGCCAAGCTCTACGCCACCGAGTCGGCGGTCACCGCGACTCGGATCGCCACCCAGGTCTTCGGCGGCTACGGCTTCATGGAGGAGTACGCCGTCGCGCGCTTCTACCGCGACGCCAAGGTGCTCGAGATCGGCGAGGGCACCTCCGAGGTCCAGCGGATGCTCATCGCGCGGGGGCTCGGCCTGCCGGTCGAGTAGGCCACGGGGTACCGGCCCGCCATGCCCCGTCCACGCGTGCTCGCACTGATCCAGGCCGGCGGCGTCGGCGGCCGGCTGGACGTGCTGACCAGGGAGCGCGCGAAGCCGGCGCTGCCGTTCGCCGGCGTCCACCAGCTCGTCGACTTCCCGTTGTCCAACCTCGCCCACTCCGGCATCAGTGATGTCTGGCTCTCCCTCCAGTACCAGGGCTCGACGCTCCAGGAGCAGGTGGCCAACGGCCGGCCCTGGGATCTTGACCGCAACCTGGGTGGGCTCCGCATCCTGCTACCCCACGAGGGGACGGGGGGCATGGACGAGGAGGGCTTCGCCCGAGGCAACGCCGACGAGCTGTTCCGGTTCCGCGACGAGCTGGCGTCGTTCGAGCCCGACGTAGTGCTCGTGATGAGTGCCGACCACGTCTACCGGCTCGACTATCACGACGTCCTCGAGACCCACCGCGACCGGGACGCCGAGTGCACGGTGGTGGTCGTCGAGTCACCTGAGGGCGACGATCCCGGTGACCACGGGGTCGTGCACGTCGACGAGGGCCGGATCACGGCGTTCGACTACAAGCCCGACGATCCGGACGGCAGCACGATCGTGGCCGAGGTGATCGCGTACGACCCGACGGTCCTGCGGGAGGTGCTGGAGGAGCTGCACCGCGAGCTCAATGCGGACGCCGAGATCAGTGCGGCCGAGGGCGACACCGGCCTCGGCGACTTCGGCGACCATCTCCTGCCGCGCCTGGTCGAGCGGGGGCGCACCTATGCCCACCGCTACGACGGCTACTGGCGCGACGTGGGCCAGCCGCACCACTATCTCCGCGCCCACCGCGAGGTGCTGACCGACGACCGCGATGTCCTGTCCGTGCCGTCATGGCCGATCCTGTCCCGGCTGCCGCAGCGAGTCCCCGCCCGCGTGCTCGACGGCGCGGAGGTCGGAGACAGCCTGCTCTCGCCGGGCTGTCGCGTCGCCGGCGTCGTACGCCGCAGCGTGCTCGGCCCGGGTGTGGTGGTCGAGGCCGGTGCCGAGGTGCACGACAGCGTGCTCCTGTCCGACACCGTCGTGCGAGCCGGTGCCCGGGTGCACTGGTCTGTCGTGGACGCCGACTGCGAGGTGGCAGCCAACGCGCGGCTCGGCGACCCCGATGCGAGCCAAGCGCTGGACGACCCGGACCTGGTCACCCTGGTCGGTCGAGGGTCTCGGGTCGTCGGCGCCCATCCGAGTGGGAGCCGGTTCGAGCCGGGCAGTATGGCGGCTGCCGGAGCGAGCAGTCGGTAGCACCCCGGCGCACGATGACACCCGCGGCGAGACGAGTAGCCGCGGTCCGGCGCGGTGGCCCTTTAGCATCGGGGCCATGTCGGACCGGACGCAGCGCTTCATCGCTGAGGTGGGCCGGTTCCTCGCTGTCGGTGGAGCGGCCACGATCGTGGCGCTGGTCATCTTCAACCTGCTTGTGCATGGCTTCAACACCGGCGACCACGCGCTGCTCGCCGATCAGCCGATCGGGGCGTTCATCTTCGCCAACAGTGTCGGCATGGGGGTCAGCTACTACGGCAGCCGGCACTGGGCCTTCCGCGACCGCCCGCCGGTGACGTCCGACGGCGGGCTGACGACGTTCGTCGCCATCAACCTGCTGACCATGCTGATCCCGATCGGCTGCCTGGCGATCAGCCGCGACGTGCTCGGCCGCGACGACCCGTTCTCGGACAACCTGGCGGCCAACGTGATCGGCCTGGTGCTCGGGCTGTGCGCGCGGTTCCTGCTGTTCCGCACCTTCGTCTTCAAGCGCCCGATCAGCCTCGTCGAGATCTACGACGAGCCGGGATTGGTCGACGACGTCGAGTACCTCGACGGCGACGCAGGCTCGGTCAACGAGTCGGCGTCGCTGGCCAGAGGTCGGTCCACAAGCGGCCCAATTCCGCCAGGAGTTCTCGGACCAGAGGCAGACTGACGCCCACCACGTTGTGGTGGTCTCCTTCGATCCCGGTCACGAACGCACCGCCGAGGCCGTCGACCGTGAAGGCACCGGCGACGTGCAGCGGCTCCCCACTGGCGACGTACGCCGCGATCTCGGCGTCGCTGACCTCGGCGAAGTGCACCGTGGTGGCGGCGGTGGCCGACGCGACGTGGCCGGTGGCCGTGTCGCGGAGCGAGTGCCCGGTGAGCAGGACGCCGGACCGCCCGCGCATCGCCTGCCACCGCCGGGTGGCCTCGTCGGCGGTGAGTGGCTTGCCAAGCGCCTCGCCGTCCAACTCCAGCACCGAGTCGCAGCCGAGCACCAGCGCACCGTCCGGTACGTCGTCGCGAGTCGCCACGGCGGCGCACTTGAGCTCCGCGAGCTGCAGGGCCAGCTCGGCCGGAGGGAGTGGGCCGAGCTGGTCCTCGTCGACCCCGGAGACGATCACCACCGGCTCGACGCCAGCAGCGCGCAGCGTGGCGAGCCGGGCGGGGGACTGCGAGGCGAGGACGAGTGTGGTCACCGTCCCATCATCGGTGACCGGCGAGCTTTACCTTGATCGTGGCCGAGCCGCTCGTGACCTGGGTGTATGCGTCGCCGTCGTAGCTGATCGCGATCCTCGCCAATCTCGGCCTCCGAATGGTGATCGTGGCGGTGGCGGACCCGTTGGTCAGCGGGGCGGTGACGGTCTTCGTGCGGTACCTGAAGGTGACCGTCCCGGTCGGTGTGCGGCCCGCCGCGGAGACGCTCGCGGTGATCTTGACCCGCTTCGGCGTGATGTGGAATGGGCCGTGTGGGCGATCGGGCGCCCGGAGGGTGAGCTCTTTCGGTGCCTTGATCGCCAGGGCCGAGGCTTGCTTGGGCGCGGAAGGCGGTGGTGGAACACGAACCGTGAAGGTGCGGAAGGCATCTGCCGTGGACCGGTCGTCGCTGAGGAAGAGGACGAGGTAGGTGTGGGTGCCAGTCGCGGGTCGCTGGATGGACAACCGCGCAGTGGAGCCGGTGAGTGGCACCGAGCCGAGAGGGATGCCGTTCTCCAGAAACTCGACTGCACCAGAGACGGGCTGGGGGGTGATGCCTGCGCTGGGATCCGGAGTGACGGTGGCGTCGAGGTTGAGGGCGTCGCCACTCACGGCACCGGTGCCGGTGACCTTGGATTGCTGGTCCCAGCCGCCTTGCTCGGCGGAGAAGATGAAGCGCGGCGAGCCGGTGGTGGTCGTCGAGCTGACCTGCGCGTAATAGGTGGTGCCGGGCACGCCGATGAGCTGGTACTCGCTGTCGCCTGCGCCGTTGCGTGCGCAACCCACGGGGATGAGTTGGTCGGCGGTGGCATGGGCCGGGCCTGACCAGATGTTGAGTGCGGAGTCGATGGCGCCGGTCGTCTCGAAGGTCACGCTGCCGTCAGTGGTCGCGCGATAGCGGTACCAGACGGAATTGTGGATCGGGCCGGGATCGACACACTCGGGCTGCTGTGGCTCGTTCGGCACGGTGGTCGCCGACCGGGTGTCGACTTTGGGATTGATGCGTGGGACGAGCCTGGCCGCCGAGGCGAGGTCGTCGTTGGCGGCCAGGCCTTCCGGGCCAATGGGTTGGAGCATCATCTCGAGTCCGAAACTGCCCGGTGGGGACGTGTTGTCGTGAAGATCGACCTGGAGGTAGTACGTCGTGTTCCCATCGACCACCTCACCGACGGAGGAGAACTTTCCGGGGCCGTCGTCGTCGCCATCGATGGGGGTGAGGCTTGCGATGGTCGCACCGCTTGCCGGGCCTTTGTACAGCGTGAGCACCGTGTCGGGGTTGTCGCCCAGGCTCATGGTCGAGAAGACGACCATCTGGGGCGCGGACGAGACGAACTTGTACCAGACGGTCTGGTAGGGATTTCCGGGCGTGAAGGGCCGGGTCTCCCCGGGCTCGACGGTGGCGCCGTCGGTGGAGACGTTCACCATGGAATCGAGGCTGGTCAGTTGGAAAGCGTTGGCGAGGTTGTCGTTAGCCGGCACCGCGGACGCGGGGCCGGCCGTGGCCAGACTGAGCGTCGACAGGCCGAGGCCGGCCGCGACGATCGCGATCAGTGTGCTCTGAACAGTCATGGGTCCCATCCCTCTACGACGAGACACCAGAACCTAGGTTCGTTCGTCACGGATGGCACCGGAGAGCGCTGAATCGTGCGCGCTGGTGCTAGACATTGCGCTGTACGGCGAAACTCAACCGCCAGATGGGTTCGTCAGCAACGGGAGCGCGTCGCCGAAGGCGCAGCGGGTGAGGGGGGTCAGCTCAGAGACCTCGTCCAGGTGCTCAGGGGCACGCATGGAGAGCATCACGTTGAGCAGCATGCCCTGCGCGACGAACTCCTCCGCCCGCTCCTCGGAGCAGCCGGTGGACATCACGGTGGCGAAGATCGAGCCCATGCCGGTGCGCGCGCAGGCGGCGATCTCGTCGTCGTTCCCGGCCGCGAACCCGTGCATCAGGACCATGAGCAGGTCGCGGTCGCGCAGCAGTTCGGTGTAGGCGAGGCCGAGCCGGCCCCAGTCGTCGTCGCTGTCGGGGTCGAAGCCCTCGGCGATGACCGTCGCGAAGGTGTGCTGGATCTGGGCGCAGGTGAGCCCGAGCACCTCGAGGAACAGCTGCCGCTTGGTGCCGAAGATGCGCACGACGTAGGGCTGGGAGACGCCGGCCTCCTTGGCGACCGCGTCGGTGCTGGTGCCGGCGTACCCGCCCTGGGCGAACGCGCGGGTCGCGGCCGTGAGCACCAGCTCGCGACGGTCATCGGCGTTCATTCGGGTGCTCGATTTCTCAGCCACGGTTGACAGGTTATCAGTCGATTACTTATGGTCGAGAGCGAAGTAATCATTCAATGCCTTCTTGTTCTCGAGTCAGGAGCCGAGATGTCGACCACCCTCGAAGCCACCCCCGCGGCGGCACCCCGCGCGGCCGGGCGCCGCGTCCCCGTGTGGCTGGCGGTCGTGGCCGCCTCGCTGCCGATGTTCATGGCGACCCTCGACAACCTGGTGATGACCAGCGCCCTGCCGGTGATCCGGGCCGACCTGGGCTCCACGGTCGGCCAACTGTCGTGGTTCATGAACGCCTACACCCTGGCCTTCGCCACCTTCATGCTCCCCGCGGCCACGCTCGGCGACCGGCTCGGCCGCCGCCGGATGATGATCGCCGGGCTGACCGTCTTCACCCTCGCCTCGATCGCCTCGGCGCTCAGCACCAGTTCGGAGGCGCTGATCGCCGCCCGTGCGGTGCAGGGGCTCGGCGCCGCGGCGATCATGCCGCTCTCGCTGACCCTGCTCGCCTCGTCGGTGCCCGAGCACCTGCGGGCCGCCGCCATCGGCATCTGGGGCGGCGTCTCCGGGCTCGGTGTCGCGCTCGGGCCGGTCGTCGGCGGCGCGGTCGTCGAGGGCGTCAGCTGGCAGGCGATCTTCTGGCTCAACGTCCCGGTCGCCGTGGTCGCACTGCCGCTGCTGCTGATCGCCGTGCGCGAGTCGCGCGGCACCTGGCAGCGGCTCGACCTGGTCGGTACGGCGATGCTCGGCGGCGCGGTCTTCCTCGGCATCTGGGGCATCGTGCACGGCAACGACGACGGTTGGACCTCGCCCATGGTGCTCGGTCCGCTGGTCGTGGCTGCGCTACTCGTCCCGGCGTACGTCGCGTGGGCCTGGCGGCGCTCCTACGCCGTGCTGCCGCTGCGGCTGTTCTCCTCGCGTGGGTTCACGGTTGCCAACATCGTCAGCCTGACCTTCACCATCGGGATGTTCGGCGCGGTCTTCCTGCTCGCGCAGTACCTCCAGGTCGTGCAGGGCTACAGCCCGCTCGAGGCCGGCATCCGGACCCTGCCGTGGACCGCTGCGCCGATGGTGGTCGCCCCGATCGCGGGCGCTCTGGTCAACCGCACCGGCGTGCGTGCCCTGCTCGTCGTCGGTCTCACGCTCCAGACGGCGTCGCTGGTCTGGTTCGCGTGGCTGACCGAGAACGGGTCGCCGTACTCCGCGTTCGTCGTGCCGCTCGCGATGGCCGGGATCGGGATGGGCCTCACCTTCGCCCCGAGCGCCACCGCGGTGCTCCAGGGCCTGCCGGACAGCGACTTCGCCGTCGCGAGCTCCTCCAACTCCACCGTCCGCGAGTTCGGCGTCGCCTTCGGCATCGCGCTGCTGACCGCCGTCTTCCTCGGCCACGGTGGCGAGATCAGCCCGCTCGGCTACGACGGAGCCATCGGCGCAGCGCTGCTCACCGGTGCCGCCGCCGTGGCGTTGGGTGTGATCGCGGCGGCGTTCGCGCCTGGCCGGTCACGTAGAGCTGTGTAGCTGGAGCCTCGGGCCGCAGGGAAGTCACCGCGCAACGGCCGCCGGACCGCAGCCAGCGCCGCCTAGGTATTGCGCCTGGTGCGGACCTTGATCTTGGCGGTGTCGCTTGAGGCGAGCGCGGTGCTGGTGGCGGTGTACGTCGCCAGCACCGCGACCTTGCCGGTCTTGCGGAGCCGGCTGCTCTTGACCGTGGCCCGCCCGTTGACCAACTGCACCGTCTTGGTCCGCTTGCCGATGGTGACCGTGATCGTGCCTGTTGCAGTTGAGCCGGTGTCGGTGGTGACCAGGACCCGCACTTTGGCCCGGCGTCCGGCGAAGACCTTCGCAGGTGCGAGCACTGTGGTCTCCGTAGTCACCGGTGCCGGCGGGGGCGGCGGCGCGGTCACCGTCACCGAATCGATGGCCGACTCCGAGAAGAGGTAGTCGCTGTCGGCTGGCTCGAACTCGGCGTGGTAGTCGTGCTGGCCTCCGGCCACGCCGGACAGGGTCAGCGTCGCGGTGCCGGCGACCAGAGGCGCGGTGCCCTTCGACACCGCGCCGTCGAAGAACCGCACGGTGCCGGTGGGGTCCCCTGAGATGGCCTCGACCGCGGCCTCGAGTCGGACGGTCTGATCGGTCGCCGACGAGGTCAGTTCGGTCGACGTGCCGCTGCCCAGGCGCAGGTCGAAGGTGCCTTTGGCGCCGAAGGTGCCGGTCTGGATGAGGTACGTCGTACCGGCGGTCACCGGCACGGTCAGCTTGGACAGCAACCCAGGCCCGGAGTCGTCGTCGCACGCCCGCTCATCGAGCGTGCCGATCGACGAGCCGGTGTAGACGGCGACCATCGTGTCGACGGCTTGTGCGGAGTTCGTCTCCACGAGGAGGGTGCCGTCGGCGTCGGGCGTGTAGGTGTACCAGAGTGTCCGCGTCACCGGATCGGCCGTCCCGCAGTCGGGTTCGCCGGCTTGGACATCGGCGAAGGTGTTGTTGATGGCCGTCCGGCTGGGAGAGTCGATCGGTAGTGCGTCGGCAAGATCGTCGTTGGCCGGAGGCGGCGAGATGGTCAGCACCACGTCGCGGGCACCGGGTCGGCCATGCACGCTCTGCGTCCCGGAGTCCGCGACCTGGACGTAGTAGGTCTGGCCGGGCTGGGTCGTGAACTGCACATCGGTGCCGCCGCAGGTGGGGTTGGTGAGCCCCGGACCGGTGTAGACGTTGACCGCGGTGGCCATCTCCGGGTCGAGTTCGGTGGCCTCGATGTCCGCACTGACCGTCGCGTCCGGACGCCAGCGATACCAGACGCTGCTGCTCACCGCCGGACAGCCAAGTGGCTCCGAGGTCTGTCGGGTCGCCATGTCGGTCGTGGGATGCACGGGCCAACCCGGGACGAGTGCATCGATGACGTCGGCGCCGGCGACATCGTCGTTCGCCGGGGGAGGGCCCACGGTGAGCGAGAGCTGCACCGGTCCAGGAGCGGTTCCGTTGTAGTTGGCGACCTGGATGAAGTAGACCTTGCCCTCGGTCATCCGGATCTGGACGTTGGACAGGTTTCCGTCGCCCACCTGGTCGTTGCAACGCTGTGAGGTGAGTGAGGCGATCGTGGGTGCGGCCTCGTTGGACGAGGTGTAGATCCCGACCACCGTGTCTACCTCGGGGTCGTCCGAGAGGGTGTCGACCCGCAGCACGTCGCTGCTGGTCGCGGTGTAGGCGTACCAGACAGTGGTGAGCCCGATCGGCCGACAGTCGGCGGGGATCTTCGTGGACTCACCCGACTCGCGGGTCGCCTCAGTGGTGTCGGCCTGGACGATTCCCGGCTCGGAGATCACCTCGGCGTTCGCGAGATTGTTGTTGTCCGGGGGTGCGGCAACTGCCGGAGTGGCAGTCACCACTCCGAGCAAGGTCAGGCCCAGGGTCAGGGCCAGCGCGACGCCTAGCGTTCTCATCCCGGGCGCCATGGTAGGTGAGAACGGCTAGCGCGGCAGCGAACTTGACCGCCAGCCCCCCGGACCGTGGGGCAGGCTGCGCCTCATCTTGCGGTGGTGCGCGGACCATTCCGGTGTACGTCGCGGCGCGGGCTCGGCGCCGCCAGCGCCCAGTGCGGCGACCACCGCGACCAGCGCGGCGACCTCCTCGGGGGTGGCGTCGCCGCGCACGACGCGGAGGATCGGTGCGTCGCTCTCGGTGGCCATCAGAGGGGGATGTTCCCGTGCTTCTTCGCGGGCAGCGTCTCGCGCTTCGACCGCAGGAGTCGTAGCGCGCGGACCACCTCGACCCGGGTCTCGTGCGGGCTGATCACCGCGTCGACGTACCCACGCTCGGCGGCGAGGTAGGGGTTGGCCAGCGCCTGGTCGTAGTCGTCGATCAATTGGGCGCGGGTGGCGTCGGGCTCCGCGGCCTCCTTGAGCTCGTTGCGGTAGAGGATGTTGACCGCGCCCTGCGCGCCCATGACCGCGATCTGGGCGGTGGGCCAGGCGAGGTTGATGTCGGCGCCGAGGTGCTTGGAGCCCATCACGTCGTACGCGCCGCCATAGGCCTTGCGGGTGATGATCGTGACCAGCGGGACGGTGGCCTCGGCGTAGGCGTAGATCAGCTTGGCGCCGCGGCGGATGATGCCGTTCCACTCCTGGTCGGTGCCGGGCAGGAAGCCGGGGACGTCGACGAAGGTCAGCACCGGGATGTTGAACGCGTCGCAGAACCGTACGAAGCGGGCCGCCTTCTCGGACGCGTCGATGTCGAGGGTGCCGGCGAACTGCATGGGCTGGTTGGCCACGACGCCGACCGAGTGACCCTCCACCCGGCCGAAGCCGACGATGATGTTGGGGGCGAAGAGCTCCTGGACCTCGAGGAACTCCTCGTCGTCCACGACCGCGCCGATCACGTCGTGCATGTCGTAGGGCTGGTTGGGCGAGTCGGGGATCAGCGTGTCGAGGGTCCGGTCGAGGTCGGAGAACTCTGTGTCCGCGACCTCGTCGTACGCCGGCACCTCGTCGAGGTTGTTCTGCGGCAGGTAGGAGAGCAGCGCCTTGGTGTATTCCAGCGCGTCGTCCTCGTCGGAGCCCAGGTAGTGGGCGTTGCCCGACTTGGTGTTGTGGGTCCGCGCGCCGCCGAGCTCCTCCATCGTGACGTCCTCACCGGTGACGGTCTTGATGACGTCGGGACCGGTGATGAACATGTTGGAGGTGCCGTCGACCATGATCGTGAAGTCGGTGACCGCGGGGGAGTAGACGTGCCCGCCGGCGCAGGAGCCCATGATCAGGCTGATCTGCGTGATCACGCCGCTGGCGTGGACGTTGCGCCGGAAGATCTCGCCGTAGAGGCCGAGTGAGACGACGCCCTCCTGGATCCGCGCGCCGGCGCCCTCGTTGATGCCGATGATCGGGCAACCGGTCTTGATGGCGAGGTCCATCACCTTGGTGATCTTCTCGCCATACACCTCGCCCAAGGAGCCGCCGAAGACGGTGAAGTCCTGGGAGAACACGCACACCTGACGGCCGTCGATGGTGCCGTAGCCGGTCACGACGCCGTCACCGTACGGGCGCCGCTTCTCGAGCCCGAACGCCGTGGAGCGGTGCCGTGCGAGCTCGTCGAGCTCGACGAACGAGCCCTCGTCGAAGAGCAGCTCGATCCGCTCGCGTGCCGTCTTACGGCCCTTGGCGTGCTGCTTCTCGATCGCCTTGGCAGAGCCGGCGTGCACCGCCTCGTCGAGGCGGCGTTCGAGATCGGCGAGCTTGCCGGCGGTCGTGTGGGTGTCGATATCAGCGGGCACGTCGGTGCCTTCGCCTGGCTGCGCAGTCACCTCGGCAGACTAATGGCCATGGACACCGACCCCGCCCCCCGCCCGCCTGACAGACCGGCCCTCGATCCGGGCCGGCTTCCCGACCACCAGGTCGAGGTGGTGGAGGCGGCCGCCTCGACCAATGCGCTGGTGACCGACCAGGCGCGGCAGGGCGGGCCGGAGGGCCTGGTGATCCTCGCCGAGCACCAGACCGCCGGCCGGGGGCGGCTCGATCGCAGCTGGGAGACACCACCCCGGTCGGGGCTGACCTTCTCGGTGCTCCTGCGCCCGACCATGGCGCCGGCGGCGTGGCCCTGGCTGCCGCTGCTGGCGGGGTACTCCGTCTGCTCGGTGCTGCGCGAGGCCGGCTTCGACGCCACGGTCAAATGGCCGAACGACGTGCTGATCGAGGATCGCAAGGTCGCCGGGATCCTGGTCGAGCGGGTCGAGACGCCTGACGGGCCGGCCGCGATCGTCGGGATCGGGATCAACGTCGGGATGACCGCCGAGGAGCTGCCAGTGCCCGAGGCGACCTCGCTGGCCGTGGTGGGCGAGGCGCCGGACCGGACGGAGCTGCTCGGCCTGGTGCTCGACCGGCTCTGGGGTGAGTACGTCGCGTGGCGCGCCGGCGGTCAGGTGGCCGCGGACCGCCTGGCGACGGCGTACGCAGAGGCGTGCTCCACGATCGGGAGCCAGGTGCGGGTGCAGCTCCCGGCGGCCGAGGAGCTGACCGGCACCGCGACGGGAGTCGACGTCAGCGGCCGGCTGCTGGTGCGGCACGCCGACGGGACCACGGCCGTGAGCGCGGGCGACGTCGTACACGTCCGCGCAGCGGAGTAACCGCGGTCGGGGCCGGATCGGTGACATGATCCGTTCGTGGTGATCTCCAAGGATCTGCTCAACGAGGGTGAGTCGATCGTCGTCTCGACGCGCACCCACCCCAAGGCGCTGTTGCTCCCCATCCTTGCGCTGGTGGTGCTGCTCGCGGTCGGCGTCGTCGTCCAGAACGCCATCGACCAGGGCACGGTGACCGGAGCCGTCTGGATCCTGATGGCGATCGGCGTGGTGTGGTTCGTGATCCGGCCGGTGCTGGTCTGGCTGACCGCGACCTACACGATCACCACCCGACGGCTGATCACTCGGCACGGCGTGATCACCCGCAAGGGTCACGACATCCCCCTGACCCGGGTCAGCGACGTCGCCTACGAGCGGGACCTGATCGACCGGATGCTGGGCTGCGGGACCCTGGTGATCAGCGACGCGAGCACTCACGGCCAAGTGGCGTTGCCCGACATCCCGCGGATCGAGGAGACCCACCGCACGCTGCAGAAGCTGTTGCACGACCTGCACTCCGACAACCCGCGGGACGAAGGTGCCTGACCTGCCCGACGACGAAGCTCTCGCCACCGACCTCGCGCAGCACATCCTCGGCGAGCCGCGCGTCTTCAACGCCGCCGAGCTGGCCGCCGAGACCGGTGTCGACCTCGAGCGAGCACGCCGCCTCTGGCGTGCTCTCGGCTTTCCCGAGCACGGCGGCGCGACGGCGTTCACCCGATCCGACGCGGAGGCGCTGTCGACGCTACTGGGGGTCGTCGACTCGGGGCTGATCGACTTCGACCTGGCCGTGCACCTCACGCGCGCCGTCGGCCAGACCATGGCGCGGCTCTCCGATTGGGAGGTTTCGGCGCTGCTGACCCGGGTGCTCGAGCTCGCCGGTGCAGAAGTCGACGCCGGGGCCACCGAGGACGAGAGCGACCGGCTGGCCGTCGGGCTGCGGATGATCGAGGAGTTCTCCGAGCCGTTCGAGGAGCTGCTCATCTATGTGTGGCGACGACACCTGGCCGCGGCGGTGGCACGCGTCGAAGCGCTGGGCGCCCGCGAGGAGGATCTGCACACCACCCGGCTCACCGTCGGCTTCGCCGACATCGTGCAGTTCACGGCGCTCTCCAACCAGCTCTCCGAGGACCGGATCGGCGACCTGGTCGAACTGTTCGAGGCGCGCTGCGCCGACGTGGTCGCCGCCCAGCGCGGCCGGGTGATCAAGTCGATCGGCGACTCGGTGCTGTTCGTGCACGACGACCCGATCGCGGCGTACGAGATCGCCGAGGGGATCATCACGGTGATCGGCCGCGACTCCCGGATGCCCGATGTTCGGGTCGGCCTGGCCTCCGGGCTGGTGGTGCTCCGGCTCGGTGACGTGTTCGGTCCACCGGTCAACCTCGCCGCCCGGCTCACCGCCGTGGCCCGGCGCAACCGGGTGATCGTCGACAACGAGACCGCGGGCTTGCTGCCCGCCGACCAGTTCGAGACCCGGCGGCTCCCAGCCCGCCCGGTCCGTGGCTTCGGGCTCGTGGAGCCGGTCGCCGTACGTCGATCCTGAGGCGAGCGCCCGAAGGTGGCCAGCCCGCTGGGGCTATTGCCGCGCGGGGCCCGCCGGTCGCAGGATGCGCCTGACAGCGGGGGGCACGCGTGAGCACCGACGAGCAGACGTCGAGGGCGGCCGCACGACTCGGAGTGGCGGCCCTGGCGACCTCGTGCCTGACGCTCGTCGCGGGGTTGTTCGGGATCGGCCCCGAGGAGCCGTTGGTGTGGCTGTACGGGCAGCCGATCTCGTCGGTTGCCGTGGCGCTCACCCTGGTCACGCTCTGGCTCTGCTGTTGGGCCCTGGGAGCGGTCGCCGCCGGATCGAGGCGGCCGCGTGTCTGGCTTGCCATGCTGGTCCTGGTCAGCTGCGGCATCGGCTTCAGCGTGCTGGACGGCGCGACCCGGCTCGCGCGGGCGGTGCGTGAGGTCGCGGACGGCTACCCGTCATTCAGGGTCGACTGGGACCCGGTGCCGCGCTGGATCCTGCTCATGACGGTCGTGGGCATCGTGGGAGCGGCGGTGTGGCTGTTGGCGCCTCGCCGCTGGTTCGAGTCCCGACCGGTGCTGGTCGGCTTCGGGACCAGCCTGCCGATCCTGTCCACGCTGGTCGCATGGGTCTGCCTGCCCCACGACGGCAACGTCATCCCGCTCGGGCTCGGCGATGGGCTGGACGGACAGGTCGTCCGGCAGTTGGAAGCGCCTCGCTCGGCGTCGGCGCTGCTGCAGTTGAGCAGCAACGCGGCCCTGGCCGCGTCGGGGTGGCTGGTGCTGATCACCCTCCTGTCGGGTGCGGCGTTCGCGCGCGACCAGGTGAACCGGGCGACGCGAGTGGGCACCTGGGGACCCGCCCAGCACCGGGTCACGCTGGTGCTGGCCGCCGGTGCCGTCCTGGCGTGCACCCTGCTCGGCTTCGCGGGGGTCTTCGGGTCCGACGGCGAGGGTGAGCTCTGGTACGCCGGCACCGCCTGGCAGTGGGCGTTCTGCGCGGTGATGGCCGTGATCGGCAGCGCCGGCCTGGCCTGGGAGGCCAGGCATCCCGCAAGCCGTGGGCAGTTCGGCGCGATGAGCATCACCGCCGTGGTGCTTCTCAGCCTGGTCCCGGTGGTTCTGATGGTCGGCTCACTGCTTCAGCTCATCGCCGGACCGCTGCGGGCCAACGACTGGTCGGATCACGCCCTGGATCTCGGGCTCGCGCTGCAACGCTGGGAGCCGTTGATCGCGGTGGTGGCGATCGCGCTGCTGACCGCGGTGCTGCTGCGCCACGACCGGGTCACGACCGGTGCTGTCTTCGGCGTCGCGTTCGTCGTCTGGGCCGGACCTAGCGCCGTACAGGTCGCGGTCTCGGGTGCGGGATTCGATGCGGTCGACCTCCTTGCCTCGCCGCAGCGCCTGACGCTCTTCGTGGGCGCCGCCGTGCTGGGCTTCGCGCTCGGAGCTCGGCACTTCGGCCAGGTGCGAGTGACCCTGGTCAAGGCGCTGCTCGCGGCGGTCCTCGTCGGCTTCGGGCTCGACGCACTCCTCGCCGGCCTCGACGATCGGCTCGTCTTCCTGCTGGTCGTCCTGATCCCCGTGGTGTGGCGTCTGCTTCGCGACGTACGCCGCCCCGAGCGGCGCCTGGCCGGCCCGGTCGTGCTGTCGATGGTCACGTGGGCGGCGCTCCTGGCCCTGGCCGCCTTCACGATCGGGGCCGGCTCCGGGCTCGACTTCTGGGACACCTCGCACCGCATCGAGTGGAACCTGCTGATCGTGCCGCTGGCGTTCGCGCTGGTGTGCGTGCGCGAACCGGACCGTTCGGGACCGGTCGAGGGGAAGACGGAGGAACCGGTGAGAGGTGGCGTCGCCGGCGCCGCATCGGTCGGGTTCGCAGCCGTGGCCGCCGGAGTGGTCGTGATCTCCGCCGTGCTCGGCGTCGCTCGTTTCCCCGACCCGGTGCACCGATCAGAGCTGCGGGCGACGATCTCGTTGCCGGCCGGGTGGGTGCCGCTGCAGTGCGAGATCAGCGACGGTGAGCTCGGGGCGATCGCGTCGGAGGAGGTGGGCGCCGCCATCGTCTTCGCGCACACGACCTCGAAGGCCCTTGCCGAACCCGAGTCGGTCCCGTGTGGGCTCAAGCCACTCGTGGCCGCTCTGATAGGCGCTCCTGGGTGCCCCGACGCCGCGGCGCCAGCGGCCGCTGAGCTCAGCGGCTTCCGGTGGCGCGAATGCGTTGCCTCCGAGCGCTACCTGGTCGGCAGCCGCGACTCGGACGGCGCGACCGAGATCATCGTACTGATCTCAGATCAGGGGGATCCAGTCGGTCAGGAGCACATCGCAGCGGCCCTTCGGACACTGACGTTCCGTTGACGGCGCCCCGTTGACGGCGCCCCTGACGGATGACACCCTCGGTGCCAGATCTCGGGTCAGCGGCACAACGGGGGGCTGATGACGATGGCGGGGAAGGCATTTCGGTCGGGTTCGGTGGTGCTCGCGCTGGTCGCGACGTTCGCCATCGGCGGCTGTGGTGATGCGAGCGAGTCGGGTGGCTCCGGAGACGCTGACGCGGGGTCTGCGATGCCGAGCTTCGAGCCGCTCACCAGCGACGGCGGCGGTGGTGCGCCCGATGGCGAGCCGCCGACCGATACTGACGCGGGGCCGACGGGCGGTCCTGACGACAACATCGTGGGCGGCACCGACGTCGACATCGCGGAGTTCCCCTGGGTGGTTGCGCTCCGGGTCAGCGGCAAGAAGGGCGACAACTTCTGCGGCGGTGCACTGATCGGCGAAGGTGCCGTGATGACGGCGGCGCACTGCGTGACCCTGGATGCGGAGGGAGGCGGCTACAACGTGCTCCCGCCAAGCGTCATCGAGGTGGTGCTCGGGCGCAGTGTGCTCTCCGACGAGAGCGGGGGCCAGGTCGTCCAGGTCGCCAAGGTGTGGACCGCGAAGGACTTCAAGCGCAAGGGGCTCGCCAACGACTACGCCGTCCTCTCCCTCGCCTCCGATGTGACCACGCCTCCCATCGCGTTGCCCGCCCCCAGCCAGACCGACCTGTGGACCGTCGGGCAGGAGACGCTCACCCTGGGCTGGGGTTGCGAGTTCGGACCGCCCGCCGGCCCCGAGTGCGGCGAGCGACCCGGCGACAGCCCACTCAAGGGCGCGCTGCTGGCGATGCAGAACCGGAACGTCTGCACGCAGGAGTTCGGCTCGCTGGACGCCTCGCACCTGTGCATGAAGTCGACCACCGAGAGCGCGGGCATCTGCCAGGGGGACAGCGGGGGGCCGTTCGTGGTCTACGACGACGGCAAGCCGTTCCTCGTGGGGGTGACGAGCTTCAACGCGCTCAACGGGGAGTGCAACTCGAGCATCCCGCAGGGCGCTGCGTTCGTGCCGCGCGTCACCACCGCGGAGCACTGGCTCGTCGACGGCATCTGGAACGTCTGCGAGGGCACGAAGGCCTGCCCACATGCATGAGCGCTGACGCCCACCGATGGGGGTCGGCCGTCGCGGTGGCCGTGGTCGTCGTCGCGTTTCTGGCCGGGCTGCCGCTGCTCGAACTCGCCACGACGCCCGAGCCGGCCCGGCCCGGTGACGACCTGCCCTGGAACGACCGACTGTCACGCGCGGCGGTCGGCACCGTGACCATCGAGCCGGCCGCCGGTTGGACCGTCGCCACCACGGGGGACGGCACGCCCGGGCTCCGGAACGGCGCCGCGACCTTCGTCGTCCAGCGGCAGGTCGGGGACGGCTGCTCCGCTGCCGAGGCGGCCGCGGTCGCCGACCTCCGCGACGGCGAGCCGGCGGTGCCGGCGGCCGGTCGGCCCTACCTGGCCGGCGCGATCCCGGGCACCGTGCGGACGTGGTGGGGAGCTGACAGCGAGGGAGTGGCTTTCACCGGCTGCATCGAGGACACCGCGCTCACCGTCGTCGTTCGCGGACCGACGGGGTCGTTATCCGGAGATCGGTACGCCGAGGTGGCGGCCATGCTCGACTCGCTCGAGGTGCGATGAACCTCGCCACGACGACCGAGCGCGAACCGGCGTGGGGTCGCGCCCAGCGGCTGTGGCGACCGGATCTGCCACTGGTCTGGCTGACGATCGGCCTGGCCGCCTTCGGGGCGCTGGTGCTGCAGGCCAACGTGGCTGCCGCGTTCGACCGTCAGCTCTCGGCAACCAGCCTGGCCGCGGTCGTCTGGGCGCTCTACGTCGTGCCGTTCGTCGTGGTCGTGGTCCTCCTCGATCTGCTCGAGCCCGAGCCGCCGGCGTACCTCGGGTCGGCGTTCGCGTGGGGAGCGCTGGTGGCGACCCCGATCGCGCTCGTGGCGAACCGCTCGGCGCAGGCGGTGATGACCAACGTGTGGGGGGTCGAGGTCACCGTGCGGTGGGCGCCTGCCGTGGTCGCGCCGGTGACCGAGGAGATCCTCAAGGCGCTCGGCGTGGTGGTCGTAGTGCTGGTCGCGCGCCCGCAGGTGACCACCGTCCTCGACGGCATCGTGTACGGCGCGTTCGTGGGGTTGGGCTTCCAGGTAGCGGAGAACTTCGTCTACACGACCGATGCGTTGACCGGCGGGCTGTTCGGAGCCGAGCCGGGCCACGTGGTCGTCGACCTGTTCGTGCTCCGCGGACTCGAGCTCGGGTTGTGGTCCCACGTCGTCTACGGCGCGCTGGGCGGCTTCGGGATCGCCTACCTCGTGGTCGAGACCGGGCGGAGCCGGATCCAACGCGTCGTCGTGTGCGCCGCATCGCTGCTGGCCGCGTGGGGTCTGCACGCGCTCTGGAACGCCCCGTTCACCCGGGTCCCGGCCGACGCGAGTGCGTGGGAAGCGCTCGGCGTCTACGTGCTCAAAGGGCTTCCGGCCCTCGCGTTGGTCCTAGTCCTCGCGGTCCTGGCCCGCCACCGGGAGGTCGCGTGGTTCGCGGGAGCCCTGGGCGAAGAGGACGCTGACGTCGTCAGCCCCGGCGAACAGGCCATGCTCCGCACTCGGCGCTCCCGACGTGCGGCCCTCGCCGAGGCACGTGGCAGAGGCGGCACGCCAGCGCGGCGGGCCGCCCGTCGGCTCCAGACCCTCCAAGTCCAGCTGGCGGTCCGTCGCGCCCTGGATGCCACACCGGAGGAGGTCGCCCTCGCCCGGACTCGAGTGCGGGCCGCGCGGCAGGCATTGGACGACGTCACCGCAGGCTGACGTCGTACCCCGCTGCGGCGTACGCCAGCTCGACGGCGTCGAACAGCGCGGCGTCGAGGTTCCGCGGCGTGAGCGCGTCGCCGATGACGTGGGTCGGGGCTGGCATCCCGACCGGCCGCACCGACGCCCGGGGTTCGATCACGACGACCGTGTCGATGCCGTCGAGCACCCGGCGTTCTCCCGTGAGCGTGTCGATGAGGGCGAGCCCGTGGGGTGTCCGGGCCTCGACGACGTGCTGGACCCGGCGCCGGAAGCTGGGTTGGGTCCCCAGGTTCTCGAGGAGGAGCTGCCGGTCGTAACCGCTGCCGACGTGAGCGAAGAGCGTCTCGTACGGCGTCACCACCGTGAGCTCGCAGTCCGCCGTCAGCAGGGACAACACGACTCCCGAGGCGAAGGCGGTGCCGTCGCTGTCGACGACGGCGACCCGTGGTCCGAGAGCGGTCGGGTCGAGCACGGCCGTGAAGGGGTCGACCACGTCGTCGGCGACCCCGTTCGGCCACCCGGCGCCGACGGCCAGCGACGTACCGTGCGGCGCGGTCGCGCCGGTGGCGACGACGACCTCGTCGGCACCCTCGGCATGCACGACGTCCGCGGTGACCTCGACGCCGAGCCGTACGTCGACGCCGAGCGCCGCGAGGTCGCGGGTGAGGTCGTGCAGGAGCAGGTCGAGCGACTCCCGGCCGGGCACCCGCCGGGCGAGGAGAAGTTGGCCGCCCAGCTCGTCAGCCCGTTCGAAGAGGACGACGTCGTGCCCGTCACGCGCCAACTCCACCGCGGCCCGCATACCGGCCGGACCGCCGCCGACGACCAGCCAGCGGAGCGCGCTCGTGGTCCTGCGTCGCGGTGGACGGTCCAGCTCGCGGCCCGCGGTCGGGTTGACCGTGCAGGACACGGGCAGCCCGCGGCTGCCGCGCCCCAGACAGCCCTGGTTGAGCCGGATGCAGTGCACGATCTCCTCGGTCCGCCCCCCGCGCAATTTGGTGGCGAGGTCCGGGTCGGCCAGCTGCGCGCGGGTCAGCGCGACCAGGTCCGCGACGCCTGAGTCGACCACCTCGGCGGCCTCCTCGACCGACCGCGCCGCGCCCACCCCGAAGACCGGGACATGGGGGTTCTCGGCCTTGACCGCCGCGACCTCGTCGCGCAGCCAGTCGACGGGCATCGGCGAGGACGGGAACACGTAGTGGACGTTGTGGTAGCCGCCGGCCGCGAGGTCGAGGAAGTCCAGCCGCGCCTCCGCCCGCAGCGCGGCGATCACCTCGCGCGCGTCCGCGCCGTCAAGGCCGTCGGGATGGAACTCGTGGGCGACGATCCGGATCCCGACCGGGTAGTCGTCACCCACCCGCGCTCGGACCGCGCGCAGCACCTCGCGCGGGAACCTCGTCCGGCCCTCGAGATCCCCGCCGTACCCGTCGGTCCGCAGGTTGTAGAGCGGGGAGAGGAACTGGTGCAGGAGATAGCTGTGCGCCATGTGGATCTCGACGCCGTCGAAGCCGCCCAGCCTGGCCAGCTCGGCGCTGTGGGCCCACGCCTCGACGAACCCGGCGAGTTCACCCGGCGTCGCCTCGGTCGTCGCGTGCCCGGTGGCCGGGGAGATGACCCGCGACGGCGCGTACGCCGGCCGTGGTCCCACCGGCCCGTCCGGCTGGGTCTGCGCGCCGTGGTGGTTGAGCTGCACCAGGATCTTCGCTCCGGCCTCGTGTACGGCGTCGGTCAGCCGCCGGCTCGCCTCCACCGACCGCGGGTCGAAGGCGTCCTCGAAGTTGCGGATCGACCCACTCGGGTGCACCAGGTGGTTGCCCGCCACGAACAGGCCGCACCCGCCCTCCGCGCGCCGTACGAAGTACGCCGTCTCCCGGTCGGTCTCGAACCGGTCGGAGTACTGCTTGGAGTGCGCCGCCTGCATCAGCCGGTTCGGGACCTCCACGCTGCCGATCCGGATGGGAGTGAACAGTTTCGACGGGGGAGCCCTCATGTGGTCACGGTAGGGCTGGGGTTTGACATGGTGGTGATCTCAACGGCGTAGAAGGTGAGCGCGATGGCTGAGTCGATCCTGATCAGGAACCTGAAGCCCGGCACCAAGGCTGCTCTACGACGCAGAGCGGACCGCAATCACACGACGATGGAGGCCGAGGCGAGGTCGCTTGTCGAAAGCGTTCTCGAGGGCGACGGCATGGCCTCCTTCGTTGAAGGGTGGCTCACGGTCAACAATGCCTTCCGCGGTGGACCGGATCTCGAGCTCCCCGAACCAGCCGAGCCACGCCCGGTGGATGACCTCTTCTCGTGATCCTGCTCGACACACGAACGTCTGGCCGGAACCCACGAAGGCGGACGCAGTTGGGCATCGACGTGGTCAACCCGTGGACGGCTAACTGATCACTCAGCCGCCAGTCCGGTGCACGACCCACACGTTCGGCTCGACGTACGTCGCGACGCCGTGTTCGACATCGCAGTGGACGGGGGCGAGCGCCCGGGGCACGACGACCGGCCCGGTGTGGTCGAAGGGCAGGCCGGTCCAGTCGCGCCACTCCTCGAGGGTGCCCGGGACGCACATCGAGCGCGGCGCGACCTTCGCGATCCGGCCGCCGGCCCGGACGTGGACGCGCAGCCACGGGTCGACGGGCAGGCCGTCGGCACGGGTGCGGAAGGCGTAGGTCGACATCGGCTCCGCGGCGTCGGTCTTGCCGTTGGGACGGACCGGCGCGACCAGTTCGGCAAAGCCGTGCCGGGCGGCGTTCTCGCGCATCGCGATGAGCAACTGGGAGGAGAGGCCGGTGCCCTGGCGGTCGGGGCGGACCGCGATCTCGACCGCGGAGATCGCGTCCGGTGTCTCGCCGCGCAGATTGGACAGCAGCCCACTGCGGATCACGAAGTCCCAGCCGTTGTCGGGCAACTCCTCGCCGTCGCTGACGTACGGGATGGAGTAGGCGCAGCCGACGACCTCGCCGCTGTCGTCCTGACCGACGAGGACATAGTCGGCGAACCGGGACTCGACGTTGCCGTAGAACAGTCCGCCGATCGGGTCGTGGCGCATGAACTCAGGCCACGAGTTGGGCATGTCCCACATCGGCTCGACCAGATCGGGTCGGTCGGCGAGGGCCGAGATCGTGAGTGCCACGAGGTCATCGTGGCGGGTGGGAGGGGTCGCGGTCGCGCGAGTTTCGTCGGGCCTAGGGTTGACCCCGTGCCTGAGCTCGCGCCCACCGTTGCGATCATCGGCGGCGGACAGCTCGCCCGGATGCTGGCGGAGCCGGCCGCAGCACTCGGGATCCCGCTGCGGCTGCTCGCCGAGGCCGAGGGAGTCTCGGCGGCGCAGGTCATCCCCGACACGCTTGTCGGAGACCACCGTGACCTGGAGGCGCTGCGCAAGGTGACCGACGGCGCGGCGGTCGTCACCTTCGACCACGAGCATGTGCCGACCGATCACCTGCGCGCGCTGGCCGAGGCGGGTGTCGCGGTTCGTCCCGGGCCGGAGGCGTTGGTGCATGCCCAGGACAAGGCGGTGATGCGCGCGCGGCTGAGCGCGCTCGACGTACCGTGCCCGCGCTGGGCGGTCGTCGCCACCGTCGAGGAGGTCGCCGGGTTCGGTCTGCCGTGCGTGCTCAAGGTGACCCGTGGTGGGTACGACGGTCGCGGGGTCTGGGTGGTCCGCGAGCCGGCGGACGCGGACGAGGCGTTCGAGACCGCGGCCGCCACGGGGGTGCAGGTGCTGGCCGAGGAGCTGGTCGACTTCAGGCGGGAGCTGGCCGCCCAGGTGGTGCGGTCGCCGAGTGGTCAGGCGGCGGCGTACCCGGTCGTTGCGAGCACCCAGCTCGACGGCATCTGCCACGAGGTGGTGAGCCCGGCCCCCGGCCTCGACGCAGAGCTCGCCACCCACGCACAGCACGTGGCGCTCCGGATCGCCCAGGAGCTCGACGTCGTCGGCATGCTCGCGGTCGAGCTGTTCGAGACCAGCGACGGCCGGGTGCTGGTCAACGAGCTCGCGATGCGCCCGCACAACTCCGGCCACTGGAGCCAGGACGGCGCCGTGACCAGCCAGTTCGAGAACCACCTGCGCGCGGTGCTCGACCTGCCGCTCGGCTCGCCCGCCCCACGCGCGCCCTGGACGGTGATGGTCAACATCCTCGGTGGTCCGGCCCGCGCCGACGGCAGCCAGGTGGGCCGGCTGTACGACGGCTACCCGCACGCGCTGGCGCGCGACCCGCGGCTGCGCGTGCACCTGTATGGCAAGGAGCTGCGGCCCGGCCGCAAGGTCGGCCACGTCAACGCCTACGGTGACGACCTCGAGGATTGCCTCGAACGCGCCCGGCACGCGGCGGCTTGGTTCCGCGGCGACCTCGGAGACGAGAGTGAGTGAGATGAGCGAGCCACAGGTCGGGATCGTGATGGGCTCCGACTCCGACTGGCCGGTGATGAAGGCGGCCGCGACGGCGCTCGAGGAGTTCGGCGTGCCGTACGAGGCTGACGTCGTCTCCGCTCATCGGATGCCCGAGGAGATGCTCGCCTACGGCAAGGACGCGGCCGGCCGCGGATTGCGGGTGATCGTCGCCGGGGCCGGGGGAGCCGCCCATCTGCCGGGCATGCTCGCGGCGGTGACGCCGCTGCCGGTGATCGGCGTCCCCGTCCCGCTGGAGAGGCTCGACGGCCTCGACTCACTGCTCTCGATCGTGCAGATGCCGGCCGGCGTACCGGTCGCGACCGTCGCGATCGGCAACGCCCGCAACGCCGGGCTGCTCGCGGTCCGCATCCTCGCTGCCTCCGACGACGCGCTGCGCCAGCGGATGGTGGAGTTCCAGGTCTCGCTCAAGGAGGCGGCGCAGGCCAAGGGCGCCACCGTCCGCGGCGACCCGGGACCTCGGCGGGTGGGCTTCTGAGCCAGCCCGGCACGAGGCTCGTCGGCCTCGACGTCGCGCGCTGCCTGGCGCTGCTGGGCATGGTCGCCGCGCACGTCCTCGACGAGCGGCGACCGGACGGCACGCTGACCCGGACCTCCTGGCTCGTCGACGGCCGGGCGTCGGCACTCTTCGCGGTGCTCGCCGGGGTGAGCCTGGTGCTCCTGCATCGCCGTACGACGCGGGCCGGTCTCGCGGTTCGCGCGATCCTCGTCGCGCTGCTGGGCCTCGCGCTCGGCGAGCTCGGGACCGGCGTCGCGGTGATCCTCACCTACTACGGGCTGCTGTTCCTGCTGGGGCTGCCGTTCCTGGGTCTCCGGGCCCGCGCCCTGTTCGCGTGGGCAGCCGCGTGGGCCATCGTCGCGCCCGTGGTCTCGCACCTGATCCGCCCGCACCTGGCCCCACGCTCGGGCCCGAGTCCCGCCTTCGACCAGCTCGAGAACCCGGGCCACCTGCTCGCCGAACTGCTGCTCACCGGCTACTACCCGTGCCTCCCATGGCTGGCCTACCTGCTGCTCGGGATGGCCATCGGCCACTGCGACCTGCGCTCGCGGGCCGTGCAGGTCCGGCTGATCGCGGTCGGTCTGGGGTTGGCGATCCTCGCGTTCGTCGTGTCCAGAGCGCTCACCGAGCAGACCTGGGTACTGCGCCGGCTCGTCCCGGACGCCGGCCGGTACGGCGACGTCTCGACCGCAGACGCCTTCGTCAACGCGATCTCGGGCGGCCTGCACGGCACCACCCCGGCCGGCGGCTCGTGGGCCTGGCTGCTGGTGGTGGCGCCGCACAGCGGTACGCCGTTCGACCTGCTCCAGACGGGCGCCTCGGCGGTCGCGGTGATCGGCGCCTGCCTGTGGCTGGAGGGCTGGCTGACCCGCTGGACGGGCGAACCGTCGCGGCGGGCGCTGGCGATCGCGTTCGGCGCCGGCACGATGACTCTGACGCTCTACACCCTGCACGTGGTCATGCGCACCGAGCGGATCTGGCCAGCCGAGGAGCCGGCGTCGTTCGGCTGGCACCTGGTCGTGCTCCTCGCCGTCGGCGCCGGCTTCGTCGCAGCCCGGCGGCGCGGCCCGCTGGAGTGGCTGATCGGCACGGTGAGCAGGTGGCGTGTGCTCAATCCCGGGGGAGCCAGACGGTCACCGTAGTGCCGGGCGCGGTCGAGGCGATGGTGAG
>ERZ761607.1774-NODE-1774-length-25287-cov-30.889228_pt1 | contig 25287 bp, 42 predicted proteins | sample MGYA00511164_ERZ761607 | MGnify/ENA primary metagenome ERZ761607 (study PRJEB28899, sample SAMN02445080) | bioreactor sludge metagenome | biome: EBPR sludge | place: Australia: Brisbane, Thorneside Wastewater Treatment Plant | collected 2011-06-22 ... | reverse complement strand
GTAACTTCGGGGCCGACGGTTTTGGAAGCGAGTTCAATTCTCGCCGCCTCCACCAGTTTTTGAGCCTAGTTTTGGGCTTGCTTGTTGTCGGAGCCTGTTGTCAAACCGGCTCCAGGTAGACGTCCGCTGAGCAGTTTTGCTAGGGCTTGGCGCTTCTGGGCGGTCTTGCCGTCGAGGTACTTGAGGGTCGTCGACAGCTCGGTATGGCCGAGGATTTCCATGATGGTGATCGGGTCGACCCCAAGGGCGCCGAGGTTACTAGCGGCGAAGCTGCGCAGGTCGTGGAAGGTGCGCTTTTCGAGCCCGCCTTTAGCGCAGAGCCTGGGAACCTGCTTGCTCACTTCGTTGGGCAGGATGGGCTTTCCGCCGTCGGTGAAGACGTAGATGCTGCCGGGGTCGCCTAGGGCGTCCAGGTGGTCGAGCAGGCTCTTGGTGATCGGCAGCGACCTGGGCTTGTCGGTCTTGGGGGTCGAGCCGTCCGGCAAGTCGGGATGGCGCTGCTCAACGACGTGGAGCACGAGCTTCTTCCGGTCGATGGCCGACCACTTGAGGCCGCAGACTTCGCCGCGCCTCAGGCCCAGGAAAAGCGCCGCAAAGAGCGGGCCGCGCATCCAGTGTCCATGCGCCTGGGCGAATAGGCGCTCAGTGAAATCAGCTTCGGGCTCGGTTCGGGCCTTCTTGCTCGGGACGGTCGGGAGCGAGACTTTGTGGGCCGGGCTTTTTGCGACCGCGTCGAGCCTCATCGCCAGATTGAAGATCGAGCGCAACAAGAGGAGCACTTCGCGCCGGCTCTTGGCCGAGAGGTCGCCCTTGCGCTTGTCTTGGCGGACGAGCGATTCTTTGAGGCCCAGCACGTCCTCGACCGTGATCTCGGCCAGTTGCAGGTGGCCAAGGGCAGGCAGGATGTGGAGGCGAAGATTGACGTCGTGCCTTCGCCGGCTGGTTTGCCGAATATCGGGGTAGATGTGGCGGGTGAAGGTTCCGTAGACAAAGGCAGCAAGGCTCCCGGACTCAAAGCGTCGGAGGGTAGCGGCCAGCGCCTTCCCCGCGAGGTGGTCCTGAGCGTTGCGCAGGCACTGCTCTTCGCTGTGGCCGTAGATCGGGGTCCTGCCCTTCGGGCCGGGGCTGATCCTCACCTGGACCATCCAGCGGCCGTCCTTCCTCAGTGTCGGTTTCATCCATCTCCTCCAGCCTTAATCGTACAACGGTTTTGGCTCTTTGCTCTTCGTCGCGGATCAGTTCGTCGAGCATGGCCTTGGAATAGCTTCCGAGGGTGGGGAGCTTTTTGACGAGCCCGGCGGAGACGAGCCTGTTCCATATCCGCTCCGAGACGCGGAGGTACTCGCGGGCCTCGGTTGCGTTCATGCAGGCGCGGACGATCAAGCGGGCTCTCCTGCGAATAGGCTCGGGGTTTCGATGCGCTGATAATGCCGGTCTTCCTTCCAGCGGAGAACTCTCATTCCCCCAACGCCACAGAACCGGGCCACCATCATCCGGTGGGGGCTGTTCGCGACAGCCCCCACGAATCGAACGCGGGGCTTGAGAAACATGAGGGTTGCCCTGGCGTCGATGAGGCGCTCAAACCAAGCGGCCTCGGTGAAGACCGGCAGAAGCATCGTCGTTTCGGCGTAGACCTCGGTAAGCGCCTTTTCGACCCACGGCAGGATATTCGAATATGGTGGATTGCACCAGACGGAATGAGGTGCCCAAGACTCAGACAGGCCGTCCAAGCACCAACTCGCGCAAAGGGCCGATTCCTCGTCTGCGGCGACGTCGAGCGTGAATCTCCATTGCCCGTTGAGAACCCGGAACAGTTCGGGCGGGGTGCGCCAATAGTCTCCACATGCGCGCAGCGCGTCGCCTTGCCGGATGTCGATCAAGCGGGCTCTCCTGCCAGTTCGGACGCGAGGGCGGCGTAGCCGGCGGCGTCGATGGCGTTGTCGTTGTGCTGCGGGTTGTTTTTCGCCCGAGCTGCCTTGAAGAGGACCATCATCCACGCGACCTCGTGGGGCAAGATTGGATGGCCAAGGTAGGCGGACCAGAGCCCCGAGATGTCTGCAAATGTGTTCTCTGGGTTGCCGTGGGCGTCCTGACGGTCACGGCAGACGCAGTTTTTGGCGATGTCCAGCACGTCACCTCGTTTCATGGTTTTTCTCCTGGCATCCGAGCGCGGGTCAGCAGCGTATCGCCGTAGGTTTCGAGCGCTTCGGCCCACAGGCGGTGGCCGTAGTCGTTGAGGTCGGCCAACTCGAAGACGCAGACGGTTTGGTCGAACGTGTACGGAATGCCGTCTCGCCATTCGGGCGTTCGCCAATACTGCCAGGTGTCGGCGGCGAACCACTTGGCCGAGAATCCCCTGCCGATCGACGTCAGCCGGTCGAAGCCCTCTTTCTGCCACGCCTCGTCCGGGACGTCTCTCGCCGGTTCGCCCTCGATGATGTCGCGGGCCACGATGGTGCCGAACTGCTTGCCGCCGAACCGGGGGCTCTTGTCCCAGGCGTCGACCTTCTGGCCGATCAGGTTGCGGAATTGGGCGATGGTTCGCTCGGACCAGTCGCGGCGGGTCTCGGTTTTGCCGGGCGGGTCGTAGTGACCGGCGATCACGGCGAGCGTCGTCCAGGCGAAGGAGATGATCACTCGGAGCCTCGGCGCTCGGCGATCTCGCCATAAAACACCCCGGCCCGGTCACAACGAATGATGTATTTCTTGTTCACTTGCTTTCCTCCTTCCCTAGGGGGTCTCCATTGTTTGCCTCCGGGGTCTCGTCCCAGGGGTCCTCATACTCGGAGTCATCGGTGCCATCGACGCATGCGGTTAGCGCTCTTGGCGCAGCAGGCGGCACGACGAGCTTGCGGGCGGTTGCTTCGTCGGTTGGCGTGATCCTATAGACCGACCCTCCCCCGAACCATTGCGTGACCATGCTTCCGTCTGGTTGTAGGGCATCGACCCTGCCCATCATGGTGCCGAACTTTGTCTCTTCGGATAGGACCCCGACGAGCCGGACGTGCCCCATTAGCTCAACAACAGCCCATTGCGGGGCAGCGTCCATCTCATCGGTCCCTAGGGGGCCTTCCTCTTCAGTCGAAATTGGATTATCAGGACAACACGCCGGACAGAACGGATCAAACATGTCGTCAGGGCAAGAGCATCTGGTCATCGGACCACCCCATAGCGCTTGCCCGGTCGCCAGCCCTTGGCCAGCATTGAGCGAGTGAGGCGGTCGAGAAAGCGCCGTGCCTTGCGCCTCCTGTGCCTGCCCGACGGCATGTGCATAAGGTCCGGGGCCGCTCTCTTCGGATCGGCCGCGAGGCCGGGCAGCAGGGCGGCTTGCCGCCAATGGGTTTTCGTGCTCACTTCTTCACTCCTTGATTGAGTGCGCTCATGGCGCGGACGTAGCCCTGGACGACTCGGCGCTCGGGCTCGGACAGCGAGCGCATGGCGCTCCGGTGGATGGTCGTGGGCTGCGCGTCGCCGGTGACGATGGCGAGCTGGCGCGACGCGACCGAGAAAAGCACGGCTGATCTCATCGGGTGGACTCCTGGAGGTCAAACAACGAGGGGTTAGTGGCCGGAGCGGACGGCGGGGACCACGATACGAGCCGACCCATCACGCAGTCGTAACCGGCGATCCATGTGATGCCGTGGACCTCAATCTCCTGTCGGTGAGTCCGAAGGATCGCTTCGCGTTGGGATTCGTGGCATCCGGCATAGCGGTCGTGCCGTCGGTACCGTGCGGCAAAGTCTTCGACAGAATCGGCAGGCACGAGGTCTTCAGCGAATAGCCGCTGGTAGCTCTGGCTCATCGCCTCGTCTCCTCGCGTCTGAGGATCGCGGCGGCGCGGAGAAGGTAGGCAGCGATGCGCTCCAGCCGGTCGGCCTTTCGGTTGCTTGGTAGATAGTTGAAGCAGCGGCGGGCGTTGTCGGCGCGGCAAACCAATAAGACTACCGGGTCGAGTCCGGCGGTCTCTGCCTCCGATGCGGGAGCATCGGAACGTGCCATCTGTATCGCACGCTCTGCCGATTGGCGTAGCCAGTACTCGTGGGCGTGGGTGGATTCGCTCATTTCTCCACCTCGCTGACCATAGAGAGCGCCTGCTTTGCAGCTTCCAGCGCTGCCATCGGCGTGGCGAGACTCTCGAATACCGTTTCGAGCATGGAGTTCGACTCGCAGACCTCAACGAGCCGGGTCAGCGCGTCGTACAAATCGGGGGCGGCGGCGATCAGGTGGGCGTTGGCGACTGATGGCAACTCTTTCCCCATCGATGCCGACAGCGCCCACGCGATGTTCAGTAAGTCGTCGCCGACCTCCGCGGCGATCTGGTCGGTCGCGTGCACGATCCAAGGGCCGGGAGTAAACGCAGGCTTGGCGGTCATCGTTGCCCCCTGGCGAGGCCCTCGACGTAGAGTAGGCCCCAGTCGATGGTCTGATACTCGTAGCGCTGGAGTTCTGATCGAACACGGTTGTCGGAACGCAGGATCAGCTCATGCATGTGGCACGCCGAGGTTCGCTGCTGGACGAACTCGATCCCGTGGATGACGACACTTCGCGTGGCCTCGATGCCCTGGAGCGCTGAGGCTTCCCACTTGCCCTTCTTCACAGTGGCGCTCATTCTCGGCCTCCTTCGGTTTCCTTCAGGTAGGCCCCTAGATCGACCAGACCCATGATCCGGTGGCGGTCACCGTCGCTGTTGATCAGGTAGAGCCCCGCGGGCGTGGGATTTGCCGGTGGCTCGAACTCAAAGCCGTCGATGGCGGCGTATGCCGTCCCGTCGGTTCGGTGCTGGATCTCGACTTCCAGCGAGTCGAGGCAGAGGCAGCGCTCAAGTCGATCGAGCAGTAGGCTTCGGCTCTTGCGCCGCCACTGGTCGATGCGTTCGCGCTCGAAGCCGGCGTAGGCCTCCTCCGCCATCTGGCGGAGGGACATCTTCGTGGTGGTCGCACTCATTTCGTCACCTTCAGGTCGATCTGCTCGGCCAGGTCGGCGATGGCCTCATCGAGTGAGGCGCCGCTTCCGGCCCCGAGTTCTTCCTCCAGGCCGGGGACCCAGGAAACGTAGTCCCAAGCCCTGATGGGTGTAGCGTTGGCGGAGTTGACTTCCGCGACGATCCGCGCCTTGTACTCGGCCGCTTTGGCCTTGGTGAGAATGGTCATGCCGCCACCTCCTCGATCGTGTCGATCTCGAACGTCTGGTCCATCGGGGCCCACTCGTGGGACCGCTCCAGTTCGCCCGCGATCGTCTCGGGGCTGGTCGGACTCCCATTCGAACGGGAGTCCAGCGCAGATGCCGGTGACGCGGTAGGTGGCGATCATCGGACCTCCTCCACCACCGCGTTGTCGGCGAGCAGGGTTCGTAGGACCGCCGGGATCCGGCCTCGCACCCAGAGGTTCGTCGTGAGGACCTCGCGGCCATCCGAGAATCGGATTCGGAACCGCCTGCCGCCGGAGCCCTTCGCGGACTTCTGGCCGGGCTTACGGTTCTCTTCGAACTCTTCGCCGATCTTGTAGGCCTCGCCTCTGTAGATGGCGATGAGGCCGGTCGGGAGCTCGTCGAGGGTTCGCTGCCAGAAGCCGTTTATGTCGGCGAGTTCGGCGGCGATCTGGTCGGCGGCTTCTTGGGTGTTGCGCTCGATGATCTCGCGTGCGATCTGCTCGTACCATGCCCGGATGTGCTTGCACCAGCCGGACTTCGGGTCGGTGAGGCTGGCGTAGGTTCCTCCACGCTGCTCGCGGGCGTAGTGGTAGGCCTGGCAGCTGCAGCGGACGTGACCGGTGGTTCGGTTGGCCTCGATCGTGTACCGCTCGCCCTTGGGATCGCGGAAGGGGCGGATCGTGGCGGTGAGTACGAGCGGTCTGAGCCACTCGAACGTGATCGCGCCGGAGTCGGAGCCGGGGTTGTAGCCCTTTCGGTAGGGCTGGCCGGTGATCGGGTTGGTTGTGGCTAATGCCATCTGCTGATTCCTCCTGTCTGTCTCGGGTTTTGTCGGAACCCGTAAGGACATTATACCGGAATATGTCGGAAATACAAGGGGATTCGGGAAAAAAGACGACAAAAAAATTCCGCTTGGTGCGCGGGTGGTTGGGTGACTGCTGCTGTACACTGGATTCGATGAGTCCGGGTCAACCGTATAAGGCTTGTCCGAGGTGCCAGACGGCAGCGGCGCTCGATGCGGCGACCTGCTCGAAGTGCGGGCATGTTTTCCGAACGAAGTTCGGCCCACCGGCGAACCAGACGACGGTGTTCGTTCCTCAGCCGATGGCGCCGCCGCCGGCGCATCCACCCGGGCCGACGCAGCAGTACCCGGGGCCGACTCCCGGACCGCAGTATCACCAGCAACACCCCGGCCTGATCTATAAGGCGCCGACGCACTCGCCACTCATGGCGGCGATGCTGTCCTTCTTCCTTTGCTCGTTCATGGGGCAGATTTACAACGGACAAGCGATCAAGGGGATCGTCGCGATGGTCGTCGGCGTGCTCTTCATCGCCTTTACGGGCGGGCTGGGGGCATTCGTTTATTGGCCGGTCATGCTGATCGACGCGTACTTGATCGGGGTGAAACTTCAGCGGGGGCAGGGGGTGCGGGAGTGGGAGTTTTTCTAGGGGTCGGGGTGGGACGGGTTGGACTTGTGGGACTTGTGGGACGGTTCGGAGGGGTTGGTGCGGTTGAGGGGGGTTTGTGAGTTCTCCCGGTCTTCAGCCCGGGCAGCCGTTCAAAGTTTGCCCTGGGTGCAGGGCTCCGTCGGCGCTCGACGCTTCGCGGTGCGCGGGTTGCGGGCATGTTTTCCGGACCAAGTTCGGCCCGCAGGCTCCTGTTGCTCATCCGGCTCCGATGGCTGCTCCGGCGCGAACGGTTGCGCCTTCGGTTGCGGTGTCTTCGCCTGCAAGGGCAGCGATTTTGCCCAAGAGCGGCGTCGCCTTCTCGCCTTGGTTCTACGGCTTATGCGCTGCGGCCTTGACGCTGGCCGTCGGGGGCTTGGTTGTCGTATCGATGGTCGTCGGTCGTGCTGAGCAGCGGCGGCTGGACGCGCTCGCGCCGATTTGGTCCCGGAAATCGGACTCGGAGTGGGCGGTGGAAGCGGGCTCGCTTGCCGGTGACATCGTTAAGTCGAGAGCCTATCAGGAGCGAGGGAAATCCAGAGTTATCGAGGTTGATGTATCGCCCTTTCTCGATGAGCAGACGAAGGACGTGCGGGTCTACTTGAAGCTCCACGAAGCCGGTTTTCTCGGCGAGCAAGTGGGTTTCGGGCGGATGAAGCTGCGGATGGACCCGGAGCCCGACGGCGACCGGCCTTATTCTTGGCGCATTCTGGACGAGAGCGTTCACATCGATCCGACTCCGTATGGGTGGCGGCAATAGTCGGACGGGTCGGACGATTCGGACCTGGTGGACTCTTCGGAGAACAAAAAGGCGCTTTTTTCGGGGAGCGGGACGGAGTCGGACGGAGTCGGGCCTGTGGGGGCTTGTTGGACTGGTGGCTTTTCGTTATGGTCTCAGCCCGGCGTTTTCGCCTTCTTCGAGGTAGCCGTCTCGGCCTCGGTTGCGTTTGAGGCCGACCACGTAGCCTAGGCACTGGGTACCGTCGGCGGGCTCGACGTCGGGGTAGTCGGGGTTGATGGGGGTGAATCGCCATCCTCGATCTTCGTCGCCTTTGGCGATCTTGACGAGGGTTTCGCCGGCTTCGGACGCGCAGATGTTGAGGACGCCGGGGCGGGGGCTGGGGTGAGGCTGGATGAGCAGGATATCCCCATGCTTGATCCGGGGCTCGCCGGAGTCGCCGACTACGATGACGCAATACCGTTCGGCTCGGTAGAGCCGGTCGGAGAATTCTTCGTAGTCTTCGCCGTCGATGCCGGACTCGACGGGGTGCGCGCTCGCGCCAGCGAAGAACCGGATCGGGAACCAGCGGCGGCCAGCGCCGGGAACGGCGCCGCGACTGCCGAGCGGGTTCGGGGGATCGATGCCGGGGGCAGAGCCGGAGACCTCCGCCGTGCCAAGCATAAGAGATTCAACCGACGTGCCGAGTTGCTCGGCGATGGCCTCGACCGTCGAATCATGCTTCGCCCGCCAGAGCTGAACGCGTTCGGACTCCCACGCGCGCACGGTGTCTTCACTCACTTTCAATAAGTCAGCGAGCTTTTGTCGAGGCCAGCCTTTGGCCTCTCTCAGAGCGCGAATCCGTTCGCCGTAACCTGTGACCGGGTCCACGACTGCAAAGTTTGCGGCGAAAACCCGGCTCAAAATGTCCGGCATTGCCTTGCATTATGTCGGAAATTCCCGTATACTGTCGGTTGCGTATGATAATTCCGACACTTTTACCGGACAAAAAGCGGGGTCCAAGGCGGCGGCTCGACGTCGACAAGCCTTACCGCGAAGCTCTCTTGGCGCTGTGGCCTACCCATACGGCCAAGGAGCTAGCCGATTTGCTCGGCACCACGGACCGGACCATCGAACGTGATGTGGCGGAAATCAGACGCAGGCAAAGAAAAGAGACCCCCGGCCCGACAAGCCAAGGGGTCCCGTCCGATCTTTCGACCGGGATGAATCAGCAGATTCAGGTTGATTCTACCCCGTCGCCTGGTGCCGCGGGCAGCGGCGAGCCTGACGGAGGCAAATAATGTCGTTACAGATCCAATCCCTTACGAGGCGCAAGGCGCGTCTGCGGATGGCCCTCATTGGCCCGACCGGTTCGGGGAAGACGTACACAGCGCTGCTGTTCGCGCGCGCCTTGACGGACGGAAAGATTCTGGTCGTCGATACGGAGCGTTCGAGTGCGGCGCTCTATGCGGACCAGTTCAACAAGGACGGCCGCATCGACGTGGTCGAGTTGCCCAATTTCGCTCCGGCGACGTATGTCGAGGCCATCGAGTTGGCGGCCTCGGCGCGGTACGGGGCGGTTATCATCGATTCGCTCTCCCACGCGTGGATGGGCAAGGACGGTGCGCTGGAGCAGGTCGACAAGATCGCCAAGCGCTCGCAGTCCGGGAATTCCTTCAACGCTTGGCGGGAAGTGACTCCGATGCACAACCAGCTGGTCGATTCGATGCTGCTGGCTCCGATGCACGTGATCGCTTGTATGCGGGCCAAGACCGAGTACGTAGTCGAGACGGGGGCGAACGGCAAGAGTGCGCCCCGGAAGGTCGGCCTAGCGCCGATCCAGCGCGACGGCATGGAGTACGAGTTCGACATCGTCGCGGACATGGACTTCGAGAACAACTTCATCGTGACCAAGACGCGCATGGCGGCGCTGACCGGCAGGGTGATCAACAAGCCGAAGTCGGCGCTGGCCGAGGAAATCCGCTCATGGCTCGAAACCGGCGCAGACGAGGCCAAGCTAACCGACCACCGAGCCGCCTATGAGAACTTCAGGCTGACCGACGAGCAGGCCCAGGAACTGATTGGAGTCTGCAAGCAGGCCGGTATGAAGTTCTCGGCGTTCATTCTCGAAGCGTGGAACGCGGGGGATCGCGGGTTCTCGGCGCTGTGGCAGCGGGCGGTGGCCTTACGGGGAAAGTCCGATCAGGAGGCGTCATCGATCAATGGATCGACGAACTCCGGGGCCACGACCCCGACTGCGACTGTGACGGATGCGCCATCCTCTACACCCACATCCACGACGACGGCTTCGGATTCCAGCCATGGCGAGAGCCCCCAGGCTGGTGATGAGCGACCGGGAAACTCGGCTGGCACCTCTGTTGGAACTGCCCCGGCCGCGGATGTAGCTGCAACCCCTACCACTGAGCATCCTCTCGCCAGATTCAACCTCACCGCTTCGGAGGAGCGGAAGGCTCAGGCGGCGGCCAAGCGGACCGGCAAGGACCTCGGCCAGGTGGCGAAGGGGTGCGAAGCGGCGACCTTCGCGGCGCTGATGGCCGCGCTCGATCCGGCATGGCATTCCGAGGCGGTGACCGCGTGAGCGCGGCGGCAGTTCACGACCTAGCGGTCGTCACGACCGAGGGCCTCGTCTACGAGGTCGACCCGGAAACGGGCGAGGTCCTCCAGGTCCGGGCCGAAGAGGGGCCGTTCATCATCGACTCGCGCGAGCGGGCGGACTGGGTGCTGGGCAAGATGCTCGCGCTCGACGCGCAGCGCGAGTCCATTCAGCATTCCGACGTCGTTCAGCAGGCCAGGGCGATCCTGGCCAACGCCGAGGCGATGACGGCGGACTTGGACCGGAAGCGCGCGGCGATCGAGCGGCGGTTCGGGGCCGAACTGGCCCAGTTCGCCAAGGCCAACCTCGGCAAGACGAAAACGTGGAAGGGGCTCTACGGCTCGGTTGCCTTTCGCTCCCAGAGCCCGCGCATCTGCGCCCAGGCGCCCGAGGCTGCGGCTCGGTGGGCGGCGAAGCAGTGTTCGGAGTCGCTCCGGCTGACGTTCGACCTCAAGCTGATCGGCGACGCGGACGCGCGGCAGGCTCTGATCGAGCTGGCCCAGGAATCGGGCGACGCGGCGAAGGCCGAGTTCAAGGTCTCCTGGCTGCCCGATTCGGTCAAGGCCGGCTTCCTCGCCGATCCTTCGACGACCCACGGGACCGGCCTACAGGTCGAGCCCGAATCCGAGTCGGTGACGATCAGGACGGGGGTGGGGTCGTGAAGCAACCCAAATTATCGACAACGCTATTCGACCGCAATACGCAGACCCCCTCCCCGGAGGGGGTCACCAACCGCCCCCGCGATGCGAGGCTCCTGGCGTCCGGCGGCACGGTCCGGCGGGTCCGCCTCGAGCCCCGGTTGCCACTGTTCGCGTTCGGGGTGCTGGCGGGCATCCTGCTCTGCCTTGTGGTCTCGCTGGTGCGGGAGGCGGAGCGGGCCGCGGAGGCCCGTCCGGTGAGACTGGAGGTAGGACGATGAATTTGCCGGACTGCCTTAGCCTGCAGAACTGTACGGACATCGCCCAGGTGCGAGCCGCAACCGAAGGCCGTCGCCGGCAGGCCAAAGCAGACGCGTTGCGGCTCATCAACGAGCAGCTGTCGTCGACCGTGGTCGAGATTCGGCTTGATGTCCTCAGCGAAATCCTCGAGCTCGCCACGGAGGCCCAAGAGGCTCGCGAGGCCAGGGCGCGCCGGTCGGCGGCGGCCAAATCCGCCAAGCCCCGAACGGCTGAAGGGCGTACGGAAGAGGTCGACAGCCTGATTCAGCAGGGGCTTAGCGCGCAGGAGATCGTCGAGAGACTGGCTTTGCCCCGGACCTACCTGGGTCCAATCGGGGCGAAGATCAAGCGGTACAAGGAGTCGGGGCGATGACCGGGTACTACCGCCGTCCTTCGGCCAATGTTTCCGCCGTAGCCCGCGATGTCGTTCAGCTCCTTCTGGGCGACCTCGAGGCGGTTCGATCCGAGGTCCAAGACCTTCGGCGTCGGTCGGTCCTGCGGGAGGACATCCCGAATCCGGCAGAAGTGGCCGCCGAGATTGCGAGGCCCAGCCCGCTGGGCCCGAGTTCCTGCATCGATCACCACCGGCCTGTTCGGGCGGCTAAAGCCCGAGTCCGTGGCCGAAGCGTGCACATGGTGGTCAACGAGACGCGGATGCGGTTCCAGGTCGCCAGTGAGCCCTACACGGAGGATGGCGAGATGGTAGTGGACCTGCGCGGATCCTCGACCGGGCTCGTGCTCGAGGCGGTGCCGATCGGTGCCGTGGAGGGCCTATGAGCCGCCGGGAGATCAGGTCACCGGACCTCATCATCGGGGTCGATCCGTCGCTGCGGCACAACGCCGCGTGCGCGCTCGACCTGCTCACGGGTGAGTTCGAGCCGTTCGAGTTCGGATTCATCGAGGAGTTGGGCCGCTGCGAGGGGCTGGCGGCGCTTGGCGACCGGGCCCGCGAGGGCGGGCTGCACGTTCTTGCGCTGATCGAGTGCCCGACGTGGTCAGGCCGCGGGACCAAAGAGGTCCGGTCAGCCGCTCTGGTCTGGGAGCGTGCGCTCCAACGCGAGTTCCCCCGCCGGCAGGTGTTTCGGGTCGACCCACGGAACTGGCAGCGGCAGCTGCTCGGCGTCACGAAAGGCGACACGAAGGGGCTCTCGATGCTTCGGGCGGTGAGCCTGCTAGGCAGGCCCGCCCATTCCGATCACGAGGCGGACGCGGCTTGTATCTGCGAATTCGCCTCTCTGTTTGCGAAGGGGCAGGTGGCTCTGCCCCGGGTGTGAGGCTCAGGAGAAACACATGGAAACTATCACCAAGGAAGACACTGGATCGCAGTACCAGTCCAAGCTGCGGCACGTCATTGGCGGGAAGCTGCTCAAAGCGGTCGTGAAGTGCTTCGCCGCGCGGCCCTATAAGGGCGAGACGACCATCGCGTCCTCGATCGCGTCCTCGATCGGGGTCTCGCCGGAGTCCTTCGTCGCCACAAACGGCCAGTCGGCGATCGTGATCGGCAAGCGCTCCTCGGCTTACGATGCGACTCAGCGCAACGAGGCGCTGCTCGAAGCCGAGCGGGCGCTCATCTACGAGACAACGGTCGAGCTCGACGACATCGCGCGGATGGTCGACGGAACCGGTGAGATCGAGCCGTACCACGCGGACGTTGGGGTGGTGGTCAGTCAGCTCGAATCGTTCCGTTCGGTGGGGCACATGCGGCCCGAGGTGCTCAAGATCATTGCGGCGGTGGCCGAGGCGGCTGGCGCATCGTCGGTCGAGCTGCTCGAACCGCGTTCTCCCGATGCCGACCGGCTAGGGTTCCGGTTCACGTTCGAGCCGGATGGATTCCAGATGGAGCTCGGCGAAGAGCCGCCGGAATTACCGGTAACCGCTGAGGGCCTAGTCGTCGTAACCCGAAAGTTCCGCGATGAGGCCGAACTGGAGCCGGAGGAATGACGACGTTGTTCGATCCTCCGAAGCAGGCCGGGGCCATCACGCTTCGCCCTTATCAGGAGCAGGCCGTCTCGGCGGTCGATCGTGCCCGCGAGGGCGGGCTCAGGTCGGGGCTGATCGTCCTGGCCACGGGCGGGGGCAAGTGCCTTGGTCGCGGGACTCCTGTCATGCGCTTTGACGGTTCGGTCGTCCCGGTTGAAGATATTGTGGCTGGCGACTTGCTGATGGGCCCGGACAGCTTGCCACGTCGGGTGATTTCGACCTGCCAGGGCGTTGAGCCTCTATACCGAGTAGTTCCGACGAAGGGCGAGCCCTACGTCGTCAACGAGTCTCACATTCTGAGCGTCAAACTGACCCCTCGTCGGCACGGGGAGAAGCATGCTCTCCAGGCGATCAGCGTTACTGACTACCTCGCGGCGTGCTCGACGTTCAAGCACCGGGCGAAGGGTTGGCGGGCGGCGATTGACTGGGATCACCGGGCAGTACCGGTTGATCCGTACCTGCTCGGCCTTTGGCTTGGCGACGGTACAAGCGCGGAGCCTTCGTTCACGACCCAGGACCCGGAGATTGTGGACTATCTGGTCCAAGGCCGAACCGGGCGCGGTCACATTCACCCGTTCCGTGCTGCGCTTTGGTCGCTTGGGTTGATGCCTGAGAAGTTCGTGCCACTCCTCTATCGGGCGAATTCGCGCGAAATTCGGTCGCAGGTTCTTGCCGGGATCATCGACACGGACGGGTACTGCCACCACAAGGGCTGCGACCTCGTATTCAAGGCACGCCAGCTAGCAGATGACACCGCGTTCCTGTCGCGATCACTCGGTCTAGCCGCCTACGTTTCCGAGTGCCAGAAGACCTGCACGAACACGGGAGCGACGGGCACCTATTGGCGGGTCAACATCAGCGGGGACTTCAGGTTCTTGCCGCTCCGCGTTCCTCGACGCATCGTGGAGGGGCGTCAGCAGATTAAGAGCGTGAACGTGACCGGTATCCGGCTGGAGCCGATAGGCCCAGGTGAATACTTCGGGTTCGAGCTTTCCGGGCCTGATAGGTTGTTCCTTCTCGGCGACTTCACGGTCACGCATAACACCACGATCTTCAGCCACCTGATCGGGCAGGAGGCTCGGCGCGGCGGCAGGTCGCTGATACTCGCTCACCGGGACGAGCTGCTCGACCAGGCGGCGGACAGGATCGCTTCGATGACCGACGTACGTGTCGACATCGAGGGCGGTGATCGCAGGGCCATCGGCACGGCCGAGGCGGTAGTCGCTTCGGTCCAGACGATCGGGCGGTCAGGATCGAGTCGGCTCGGCTGGCTGCGGCCGACGCTCATCGTCACCGACGAGTGCCATCACGCGCCGGCAGACACCTATCAGGTGGTCTACAAGCGATTTGGTTGCCACGGCGAGAACCCTCCGTTCCACCTCGGGGTTACGGCAACGGCCCACCGAATGGACAACCGGCCGCTCCATGGTGGCGAGGCCATTTATGAGGCGGTGCTCTTCGAGTACGGCATCAAGCCGATGATCGTCGACGGGTGGCTCTGCGATATCAGGTCGTATCGGTGCGACGCGTCCTATTCGCTAAGGGGCGTCAAGATTACGGCGGGCGACTTCAACCAGAAGGAACTCGACAAGAAGGTCAACACGGATCGGAACAACAAGGAAGCGTACTACCATTGGCGGGCAGTGGCCTCGGACCGGCGGACCATCGTGTTTTGCACGTCCGTCGCTCACGCTCACGCGATGGCCGACCTGTTCGTCGGGTGCGGAGTTACGGCCGAGGCCGTCGATGGCGCGATGGACAAGGGTCTTCGGGCGGCCGTCATGGCGCGCTTCAAGTCCGGCCAGACGCAGGTTTTGACGAACTGCAACGTTGCGACCGAGGGGTTCGATTGTCCAGAAGCGGCTTGCATCCTGCTGCTGCGACCCACGAAATCTTGGAGCCTCTTCGTTCAGATGATCGGGCGCGGTCTTCGCATTTCGCCGGGCAAACAGGACTGCATTGTCATCGACGTGGACGGCGCGGGCGACGACAAGAGTTTGGCGTCGGTTCCGTCGGTGCTCGGGCTGCCGCATTCAGCCAAGCAGGAGGGCGGCTCCTTCAAGCAGTTGATGATCCGGGTCGACGAGCTGCCGGAGGACATGCGGGCGCGGCTCGGACGGAAGCCGTTCGACCTGACGTCGATCGATACGGTCCTGGCCGAGGTCGACCTGCTTCGTGATCTCGATCCACCGGCGGAAGTGCTCAGGGGCTCTCAGTGGGCTTGGCAGGTCGTGGCCGATGGCTGGTATTCGCTTTGGTGCGGCTCCGATGAGACGAAGGCCAAGGTTCGGAAGGCGACGCTGCGATCGGACGCGCTCGGGGCCTGGACGCTGACTCTTGTCGAGGGAGACGACGGGCCACCGCCGGAGGTCGTGCATGAGGGGATCGAGCCCGATAAGGCCCTCTGCGCGGCGGACAATGCGATCCGGATCGCTTGGCCAGGGCTCGACGGGTTCCTTCGCCGGGACGCTCCGTGGCGCAACAAGACCGGCTGCGCGAGTGAGAAGCAGAAGTTCTGGCTAAGGAAGTTCGGCCTAACGGACGCCGAGATTGCCCAAATGACGCGATCCGAGGTGAGCACGTTCCTCGATCGGCAATTCAGTAAGAGGCGGCGCTAGATGAGAAGCGCCAAGGAAGGCAAATGAAACGCGGGACGATTGAACACCCGAAGACAGTGATGCTCCAAATGCTGCTCGGCTGCTCGCGGCTTGAGGCGGTCGGCATCCTTGAGGCCATGTTCCACTGGGCTGCCAAGTACGCCCGTCGTGGCGACATCGGGCGTTACCCAAACTCGGTCATCGCCGAGGGCGTGTACTGGAAAGGCGACCCCGATACCTTGGTCTCAGCACTCATTGAGGCACGAGGGGAGGGCAAGCACGGCTGGGTTGAGGAGCATCCCACGATGAGGCTCGTTATCCACGACTGGCACGACCACGCTGACGAGTCAACCAAGAAGACGATCGCGAACAATGACGAAACGTTCTGGAATGGTGTCGTTCCATTCCAGAAAAGAGCGGACAGGATTCGCGAATCGATCGAGACAGCAGATGAACCAGCGGCGACCGTTTCGAGAACCAGCGGCGACCGTTTCGAGAATGATTCTGGAAATGATCGCGAAACAGTCGCGACCGTTTCTCGCCTGCCAGAGCCTAAGCCAGAGCCTAAGCCAGAGCCTAAAGAACTCTTGGGGGGGCAAGCACCCCCCGATGAACCTGGGGAGTCTGGGGAGGCGAAGCCGCCGGAAGGCCGGAAAAAGCCTCCGAAGGGGGTGAGCCCGGATGTGGCGGCGGTCTTCGATGCGCTGAACTCGCTCAGTGGGCGCAGGTTCGACCCCGGAGGGGCTCAGGCCCAGTTCGTTCGGGGCCGCCTCAAGTGCGGGGCGACGGTCGAGCAGCTCGTCCTCGTCGTCGAGCACCGGGTGGTGCTCTGGGGGCAGGACCCGAAGATGCGGCAGTACCTTTCGCCGGATACCCTCTTTGGGGCTGCCAAGTTCGAAAAGTACTTGCCGCTAGCCCGTGAGTGGGACAACGCAGGCAGGCCGCCACCGGAAACCGGGCGCTGTGTACAGGCGTCTACCGGTGGTAAGTCAATTCGCGACAGGGCGGCGGAGATTTTGGCGACATGAGCAACCTCAACGAAGCGATGGCGGAGTGCTTGGCGCTCATGGAGGCGGCTGGGCTCAAACTCTATGGGCGCAAGCTCGGCAAAGCGATGGTCACGGCGTATGTGGCCGTCTGTGAAAGTCGGGGCTACGAGGACCCCGAACTCCTTCGCCGGGCAGCAATATCGTTCTGCCAGGAGGACGGCGAGTTTCCTACGGCGTCTCAGTTCGCTGGGCGGTGCCGCCAGGTTTGGGAGTCCGACTATATCCAGGTCGGTTTGCCCGCTGGTGACGCGATCCGGATCGCATGGGTTCCGGTTCGGGACTACCAGGCGCTGCCTCGATGTCAGGCGCTGCCTCGATGTCAGGCGCTGCCTCGATGTGGCGGCGGCGTGGTCCCAGAAGCTGAGGTCGCGGCGCTGATGGACAGGCTGGATTCTCTTGGGGGGCGGCGTGGCTGACGCGAAGAAGCTGCCGGCATTCCCCCAGCACGGCGCGGTCCAGGGTGAGGAGTTCGTCTTTGCCTCGGACCCCGGCGTGCAGGGTGCGACGCTCTGGGACGCGTACTACTCATCGGTCATGGCGGGGATTCTGGCCGGAGAGCACACTCGGGGCAGAAGGGCGGTTGACAGGCCGCAGCAAATGTCGTTCCCTACGATGCTCGCCGAGTACGGCGCGGATATCGCCGATGCGATGGCGGCGGTCCGGGAGACGCGGTTACAGGAGAAGCAATGAAGAAGGCAAGGCAAGAGCAGGCTTATGAGGTGGTGCCGCTCGATGCGGTGAAGCCGCACCCGTCGAACCCTCGGCGCGGGAACATTGAAGCGATCAAGGCATCGATGGACGCGGTTGGGGTTTACGGGGCGATTGTCGTGCAGCGCTCGACGGGTTTCATTCTCGCGGGCAACCATCGCTGGAAGGCGGCCCAGGCGGCCGGGCATGAGACGATCCCGGTCATATTCGTCGATTGCGACGATGAGCGGGCTAAGAAAATCATGCTCGCGGACAACCGCATTCCCGATACCTCCAGCTACGACGACCAGGCGCTCCTCGATCTGCTTGAGTCGCTGGACGGCGATCTTGAAGGGACTGGGTACGACGACTTCGACGTCGACGATCTGCTCCGGCAGCCCAAGTATGGTCCATCGGCCTAAACCCTTGGCCGGACTCGCCACCAACGATCACCCAGTCGATACCTTCAAAGCCCGTCGAAAGCGGGGCGATGAGCGGTTCGACGCTGAGGAACTTAACGATGGCTCTGCACGATCGAAGGGTTTCGATCCGGTGCGCCACCCGGTCGTCCTCGACGCTGGTCCCCATCCAGATGTTCGGGGCCCACGGTCCGTTCCACTTGGCGGCACGCTCGGGGCGCTTGGTAAGGACCTGGAACGTCACGAGCGGGAGTTCGTTCATGACGGCGAAGACCTGCTCGATGAAGTCGTCCGAGACTTCCGGGTGGAAGAGGTCGGACATGGAGTTCACGAAGACCCGCGTACCGGGCTTGAACTTTCGGGGCTTGTCGAGCCGGTTCGGGTGCTCGATGACGTTTTCCTTGGCGTTCGATGCGGTCCAAGGCTTCTTCGACCAGCCGAACCGAAGGCTAAGCCGCTCCGCGTAGCAGTGGCGGCACCCTTCGGAGATTCGGGAGCAACCGGTTGTCGGATTCCAGGTTTCGTCTGTCCAAGAGATCGTCGTTCCCATTCAGTTCACCTTCCCAAAAATGGGGTCGGTTTGAGACAGTGGCATTGTGTGTTATCCTCTAATCGGCCCGGCGTTATCCCCGGGTCCGTTCCCCGGAGGCGTGAACCTCGCGGGGGTTTCTTGCGTTAGTATTGTACCACCTGAGCAACGTGAAAACATGAGCAAATCGAAGAAAAAACGAGCATGAATAAGAAAAAAGCAGGCAGGCCACCGAAGCGGACGGATGAAGTCGACGCCCGTTTAGTCAAGGCGCTCAAGCTGGGTGCGACCCGGGTCGATGCGTGCCGCTACGCTGGAATCAGCGAAGACACGCTCGCCCGGTGGATCGTAAAATACGCGGATTTTGCGGAGATGATCGAGCGAACCGAAGCGGAAGTCGCGGTGCGAATGTCCGGGACGGTCGTCAAGGCGGGCCAGAACGATCCGCACTATGCGCTCAAGTGGCTCGAACGTCGCCGCCGCGCGGAGTGGTCGCCAACGCAGAAGCATGAGCTGTCTGGCCCCGATGGCGGTGCGATCATGATGCAGTTCCAGGATCAGGTCGACCGCATCTACGGTGAGCAAGAGGAGGATAAAGCAGGATGATTCGCTCGCCCCTTTCGCCTGGTCGCTCATTCGGGCCGCGCGCGGCTTCGTTCACCGTACCGATCGGCATCCGGGTCGTCCTCCGGCCAAAACGTCGCACGCCGCGCATCCGCGAGGATGCAGAGCTGCTGTGGCTCATCGAGCGGGCGCAAGCCGGCAACGAGCGGGCTATAAGCGAGCTACTGAGCCGGTACGACGGCTTGATGCGCAAGGTCGGCGCGTCGATCAGGGCGGGCGACGGCTACGAGGAACTTCGGCTGAAGACGATCCTGGCGGTGCGCCGGTACCTCCCTCGGCCCGGCGTGACGTTCGGCGCTTGGCTCAAGCAGGTGCTTGGCCGCTCGGCGATCGACCACTCGCGCAAGTGGAACCGGCGGGATGGCCGGGCGTCCTTCACGCAGCTGACGGACAGGATGGCGGACCAACTCGTCAGCGGCGGTGAAGATTGGGGCGCGGAATTCGACGCGGTGCTCGACGGCTGACGTTCCTTCTGGTTTATGCAGCGACTCATCATCGGCGCGGTCAGCGGGCTGCTCTCGGCGATCCTGGTCGACCTGAACGCCTGGGCTCGCACGTCGGACGACTTCGGCCTGCCAGACGCGTTCTCCTGGGCGCTGGCGGTCAAACGTTGGATCGCGGGGCTTGTGAGCGGAGCGGTCGCGGCGCTTGGCGTGGGCCAGGTGCTGGGCCCCGAGGCGGGCTAGATGAGGCTACGAGTCGATGACGATTCCCGAGTGGCTGGCAATCATGATCGCATCGGTGATCGTTGCGGGTCTGATCCCGGCGATTGCCTTCATCGTACGGCTCTGGCGAGATGTCGGCGAGAACCGCTTCAACATCGGAGCGCTTCGGAGGGAGCTGGCCGAAATGGACAGCCAGATCACGGAACTGGAGCACCGGGGCCTGACGGCTCAGGAGCTGGTCAGCCTACTGCGCGTGGATCACGCACGCCTCGAGGCCCGGCTGGTGGCGATGGCCGAGTCGATGGAGCACATGAGGGAGCGCTTCGAGCGGCTCTACCAGGTGTTGTCGCCGCCCTTTCTCCCCCCGAATCTGTAGAACCGCCGCCGTGGCTGGCCTCGCTTGCGAGGGACTGCCTCTTCTTCCGGCGCGTGTACGAGCGCGAAGGCGGCGACGCTCGCGACTGGTGCCCTGACGAGCCGTTGATGAAGTGCCGCGCGTGCCCGCTCCATGGCCAAGCTCCCGAGTATCCGCACCCCGAGCACCTTTCCTAGGCGTTCTTTCTGGGCATGCCCACAACCGACGGCGTTTCCCTGATCGCCAAAGAGCGAGCGCTTGCGAGGGACTGCCTCTTCTTCCGGCGCGTGTACGAGCGCGAAGGCGGCGACGCTCGCGACTGGTGCCCTGACGAGCCGTTGATGAAGTGCCGCGCGTGCCCGCTCCATGGCCAAGCTCCCGAGTATCCGCACCCCGAGCACCTTTCCTAGGCGTTCTTTCTGATCAGGAGGACAACTCCCTTCCTGAGTCAACCTCTCCTTCAAAAGAAGAAGCTCGGAAAAGCCAAACAGACATCGGCCTGGTTCCCTTCCAGTCGGGGCCAGGCCATTTTTTGCGCGTTCGTTCTGGTCATGCGAAAGATGCTTGTTTCGGTCCTGCTGCTGGTTGTTGTCTCACTGGCGAGCGCTCAGGATCTTGGTGCGGCGTGGTACGTGACCAAAGGCCGAGCCGAGCCGGTCGTCCTGGCTCCCGTGGGCCGGGTCGACGACTTTCTCGGGCTGCCCTGGCTCGATCTCGACCTGTCGATCATGGTCCGGCCCCTTGACGGCTTCCGGCTGGGTGGGTCGGTGACGTTCTCGGCTCCGGTCGCCAAGAACGCCTGGCTGACGGTCGGGGTTGGCGCGCTCGCCTCGGACGTATTCACCTGGGATTCGCTTCGGCCGGGACTCGTGCTCGGGGTGACGGTGCGGTTCTGAGCCCATCAGCAGCTTAGAAACGTATATCCGGGCGGCACGGGACGCCGGCTGCCCACGCGACCAGGTCGAGCGGTTCATCTCGGCCGGGGTCGTGCTCCAGCCCAAGCAGCTCAGGATCTCGGCGGCGGCGCGGGAGTGTGACCGGCCCGGAGGCCCGACCGAGGTCGGATTCGGTGGCGCGAGGGGCGGCGGCAAAAGCCACTGGGAGCTTGCACAGATCGGGGTCGACGACTGCCAGCGGGCGGCTGGCATCCAAGCTCTTCTGCTGCGCAAGGTCGGCAAGTCGCTCACGGAGGCGTTCGAGGACCTTCGGCGCCGCGTGCTCATGGGTACGAAGCACCGTTACCGATCTTCGGACGGGACGGTCACGTTCGACAACGGCTCGGTCATGCGGATCGGGCACTTCCAGAGGGAGTCCGATGTCGACGTCTACCTCGGGTTGCAATACGATGTGATCGGGGTCGAGGAGGGGACGACGCTGACGGCCTCGAAGATGAAGTTCATCCGCTCGTGCAACCGCACCAGCCGGACGGACTTCCGGCCCCGCATCTACACGACGACGAACCCGGGCGGGGTCGGTCACCAGTGGTACAAGGCGACATACGTCGATCCGCGCAAGCGTGCGCCCTGGGCCCGGTTCGTGCCCTCGACGATCGACGACAACGCGTTTGTCAACGCCGAGTACCGGGACATTCTGGAGCGGTTCACGGGCTGGCAGCTGCGGGCTTATCGGTACGGGGATTGGGACATTGCGGCCGGGCAGTACTTCACGACCTGGCTCGAAGAAGCGCACGTTCGGCCCTCGACGATCGCTGATCCGAACTGGACGTACTGGCTGGCGATGGACTACGGGTTTATCCACCCGACCGTCTGGGGGCTGCTGGGCCGCGACAACGAGGGCAACCGGTGGCTGATCGACGAATACGGTGCGTCCCGCCAGCATACGAGCGTTCACGCGGAATCGGTGAAGGAGATGCTGGCACGGCACGGGCTGACGGTCGAGCACATGCAGATGATCGTCGGCTCGCCGGACGCGTTCGCTCGGCGGGCGCAGTCACGGGACGATCCGCCTCGCTCGATCGCGGACGACTACGCGGACGAAGGGATATTCATCACGCGGGCCAACAACGACCGCATCCTCGGGGCGGGGCAGATCCTGAAGCTGCTCGGCGATCCGGGCAACCCGGAGCGGCCAACGCTGCCGAGGTTCTTCGTGATGGACCGCTGCGCGAACACGATCGAGCAGATTCCGGCGATGCAACACGATCCGAAACGGCCCGAGGACGTGCTGAAGGTCGACATCGACGAAGACGGGGTCGGCGGGGACGATTTCTACGACATGGCTCGGTACGGGGTGATGGCGGTCGCGGGCGAGCCTGCAAGCGGGGCGGGTCTTTCGTCGGGCTCTAGTCGCCGGGCTGGGTACGAGCCGAGTTGAGCGCCATTTTTTGTCGTCGCAGGGCGTCTTCGATGCACCGGCTCACATTACCGGTCGCGCGGGCGTAGTCGAGCAGGTCCGGGAGGATAGTGACCGAGACAGCCACCCGCCGGGGCTTGCCGGTCGGGGGGCGTCCGGGGGGGCGGCTAGTTGAGTTCACTGAGCGCTTCGGCAACAATTTCCTCCTGCACTGGGTCGATGGCTCCGCCCCGCTTGCGATGCTCGGCGTACCACTGGGTGATGAGCCCGGCGACATTGTCCTCGTGCTGCTCGCGAAACAGGGCTATGTCGATCCCGGATGCCTCGCAGATCGCCTCGATGGGCGACCAGTCAAAGCTAACCTCCCCAGCTGGCGTGCGGGAGAGGTTGAGGTCCGCGAAGGCGACTCCCTCGGGGATGGTGATCCGCTGTGTGCGCTCAGCCATTACCGCCAATCGCGATGGTGCTCGTGTCGATAAGGGGTAGCGCTGCAAGCAAGTCGGCGGCTGATTCCATAGCCACTCTGAGCGCATCCCATTCTTCCGCCGCTGCCCAAGCAGCGGCCACCGTGTCGTAACTCCTAACAGCGGACCGCGTTGCCCGGCCATCCGACCAGTTGTTGCCTGAGCGACTGTGCACGACCAATCTGCCCCGCAACGTGGCGTAGACGTCCACCTCCGACCACTGGACATATGGGTCGCCCCGCCGCACATCTGCTCCAGCGATCGGTAAGGATTGGCGCACCCGTAAGCCGAGCCCCTCATCTGAGCAGAGGTACATCGTGCCATCCGCCAGATACTTGCGCTCACCGTGCTGGACCTGTGCAGATCGGTCGATTTTGTCTCGCATCTCTACCGGCCTGCACTCCGTCGCGAGCCACAGACCTGTTGAGTCGCTGGCGTAGGCGCATTCGTACCTGATGATGTAGCCTTCGCGCGTCCTTCGCAAACAGCGGTTTGCGGGCCCCAGGGGGATAAGACCCATGTCGTACAGTGCGTATCGGTCGTATAGCCTAAGATCGTCAGCGATTTCGGCGAGGTTGCCGTAGGTCGTGGTTTCAGTTGCGTTTGACATGTGTTATCCTCTTCTCGGCCCCGCGTTATCCCGGGGTCCGATCCGGGGGAGTTTCCGCTCCGCCCGGTTACTCTATTATTATAGCACAGTATTCCCAGAAAACAAGGGGTTGAGGGACTTTTTTCGAAAATCGTTCCTTCCCTTCGATGCCGCCTTTTGCCCGCACGAACCTGAGACTACGTGAGGAGTCGATTGCCGCTGCTGAGCAGATGGCGTTCATTCCCGATCCGCGCGCGCTGCCGCGGTCGATCGACGATGCCGAGCGGGAGTTCGGGATCGACCTTTATGATCGGATGCGCAACGATCCGTACATCGATGCACCGCTGCGGTACTTGGAGGCGCTGGTACTCGAGGACGGGGTGCCGCTGGGGAATCCGATCCCGGAGCCGTGTCCGGGCTCACCGCCTGAGGAATTCGATCTGTACGATGCCGGGCAGGAGGCGACGGACTTTTGCGCCGAGTGCCTGGACGAGCTGGATGAGCCGATCGAGACGACGGTCGAATCGCTCATGCGGGCGCTTTCGCACGGGCACGAGCTGGCCGAGACGACGTACCGGCTGGAGCAGGGTGGAAACTATGGCGGGCGGCTCATGCCCGAGTCGATTCGGGTGATTCCGCACTCGAATTACGTACTGATCGCGACGCCGTTCAACAAGTTTCTGGGGGCGATCGCGATCAAGCCGGGAATCTCGGCGGCGCTTTATGCGGGAGTGATTCCCGAGCCGGAGCAGCAGGCGGGGTTCGTGAGGCGCGAAAAGCTCGTTTTCGTCACGTTCCGGCGTCCGGGCGGTCGGCTGGTCGGGCAGTCGCTCGTCCGGTCCGCGTACGATGCGTGGAAGCGGTGCCAGATCATCAAACCAATCGAGCTAAGTTCGCTAGCCCAGTTCGGCGGTGAATCCTTGGTGATTACGGGGACGCCGGCTGACAACTCGGCAGGCCCCCGGAAGCGGACGATGGCCGACGGCACCGAGCAGACGGTGGATTTTGCGACCTGGGCGGCTGACATCGTTCGGGCGGCATGGCAGTCGGGCGGGGTGGCGGTGGTGCCGGGCGAAATGAAGCTGATGACGATCGGCGGGGAGGGTTCGGGGGACGCGTTCGAGCGCTTCGCGCAGCGCGCCAACCGGGAGAAGATGGTCTCGGTACTGCTCTCGGCGCGGGCGCTGATGGAGTCGGAGCGATCTTCGCAGGCCGACGCGGGCTCGGCCGAGAATGTTACGGACGTTCTCAAGCGGTACTACCGGCAGAAGATCGGGGCGCTTTTGCGGCACCAACTGCTCCGCCCGCTGATCACGCTCAACTATGGGGCGGACGCCGCGCGGCTGCTGACTCCGACCTGCATGGGCGGCACGGTGGGCATTCCTGACCTTGCGGCGGCGGCGAGCGCGTTCGCGGCGCTTCGGGCGAGCGGTGGAATCACGGCCCCGATGATCCCGCAGGTGGTGCAGCGCTGGTTCTCGGTGGACTATGTGCCGGATGAGTCGGAGTCGGAGGCGGAGATGAAACCGGGGGAGTCGGACGAGTCGGAGAGAGGTGAATCCAATGCCTAAGCTGCTTTAGTCGGCATGCCTCTTACGGGCAGCGACGGTTCGGCGCCCGGATTTGGGCGCTGGGCGTCGCGCTGGCAGGCGGGCTCTTGTTCGCCGCGCTGATGATGTTTTCGCTCGCTTTCGCAATCCTGGGGGGCTTCTAAGGGCTCCCCACTCCCGGGCATGAAACCAAGGAGGTAATCAAATGCCTAAGCTCTCGACAATCGAAGTCCTCAAGGCCATCAATGACGGTGGCGCGATCGAGGATCTCAACCAGCAGATCGACGAAGCCACCGCAGCGGTCATTGAGCGCGGCGGAACGGCCAGCGTGAAGCTGGAACTCAAGATCACCAGGAATGGCGACAGGCAGGTCCATGTCGTCGATTCGGTGTCCTCGACCCTACCCAAGAAGAAGAACCCGCTCACGTCGTTCTTCGTGACTCGTGAGGGCGGACTTTTGCGATAAGAAGGCACTCCATTTTCTGCCTCGGAAAAAGGTGTGCCACTTTCACACCGATAAAGGTGTGCAAAAGGTGTGTTTTCGGCAGATGGCTCTAAAAGTGAACCTAGAAAATGGTGGGCGGTACAGGACTTGAACCTGT
>ERZ761607.1771-NODE-1771-length-25307-cov-33.835934_pt1 | contig 25307 bp, 21 predicted proteins | sample MGYA00511164_ERZ761607 | MGnify/ENA primary metagenome ERZ761607 (study PRJEB28899, sample SAMN02445080) | bioreactor sludge metagenome | biome: EBPR sludge | place: Australia: Brisbane, Thorneside Wastewater Treatment Plant | collected 2011-06-22 ... | reverse complement strand
GTACATTTCAAAAATGCCCATAGACATTACGATGCACCTTAGGTTAAGTAAAATCTTTACTTACCGTTGAGAAAAGCTCCGTAGGAGCGACATCATACGAGAATCCAGCAGGCCACATAAAATGTGAAAGAGGTGTTCACGAGGTAATTTGGAACGTTTTGAAATGCACCCGTGGAAAAGTGTGTCGGTACACATCGTTTTGGGGTTATAAAGCCAACACACGCGATGCAAAAACCAAAGAAGATAGGTGTGGATAAGTTTTTTAGCCCCTAAAAACATTACAGGTTTTATATTCCCCGCCCCAATGTTATAAGGTAAAAGCACCCAAATTTTGCTTGTACTCCCCTGATCAAAGTGCCCAAGAAGAATCGCCCGTTCCCTTATCCGGCCCGATATGTTTTTCAGCCTCATCAATATCCCAATATGGCGTCTAAAAAAGGGAAGGAACACATTATCGCCTTCTCATCTAACCTGACAAGACGGTGTTTCATCAACGAATTAGCCCCAACCCCTCTTTAGCAGAAGCATCATCAGGCGCATATAATAACACCTTATTAAACAATACCTTCGCTTCGTTTCTTTTGCCGAGGTTAAACTTTGTCCAGCCCAGCATCAGTAAGCTATAATAATCAAAAGGATACATATTGAGTACTTTTTGAAGATACTTCTCTGCACGCGGGTAGTCTTTGCGGTAATAATAAGCCACACCCGTTTGGTAATTTGCTTTCGAATGATTGGGATCTATCTGAAGGATTGCCAAATATTGGTTGAGCACGTCACTCCATTTTTCAAGTGCATATGCTGGCTGAACGTAGCCCAATCGGGCTTCGATGGACATCGGCATCTGCTGGATACATTTCTCATAATAACCTATTGATTCTTGGTATTTACCATCTAAATAATAAAGCCAGCCCAAGCGAAGATTCATTTCGTATGTATTGTTGTACACCCGGCGCAGTGAAGTGATTGCCGATGCATAATCTTTGTTATTCTCGGCGGTATAACTACTCTTAAAAGCCTGTTGAACGTCTTGTGCATAAAGATTATTTACGGATGAGAACAAGTAAAATAATCCGATTAAGCAGATGAAAGAAGTAAGTTTAAAGCGTTTCATGGTTTTATTTTAATTCCGGTTATAATCACGTGGTTTTGGTAGGGTGTATTAGACTTTTCTTTGACTTCCTGTTGATAAACGCCATACAGCGAAATTTTGGCAGTTAAAGGGAATTCAGCCATTAAGCCCCATTTTTTAGTCGTCAGATCGGGTGCGTTGAGGAATAAACTTCCCTTATCTTCGGCAGCCAAAGGAACTCGTCCAGCATAATAGAAGGTGGTAAGGTTCAGTTTCGGATGAATTTGTGCCCAGATACGAGCTTTCATCAAAAAGAAGGTCTGGCTGTTGTCTTCAAGTAAGGTCTCGTATTTATGAAATGCCAATTCATTTTGCCAGCCCAGCCATATACGCCCTTTCCCGATTCGCGGCCAATACCCCAAGGCCAGCCCCAACTGGGTGGTTGTTGCAGTAGAATCCTTGAATCTAGTCCCCGTATTGGTTTGGAGTGTCGTCCGGAGGTTGGTCCAAGTTAACTGCGGGGTTATTTCCCACTTAGCAGGCGTCCACCTCCAGCCCCCATACAAAGCAATCCCCCTTTGTTCCATGCCGAAGGCATTATTTTTACCATCCATCCCAACCAGATGCAGGGCTGTTTCTATGGTTTGGTTTGGCATAATGAGCCCTTGATTCAGCAGATAATACTGGTATTGTTGATAACGAAACCCATTATTCTCCTGAGCAATATAGTTCCCTGCATGATAAGTTTCCATCGCTTGACCAAGCCGATGCCCTATGCCAAAGGTAGTCAATATCATAGGTTTAAGACCTTCAAGGGTACTCAACTTCGCACCTGGTTCTAGATAAATGAACGTCCACTTTCGATTGGGCCTTAATCCTAAACGAGTTTGTTCTTCCAATTCCATCTCTTTGGCTACCGCATTCGCCTCCAGATTACGACCCAGCGACAATAGCGTGAAGTATAGATATTCTTGTGTAATGGATTCTGAGCCAAAATATGCCAAGGCTTTGCGAAAGTGCGGCAAGGCTTGCGTGTATTGCTTTTGGCGATAATAGGCAATTCCCAAATATTGTCGGATCACAAATGCATCATTACCTTCCGCGATGGCTTTTTCGCAAATATGTACCACTTCCTTCCAATTGGCTTTCTGAAAAGCGGCATCGGTTTGATCCAAAATTTCAGGATAAGACAAGGGTTTATCTTGTGCCTTTACCCCCCTGCAAGCGGCGAATAGTAACAATAAACAGAGGAAATATCGAATGGATTTCATGTATTTTAAGCGGCTTATAATGCGGGAAAAATACGCCTTAAGGTAAGGTTTATGGTTCCAAATTGCCCCGAAAACGCTGTGATGTGTCCTTGAACAATTTCGGTTTTAAAGGCATATTGTTGTTTTCTATCGCTTCTGATGAATAACTCGACCGAAGAGCAGATGCTGATATCCTGAGATACTTCTTCGGACGCTTCATTTATGGCGGCAAAGGTAGCCTTACCAGCCACATAAAAAGGGGACCAAAAGTCAGAAATCCAGCGTCTTGGGGATTGCCAAATTTGGTGGAGAGGTAACTCGTCAAAAACAGAAACCCCCCGATAAAACGCCAATAAGACCTTATGGCACCCCATATAAAAGGCAAATAAGTCACTTTTCCGGTCGCCTTCATAATGGGTAAAATAGAAAACAGTTCCATCATTCACAAAATAGGCCCGTGCACCCGTAGCAACTTCATGGAAGCAGGTTTTATTCCAAGCATCTGTTTCCACTTGCCAGTGGGTTACTTCACCATCTTTGTCTTCTCGTTGGAAAGAGACCGTTTGACCCGGGACAAAAGCGAAAGCAGCAGCTAAACTTGCATGGGATTGCACAGCCGAGATTTGTTCCCCTTCTTCGGGATAACAGTATTGTCGTAGCGCTATTCCTTCTGCTGTATGGGTTAAATAGGCTGCAATGGGATATCGAAGGGTTGCGGCCCCGATATATGGCGTGGTCTGTAACTGAAAATGTAAATGAGGCTCTGGCGAACGTCCTGAATTACCTACGACACCGAGCCGCTGCCCAGTTTGTACGACATCGCCAACTTTTACACAAACCGTCCCCCCTTTTAAGTGGCTCAATTTGGAATAAAGACCCTCTGTATGCTGGATAATCACTGTATTACCCCAGTTTTGCACAAGATTGACTTTCCCGATTTCGTTTTCGGGTATATGATCTTGCACGGCCACAACAACACCATTTGTGGGTGCCAAGACCGGCAGGTTGTAACAATAATAATCTTCTCGATGCGTGCCGGGATACTCGAAAGTTCTCCCTTCAGCATCTGTTTGGTCGAAGTCCCAAGCGTACTGCCAATGCTCTCGGTGTGTAATTCCACCGTTATGCCCCTGTGATACACGCCATGTTCCATAAAAAGGCAGATGGATTTGTTGCCATACAAAACCTTTAAACCGTTGTTTTTGGTTTTGATACGCATATAAATTTTCTTCGGGAGAGCGTAATTGCAACAAAACGGGCGCCAGTACATCGGTACGATTAGAGAACTTAATGACATACATCATAAACCCTGTCGCCAATGCAAAAGGCAACGAATATATAGGCACCTGAAAAACCTTTGCAAACTCCGAGAATCCGGCATTCAACGTCATAACCAAAGGAATGACCGCCATAGCGAGGCCATAGCTATGCGCATTGGGAATAAAAAAATAGCCTCCCAATGCCAAGGTCGTCAGGACATAATTAAACCCTAATGCGCCGTAATTTAGGGTTGCCAGATCCATACCCAACATCCATTGTGAGCCATACCCCAGCAAAAACCCCATAACGGAAAGGGAAAACAAGATACGCGAGGCAACCAACAATCCCAATGCAATGAAAAGTCCGGCAAACCAATTATTCTGGAACAAAATGGCAGCTAAAGAACGCAAATACCCTTCTATTAGACTGGGTAATTGCAGCCCTAAAAAGACTTCATAAGCCTGAACCAAGCTACTTCCGCCCCATTTGTAAAGTTCATTAAGGGTATAGATGGAACCCGTACTCCACTCCAGCAAAGCAAATTGTCGCGACGCTACCTCCATCATCCAAATACCCAGAACAAAAGGCAGGCTGAGTATCGGAATCCCCCAATGCGATAGGCCGTAATGTAGTGCGATCCCTATCACGAGCGTAAACATACAAGCTGCCACCAACAACAATAAAAAAGGAACATTCACTTGGAATAAAAGGGCCAAGCCAAAAACAACCAACAGGCTGTTAAGCCCCAACATGCCGCCACGAATGAGCGACTTATCAAATCCAGCGATCCACGCCAAAGCATGTGTAAGCCAAATAGCCGGAAGCCCCCATCGCCCCACTTCCCAATTGGTGAAAGAGGCCGCCATCACCATAACCGAAAGTACACGGTTTTGGGAGAAAAACAGTTGGCCGTAGCTATTTAGGGTACTGTCTAACAAGAGCGGCCACAGTTGCCGGATTTTCAGCAAAAGTAATTGGGGTATTCTATGCATAACAACCTGCTTTTTTTAATGGACTAATTCCATCAAGTGTTCTGGGATAGACTCGTTCAAGACAAGGTCATCTAAGGTCTCGGCGGCACGCATGAGGTGAGGTTTACCGTCCATATCTAACAACACCACATTGGGGCGCAATGTGATAAACTGCATCCATTGTGTCATGTTGTAGGCGCCAACACGATGCACCACCACCTGATCCCCTCGATTAAGGGGTGGAAGTTTAATGTGCTCGCGAATCACATCAATGTTCATGCACAAAGGACCATACAACACGGCATCCTCTCCATATTGACCACAGGCTTGCGCCGTCGAAATGGTATGCTCATACCAAAACGCGGTAAAAAGGATATTGACACCAAAATCTAATATAGTGGCACGGCGGCCATCCGAGAGGCGTTTATTGGCAATAACCGACCCCAAAAGATACCCTGCATCATCCACCAAGGCCCTTCCAGTTTCTAAAATTAAGGTAGGTAATTGCCCTGCCTGAAATCCAGCATTTAGCAAGACATCCGTAATGGCCTCGGCATAGTCGTGGAAGGAGGGCGCCGCATCCGCACCATTCAGATAAGCTCCGCGTAACGTATTCTTGGTGGCAAAACCACCACCCAGATCCAGATACGAGAGCGAATGTCCAAAATGCTCGGCGATATGAAGCGCAAGCTTGGACAACTTTTCCGTTGCAATCCGGTAAGCATCTGCCGAAAGCATAAAGGTGCCAATATGGCAATGCAAACCCACCAACTCCAAGAAGCCGTCTGTCATAATTTTCTGAATGGCTTCCATGGCCTGCCCCGATTCATAGTTAAATCCAAAACGATCCCATATAGGGTACACACCTGTATCCATATTTACACGAATGGCCACTTTGGGCTTTACACCAAGCTCAACCGCCACCATAGACAACATATTCAGTTCATCGAAGTGGTCTATATGAATCAAAGCACCATATTGAACAGCCGTTCTCAGGTCATCTTCGGTTTTTTCTGGGCCATTGAAGATGATTTTATTGCCCGCAACGCCATTTCGTAAAGCCTTCTCAAACTCGAACCGAGAAACCACTTCGGCCCAAGATCCCTCTTGATGGAAAATCTGGCAAACCGCACCCAAGTAATTGGTTTTATAGGACCATGCAAATTGCACTTTGGGATACCGAGTGGAAAATGCACGATATGCTGCTTTATATGTTTGGCGCAGGGTTCGTTCGGAAACCACAAACAATGGTGATCCATAATCGGCGATCAATTCTTTGACCGACATACCATCTATATGGGTGAAGGGCTTAAAACCCGGAGAAGAACCAAATTTTTGGGTGATAGTGCTGTTGAGCATCCGGATTATCGGACGTTCATATCTTAGTTTAGACATCGTATTGCTGTTTTGAAAGTTAAGAATCGAGGGTAAAGACCTAAGAGAGTTACCAATAAAACGCCTGAAGTTTCGGACGATGCTCCAGTGTCCCTTGTGTAGAGAAGGCCGCAAAGTCACGAAGTTCACAGATCATATCAAAAGCATAGCGGATAAACATTTTCCCAACTTCATAGCCTGTCATTGGTGTCACATCTTCTCCAAACGCCAGCCGAACCAAAGCTTCAGGATGGTTTTGTCCACAAGCAGCAGAAAGATATACCCAGGCAGGAAAGCGGGGGTTGACCTCGATCAGGTACACCTCACCCGTTTTCTCCTCTTTGATCAGTTCCAACTCCATACCCCCTGCCCATTTTGTCTTGTGCATAACCCGCTCGGCCATTTGTAGCAGTGTTTTATCACGGATAGAGATTCCGGCCCATGCTTTTCCAGCCTGAGTGATGTAGGTCTTGCGCATGGCTACCGCACCAATCAGCGCGCCTTTTCCATCTCCAAGTGCCGTCACATTTAGTTCCTGGCCAGTAATGTGCGCTTGTATCACCACCGGAGTCCCCCATTTGGCAGCCAGTTTGTAATAATACTGAATGGCCTCGGCCTCCGAGTGGGCTGTATAGGCTTCATAGTATTTCCCCTTTACCACCACAGGATATTCAAACGTCCGGAGGTTTTTTACGAACTCTGGAACCGAATAAACCGTTTCGGAGCGCGGAACCAGAATCCCATGAGTTTCGCCAAATTGGTTCAGATGATGCTTGAATCGCTCCTCAAATTGTGCTATCGTTGGTAAAAACGTTTTTATCCCCATCTCCGAAAGAAAAGATTTAAGTTTAATAAATCCAATAATTTCGGCATCTAATGTTGGGATAATCAAATCCATTTGCTCCTGCTCGTGTATGACCGAAAGGCGGTCTAACAAAACCTGATGACCATTAGAGGGATAAGGAATTTGATAGACCACATCCACCCATTCGTTCATGTATATTCCGGGATCCAAGGCTTCATACGCCAATCCCACAATACGTACATCAAAATAAGTACTTTCACGGAGTGCCCGAATAACGGAAATACCCGGCCCGGGGCTGTCTATGGCATTTAAGCCTGTAACAGCGATGGTATAAAGAGGCTTGCTCATGATGCCTCCAAAATTTGGTAGTGGCGCAATACGTCAAAAAAGTCAGTCACATCTTTCTCGATGGTGGCAACATCGGCATCATACCGATTTTCAAGCTCCTGTACCACTTCGGCAACGGTTTGGCCTTGCCGCAATAACCGGAGAATTTCCGCTCCAACAGGATTGACCGAAAAAGAGTCACCGCGCTCGGCGTGAAAGACAAATCCACCTTCTCTAACGACTACATTTGGATTTATGATCATGGTTTTAGGGGTTTAGATCGTTTAAAGGTCTCTGGTTCTAAAAAACGACAATAAGTTGTAAAAGTGGTTTAGAAGTACCTACACAAGTCCCGATAATGTATGGCAAAATTGTCACAAACCATTTATTTAAAGGGTTCATACCCATTCGGAAGGAAAAACAAAGGACTCTGGGCCACGAATACGGAATTCATGCCCGATTTTGGCATTACATCTACGACTCTGAAACAAAAAAAGGGAGCTATTCCAAGATGCTCCCCTGCAATTTAGGTGATACTCTGCAATCTTTTGGGATAAGGCTATCCTATAAACGGACTATAACAGCCGTTGATGATAAAACAAAGTGATAATCAAGAGCCTTAGTTTGTGTGAAGGGAAATTGCATTGTTTTTCCTGCGGTCACATTCTTCCGGTTTACGGCCACAGGTCCCGCAGGCCAATCCTTCTTTATTCAACATCGGATTATTCGTGGCGCAAGTACCATGGAATTCGCCATCTTTTTTAAATAATACGCGGACACTCATGAGGGCGAACGCCACACCCAGAATAAGCAGGGTTGCAAACAATACAGGTAACATAAGATATAGGCTTGGTTGTTGTTGGCATACCAAACGTTTCCCACCGAAACAGGTTCCGGTTCTGAATCGTTTTTTGGTTCAGAGAATGCGTAAAGACTGGTAGTAACGATGGAGCCTCGTTGAGTCCCTACGTTTTCCGGTACGCCTTTACGGCCTGAAGCAACCGGATACACTCGTCCATGTTATTATAAATGTGCGTGGAAACACGGATCGCGTTCAGATTGGCCTCGGTAACGGAACGGACACGAAAGCCATGCTCAGACAAATGTGCCAATAACAAACCCGTATTACCTGCCCTGTGCCGGAACGTGGTGATCGAACTGGCCAAAAGTGGGTTTTTAGGGGAAAGTACCTCAATTGGTAAAAAGGAACGTAGTTCTTGGTTCAGAAACCGTGCCAGACCAAAACCATGTTCCGCCACCTGATGCATATCTAACTGATTCAGAAAGGTAATAGCGGCTACAAGCCCTGCTGCTTTGGTTTCGTCTTGTGTACCTGCTTCGTACCGTTGTGCCGTTGGATGGTACGAGAGCGTAAGCGGCAGTTCATAATCCCCATTAGAATATGCTCCAATGTCGGTAGGAATAACACGATCACGACGAGTCGGATCTATCCACAAAAACCCAATTCCATGGGGGGCCAACATCCATTTATGCGCACTGGCCGCGAACGAGTCACACTGCAAGTCTCTAAGAGAAAAAGGAAACATACCCGCCGATTGCGCCCCATCCACATGAAACCACATACCTTTTTGACGTACCCACTCCCCAATTTCCTGAACAGGCATCCGGATTCCGGAGGGCGAGGTGACATGGCTGACTTGTACGACCTTGGTTTTAGGCGTCCACAATGCTTTCACAGCCTTGATATTCTCCGAAATGCTAATGGACGAGGGAGAAAAAACCTTAACCTTGATTCCATATTCCTTTTGCAAAGCCATCCACGGGATGGCCCCACCTGGATGTGCCTCGTTATCCAGAATCACTTCATCTCCGGGTTTTAGCCGCAAACCAAAAGCAATTGTGCTGTTTCCTTCTGTTGCATTACGATTCAGCGCCAAATCCTCCGGACTACATCCCAAGAAACCAGCCAAAGGCGCATGGGTAGCTGCAAACACATCATGGCCCGGTTCTCCAAGTGTCTGATACCGAAGCAAAACATCTTGTACCGCCTGAATGACCGGATATGGCGCAGCACCAATACCACCCGTATTAAAATATACACGGGAGTCTTGAAGCGGGAACTGTTTGCGTAACTCTTCCCAAGACTGTAGGGAAAGCGATTCTTGCCCACTATTTGGCATCCAAGCCCCGGACGAAGCCATAAGGGCAGATCCCATGCCAAGATGTGTAAAAAAATCTCGTCGCTTCATGTGTAATGCCCCCTACTTGGATAGAAGTACACACCGAGGATGCGCGTACATCGCTGATACTTGCTAAGACTATGGTACTTGTAGGCCTATAGGAGATGTCGCCCTTTAAAAAAAGTAAAATGCTCCATGATTTCTTTACAACAATCAATTGGAACCGAATGAACCTACAAGAATTCAAGTTGTTCTATCAAGTAATTACAACCAAATATCACCCTATGAAAACCCTTTTCAAGTACCTCGACTGGAAAATTGCTTTGGTCATGTGCCTCACCTTGGGATTAGCACCCTTTTATCCAGAACCACACCTTTGGGGAAAACTACGCTGGGTGGCTGGCGGCGCCATTGGCATGACGGCATTAGACTGGTTTGATTTGGTCTATCATGGATTTCCATTTGTATTACTGGTTCTTTCGGTTTTCTTTCGCGAAAAAACACCAAAACCCTGATTCAGGAGCCTATGCGAGGCTTTTGACGAAAAATCTTTTGTCGCATCAGCCCCCTTATCTCCTACGTATAGAAACAGAGGACTGGATGCGACCATCTCTTAGAAATCAAACCGATAACCAAGGGCTATTCGGGCGTAGTCGAACAATCGTAATGTAGAAACTTCGATAAAGACATCTGCCTTCCGGAATTTAAAATCCCCGCCCAGCATCAAATTTAGTCCACCGAACGATTCCCGACCAGTATCGTTCGTGTTTTCGATGAATCGAACGCCGTATCCTACGCCCAGAAACGGTGCAACGGCACGAGCTTTATAGGAAGGCAGCCCTATCACCACATTCAAGGAACCGCCAATACCACTACGATGACTCGTATTATACACCAATTCGGGTACAATTTTGAGGGATGTACCCGTCAGTCCAAACCATGCTTGAGTGCCCAATTGCAAACCATTTTGGTGCGTACCAAGCCCCAAACCAGCCAAAACACGACCCTCCAAAAACTGGATATTTCTTTTAGGAAGAACAGGTAGTACCGTTTCCACTGTATCTGCATCAATCCTGCTTTCTGTTGCTAATTCTCTGGACATACCGACGCCTTTTACTGAAACTGGTGGTGCTGCATCTGTGGATGTTACCTGCGGACCGCCCATCCGTAGAATAACAGGTGCTTGGCTTATGATAATTCTCTGTTGTAAGGTATCTCGTTTGGCCAACAAGGTTTGTAAAGAGTCCACTTTCCGCTCCAGTTTATGCAATTTGGCCAACAATTCAGGATCGGCGGGCAACGTTTTTCCGTCGGTGATAGAGCGCATTGTAGCAGGCGATTTTCCAAATCGGATATAAACTTCTCCTTCTTCCAAAACGGGCAAGGTGATCACACGTGCATCTGCACTTTCCCGAATGTCAACTTTTTGTTCAGATTTTCGAGGTGGCTGACTTTCTACAGAAACAGGGGCTGGGGCACGATGCAGCAGATCTACTGGCTTGATAGATGTCACCGGAACAGCGTCATGCATGGCGCGGGTTTCTTGAAGGGCTTTTTGGAGATGTAGGGCAGCCAATGAATCGCCACGGGCCTCTGCGCGGACAATCGCCGTTTCAAGTGAAGACATCTTTTCCCCATAGGAAGCACGCAAAGCATTCTTCTCCGCTTGCCATGCTTGTTCTGCCAATAAACGATCGGATTCCGCCTGGTCTTCCCGCACAACATTGGGTTTATTAGGCTTTCGTCCAATGATCAGGTTGATTCCGGCATGATACATCCAATTGGTTTGGAGTTGGTCAGGTTTATCCAAACGATCCAGAGCCTGATTGCTTGCCAGCAGGACTCTTGCACCTCCATTCAGCTCCACAAACCGGCCAAGGGGAATGGTAATCCCACCTCCACCCATTACAAAGGGTGCATCGTCAGTCGTCTGAGCATTTTTCCCGACATAATTTTGCCCCACGTCTATTAATCCACCACCCATCGCCAGATAAGGGGTTATGCCTTGTCCTTCGTTCAGGCGAAAGTTTAGCTCGCCTCCGTACAAACGCAAGTCGTCCTTTTTCCATTCCGCTTCTTTCATGCTCTGCCAGTAAAACCCTCGTAACCCGATCAAAGGTCCAAAGTTAAGTCCTGCATTTGCGCCAGCCAATCGGGTGCTCCGAAAAGGCAGTTTATCCGAGAAGTCAAGTTTGCCAAGGAACGCATGAGCAGGTACACTCAATCCGGAAAATCCGCCAGAGAATTGCCGCATCATCTCGCGGTCCACCTTGGTCAATTGACCAGATTTTCGTCCGCCGAGGTATAGTGCAAACGAAGCACCTGCACTCCAATTTGTAAAACTCCGCCGTTCTGTAGCAGTAGCATCTATGCCCAATTCATTCAGGGTCTGTGCATCCACAAACGTGGTAATCGGGTTTAGACGAAATGCGGTATTTCGTGCATAAAGCGAGAAAGTAAGCCGATCTATAGAACTTACTGTCAGCCCACCACCCGCATTGAGGTAGATGACAGAACGGTCATTATCGCCAGATGGGCGAAACGTCTGAACACCCGCACCCAGATTGACAAACGGGAATACCTTCCCGCGCAGTAAATTAAAGCGAAGATCGCCGCCCACTTTTTGGTATGATAGTACTTGCGTTCCCAATTCGTTCTTTTGGAAAGCGGCAAGACCTGCTACATTTTTCCAGTCTGTTTCTATTTTATTGTTCCACAGGTACAAAGCCCGCAGCTCAATAAATTCACCAAAACCAAACCCTACCTGCCCGCCCAGCAAAGGCGCATTTTTCAGGCCCAGTTCAGTATGCCAACGAACGTATTCCCCCGAAGGCGACAAGGTATAACTTAATCCAGAAACCTGTGCTTGCAAAAGAGCACAGCCGGAGCACATCAGGAGGACACTAAGAAGTAAAAGCGATTTATGAGAAAAGATTTTGTTCATATGATTGGTGGTTAAGGTGTAAACCAGAGAAAGGTCTGTATTGGTTAAACATAAGGCATTTCTACCAATTAAAAAAATCGTAAAGCCATGTTTTTATGTAGTGTTTTCTTTTACAGGAATCAATGCTTTTTCTACACCAAACAGTATGATTTATAGCGCAACGTTTACGCTGCCCATACCAAACTTTTTCACAATGCATAAAGGCTTCTATATGAGATAATTTTAGCAATTGCTTAATTCCCAACATGTTAGGGCATCAAAGAACCAAAAAAATAAACACTTTCACGAACTATAACACATTTTCATCACTCATAGAACAACCCCATCGAAGGTTTGTCGGCTGGATTACAAGAAACCATTAACCCCGCTGAGGTGAGATCAAACAACCTACACCTCCGACAGGGAATTATAAAATGGATAAGGGAAAATTTTAGAAACAACTCCGTCGGAGCATCATAATAGAATGATGACATTTATGGTTTATTAACGATATTGTTTCCCTTTATAGAAGCGTATTCATTTTATGTCACCCCTAATGACTTTTATGCACTTCTGCTTCCCTCAACCCATAAAACTCATAGGGTCTTTATTCAAAGGGTAGCAACAGCGATATCATCACATCGCCCCTAAACGTGCATCAACGCTTCATGCGGATGATCCATGCCCAGTCTGTTGGTGGGTTTTGTTGCAAGATTGGCGGGATTGTAATGGCGGTTCCGTTCATGGTAACCTTCCACTTCAAGGGTTTGTCGTAGCCCAGCAGGAAAAGTTTCGTGTTTTTCGGTGGCGAGAAATGTGTGATTGTAAAGGATGATGGCATCTTTTCGCCCTCTTTGGCCAAATAAATGGCATATAGGTCATCTCTTTTAGTGGTAAACCGCCATTGATTTTCCACATAAGGAGCAATGGGCTTTGTGCCATAGATGGCTTCTTGGTTCACCTTCATCCAACTCCCGATTTCCTGTAGCCGTACATAGGCTTCGTCGTGCCAGGTTCCATCCGGCCCTGGTCCAATGTTAAGTAAAAAATTTCCCCCTTTGGCCACGATATCCGCCAATAGATGTATGAGTTTTCGGGCTGGTTTGTAAGTATCATTAGGCACATAAGACCACGACCCCGCCATAGTCATACAGGTTTCCCACGGAAAATCGTATGGTTCATGAGGCACTTCCTGTTCGGGAGTGGTGTAATTCTCATACAATCCTGGAACCGAACGATCCACAACGATCAGTCCAGGTTGATGTTTACGTGCCATAGTTGCAATGCGCGGCATATCCACATCCTGCCCAAACGGCACACTTGCTTGCCAAGAAACCGCAGGATCTATACTCGACTGAGGCCGCACCCAACCACCATCCAACCACAGGATATCAATCTTCCCATAGTCCGTCATCAGTTCTTCAATTTGATTGTACGTAAAATCCTTGAAGCGTTCCCAGCGTTCGGGATAGCGCTTAATATCGTAGTTTACATGACGGTCTTTGGGTGGGAAATAGGGCCACCAGAAGTTTTCGTTGTGCCAATCAGGTTTAGAGAAATACGCCCCCACCATAAACCCTTTCTGCCGGAATGCAGAGAAGATTTCTTTTGACACATTGCTTCGAGGATGGGAAGAAAAGGGTACCTGTGGTGCGGTAATTTTATAATCCGCTTGTTTGGTATCGAACATCGAAAAGCCATCGTGGTGTTTGGTTGTAAAAACCACATAGCGCATTCCGGCCGCTTTTGCTGCCTCTGCCCATTTCTCTGGATCAAACTTTACCGGATTAAATTGTGTGGATAAATTTTCGTAAGCTTTTTTGTATTCGTACCAATTCGTTGAAAATGGCCCTCGACGAACTGTCCAGCCCTCGTCTTCAGGACAAAGCGACCACGATTCTACTATTCCCCACAGGCTGTATGTTCCCCAGTGCATCAACAAACCAAACTTCAGGTCTTGCCACTCGGCGAGTTTTGCCTGTACCAATGGGTCATCCGGGGGGGTATAAGATTTGGAGTGCTGGGCAACCACCAAAACAGGCAAGAGCATACAGATAAGAAGCAAGCGTTTCATAGAAATCTCAGATTAATAGACATATATATTTTAAAGGGCAAATCAGTCTATTGGAGCCATCAACAACGCATTCAACCACTGGCGGCTATGGGTACGAAGCGTCTCGTAATTCAGGCGGTTGGGTAATTCAGATACCGAAACCCATTCAAGGGCTTCAATGTCTTCCTCGGCTTGTGCGACTAACGGAGTATCGTCTGCGGTCATCAGGAACCAATACGTCGTTTTGATATCAAAAAAATGTTTAAAGAGGTTGACATAACCATGCAATGTGGATCCAAGCGGACACACAATACGAAGTGATTGCGCCCCCACCTCTTCGGTTACTTCACGCAAGGCCGTTTCTTCGTTGGTTTCGCCACTGTCTTGCTTGCCCTTCGGCAAATCCCAAGCTCCCCGCCGAAACATCAGCAACACCTCGCGCTGGTGGTTCTTGTTCCGAACCACATAGCCCCCTGCTGCGACTACGCTTCGGGCCGGAAGGTAGGGGTATAGGTTCAGAAAAAGATCTGGCGCAAGAAATGTACTGCCATAAGGAACCGCCTGTTTCGGCACTACCAATACCGGTGTTGTCGCCCGATCCAATACATCGGGGTTGTCCAACATAGGTTGGGAAGTGGTTAAACCAGTTTTGCGAATAGTGTCTAATTCACTCTCGGCAACAAGAAAGTAGTAATACATCGGCTATTATATAGTTTTTCTCAAAATACAGGAAAAGAAAGGGACATGCCACTTCTTAAGACGATTAATGTTACCCACATTTTTTTCATCATGTCATCTGGCGGACTTCTTGAAATCTCGAAATCAGTTAACCAATGTGTTGTTATTTTGTAACGGTATTTCAAAACCATTCTATTTAAGAGATGAACAACGCCACGCCCTTGCTCGCACCATCCATTCTATCCGCCGATTTTGGACGGCTCCGTGCGCATTGTCAGGAAGCGATAGAGGCTGGCGCGGATTGGCTCCATGTGGATGTGATGGACGGCCATTTTGTACCCAATATAACCATTGGTCCTTTAATCGTTCGGGCACTACAGACACTTAAAGACGAGACAGGGGCGTTGTTGGATGTCCATTTGATGATTGAGCAGCCAGATCGGTACCTTAAAGACTTTGCGGATGCCGGAGCCGACATTCTGACGGTTCATATCGAAGCCTGTCCACACCTTCATCGCACCATCCATGCCATTAAAGACCTTGGCCTAAAAGCGGGCATCACCCTCAATCCGGCAACCTCCTTGCTTTCTATCGAAGAAATATTACCCTATGTAGATTTGGTGCTCATCATGTCGGTCAATCCGGGATTTGGTGGTCAAAAATTTATTCCTTCTACAACCGATAAAATCCGTAGGCTCCGTAATAGCCTCAACGCCCTACACCTAACCCCGTACCTACAGGTGGATGGCGGTGTCACTGCACAAAATGCCCGCATGTTGATTAATGCTGGTGCCAATGTTTTGGTTGCTGGAAGTGCCGTTTTTGGAGACCCAAACCCTGTCCAAAAAAATGTGGAGTATCTCAAACGGGTTATGAGTGGCGCATAAAGCGCGAATGTACGTGTACATTATAAAAAAAGCCTCCTTTCTTGCAAAAAAGGAGGCCTCTCAAATAATAAAGTCCATCAAAAGACTCAAAACGTTCTGAGTACCGTTTCAGGCTTCGCCGGAGCCCACTGACGCACAGGCTCCGAAGTTTGCGGACGACGTGGCGCATAAGCGGCGCCTAAGTTGGTCCCAAATACAAAATATTCCAACGAAACGGGGAGTTTGCCCGTTGCCCGTAGTTCGCCTGTCAACAAACGGGCCATAGCCTTTGCGGTGTGCTTGGCTTGGTCATACCCTACAACCAGTGCATCCACATTCCGGAATTCATCCATGATGTAAGGATTTCCAAATGTAATAACCACCACTTTTTTGCCCGATGCCAAAATTTGACGGGCAAGTGAGGCTTGATCTGCATTCAAAGCCACATTTCCCCGACGTTCACTCGGTCGTAAGTAGAGGCCCAGAATCACCACATCCGATTCATTTACTTGGTTCATAATGCCCGAAACAGTCGTATTTTTGGCGTCACACAATTTTGAAACCGCCATCACTCGACACTCCGAAACCGTATGACCCGCACCTGAAAGCCCACGCGAGAGGGCATTCATGGCGTCTCCAAATCCACTGGTTGTGCGCTGGAAAGTAAGTTGAACCAATGCCACACGGGAATGCTCGGCAAGAGGCAGCGTGTTTTCTTCATTTTTAAGCATCGTTACTGCACGATCGGCGATCATTTGGGCCAATTCTGGGCCTTCTGACCCTATTTCCATCGCAATTGTACCCGCCATATAACCCGTGTCAGAAGTCAGGGCGCGTGGGATCTCGATCCGTTCTTTGGCACGTAAGATCCGGCGAACAGATGCATCTATCCGCTCTTCCGTGAGACGTCCAGAGGACACCGCCGTCCGCAATGCCTCAATAGCTCTACGCGGATTCGTAGGTAACAGCACAATATCGGCCCCCGCTTCAATAGGCCGAACAATGGTTTCATCGAAGGGGTAGTGTTTTGTAATGGCCCCCATGTTGATGCCATCGGTGATAATCAACCCATCGTAGCCCATTTCTTCCCGCAAAATCCCTTGAAGCATTGTTTTACTGAAAGTGGCTGGAGCACCCGAAGGATCAAGCCCGGGAACCGCCAAGTGACCTGTCATCACAAACGAAGGTGGCGTTTTAGACCGCAAAATCTGGTGATAGGGCCGTAACTCAGTCCGGTTCAGCTCCGAACGATTGCCAGGAACAGTAGTTTGCTCAGAATGGGTATCGGTGGCCGTATTGCCATGACCGGGGAAATGTTTCAGGGTGGTCAATAGCCCGCCTCGTTCTGCTCCCCGTACAAATGCTTCCGACATATCCGCTACCAATTGTGGATCTTCTCCATAAGACCGAATATTGATAATTGGGTTCTGAGGATTATTATTCACATCGGCAACAGGGGCAAAAACCACATTCACCCCCAATGCGCGGCTCTCCTTGGCCACCACTCGTCCGGAAAGTTCTGCAAGTCGTGGATCGCGGGTGGCCCCAATCGCCATACTGGAAGGTAGTTCTGTTAAAACATTGCCATTATAACCTGCCCCTCGCTCATAATCCGCAGCAAAAAAAAGCGGGATAGAACTGCTGTTTTGTAAACGCGCAATTGCACGCCGAAGTTGGTCTGGATTTATTTTCTTCTGAATCCAAAAGCCGCCAATGTGTAATTCCTGAACGGCCTGATCCGGGGTTTTTAATCCACCGGGAAGTGCTGCAACATTATAATCAATGAGCAACAACTGACCTAACTTTTCAGAAAGGGTCATTTCTCGGAGGCGTGCTTCCAGACGGGTTTCAGCGTCCCGATGAACTGTTTCACGGGGTATTACATTGGCAAAAGTTTCATTAAAACCGAGAAGCAATAAAAGAACAACAAAAACAGGACGAGGGCAGGTGCGCTCCATGGCAGGCTCCGGCTTGGTAGGTTATTAAAAAATGCCGACTTTGCAGACAACTGAGGGTATCATCTTCGATGAAGGACATACGCAAAAAGTTGTAACGTCGGTCACCAAGCCGACATCCTGCAAAACGAATACCTGAGGGGGGAGGAATGGGGGAACATTAATTTACAACAAGGTAGCACCCAACTAAAATACAAAAATGCTGCCAGAAACTTAAAAAAATAAACATAAAGGCTTTTTTTTAGTACCTCGGAAAAAATCCATCCTGTCTTCAAATTAATACATGGTGTTGAATTTTCTGAACAGACGAATTGTTTAAAAAAACGCAATCATGTGTGCTTCGCGGCTTTCATCGGGCTTCCCCTACACATTACCTTTGGTCTCGAAATGAATCTTTGCCTCCTTAGTGGCGATACAATTAAGACACAATACAATGGAACACAAAATTTGGTTTAATGGGGAACTCATTCCCTATGAAAAGGCGACTGTTCATGTGCTGTCTCACGCCTTGCATTATGGCTCCTCCGTTTTTGAAGGAATCCGCTGCTACCGCACCGAGAAAGGCTCGGCCATTTTCCGCTTGGAAGAGCATATGCGGCGTTTGGTGGACTCTGCACGGATTTATCGCATGGAAATTCCATATTCACAAGAAGAACTTTGTACAGCCGCAGTCAAAACCATACAAGAAGCAAAACTCTCGGCGTGTTATATCCGGCCACTGGTTTGGCGCGGCATGGGTTCGCTGGGCGTAAACCCCCTCAAGAACACGGTAGAATCCATGATTGCTGTGTGGGAATGGGGAGCGTATCTCGGCCCTGAAGCATTGGAAAACGGTGTGGATGTGCAGGTAGCAAACTGGAACAGAATGGCGCCCAATACTTTTCCGGCACTTGCCAAGGCTGGTGGTAACTACCTGAATGCCCAATTGGTAAAGATGGATGCTGTCTTGAAAGGCTTTGACGAAGGCATTATGCTGAATGTGAACGGTTATGTAGCCGAAGGCAGTGGCGAAAACCTATTTATCATCCGAGACGGGATCCTTTATACCGCCCCAACAGGCCTTTCTATCTTGCCGGGCATCACCCGCGACTCCATTATCACAATCGTACAAGAAATGGGAATGAAGGTAGTAGAAGGCCAAATCCCTCGCGAAGCCCTCTACATTGCAGATGAATTGTTCTTTACGGGCACAGCCGCCGAAATCACCCCCATCCGTTCGGTGGACCATTACAAAATCGGTTCCGGTAAACGTGGCCCGCTGACCGCCGCGATTCAGGATAAATTCTTTGATATTGTGGTACGCGGAGAAGACCCCTATGGTTGGCTTACGCCAGTTCCAGGGGTATAAACCCCTTTTCAGATATGAATGATTAGACGTGGGATTGTATTAATAATGCAATCCCACGTATGGTTTTTGGCAAAATGGAACGTAGATTAGGTATGTCCAATATCTAAATTTGTTTTTTGTGCCAACCCACGCCACATGCAAAATCGTCAACTGTTAACTATTTTTCTAATCCTTTTTGTGGATGTCTTAGGCTATGGCCTGATTTTGCCTTTGCTCCCCTACTACGCTAAGGCGTATGGCGCCGGCGAAGTGGTGATTGGCCTAATAGTGGCTTCTTATGCCCTGATGCAGTTTGTAGGTGCTCCTCTTTTGGGAAGATGGTCAGATATTCGGGGGCGTAGGCCCATTTTACTCATCAGCGTGGCGGGAACAGCACTTGGTTTTATCATTTTAGCGCTTGCAGAACCTATCAGTTTTTTTGTTTTAGGAGATAAAAACACTACTGGCGTACATAAGCTTATTTTGATTTTGCTTTTTCTCAGCCGAATGTTAGATGGACTGACGGGAGGCAATATCTCGGTGGCACAAGCCTACATAACCGATGTAACAGACGAGCAAAACCGCGCACGAGGTTTAGGCCTGATGGGGGCGGCCTTTGGTCTGGGTTTCATTCTTGGCCCGGCCGCAGGAGGTTTTTTAAGTCAATGGGGATACACCGTCCCCGCTTGGATAGCTTTTTCGGTTTCCGGATTTAATCTGATGATGGTTTATCTTTTCTTACCCGAATCATTAACCAACGAAAAACGAGCAGCCATTCTAAAGGCGTCGCGTCCTAAATTGGGGTTTAAAACCATGTGGAGCACCTTATCAAGACCCAAGGTGGGACCCTTGTTCCGGCTAAGAATAGGGACGACCTTGGCAGCGGGCCTCTTTCCGGCGGTTTTTTCCTTATATGCTTCCGGCAAACCCCTTTCACTTTCCACACAACATGCAGGCTATGTCTTAACTTATGTTGGCCTTTCTACAGCCATCATGCAAGGCGGCATGATTGGATTCCTCTCGAAGCGCTATAAGGAACAGCAGTTGCTATTGTATGGCACGTTTTTCCTAATTCTGGGACTATTAGGGTGGGCATTTACAACCACTATTCCAACTTTGTTGATGGCCATTACATGTTTTGCCATTGGAATGGGCCTGACAGGTACGATGATTAATTCACTCATCACGAAATCGGTTGATTCACACGAAACAGGACAAATTTTGGGCATTGGTACCTCATATGATAGCCTTACCCGAATTTTTGCTCCGGTTTTAGGCGGGATACTTTTAGCCCAAGTGGGTGGTATTGGGCCGGGATTGTTTGGAGGAGGAATCATGATTGGTGTTCTTATATACATCCTCCGAATTCAGGAATCGTTGGTTCCAACATCCGAAACAAGGCCACAATCTGAACCGTAAAAAGCCACACCTCTTTAGAGATATGGCTTAATTCTGATGGTCTTTAGAAAACCTTAATTGGCTTCTCCATCATCACTTTTCCCTTCCAGCAAATCATCCGACTGGTTTGGCACAATCTCCAAGGTTACATCCGACACCAAAGCAGCCAAAGCACCAATTGCAGCAAGGATCGGAGCAAATGCAACGGCAATCAACGTACCACCTACTCCATAGGAAAGGGGAACTTCCATCAGTACTTTGCCTTCCCGCTTGATGATGATCTTGCGGGTATTGCCTTCTTCAATAAGTTCCTTTACTTTCGAAACCAGTTCATTGCCTTTAATTTCCAATTGTTTGATGCGTTCTTTTGCGTGCGACATGTTGGTATAAGTTTTGGTTTTGAATAACAACATACCCTACGTCCCTTCGCCTTCAGAAGATGCGGTCAAGAATATCAAGATACAAAGAAGTGTATAAAAACTGTATTGATAAACCTGAACGCACCCCTCAAAACGTTTTTTGAAATGATGTAAGCCTTACGCACACCTGAAGTCCTGCACATTTGGAACCGTTTCACCAAAAAACAGACCTATACCCAATCCGCAAGCGAAGAAAAAGAAGGCAACTGCCTTTCGAGATCGGGTTCACCTTCGGGCAAGACGGAAATTGGATTTGCCAACTGGTCTCCCTGACCAATAGGCTGCATGGTTATCACCGCCTGCCCAGCAGCATTGGCACTTAATTTCCCGATAAACAAGACCTCTCTCGGATTAGACGCTTCATTATGCACAAGTGGTTCTTTCATGGAAAGACTGTCTCCCCAACGGCGTTCCGGAATACGGGGCCACTCCTCGGCAACGACTTGTGGAATAGGCATCGGCTTCCCGCCAAATACAGGTACAGGCAACCAATCATCGGTCATGGTATCCGGTTCATCATCCATTTCAAACGCCAAATTTTGCACCTCTGTGTCCGGTTCGGCTTCAGGAACTGGCTGTAATGTCTTCTCTGGTGTAACGGATAAGGTGAAATGCTCGGAAAAGCTATTCGGCTCTGGCTCCAACGACACCTCTGCTGTTGGCAGGGTAAGCAAGACATCCAATGGAATAAAGAGATTGGGTACTTGCTCTGGCTGGAATGTTGCTATGGGTGCTTTCTTTTCAGTAGGCACAACTCGTAATTGGCGGCGCTCCGGCTTTGGGCGACGAGTCGGAACAGAGGTTTTCTTCTTCCCAATTTGCTGTAAATGAAGCACTTCTAATTCTTTTTTATCCCTAAGTTGATCTAATGGGGAAGACCAGTCCGGCAATAAATTGGGTACCGTTTGCAAGACATCCATTGCAAAACCCGCCATCCCTTTCTGAAGTAAAGGAAACAAGCGATAGAGCCGGATACGGTTATAAATCCCCCACATTTCAAAACCAAACGCCAAAACCAGCACCAATACCGAAGCCACAAACCAGCCCTCGTAGTTTTGCCAGATCAGATCGGGAATCCGGCCAGGTGTCCGGTACATAATCCAAGCCATGCTCGCCCAAAATGCCAGAGAAAGATTGATCCATGGAAGGCACAATTGCCCCAACGTCTGATCGAAGTGCTCTGCGGGTAAAAGTGGATGTGGCGTTTTCTTACGCTGAAGTATCCGCCATTTAGACGAGGGCTTCATTGCTACAGTGTTATCCGGTAAGTACCGCTGAAGTTCTGCCCGAAGAAACTGGAACGTATAACTCGGTGACCATAAGTTTTCCGGATTACCAAGCGTTTGCCAAAGCCCGTCCTCGGCCTGATGATGGTGCAGAAACCGTTGTTCTAAACGAAAATAGCGGTTTAAATAAACCAGTTTTCGGTAGGTGAAACTACCGTACATTAAATAGGAAGAAAGCACCAACAAGAAATAAATGGCCGACTGGCGGAGCGGCGGGGTCGGAAGGTCAGCAGACATATAAAGAAAAACAGGCGCAGTTCCAATTGCAAACATCCCTCCCACCCAAAGCGCCCGTTTGATTCGAACGAGGTTCTGCTCTATTTCTTGAAAGACATCAAGCGCTATTTGTAAATTGGTCTTCAAACGGCAATAAGTTGATGAATAATTTTGCGGTTTGATTAGACCTATAGCAATTGTCGTTCCAAAAACCATTATTCTGACCACCAATACCTCAATCCATTTACAGGATAAGACATCAAAATTCCACAAATCCTTTAAAAACAAATACTTTAACCCTATAGAGAATCGTCATTACTTTTTCGACACCCTCCATTTTTACCAACAGCACAGTTCCTACAGTATGATACCAATTTTATTGACCGATACCGTCACACCAGATCCAGAACGCGCCCTTTATTATACCATGCTCTGGGGGCTTGAAGGGGTGATGCTCAGAACTGTAGAACAGGGACGTGTGCCTCACCTTAACCTTCCCCGGCTCCGGCACCACCTCGACGAAGCTGAAATGCCAGTTATGGCGGTTTCACCCGGTCTCTTTGAGTCGTCTGTTTTTGATACACAACAATGGATGAACGATCTCTTTTTATTAGACGAGGTACTGACGTTTACCAAAAAGATGAACTGCCCACTGATCGAGGTTTCGGCCTTTTCCTCACCAGAAACCCCGCAAGAACGTTCAACAGCATTCAAAAAAGCTGTTCAGGTACTACAAAAGGCGGGAGATCGGGCAGCAAAGGCCCAGACCACTTTAGCCGTTTTGAATGAAGAAGGCAGCATTTCCGCCACCTCGACACAACTTGCAGAACTGCTTTCGCAGGTCAATCATCCCAATGTTCGGGCTGCATGGAGTCCATACACCGCCATGCGCTTGGGCGAGGACATAAAAACAGCTACCCAAAGAATCGCAGGCATGACAGAATCAGTACGACTGCGCGACGGCATCATCCAACCTTCTGGGTGGAAAGAGAAGGTATTGGGGACAGGAGACCTGAATCTGCCCGAAATACTGAGCGTCCTTCACAAAACTGGGTTTCGTGGTTTATTCGTGCAAGAAGTATTTACAGAACCTAAAGGACCAACCGGACTTCATTCTGCCACAGCACTAATCCACCTAATCCGTGCAATAACCCAAAAGACCTCATAAGCCTTGCACGAACGGATTGGTACTGATTTCTGCACCAATGGTGGTCTCTCGGCCATGTCCGCAATAAACTATAGTTTCCGGCGGCAACGTATAAAGTTGTGTTCGGATGCTATTTGTCAATACTTGCATCGAACCTTTCCATAAATCTGTCCGCCCAACGGAACCAGCAAAGAGGACATCCCCCGCCACTAGAAAACCGTTCTTATCATCCCAAAAACAGACGGAGCCTGGGGAGTGGCCTGGTGTGTGGCGAATTTGCCATGTCGCCGCTCCCAGTTGGATGGTGTCTGATGTGGTCAGGAAGCGCAATGGCGGGTCGGGGACGGCAATCCGCATCTCATACTTTTGTGCAATTCGTTCTGCTTCGGTTATCATCGGTAGGTCTTCGACTTGCATTTCATAACCCATCTCAAAATGATCACAAAAGAACTTAAGATCCAGAATATGGTCAATGTGGCCGTGTGTAAGTAAAATATGCTGGATTTCGAGTGTATTACCCTTGATATAATCTAAAACACGACGCCGCTCGGTGGTGGTGGCACAACCAGGATCTATCAAAACGGCATCGGTTCCTTCATGGATCACAAAGGTATTTTCTTGGAATGGGCCTGTTACAAAGCGTTGAAGGTGCATGAGAGCTTAGGTAAAATGGGTTTCAGTAAACGAAGGCAGAAATTAGGATTATTTAAGGTCGGTCTTTAACACCCTTCTTCAAGTCTTCATTCAAAGGTTTTACACGACCAAACGCCACTCGACCTTGTGGATGCAAAAGGATTTTCCGCCATAGAAAAAGGGGCATCGTCATAGAAAACTTTGCCCCACAGATAATTGCTTTACACTCCTACCACCACTTACGCCCAACGATCAATACTTTCTCATACTTCCATTGGGTGGATTATTGGTATCTTTCACTTCGCAGCATTTACACCCAACTGTCGCCGAACCCGTCTTTGCCCCACAACATGCATTGAGACCATCCCCGCAAGCAATTGTGCAGTTACTCCCTGCTGTTCCGTACCCACAACTTACGGCGCCCTCACCTCCGGCAAGACACGGGACCCGATCCGGATCCGTTGCACTACTTCCGCAGTAAGGCTCGCGCTGGGCTTTATCAGCAGACCAAGTGATACACGGAGTAAATTGGCTAAAAAGTGCTGTCTCTGTTTTAGACAATTTGAGGGCTTCCGATACCATCAAGCCTTGGTATTCAGCCAATCCATCCCCTTCATAAATGACCGCTCTACGTTGCTGATTGTTGGACAAACCAAGAAGAGCAAATAAGTGCTGTTTTTCGCTTTTTTTGAGCTCTTTTCGCTCCACATTAAAGTGTATGACCTGCGTAGTTTCCAAATTGACAAAAACGACTGCACCCAATGCAAGTTTCCGTTGTACGTCATAATGATAATAGGCACGGACTTTTTTCCAATCTATCGAAAGTGGTTTAGACAGCCCCTTTTCCATTTGTAGCGTATAAGCTTTGGGGGTGGGGTCGGTATTGAGATTTTCCACACCATCCGGCGTAAGGATGCCCACCAAGTCCATTACTTGCTGATCGCCCACACTTTTGATGACCAATGAGCCAGAAACCACCTTCCAAGTATGGTCTAATTTAGCGAGCGGCGGCAATCGTAACGATTCCCGGACAATGACCAAGTCACATGCAGTAAGACTAAATAGCCAGAATGATAGCAAGGCCCATGAATACATAGAATTTTTCATACCGAACTCCTGTTTTGTGTTTTTGAATTATTTCCTTTCAAAAATTGGTAGTGGAAATCTATAGTTGATGTTCTATGTGTGTTCGAGATTATAAAAGTA
>ERZ761607.1769-NODE-1769-length-25332-cov-33.605689_pt1 | contig 25332 bp, 17 predicted proteins | sample MGYA00511164_ERZ761607 | MGnify/ENA primary metagenome ERZ761607 (study PRJEB28899, sample SAMN02445080) | bioreactor sludge metagenome | biome: EBPR sludge | place: Australia: Brisbane, Thorneside Wastewater Treatment Plant | collected 2011-06-22 ... | reverse complement strand
ATTTTTATATATTGTATTGGCCTCCCTTCAACCAAATCCCCAATCCCAATGAAAAAGTTTTTGTTCGTTCTCTGTCTGTTTCCAATTTCGGTTTGGGCACAAGTGGACGTCCCATTGATCCGCTCTGACTTTAAAGCTGCCGAATTTACTGCCCGCCGAAACGAAATTATTCGTCAAATCGGTAGCGAAGGCATCGCCGTCTTAAAAGGCGCCCCCAGCCCACGAGGATTTACCCGCTTTAGGCAAACAAATGAATTTTATTACCTTAGTGGGATAGAAGTACCTCATGCCATTCTGGTAATGGATGGCAATACAAAGCAATCCTTTTTGTTCCTTCCGAATAGGAACGAAGCACGAGAACGGAGCGAAGGCAAGATGCTCTCGGCTGAAGATGCCGATTGGCTGCGCGACACGCAAGAGTTTGATGGCGTATATAGCACAGACCTTTTTGCGGAGTGGCTTGGCCGTGTAGCGAGACGCGGCAAACCCTATACCCTTTGGACGCCATTCCAGCCGGGAGAAGGGTTTGCAGAAAGCCGAGACATGGGCTTGCGGGTTCATGCAGACCTGTATTCGGATCCGTGGGATGGTCGCCCCAGTGCCGAAAATCGCTTTATTTCTCTGCTTAAGGAACGATTCCCCATGTTTGAACTACGGGATCTAAATCCTACGATGGATGAAATGCGCCTCATTAAAAGTCCTGCAGAGTTGGAACTAATCAAAAAATCTACTTTCCTTAGTGGACTGGCGCTGATGGAAAGCATGAGATCGGTCCAATCAGGAATGAAGGAGTTGGAGTTGGACGCCGTTGCTAAATTTATTTTCTACCGTGAAGGCGCTATAGGAGATGCCTATTATTCTTTAGTGGCAAGTGGTCATAATGCCTTTTTTCCTCATTACAACGCCGGGCAACGTATAATGAAAGATGGTGATTTCCTGCTTATGGATTATGCTCCCGATTATGGCTACTACATGAGTGATGTCACGCGAATGTTTCCCGTAAATGGTAAATTTAGTCCTTGGCAACGTGAATTATATGGATTTTACTTGGCTTGTTATAAGGCCATTTTAAAACACATTAAACCCGGACAAACAGCAAGCCAAGTGAGGGCCAAGGCAGTGGTCGAGATGGAGGCGCTTTTAGAAAAAACCACCTTCTCTAAGCCCGAATACGAAAAAGGAGCCAGGAACTTTGTATTTACATACCGCGCAGGCTCGTTTAATGCCTTTACGACCCTCGGGCACGGCGTGGGGATGGCCACTCACGACGTAGGCAGTTATAATGGCCCGCTCAAACCCGGTATGGTGTTTACGATTGAACCTGCCCTGCGTGTACCGGAAGAAATGATTTATATCCGGCTCGAAGACATGATTGTCATTACCGAAACTGGCGCAGACATCCTTTCAGATTTTGTGCCCATGGAAATCGAGGAAATTGAACGATTGATGGCCGAATCGGGTATTTTACAAACCTATACCCGAACAACGGCTGGAATCAAACGATAAATTGAATGGAATTTCCCCGGATTCAGGTGTTTGCTGGGCCCACAGCTGTGGGAAAAACCGCATATGCCATCGAATATGCACTTAGGAATAACGGAGAAATCGTTTCGGCAGATAGCCGACAGATTTTTAAGGAGCTACATATCGGAACCGCCAAGCCCTCCGAAGCCGAGTTAAGGGCGGTTCCGCATCATTTTATCAGCGAAAAAAATCTTTCAGAACCCTATTCCGCAGGTATTTTTGCAAGCGAAGCCAATGCCCGACTGGCTGACATCCTTGCACGTGAGAAAAATCCCATTGTTTGCGGAGGCTCCACATTATACCTACAAGCATTAGTCTATGGCCTATCCGAAATTCCAGAAGCGGCCCCTGAAGTCCGGAATAACCTGATGATAGAATTATCCGAACGGGGAAGCAAAGCCCTCTTTCAGGAACTCGTATTGGCGGATCCGGCCTATGCCCAGACGTTAGATCCCACCAAAACCCAGCGATTGATTCGCGGCTTGGAAGTAATACGTAGTACAGGTAAACCCATCTCCTTTTTCCATCAACAGCAATCACGTCCACCCTTTACTTTCGACGTGACAGTACTAAACCGTGAACGAAAAACATTATATGAGCGGATCAATCTGCGGGTGGACCAAATGCTACAAGAGGGGTTGATAAATGAAGTACAAGAAATATTACATGCCGGATTTAGTCCCGAAATCAATCCCCTCAAGACCATTGGGTACCAAGAACCCATTGCTTATCTATTGGGGGCATTGTCGTATGAACAAATGATAGCATTGCTTAAACAACATACCCGAAACTATGCCAAGCGCCAACTAACATGGTTTAGACGGTTCGAACAACAACTTCTTTTATATTAAGGCTTTTACGAATTTATAGCCTTAAACAATTATCGTATCTAAACGGTAATTTTGACTTTAAGGGTGTTGGTGCTATATTAAACCATTCGATCACTAAACCATTTTGCATTATGAACAACTTTTCGTATTCAGGCAAATGGCCTTTGTTCTTTCTACTCGTTTTATTGGCCATTGCCGCATTTTGGTATTTTAAGGGTCCAAAAGGCAACACAGAAACGGTAACAACCGATGGTGCTCCCATCCCCGAAATCACCTTAGAACAAATCCGGCAACGTGGTGTTCTGCGGGTTGGAATGGAACCAGAATCCCCTCCTATGTACTTTGAGCAAGAAGGTCGCAAACAAGGCTTCGATATGGAAGTAATCGAAAGCCTTGCAGGACGAATGGGCGTGGACAAGGTGGAAGTGGTTGAAGCATTGTATGATTACCTTCCCGAATTGGCTAAAAATGGGAAAGTAGATGTATTTATGAGTGGTTACATTCCCGATGATAGTATTGATGGCGTGGATTGGTCGGATGGTTATTTGGAATTTGGATTCTGTCTGATCACCAAAAAAGGAAGCGGAATCCAAAATATACGGCAACTAAAGGGCAAAAAAATCGGCATTTACGACGATCCCGCCGCCGCAGACTGGGTGAAAGAAAACATTCCGGGTTATAGTTCTTTGTCGAAATACCAAGGGGTAGGCTGGTTGCGTAACCTCAACGATGGCAGTGTGGATGCGGTCATCTATGACTATCCGTTCGCCGCCAAAGAGGTACTTGAATTTCCTGATCTTAGGATTGTCGAACTTAACCTAAACACTACTGAGTATGCCATCGGTATGGCGAAAGGAAGCACAGACTTAAAAAATACGATCAATAAATTATTACCTTCCTTCCTTACTTCTGCCTCATATGAACGGGTTGTAAAAGCTTATCTCGAAAGTGAGGCCGTAGAAGTTGAGGACCTCCCCACCAATTCTAAGGCTTATGTGGTAAAAGGCGGCGATACCCTGCTTCAAATTGCACAAACAGAATTAGGGGATGCAAAAAAATGGAAGGAAATCTGGGAGTTGAACAAAAAACGACTTCCGAACCCCAACCTCATTAAGCCTGGATTCTCGTTACAAATACCATGATCAAACCGGCGTTTCTACCCGGATTTCATCAACTAAGGGGTATTGCCTCTATATGGGTTGTTTTATTCCATGTGAAGATTTATTTATTCCCAGAGGTGCATTCTATCTGGCTTCGCCCTTTGTTGCGCGGTTATTTGTTGGTGGATTTATTTTTCGTACTTAGCGGCTTCCTCATTGGTTATTTGTATGGTAAATATTTTGCAGAAACAGTATCCTTCCATACTTTTTCCATTTATCTAAAAGCACGTTTTGCGAGAATTTATCCCTTGCACCTATTCACACTTTTCCTTTTGGTTTCTTGGTATGCCTTGAATGTTTGGGGGCTGGGTAAACCAAGGGAATATGGTCGTATTTATGTAGAAGAAGCCATTATTACCCACCTATTGATGGTTCAGGCATGGGGGATTCATTCAGGTAATACCTGGAACATCCCGTCTTGGTCTATCAGTACCGAATGGGCGGCCTATTTATTATTTCCCTTTTTGTGGCATATTTTATACAAATGTGGGAAAACTGGCACCGTTGTAGGGCTAACGGCTGGCATTATTGGGTATGGGTGTTTAGAATGGCTGCACCCAAAAGGGAATTTAGACATCACCTTCGATTGGGCGGTATTACGGGGTATGTGTGGGTTTGGGATCGGCATGGCTTTGTGTACATTCTCCCTTCGTTCCCCACAGTATTATTTTCCTACCCCTCCACCATCTTTGACTAAGGCCATTTTCCCATCGTTTATCGTCATAACGCTGATCGTTATGACATGCTCTCCAACCGATACCCTTGTGGTTGTCTTATGGCCTTTTTGGGCTTGGTTGGCCTACCATTCGTCGGTTAAGATGGGCATATTACGCAAAGCACTCACGTTTCTCGGAGACATTTCCTTTTCCCTATACATGATTCATTTGCCTGTCTTATACATGGTTCCACAGATACTCGGTATGAACGATCCAGGACAAATGGGCACTGGAAGCCGGATTGGAATCTCTGTGATTTTTGTTGGATTTGTTTTATGGGCTTCCCACCACATCTATCACCGTATCGAACGTCCATCCAGAAACTGGGTCCGGACAAAATTGGGCATTCCCGCCATATCGGCTTTTGCTTAAGATGTTAAATTTCTTATTTTCTTTATAACCATCTTTATTTCACCCAAAAGTCCCCTTATATGAAAAAATCTTCTGGCCATACCCCTCTTTTTTCTTCGTTGCGGCGTGCCATGCGCTTAGCCACTGCTGCAAATAAAAAACATACCCCTCCAGCGGATGAAATGCTTGACCTTTACCATGAAGCACAAACCAGACGTTTGCTTTCTCGTCGAGAATTTATGGCTCTTGGCACAGGCGTGGCGACCCTTGGAATTGCCGGTTGTTTGCCTGAACCAACAAACAAACCTGAAAACACACAAAGAACCACCGAGATTGCCAAAATTGCCATTGTAGGGGCGGGGATTGCAGGCCTCCATGCGGCATATGTCCTCCAAAAAGCAGGCGTCCAATCGGTGGTGTATGAGGGTAGTGGTCGAGTAGGCGGACGTATCTTCACCGGAATGGATGTATCAGCCCCAGGTCTTTATGCGGAAATGGGTGGTGAATTTATTGATTCTGGTCACGAAGACATGATTAATCTATGTAATGAGTTTGGACTAAAACTGAATGATCGCCTAGACCCTAAAGGAGAAGGGAAATTTAAAAATGCCTATTTCTTTGATGGGCGCCATTTCACGGAGCAAGAGGTGATTAAAGCCTTCCAGCCAATTGCCGCACGCATGGATGAGGACATCAATAAGCTCAGTGAATACTTTACCTACAATGAATTCTCGCCCGACGACCAGCGATTAGACAAACTTTCCATTGCTGCTTATTTAGACAGCATTGGTGTTTCTGGATGGTTTCGCAAACTGCTGGATGTGGCTTGGGTGACGGAATTTGGGCGCGAAACACAAGAACAAACCGCACTTAACCTACTCTGGCTAATCAGTACCGACACCACTGAAGGCTTTAGCATCTTTGGCGAAAGCGACGAACAATTTAAAATTGAGGGTGGCAGTGAGCAACTTACCCGTGCTTTGTACAAAAAACTTCAGGCCCAAATCAAAATCTCCCACAAATTGGAAGCTATCAGGCCCGGCAAAAATGGCGGCTACGTCCTTTCTTTTGCTACAGGCGGCTCAACCAAAGATGTGGAAGCCGAAATGGCCCTGATCACCATTCCCTTTACCTTATTGCGTGAGGTGGATCTTCGGATTCCCATGTCGGAGGTTAAGAAAAAAGCAATCCAAGAATTGGGTTATGGGACCAATGCCAAGTTGTACGTCGGTTTTAAAGACCGCGTATGGCATGATAAAAATTACTCCGGAGAAGCCTTCACCGACGAAGGGTTCCAACTTTCTTGGGACAACTCGGCCTTCCAGGCGGGTCCTTCTGGAGGTCTTACCTTGTTTTCCGGTGGAAAAACTGGTATTTCGGTTGGCAATGGAACCCCCGAGAGCCATATCAATACATTTATGGCAGGCGTAGAAAAAGCATTTCCCGGCGCATCAGCCGCTCGTAATGGGCAGACCGCACGGTTCCATTGGCCTACCTATGAATGGGCCAAAACGTCTTATGCCTGCTACCTCCCAGGGCAATACACCAGCATTGCCGGCGCAGAATTTGAACCTGTGGGTAACCTGTACTTTGCCGGAGAACACACCAGCTTAGACTATCAAGGCTATATGAATGGCGGTGCTGAAACTGGACGCCGTGCCGCAGAAGGCATATTGGAAAAGCTTGGTCTTCAAAAACCAGCCACTTCCTGATTTTTCCACATGAAACCAAAACAAAGCCCCCTATCTCGCGAAAGATACGGGGCTTCCTTATGAAGGTCTTACTAATGGATGCGATCAATCTTTTGGATCAAAGATTTTTTCAATCCGAACAAGCGCATCTTGGTAGTGCAAGCGTGTGAGTTCATCCCGTGTTTTTGGGAGGGCTGCCCGCAACTGACTTTGGAGTTTTTGCAATTCACCCCTTATTAAGGCGCGTACATCCGATTGGCTTGCATTCACCCCAATACCGAAAACTTTTGCGGGGTTAAACGTGGCAGAGGGCGTAAACGCAGGCACTGTATTGGTATTCATCAAGGCATCAGCCCTGTCTAAATATCCGCGTTGGAGATTCCGGCGATAGGCATCCACCGCAGCCCCTGTCACGGCTTCGGTCCAAATCCCATTACGCACATCGGTTAACATCTGCAAAGCTGTATATTGTCCACCAGGTTCGCCCAGCGCATTTGCCTCGATAATCCGTCCGATACGTGCAATATCCATTACTTGGTTTAAAACCCCCACCTGCGTAGTCCGAACCCGCTCCATCATCCCAGTACCTTCAAACCGACGCAACACATTGGGATCTATCATCCACACTGGAGTTTTGAAGCACTGGTCAATCAAAAATTGTAGGGCGCGTTTCTGTTTTTCGGCAGGCACCATGGTATAAACCACCCCTGCCTGATCCATGGTTTTATAATCTTCCTGTACTCCGCCAATATTGTTCAAGACATGGCCCATATACCGGCGATATTGGCCTACCACCTGACCGTAGAGTTCTTCTAAGTCCCTATAATCCTTTGCACTTTCATTAGACCAATTTTGTAGGTTTGGCAGAATGCGTTTCAGGTTTCGGATTCCCAACTCACTGGCCCGCATGGCATCATCTCCTAAGTCCTCGGTTTGGGAAGAAGGATCATATCCGCCTTGCTTTCCAAATCGGTACATTCGGTTGTTTTCTTTTTCACGAATCCAAGCATTGAGAGTCGAGCGCTCTTCATCGGCAGATTTCGCTTCGGGAATAGGACGATATCCCCAACGGATAGCGTGGATATCATACACCCCAATACCGGGAAAGAGGTTTACGCCTTTGTCTTCTGGCTGGGCAACATAATTGAAGCGCGCATAATCCATGATGGAAGGCGAAATAAAGTGTTTTTTTGTAAACGTAGCGGAGCGGAGAGAGTCCACAGGATAAGCCGAAGAAGCCCCCATATTGTGCGGCAAGCCCAATGTATGCCCCACTTCATGCGCCGAAACAAAGCGAATCAGTTCACCCATAAGTTCATCCGAGAATTTCATTTTGCGTGCCTCTGGGTTGACAGCAGCCGTTTGGATGAGGAACCAATTCCGAAGCAGGTTCATGACGTTATGATACCATCCAATGTCCGACTCGATAATTTCGCCGGAGCGGGGATCCGCCAAACTCGGCCCATACGCATTTTCGATATCCGATGAGAAATACCGGATTACTGAATATCGGGCATCTTCTGGACTAAACTCCGAATCTTCTTCTGCGGTAGGCGGGTCTTTGGCGATAATGGCATTTTTGAAACCTGCTGCTTCAAACGCAACCCGCCAATCATCTACCCCTTTTTTTAGGTATGGACGCCATTTTTCGGGCGTGGCGGGGTCTATATAATACACAATTGGCTTAACAGGCTCTACCAACTCACCCCGTTTCCAAGCATTCCAGTCTTTCGGCTCCAAGCGCCAGCGTTTGATATAGGTCCGGGTTTCCGCACGTTGGGCATCCGATCCATAATCTTTGGTAGAAACGGAAAAATAACTCACGCGGTTGTCTAAGAGTCGCGGTTGCATCGGTTTTTTCGGGAGTAGCAACATTGATTGGTTCATCTCTACTGAAATCGTACCCGTTGCAGATTGACTGGGCGGCGCACCTGCATCATACGTCAAAACGTGACGAACCTCAACGTTGATCGGGTAGCTATTCATCCGAACAATCATCGTACGGTCTGGGTCTAAGCGTCTGACCTGAAATTGCGTCCGTTGAAACGAAGGCAAGCCCAAAATCGGGATATCTTGCGTAAACAGCTGGGTGGCTTCGATCACCACCGCAGATGTGTCGTTGTTGAAGGCACGAATATCAAACGCCCGAATGATTGGCTCAAAATTGGAGGCTTCTACAGCCCTACGAATGGGCAGACTATCGGCGGCGGTATTGCGATAACTAATTGTCCGCAACAAGATTTTTTTGTCGGCACGCTGCCAGCGAATCACTTGCTCGTTTTGAGATTGTTCACCGCCATAGCCTAAGTTATCTGCGGTTTTGGCAATGCGACTCACCAAAAGCATTTCCCTGTTTAGGAGCGAATCCGGCACTTCAAAGTACCATTTTCCATCCACTTCGTGAACCCAAAACAGTCCCTTATCGGTTTTGGCTTTCGCCGTTATAACTTCTTTGTACGGTTTAATGCCTGTATCTGGTGTCCCTGAACGTGCCCCCGCCGGAGGTGTGGTCGTTGCTGGGGCCGCCGTTGCTGGGCTGGCTGGTTTTGGTGCGTTGGTCACAACGGGTGATGTAGTAGGCGGTGTCGGAGGCGCCGGCTTTGTGCCTGAGCAACCGACAATCAACACCATCAGCCCAAACATCATTTTGCTGATAATACGACTCATGTGGTTTGTATTTGGGTGAGATTAAAAAAGGTAAGGAATTATAATATACCTCATTTTGGAGACGGATTTACCCAAATTGGGTTACAGCAATTAAGATCATCTCCTTTTCCTGCCCCGCGATCGTTTTTTTACTGCGATGTCCCCCGCCGTTCCGTATCTTCGGAGCGTTTTTATCTCCCTCTTCCGATTCCCTCTTCATTAAACACACCATGCTCCGAATCTTATACAATAAAGCATTGTTTTTATTTAAATTAAAAAAACCCAATACTCTTTGGATGCCTGCACATTTTTCAGAAGGTATCGTTTTACAACAACAAGCCAAAGTGCCCGTTTGGGGAAAGGCCGAACCCGGCCTCACCATCCGGATAAGTGCTTCTTGGCAATCCGAAATCGTAGAAACCACCACCACCGCACACGGAGTTTGGAACCTCCGCCTGACTACACCACGTGCTGGTGGCCCCTTTTCACTCCGCATCACCGATGGCCACCAAACCATTCACCTCCAAGAGGTATTCATCGGCGAAGTGTGGCTTTGTTCTGGGCAATCCAATATGGAGTGGAGTGCCAATATGGGCATTCTGAATGGTCGTTTGGAAATAGAGGCGGCACATCATCCTCAAATTCATTTTTTTAATGTGACACGCCATGCCTCCGAAATTCCATTGGATCACTTAAAAGGGAGGTGGCAGGCTTGTACCCCGGCCAGTATGCAAAATTTTAGCGCCGTTGCCTATTTCTTTGCAAGACGGCTACAGGAAGTGCTGAACGTACCTATTGGGCTAATACAGGCTGCTTGGGGCGGAACACCTGCTGAGGTCTGGATACCGGAAAATGCACTGATGGCCGATGCTTTCTTACGTGAAGCAGCAAAAAAACAAATGCCCCGCCTTTGGGGGCCTCATGAGCCGGGAAGAACTTATAATGCCATGATTCAACCACTTTGGCCTTATAAAATTGCCGGCGTTTTGTATTATCAGGGTGAATCGAATGTAGAAAATGCCTATGCCTATGAAGCGTTGTTAGAGACATTGATTCGGTCTTGGCGAACAGAATGGGCGGAACAACTCCCCTTTTATATCGCGCAAATTGCCCCCTATGACTACGAAATTCCGGAAGCAGGGGTGGTCGTCCGTGAGGCGCAACGGCGCGTTGTGAGCAAGTTGGCTGCCAGCGGCCTCGTGGTGACCAGCGACATCGGAAATGTCCAGGACATTCATCCGATGAACAAGCAAGACGTCGGGCTACGGTTTGCCAATCTGGTACTGAACAGCCATTACCAGCAAGAAATGGGCCTGACCTCCAGTCCGATATTCCGAAAAGCCGTGCAAAAAGGCGAACAAACCATAGTCTATTTTGAAAATGCTCTGGGCCTACGTACCAGCGACGGCGCACCACCCTCTCATTTCGAATTGGCCGGACCATCCGGGGAATTTTTATCTGTCCTTGCGAAAATTGTCCAAGATACCGTGATCCTCACCTCACCAGAACTGACTACTCCCACCCAAATCCGGTTCGCTTGGCACAATACCGCTACGCCCAACCTTGTCAACGGTGCTGGGCTCCCCGCATCGTGTTTTAAGGGAGAAGTTGAGAACTTTGTTGACAAAGCAGATGCTTAAAACTCATTGCCCCCAACCTGTAAAACATCCTCAAATGCTTTAAATAGGGCATGACAACCTTCCCTCGGAACTCTTTGTGACTAACAAGAAGTCACCGGCAGAAAATAAGACGGACTTAAACAAACTTAGCCGCGCAGTCGCAGTAAATTTATGCTATATTGGTTAGAAATTTCGTATAGACATGGCAACATTGTATCTCGGCCACATAGCCCAGTTAGCCAGTAGCGAGAACCTTTGCCAAAGCGCGTTGAGAAGGGGCCATATCACTAAACGCGCATAGATGCACCGTCGCTTCGGGAACCATTGCAAAAAGTTGCGGGCTACCCAACGAAGCCAAGACAACGGGTTGTTGGCGAACGATAGCCTCCACGAATGCCTGATGATGGGGTTTAAGGCCAAAACGATGCCAAGCCGCAGGCTTAACGATAGGCGCCACCACCACTTGCTGATATTTTGCAGCCACCTCCAGAATTGCATCCAATTCGGCGGGATGGGTCAGTTCAGAGACCTCCTCGTATCGGGCACGCGGAAACTGGGCACGGATGGCATCAGCAAGAGGCTGCTCGGTCGGATCCAGCGGTGTGGAGAATGGCTTCATCAACACCACCAACATCGGTGCTTCGGGGTGTGGTAAGGGGAAAAAGTCAGCGTTAGGTTTGAGCACCTGAACAGCGCGTACCGCCATTTCATCGGCACGATCCTGTGCATGTGCGCTCCCGATTTCCACATCGGGAAAATAAGTAGCAGGGTTCTCGTAAAAATCAGCACCAAATTTATCTATAAAATGCGTTTTTAGTCGCCACACCCGTGCGAGGGCTTCATCAATACGGGCCTCGGAAAGTCGCCCCTCAGCAATTGCTTGTTCGACACCAAGGACGATTTCCGCTACATCCCGTACATCCAACAAAATATCCACACCAGCATTCAGTAGCATCACCGTCATCTCTGCTTCACTTTGGCCGTCCGGACCAATACCACCCATCAACAAGCTATCGGTAATCACCGCTCCAGTAAAACCCATTTCGTGCCGGAGTAGGTTCACCAAAATTGGAAAAGAAGCAGTGGCCGGGGTTTTCGGATCATCCAGTGCAGGAAAAGCTACATGAGCTGTCATCACCAGTTCAGCTCCCGCATCAAAGGCTTTTTGGAAAGGAGGCAGATCAAAAAACGCCAATTCTTCGCGGCTTGCCGAAACCTGCGCAAGTTCTTCGTGTGAATCCTGATCGGTGTTACCATGTCCCGGAAAATGTTTGGGGCATGTTAGCAACCCTTCAGCACGAGAGCTACGGATGAATGCCTCCACCAACCGTCCCGCTTCGTCTGGAGATGTACTAAAAGCACGTGTCGCAATAATGGGGTTTTTGGGATTCCGGCTCACATCGGCCACAGGAGCAAACGCAATATGAACCCCCATAGACAGGGCCTCGCGTGCGCCCATACGCCCAAACTCCATGACCAATGCCACAGCCTCATCGGCTGTACCCATTGCTTGAAAGGCCATAACATGTGGAAAGACCGTAGCTGGGCGCATTTGTTGGCCCACTCCCCGTTCCATATCTGTTCCTACCAATAACGGAAATTTTGCGGCCTTCTGTAGTTGCTTCAAGGTTTCCGAAGCCGCCGGATATTGTCCGTTAAACAGGCAAAGTCCCCCAATGGCCCAATCCTGAATCAAGCCCAAGATGCGTGCTTCGTCTTCGTTTACACGCTTGGCGGGTGGCATATTCGATCCAATCCGGACAAAGAGTAATTGCGCAATTTTGTCTCGAAGGTGAGTAGGGAAATTCATGTTAGGTTGTTTTAAATCCCTTAAAGAATCACCATGTCCGGTTAACAGGCTTGGTGGTGTTTATTTTTCCATTTTTAATCAGGTCCCAAACCATGTCTGCATATTTAGGACGTATCTCACGGATTTTTTGGTTTTCGCGGGTAGGATATACCCGATTGGTCAGCAGGATGGCAAACAGTTTCGCATCTGGATCTATCCAAATACTGGTCCCAGTAAATCCGGTATGGCCATAGCTTCGAGGCCCCCACTGTGTGCCTGCTGTGGTATAGCCTGAACGAGGCTTTGTATCCCAACCCAGCGCACGGGTGCTAAATCCGGATTGTTGTACTTTGGTAAACAAGCGGATGGTTTCGGGCTTCAGGTATTGTTGTCCACCATAGGATCCTTCATTCAGCATCATATGGGCAAAAATAGCCAAGTCGTTGGCGGTCGAGAACAAACCTGCATGACCAGACGTACCTCCCAGCACCCAAGCGCATTCATCATGTACTTCACCCTGCATCAATTTTTTGCGGAAATAAGTATCTTTTTCGGTTGGCACCACCGCCAGATCATCCCCGGCGCCATTCGTCGGGCGAAACCCGGTGCGGTTCATGCCCAAAGGCGTCCAGAAATATTGTTTCAGATACGCATCTAAGGATTTCCCGGAAATGCGCTCAACAATCAACCCCACTAAGATCATATCTAAATCGCTATATTCCATTTTGGTGCCGGGTGTGAAATACAATTTATCGGCAAAAATGTATTGTAAGACCCCTTCCCTCGAATTGATTCCCATGTTGTAGAACGCATAAAAGGCTTTTAAACCACCAGTATGGGTCATGAGATGACGAATGGTGAGTTGATCTTTTCCATTTGGTGCAAATTCTGGAATAAACTTCACCACCTTGTCATCCAGACGTAATTTTCCTTCTTCATAAAGCTTCATTACGGCAGTAGTCAGGCCCACCACTTTGGTCAAAGACGCCAGATCGAAGGGCATATCTGGCGAAACCGCCACTTCCGAATCATAGGTTTGATAGCCATAGGCTTTCGCCCGAACGAGGGCCTGATCCGTTCCAAACGCGATTGCTGCCGCAGGGAAGGCTTTATTCCGAATAGCCCCCTCTAATAATGCATCGAGGGCGGCAAAACGCGCCGGATCGAATTGACGGGTCTGGTTCATGGGATACGAAGGCGAGACGTTTAATCCGCTCCACAGGGGATACAATCCCGGCACTGTAACAGGCAGTTTGCCTTGAACGGGCTTTCGTCCAACCAGTGCCTCTGCCGCGTTTTCCACCGAAGCAGGGTCTGAACCATAGGCAACCGCAAAAACCGAAGGCTGTGCTTGCAAACCATGCGTAAGATAGGGCGAACCAAACGAAATCAGGATCACAGTTTTGCCAAGGGCGATTAATTTTTCTAAAAAAGCTTTGTGTTTCATAACCGTTTGTTGTTCTTGCGGATTGCCGTGAAAGCCAATATAGGCGGGGATAAGGAAGGTATCGGCGTTCCCTGAGTGGCTCAAAACCGTTTCATAATCAAGGGAGTTGCTCCTGCGGTCTAATAAAAAGGTTTGCGTAGCCCGAAGGCCCACCGATTGTAAAGCCCGTTGAAACCCTTCCCCCACTTTTGGATCATCGTCGTCGTTTAAGTGAATCAGCGATATCTTGCGGGATAAACGTGGCTGTAATGGAAAAGATTGTCCTTCGTTGCGCAAGAGGGTAAAAGCTGCCTCAGCGATGGTTTCTGCCAAGGCTTTATGTGCTCCCAACGAAACATGCTGGTGTATTTCGGAGAGGGCAATACTTTTCTTTTCATGTAATTTCAGGGCAGCCTTTAGGCGTAGCAATGTTAAAACGGAACGATTGATCCGTCCTTCGCTCAAACGGCCAGTAGCCACCGCTTGTACAATGGCACGATGCGCTACAAATGGGTCCGGAGACATCAGGATTTGGTCTGCCCCTGCTTCTAATGCCCGAACGGCTGCCTCCCCTACCCCAAATTGTGCGGTAACGCCTTTCATACCCATAGCATCCGTGACCACAAGACCTGTAAACCCCCATTCATCCCGTAAAATGCCCGTTGTGATGGCTTTGGACAAAGTGGCCGGAAGGCGCTCCTCTTTTTCGAGTGCAGGAACCGCCAAATGACCTACCATAACGGATTTTACTCCGCTTTTCACCGCATCTCGGAACGGAACCAATTCGGTAGCTTGTAGGCGAGGAAGGGCAAACGGCAGAAGCGGTAATCCGTGATGGGAATCGGTGGCCGTATCTCCATGCCCCGGAAAATGTTTTACGGTGGCAATTAGTCCGTTTTCCTGCATCCCATCAATGTAGGCACGAACCATTTTCGATACTGTTTCCGGAGATTCACCATACGAACGGACATTAATAATCGGGTTTTCTGGATTATTGTTGACATCAGCCACAGGTGCAAAATTCTGATGTACTCCCAATGCCCGCGCTTCTTTTGCCACCATCTGACCCATCTGATAAGCCAAGGCCGGATTTTGTGTAGCCCCCAATGCCATTGCAGAAGGAAATGCCGTGGTTCGTTTGGTGCGCATGGCCACACCATTTTCCATGTCCATCGAGATCAGTAACGGCACTTCGGCCATTTCCTGCATCCAATTCGTTAGTTCAGCTTGTGCAAGAGGCTCCGCTAGGGTAAGAATGACCCCACCCACTTTCAGGTTTTGGATCAGGGTTTTGAGTTGAGTCCGTTCGGTGCTGTCTTCGCCATTAAATTCCCCAAAGGCAATGACCGATAACAATTGTGCCACACGATCTTCTAAAGAAAGGCTTGTCAGAGTTTCTTCTGCCCAGTCTTTGGGAGGCTGCGTTGCCGAAAGGGTAAGTAGAACGGGCAAAATAACCAACCAATACCTAATTTTTTGATTCATTGCGTGTTTAGCATTATTAATTGATCGCCCACTCACCAGTTTGCAAGCGTACATTAAACAATTTCGTTTCTGGCTTCTCGAAGGTTATCGAAACCTGATCTGGCCGTAAAAAAGCCACCGTAGGCAAGCGTACCCCATTCAAACCACCATATTGGTATCCGATGAGATACGACTCGGATAAGGTGAGATCGTGCGCCAAAAGCAACATAAAGCCCAGTTTAACATCGCTAAATGCCAATCCTTCAAGATGCCACTTATCATTCTTACTCAAGTCTTTGCGAATAAACCGCCGATCGTCGCGGATGGTGTTTTTCATTTCATTAAACCGCCCAATAAGAGTTTCGTTTAACCGAATCTTTTGTGTCCACAGTTTACCATCTTGCACCAACGAATCTGGGGAGGCTTTCTGTACCATATGTGCAAATAAAACCTGTGCATCGGTGGCTGTTTGCACATACCGCATCCAATTGGTCTGTTTTGGCATAAAGTCCCTGTCTGGCATCATCAATTTACCTGCTTCCGGTACATCGGCCAAAATACTTTGGTCTGTCAGCGCTGGATCAATAAAAAAGTATCCGATAGATTCTAATTCTGCCACTTTTCCCGCAATTCCAATCAAGCCCAGTTTATTGGCTTCGGCAAATACCACAATCAAGCTATCTTTTTGGCGATTTTGGAACACCAACTGATCCAAGCCTGTTTTTGCAGAACGAACAATGCCCACCACTTCTGGTTGCCCCGTAATGGTCAATGATGGGCCTCCCAACTGAATGTACACCTTTTCCGGATCGTTTTTCCAGATAACGGTGCCTTCGGTTAGTGTCCCAATCTGCAGAAATTGACCGCGTACATCGGTCAATGAAGCACCCGGACGTTTGCCTGCATATACGTACTCATCGGGTGTTCCCCTCAACCACCACCACAGCGACCCAGCTACCAGCAGCAATCCCAATATCCCCAATATCCAGAATCCATAAGTGCTTTTCTTGGGAGTATTGGGCATTTTCGGGGGCACAACGATGCCCGGTTTCGTCACCGCTTGGGGCAGTTTATCCCCCACTTTCAGCAAGGCCACCGTCACATTGTCTTGGTGCGGATGGTTACGGTCTAATGTAAGTTGTACGAGGTGCTCCGCAGCATCGTTTGGATGTAAGTCCAAAATATCTGCAATTTCATGCTCATTCAATGTACCATGCAGGCCATCAGAACAAAGCAAAACCACATCCCCCTCATACAATGGAAAAGCGTGGACATTCCGATCAATTTCCACCAAATTCGCCATTCCAATAAAACTGGTGAGCGCATTCCTTTCCGGATTCAGGGCCGCCTGATCGAGGGTCAAGATCCCCGCTTTCACCTGTTGATTCAGCACTCTTGAATAAATATGTTCAATATTGAGCGGGGCTAACTCCTGCCGGCGGTACAGGAAAATCCGGCTATCTCCCACCGACACCCAATACAAGTGCAGGTCTTTGACCACCGCCGCCACCAAGGTTGTCCCTGCGAGGTGCGCCAATCCAGCAGCATTCGCCATTTGATAAACAGCTTCATTTGCCGCATGTGTTGCACGGAGTAAAAGCTCGGCAGGCGGTTCTCCCTGCTTCGGGTGAGCAAAGGTGTGCAAAACCACTTGCTTGGCCAAATTACTGGCTTCTTGCCCCATAGCCATCCCGCCCATCCCATCGGCTACAACCACCAATGCGCCAAAATTTTTGACCAATTCCGCATCTCCCAGATCCGAGAACCCGAATGCGTCTTGCTGTTGCTCGCGTTGACCAATGTGTTGCGCATTTTGTGGAAATACTTGCATATCATTCATAGTTGTTCCTGCTCTTCAGTACTAATCTTTTTATACCAAACGCACTTCTGTCTCGAAAACACTGACACCCCCCGCCAGTTGGATTTCCATGCCTTGTATGCGCGAAATGGGCAAACGTAACATACCTTTTACGGTTTCCCAATGATCTCCCCCCCCCATAAAACGAACCATAGTCCCATTCAAGGATTCGCAATCTTCCAATACCAATATGGGCTTTCCCTGTTCCGTTTCTACTTGGAACCGACAATGACGACCAGAAATTTGTGCATCATGTAAAATCAAATGGGCAAACGTCGGATCCCGCCCAATCATCACCCCACCTTCTGGAATCTCCAGGGATTGGTGCAAGTATTCACCTTGGATGCACCGTAGCCACACCCCGACACGGTTCGAGGACGGTGTAAGGGGCGCAAGGTCTGTCGGCGCTTCCAATAAGGCTTGTACAATCTGGGTACCAGCTTTGGGGATGACAACAGTTGGATCAATGCGTGCAAGCCAAATGCCATCAGCAGGTATTTCGGGTAGGTCAGTCGGTTTAGGAACAACGGGTAATTCGGGAGGGCCTATGGGCACCGATTCTTTCTCCGGATGTCGGACAGCGGGTAACTCGTCTCCTCCGACAGGAGGTTGTTCCGAAAGCACGGCAGGGTTCGGTGCAGGTGGAACAACCTTTTCTGTATTGTCTTGGGGCAATTCTCCAGACTTCAAAAAAGAACGAATGCCACGAACCGCAAACCCAACCACAGCTCCGCCTAAAATCATGACGCCTAAGGTGATTAGTTCTAATTCCATACGGCCCTCTTTTAAGTAACCACCATCACTGCCATAGCGGTATAATTATCGTTTTCACCCTTAACCCGCGAAAGGATGCGTTCTTCCATCAATTTAAGCCACTGTTCTGGTTCATTACTTTTAGCCAGATCAGCCTGCATTTCTATTTCGTGTACATACTCCCAAAAGCCATCAGTACACAATAAAAACGCATCTCCCGTCTGAACATCGAATCGTTCTGGCCGAATGGTTGGCCGAAGGTCGTTCATATTTCCCAACGAGCGTAGAATACGGTTCCGGTCTTCGTGTGAACGAATGTCTGAAGGCAGAATGGAGCCAGCATCCACCAGCGCTTGCGGCACACTGTGATCGAGCGTGTACTCCAAAAGCCCCCCATTTCGAAAACAGTACAAGCGAGAATCCCCAATATGGGCCCATTGTACCTTTTGCGTATCCCCCACCATCATGACGAGCGTGGTGCGCATCCGCTTCAAGTTGTCATAGGTGTCTTGTTTTTCGAGGACGGCTTGTTGTGCCGCCAAAATACAACCTGTGATGGTTTCGGTTGAAGGGTAAGGTTTTAATACAAAAGCCTCCAAGATTTTAGTGACAGCCGTTTCTGCGGCCACTTCTCCACCACCGTGCCCGCCTAAACCATCAGCCACTACCCAACAAGAACCATTCGGCGGAGCGGTCACATGTTTTGCAAAATCTTGGTTTACCTTTCGTCCACCTGCATGGGAAATCAAAGCGGTATGGTATTGCATGTATCTATAAACGATTTATCAGGCATCTAAAAATGAATCCGAAAAGCTGTTTTTCCAACGCGCACAACATCATCCGGATGTAAATGAAACGTTTGCTGGATCGGAATCCCATTTACAAATGTTTTATTTGTTGACCCCTCATCGGAAATCACCAAACCTCCATTCAGTGAAGGCGAGAGGGTAAAATGTTTGGCTGAGATGCTCTTATCAGCTCCCAGAAACGGTAATTCGGGCGTATTTCGCCCAAAAGTTCTCGGCGCTTCCAATCCCAGTACAGCCGCAGCGCCGAGAATCGGCCCCTCGACCACGGTAAATGTCAAAACAATGGGATGCACCTCCCGCACAACCTGTGCTGGAATAGGTAAATGCGGTAATCCATCCACCATTTGATCTGATGACGTATGAGGAGAACGGGTATCTGGTTCCCGTACAACACCGCGCTGCTTTTTGGTATGTAGCCAAAATACGAATAAAACAAGACTAAAAAGGGCTGCAAGACCTAAAATCCACCATTTAAACACTTCCAGATAAGCAAAAAGGCGCACTACCGCAGCGAACCATCTGGATTGATGGGCAGCCCATAGACGGATATCTATACCATCTGTATGGGCCCGACCGCCGATTAATTGTTGTAGGCTAAGACGGGCAACCTGGCCATGACTCTCGCAATCGGGGCATAAGAACGTCCCTATCCACCCGCTTTTCATGGTTGTATGCAACTCCGACATGGATCGCGCCACCTCATTTGGCCCTGTTGCATAAAAGACCCCACCAGAGACTTTGGCTATTTCCGCCAATCGAGTCAACCCTAGCCGAGGACCTTCCGAAATACCCATCACAAAAATTGGAATAGGATCTATTGTCAGAGAGCGCAATATACCTTCATGCGAGACCTCTGGTTCGGAAGCATCTCGGCCATCGGAAATCAATACCACTACTTGGCGTTCCGGTATGTCTGTGCTCCGTTCTTGACGAATCTCAAGGGCTTCCTCTACCATTTGGTACAAATTGGGCCGGATGCCAAGGGGCTTCATGGCCTGCAACCGATCGGTTAATTGATCTCGATTACGGGAAAACCTGAATTCCTGTGTTGTTGTGTCTCCAATTACCCATACACGGAACAGATTATTTTTTGAAAGCGTACCCACCCAGTTCAACAAACCACTTCGAATTTCTTCAAATACCAATCTAGGGATACGGATAGTGGGATCTATGATGACCGTAATGCCCAAGGGTGTTTTTTCAACGGATTGGATGGATACTGCGGTCAGATCGGCGCCTCCCAGCGTTCCATCAACCCGCCCCAAACTTCCATCTTTCTGAGCCGCATCAAAGTAGACCCGCACTTCCGGGCCTTGAACTACGGCTTGCCTCACGCGAAACACAGGCGATGACTGCCCCCATACCGACGGGAATACACTTAGCAATATGACGCATAGATACCTCATTCCGACCAGAATTTAGTTTTACAAGCACCACACCATGCATTGCGGGGTTTAGGAGACGCCGGTAGCTGGTTAATGGTGTGACATTTCGGACATGCAACAAACAAGTGGGGTCGGGGCAATAGAAAGGTACCGCATTGACCACAACAGACTTGATCCAGCACTGCATTTTCTGGCAAACGATTAACCGAATCGCATGTCGGGCAGGTCATGAGCCGTACACCGGACTCCGACTCTGTGGTTTTGCCAGCCGCTCCCACCGCAGACCTGTTTCTTTTTTCCAAAATATCGAACAACCGATCCAGCATGTCCTGTGCCGTCTGTGGCCGTTCTTCGGCTTTGAGGGCCATCGCTTCCAGAACCACCTCATTAAAAGAGGCGGAAAGTGCCGATTGCCAAGACTTTGGGGGTACGATGGTCTCCTGTCCCACGCGGTTGGTAGCCTCCGTAGGAATTCGTCCCGTAGTCAGGTAATAGAGGGTGGCACCAACTGCATAAATATCGGAGTATGGGCCTTGACGTGTATTGCTCGAATATTGTTCAATCGGTGCAAAACCGGGCGTAAGCACCATAGTCATATTCTGAGTCTTAGCTCCCACCGCAGCACGTGCAGCCCCAAAGTCTAATAAAATGGGCCGGCTGCCGGTAGCCAGATACACGTTTTCCGGTTTAATGTCGCGGTGTAGGATCCCATTTTCATGTACCGTCCGCAAGCCATCCAACACCGGAATCATTAGTTTAATCGCCTCCGCTTCCGAGAATAAGCCACGCTTTGCCATTACTTCACTTAGATTGAAGCCCTCATAATAATCCATCACCAAATATGCCGTCCCATTTGCCTCGAAATAGTTTCGGACTCGAACAACATTCATATGGTCAAATCGGGCAAGCGTCCGTGCTTCTTTTAAAAACCCTGCCAACCCCTCGTGAAAAATACTCTCGTTTGCAGGAGAATCGGCCACGACGGATTGCCGATCATACGCCCGTAAGACCAGATGCGGCGGAAAAAACTCTTTAATGGCCAATTTGAGGTTGAGGTTTTGGTCATAACCCAGATAGGTGATACCAAACCCGCCAGGCTTACCCAAAATCCTACCTAATACATATTGGCCTTGTAACAATGTTCGATAAGGTAAACGAGAATGGCTGTCCTGTACCCGCTCATCAAATCCACAAAGCGGGCATATGGCTGTACTTCCCTTCGGGGTGAAGCAACCGGGACATAAGGAAGATACCGGAGTTTCAACCATCATTGAGGGTACTTGCTTCTGGGGTTAAGCAATTTGGACACGTTTCGCCTTTAGGTTTTAAATAATAACAGGACTTACACACAACCAACAGTCCGGATAACTTGGTAGGATCATATTCCGAACGCAAAACCTCTTGTGGATGGCTATAATTAGCAGGATCGAAATTGGGATTCTTTAGCCAAAGGGCTTTCAACATATCATTGACTTCCCAAACGATATCCCCAAATTGTACCGAATCTCCGGGTAAGACCAATTCATGGGTAATTCTGAGTGGATTACCCTTTACAAAAACCTTCGTTCCATTCGCACTATGACAGTCGGTGAGCAACAAACGCCCACCCTCCAATAACGTGAGTGTGGCATGAAGCCGACTAACCGTCGCATCTGCCAGTACAATGTCACAGGAACTTCCCCGACCAATGGTAAATCGCCTTTCTCGCATGATAGTCTATCCAGTAAATCCAGCTTGTGCTTCATCCAATTCCTCCCACATAAAGTCTGGACCACAAAGCGGTACAAAACGCAATTTGCTACGACCAATCTCTATTTCATCGGAAGGCTTAAGTTCCAAAGGTCCATCTAAGTCTTCATCATTCACATACACCAATCCAGCACTTTCTCCGGGCTGAATTTTAAAGGTACGTTTCTTGGGATTAAACGTCAGAATGGCGTGTTTTTCCCGCGAAATGGCTTCGTCGGACTCGATGCAGATGTGTTGGCTTTTGGCCCTTCCAATGAAGTTCCGTTCCGCCCGAATGCGGTAATCCCGTCCTCGATCTGGCCCAGCCACACATACCAACCAACCAACCACAGGTTCGATACCTCCTTTGCTACCTTGGTATAAGGCAATAGTTCGGCCTGCCTGCTGAAAGCCCCCCAATGGTGGAGTGGACGGAGATGGTATAGGAGGAGGAGCAGGAGTCAGCGGATTTCCGGCGGGATTTGCACCCATTTTGCGCGTCCCTCCCACATCCCCCAGCGCAACTGGCGGGGTGGGTGGAGAAAATGGGGACGGATTAGGGCGCGTAAAATTTGCACCAAGATCAATATCTACCCCACATGCAGGGCAGGTAGAATGTTTGGTTGGGTCGTAATAGTGACCATTTGCACAACGTTGCATGACGTTAAGAACTTGTAATTCAAAAACTTAATAAGATGCTGGAATACAACGGATCGTGTATCACCAACAGTACAGGCATTATACAAAAAAACCTGTGGCATTTTTGCACGTACCACAGGTTTTTCGGACATTTATACAGAAGGTTGCAGGCAAGGAATCAGTTAATAACCGTCACCAATCTGGTTATGGCTTGAGGTCCACTGATTGCCCGAAGAACGTACCGGCCCGAAGAGAGCGTAGATGTATCCACCGTCTGTTGAAAAGAACCCGAAGACTGAAAAGCAATATCTGTCTCCTGTACCTTCCGACCAAGCATGTCGAAGAGTTCAAATTGTACGCGAGCAGGCTGATGGAGTCGGTAGGCAACCTGTATCCAACGGCTGGCGGGGTTCGGAAAAGCCTCTGTCAACTCAAAAACACCATCGGGTACAGTATCTTCCTCCTTTGTGGTTGCCAAGTTTAAAACCCGACCCATCACACTGGGGTCTAAAATAATCGGGTTTGGTTGGTAGCATTGAAAAGCCGCAACCCGTAGCGAACGGTCAAACTCCACTTCATCCACTGGATCCATATCCGTCCACTTAATGATGGCATCCTGACTATTGGCAAAAAAACTGGTTGAAGCAGCCGAGTACATGGTGAAAAAGTAGAAGGCAGCACGAGATACATCTCCGCGAACCGCTTTTCGAGGCTCCCACTCGGAATTATAACGCTGACTCCACATGTCTGGGTTTGCTGGTACTGCGGACTGCGAGCTGGTTCCCTGATACCACGACGAGACCACATCCGGTAGTTCTGCAAAGGGGTAATTGCTTCTTGCTGAATTAACACTACTCAGTGTTGGACGCAAATGGTGCATATCACTTTGCATTGGATCGCTCCCGGCTCCCATACTTTGAGGCCAAATATGTTCCATATTCATGCCATTCCCTGTTGCTGCCGCATTACCGTCTGACCCAAACGGCACATTTATACAATAATTATCATAGAATCCACATATTTGCTGATTTACAGGTTCGACGTAACGATAAATCAGTGGACGTGCAGCCGAGTACGAAATACCGTCATTAAGGCATGTAAAAGCGTCTCGTACCGAAAGTTTAAGCGTCTCTCCATATTGCCCGGCAAAAAGTGTTACCTTCGGTATCGCTCGGTCTTTAATCCACAGAGTGAAGTTATTCGGGGTCTGAATCGTTGCTTCGGTTGCATTAAGAGAAAGGTTTGCATATTCAACCCCTTCTGCGTCATCCCCATCTTGGGAAAGCGAGATGGGGAATTGGAGGGTTCCGGCAGTTCCGGCAGGTACCGCTACACTTCCCAACACATAGTCTTGCCCATTTGTAGCGTTGCCGGCATTTACCGTAAGCGAAAGCGTAAAAGGCAATGTCCCAGCAGAAATCACTTCAATCGGAATCGTAATCTGACCATCGGCCTCTTTAAAAATATGGCTCATTTTTTGATCCGCTAAGTATAAGCCATACGGATCACGAAGCCGAATAACTGCTTTTGTACCCAATGTAATGGTCTGAAAAGACCCTGAGACCACCGCAGACCGATTCCCATTCCCGCAATCGGATTGTAGCTGATATTGGTATAAGGTTCCGGAAGACAAGGAAGACCATGTAAACTGTGTGGAAGTGGTCGTTTGTTGTGTATAAGTAGGTGTACTATTCGCCTTAAATCCTAATACATACCCATTCGTTGCTTCAGCAACTGGCCCCCATGACAAAAGGCCACTGCTTGCCGTGACATTACTAACCTGAACGTTGCTTGGAACCGGACATGTAGGATTCCCCGAACCAGAGCAACCAGAAACCGTATGACTACCCAAGCCATCAAAGGTATTCTGTGGATAGCTTTCCCACTCCAATGATGGATCAAAGGCATCATCTGGATTGGCGTCGCCTGTACATATGGTCGCCTTTCGCCGAAGGGTTTGCTCAGACGTAGCAACACCATTACTACTCCAGTTTACACCAGGATCAACCCCTTTCTGGCCAAAAGAATCAATTACGAATCCGTTCTTTTTCAAAACGATGGCGTCATCACCATTATAAAATGTAATATCACTCGTGAATGTTACATAGGGCTGATTCACAAAACTGGCACCAGGATTTGCAATAACAATAGTGGCATTGTTCGCCAGTGTACCAGTGAGTTGCAGGCTATAACTTGCAGAAGTAGCATAGGTTTCTACTACATATGCACTTAAATCTATGGTAACTCCTGTGCCGTTATAAATTTCAATAGCCTTATTATTACTGGTTCCTTCTACATATTCCGATATAAACAGGTCGTTTGTTTGCGCAAGTACTACAAGTGGAAAAAGCAACAAAGAAAGTTTTATAAAAACAAGTTTTTTCATAGTCATTGGTAGATTGGTAAAAATTTTGGGCTTTTACCCAAATTGATAAATATACACCAATACCATGAAATATATTAATGAATTATTGATATACTCCCAGAAGAAATACCATAGGACAAGACAATATAAAAACGTAATCTTAATTATTTTCAAAACGGTTGAACGATATATTCATAAATAAAATAATCCATATCAGAGTCTTTATTATTTTACTAAATAATCCAAGTTGATAGCTAATTCGTGAGACAATAAAGGCCAAAATGGTCAAAAACACTTTGAGATTGAACCCTTTTACGGTAACTACATGGATAGTACGGTCAAACATGTGCACTAATTGGCTGTTGCTCGTTTCTATGGGTTTTCGATAATGTTCTTTCAAGTATTCTTCCCATTGGCCTACAAAACGACGACTCCCCTTGTAACGCAAATGGCTGCAACGTGATCATGGATAAAGCTAAATCGTCTTCTTGTTCGTAGAGGAATGTAAGTAGGGCAATGAAGGGGTGCATTTCAAAAGTTCCGTTTTTGCGGTATTAAGAGATCAAGGACGTCTTTCCA
>ERZ761607.1766-NODE-1766-length-25352-cov-7.293829_pt1 | contig 25352 bp, 23 predicted proteins | sample MGYA00511164_ERZ761607 | MGnify/ENA primary metagenome ERZ761607 (study PRJEB28899, sample SAMN02445080) | bioreactor sludge metagenome | biome: EBPR sludge | place: Australia: Brisbane, Thorneside Wastewater Treatment Plant | collected 2011-06-22 ... | reverse complement strand
TCCCTTCCACGCCGTAGTCTTCGTACTTCTTGGCCAGATCGATGACATCGTGCCCGGTCATCTTCGACCAGCCTTCAACTGCCACCTTGCCGTCGCGCGCATCGAGCCCGACCAGGATGTGGCCGGGAAAGGCGCCGCAGGCGTCGTGCAGGAAACCGGGGTTCTTCACTGCCGCAGTGCCGATGATCACGTAACTGACGCCATCGTCGAGGCAACGCTCGATTGTGTCGAGGTCGCGAATACCGCCGCCGAGCTGAATCGGAATGTCGTCGCCGACTGCCTCGACGATTTCCTTGATGGCGCGCTCGTTTTTCGGTTTGCCGGCAAAAGCGCCGTCCAGATCGACTACGTGCAGACGGCGCGCGCCTTGCGCCAGCCAATGCCCTGCCTGCTCGCCGGGAGAATTCGAGAAGACGGTCACTTGGTCCATGAGGCCTTGCTTGAGACGAACACATTGCCCCTGTCTAAGGTCAATCGCGGGAATGATCAGCATGTCGAAAGCAGAAGAGTGGTAGGTTGAAACGAGTCCACGAAGGGGCGCCGCTCAGGGCTTCCAGCAGACGAAATTGGCCAGCATGGCGAGCCCGGGCCGGGCGCTTTTCTCGGGGTGAAACTGCGTCGCGAAGATATTATCCCGGGCTACGGCGCTGGTAAAGTCAATGCCGTAGTCGGTCGTCCCGGCGATCCACCCGGCATCCAGTGGATCGACGTAGTAGCTATGTACGAAATAGAAGCGCTCGCCATCGGCGATTCCCTGCCAGAGCGCTTGCCGCGAACGCTGCCAAACCTGGTTCCAGCCCATATGCGGCACCTTCAGGCGCCGACCGGTGCTGTCGACCATGCGCTCGTCAGGAAAACGGCGGACGCCGCCGGAGATCAGCCCCAGTCCGGCCACATCGCCTTCCTCGCTGTGTTCGAGCAGCATCTGCTGGCCAATGCAAATCCCCAGAAACGGTTTGTTCCTGGCCGCTTCGAGCACCGCCGTACGCAAGTCGCGTGCCTCCAGCTCGCGCATGCAGTCAGGCATGGCACCCTGCCCGGGAACGACGACGCGCTCGGCGCTGCGCACGACCGACGGATCGTGCGAGACGAGCACCTGGCGCCCGTCGGCGACGCTGACCAGCGCCTGCCAGACCGAGCGCAGATTTCCCATGCCGTAATCGACAACGACGATCGGCCCGCTGGAAACGGCGCTCATCAAAGCGCGCCCTTGGTCGATGGGACGCTCTCGCCAGCACGCGGGTCGATTTCTGCCGCCTCGCGCAGCGCCCGAGCGAACGCCTTGAAAATGCTCTCCGCCTGATGGTGTGCGTTGCCGGCACGCAGATTGTCGATGTGCAGCGTCAGCAAGGCGTGGTTGACCAGCCCCTGGAAGAACTCGCGCAGCAGGTCGACGTCGAATGCGCCGATCATTGCGCGCGTGAAATCGACGTTGAAGAACAGCCCGGGACGCCCTGACAGGTCGACGACGACGCGCGACAGCGACTCGTCGAGCGGTACGCAGGCGTGTCCGTAACGGCGCAGCCCCTTCTTGTCGCCGAGCGCGCGCGCCAGCGCCTGACCGAGCGTGATGCCGACATCCTCGACCGTGTGGTGCGCGTCGATGTGCAGGTCGCCGCTCGCTTCGACTTCGAGGTCGATCAGACCGTGGCGCGCGATCTGCTCGAGCATGTGGTCAAGAAACGGGACGCCGGTGGCGAAGCGACCGCGCCCGCTGCCGTCGAGATTCAACCGGACGCTAATCCGGGTTTCGAGCGTGTTCCTGGAGACTTCCGCTTGCCGCATCGAGGTTCCGTTGCTGGGTGGCAAAATCCGCTGACCGGCGTCAGCATCCCCCCGGCTGCCACACGCACAGCCGGCCTCCGCTCGATCGCCTGGACCAACAAGCACGCATGATACCATTACCAATCCGCCTTGCATTCGCGACATGACAAACTGACATGAGCCGCTTCTGGAGCCCGCTGGTCCATCGCCTGACGCCCTATATCCCGGGCGAACAGCCCAAGCTGGACAAGCTGATCAAGCTGAACACCAACGAGAGCCCGTATCCGCCGTCGCCCCAGGCAATCGCCGCGATGCGCGGCGAACTGGCGAATGGCGGCAACGCCTTGCGGCTTTATCCGGACCCCGAGGCAGACCACCTGAAGGGGGCGATCGCGGCGCATTTTTCGCGTTTTGCGATCGAGCCGGGACAGGTTTTCGTCGGCAACGGGTCGGACGAAGTCCTGGCGCACGCTTTCCTGGCGCTCCTCCAGCACGATCAGCCGGTGCTCTTCCCGGACATCACCTACAGCTTTTACCCGGTCTATTGCGCGCTCTACGGCATCGCCCATCGCACGCTGCCGTTGGGCGACGACTTCTGCCTGAATGTAGCGGACTACCGGCCCGCCAACGGCGGAATCGTCATCGCCAATCCGAATGCCCCGACCGGCCGTCTGCTGCCTCTCGCTTCAATCGAGCGACTGCTCGCGGCCAATCCCGATTCGGTTGTCGTCGTGGACGAAGCGTACGTCGATTTCGGCGGCGAAACGGCGATTGCCCTGGTCGGCGCACACGCCAATCTGCTCGTCGTGCAGACGCTCTCCAAGTCGCGCGCGCTGGCCGGCTTGCGCGTCGGCTATGCGATCGGCCAGCACGAACTGATTGCCGGCCTGGCCCGGGTCAAGAACAGCTTCAACTCGTATCCGCTGGATCGGCTGGCCATCGTCGGCGCCGTTGCGGCGCTCGCCGACGAAGAGCACTTCACGTGGACGCGGCAGGCGGTGATGCGCAGTCGCGCAGTATTGGCGGAGGCACTGGGCGAGTTGGCCTTCGAGGTCGTCCCCTCGGCGGCCAACTTCATCTTCGCGCGCCATCCGGCGCACGATGCCGCCAGGCTGGCCGCCGAATTGCGCCAGCGCGGGATCGTCGTGCGGCATTTTGCGCTCGCACGCATCGCGCAATACCTGCGCATCACGATCGGCACCGACGAGCAATGCGCCATGCTGGTCGATGCCTTGCGCGAGATTCTCCAGCGCCCGGCGTAGGCACCGCGCGCGGTCAGCGATCAGCGATCAGGATTGGCGGCGGCGTAGCAGATCGTGCAGATTGGCGAAGGGCTGCGCCGTGGCTGGCGCCGGACGCTGCGCTGCCGATTCGTTCCGGCCACCCCGGCGCGCGGCTTCGGCCTCGATCTGGCGAGCGTGCTCGTTGTCGTGACAGTACACGCACAACAGCTCCCAGTTGCTGCCGTCGGGCGGGTTGTTGTCGTGGTTGTGGTCGCGATGGTGGACGGTCAGTTCGCGCAGGTTGGCCAACGAGAATTCGCGCGCGCAGCGCCCGCAAATCCACGGGTAAATCTTCAGCGCCCTCTCCCGGTAACCCGCTTCGCGGTTCAGACGATTGCGTACGGCATCGGCGATCAGTCGATCCGTACGTTCCGATTTGCTGATGTCATTGGCCATGGTGGGTTCTCCGCTCGTCGATGCACGATGTGCCGGCGGGCGCCCAGCCGCGTTCGGCCAGCGGCTAGAGATGCACGGCGATCAACGGCACGCGCATTTCCCACGGACTGATCCCGCCATGCACACCAAGCATCGTATAACGCTTTTCTTCCGGCAGCCAATCCTTGATCGTCCAGTTGTCCTTCATCACCAGCGTGTAATCGCCGACGCGTGCCGCCAGGCGCGGATGATACGGCGGTGGACCGAACCAGCCGGCGTTGATCAGCGCCGAACTGGCGTAAAGGTGTACCGAGCGGCCGAGACGGCGACGCACGTAGCGCTCGAATTCCGGCCGCTGCTCCGCTTCGACGTAGCAGAAGGCGGCGCGTCGCTCGCCGCAGAGCGGCCTGAACAGCAGCCCGGCCAGTTGCGGATGGTCGTCGAGTTCGACGACGCGGCGCGGCGGTGAGTCGATGAAACCGTGATCGGCGGTCACCAGCAACCAGGTATCGCTGCCGCGTAGCCGGCGCATGCATTCGCCAAGTTGCTGGTCGAACTCGGCCAGCACATGCTTGGCTTGCCGGCTATCGCTGCCGAAATGATGCGACTGGCTGTCGAGCTCGGGGTAGTAGGCGTAGATGTAGCGTGCCTGCGCATTGTCCAGCAGCACATCGCTCAGGCAGGCAAACAGGCCGGGCAGCGTGCTGTAGGCCACCGTCTGCGCGCCGCGCGCATGCCAGGCATTGAACGGACTGCTGGCGATGCTCTGCGGAGCGACGACCCAGGCTTCCCGATCAAACCCCCGGAACAGCGGCGGGTGCTCGAAGAGCTGTGCGGGCAGATCGGCCGGGGCCACCGTGGGCGGTCCCTGGCGCGGCGTCAGCGGCAGGATGGCGAGCGTCTGGTCGATCTCGTCCATGTGCATGTGCCAACCGGTCAGGCCGTGCTGGGCCGGGGCAAGACCGCTCATGAAGGTGGTGATCGCGCTCGCCGTAGTCGATGGAAAGACGGAAGTGAGGCTGCCCAGCACGTGCTGCTGCAGATACGGGCTGGCCGTGTGCCTGCCCAGCGTGCGCAGGCCCATTCCGTCGATGACCAGGAGAACGATGTGCCGGGCGCGCGCGAGCAATGTCGCTGGAAGCTGCGCCTGCTGCTGGTAGAGGCCTGGCGGCGCGCCGCAGGCGGTGGCGATGCTCTGCATCAGGTTGACGATGCCGCCGCCGGCATAGTCGGGCAGGAGAGTGGCGCTCATGATCGGGCCATTCTACGCCAAGCAAGCGCGGCGGCGCAGGCGCTGGCCGATTGTGCGCGGCGGCTTCGTTCGCCGCGCTCGACGACGCGCCGGCCGCGCTCGCCGGCCAGGCTGCGCCGGTCATCGCGCATCGCCGACCATCGGCGGCGCCTGCGCGGCGTCGGCGCGAACGAAGCGGATCAGGCCGCTCGCCTTGTCTTCGACGCGGAGCAGGCGCCCGCTGCGTTCGAGCCGATTGAGGTGCGCGATCGCTTCGCCCATGGCAAACATCGTCTGATGCGTATCGAGGTCGCGCGGAAACAGCGTCATCAACAACTCGGCAGCGCTGCGCGGCGTCGAACAGTTGGCCGCGAGTAGCGCCAGACGTTCTTCATGGTGCGCGTGCAGCGCCTGCACGCGACCCTCGATGCCATGGAAAGGCAGGCCATGGGAGGGCAGAACGAGCGTGTCACGCGGCAACTCGCGATAACGGTCGATCGAGGCCAGGTAATCGGCCAGCGAGTCGGCCTTCGGCGTCACCGCGAAGACGCTGATGTTGGTCGAGATCTTGGGCAACAGCATGTCGCCCGAAATGAGCACGCCGAGATCCGGGCTGTAAAGCGCCGCGTGCTCCGGCGAATGGCCGTAGCCGACGCGGACCTGCCAGCGCGCACCGCCGATGCGCAGTTCGTCGCCGGCGAAGAGGCGCTGGTAGTCGGTCGGAATCGCCGGTACGCCACGGTTGTACGCGCCGCTGCGCCGGGCGAGCGCGGCACAGCGCTCTTCGTCCAGCCCGTGTGCGCGAAACTGGCGCAACATCGGCTGATTGCCGTGCCCGGCAACTTCATGCCAGACGGCGTGCGCGGTCAGGTACTCGCCGGCCGTCATGCACAGCGGCGCGCCGGTCATCGACTGCAACCAGGCGGCGAGGCCAAGATGGTCCGGGTGGAAGTGCGTAACGATGATGCGCGAGATGCGCGGACTCGGCAGCTCAGGTGCCAGCCGGGCGAGAATCTGCTGCCAGCAATCCTTCACCGCGTCCAGCGCAAAGCCGGTATCGACGATCACCCAGGCGTCGCCGTCGGCGAGCAGCCAGAGATTGATGTGGTTCAGGGCAAAAGGCAGCGGCATGCGCAACCAGAGGATGCCGGGCGACACCGCCAAGGTCTCGCCGGCGGCTGGCGGTGCGGCAAATGGGTAAGCAGGCAACATCGGTCAAAGGCTTTCGCGGCGGATTGTAAAAAGCGCTGAACTCTATAAACTTGCCGAACCGCAGCGGCTCGTCGGCGGCTGCGCGCTGGTCGCCGCGCTGGCATTGTACGTGATCCAACTCCTACCGGCCGTGCCTTGCCGCAGCCGGACGCAGCTTCGCCACTCGAAAGCAGACCGATGCACAAAGCTCAGGACCCGCATTTTGCCGAACGCGTCCGCGCCAGTTTTGCGCGCCAGTCGGCAATGCGCTTGATCGGTGCCAGCATGGCGGTGGTGGAAGCCGGCTATACCGAGATCCACCTGCCCTTCAGGCCGGAGATCACGCAGCAGCATGGCTTCATTCACGGCGGTGTCGTCGGCATGATTGCCGATTCCGCCGCCGGCTACGCGGCGAGCACGCTGACCGCCAGCGAGACCGGCGTGCTCACCGTCGAGTACAAGCTCAACCTGCTTGCCCCGGCCGACGGCCAGTTGTTGATTGCCGAAGGATCGGTCGTGCGCTACGGGCGGACGCTGATCGTCACCCGGGCCGAAGTCTTTGCCGTCAAGCACGGCAAGAAGAACCTCTGCGGCCTGATGCAGCAAACGATAATCGCCGTGCACGGCAAGAAGGAAACAGCCAGCCCCTAACCCAGACAAGGAGCGACCGACATGCAATACCCGAGCCTGAACTTTGCCCACGGCGAAACGATCGACATGCTGCGCGCCAGCGTGCAGAGTTTTGCTGCTGCCGAGATTGCTCCGCGCGCCGAAGCGATCGACCGGGCGAACCTCTTTCCGGAGGATCTGTGGCGCAAACTGGGCGACATGGGTTTGCTCGGAATCACCGTCGAAGAGGAATACGGCGGTAGCGGGCTGGGTTACCTGGCGCACATCGTCGCCATGGAAGAAATCTCGCGCGCTTCGGCCAGCGTCGCGCTGTCGTACGGCGCGCACTCCAACCTCTGCGTCAATCAGATTCGCCGCAACGGCACCGCCGCACAGAAGGAAAAATACCTGCCGCGACTGGTTTCCGGCGAGCACGTGGGTGCGCTCGCGATGTCGGAGGCGAACGCCGGTTCGGACGTCGTCAGCATGCAGTTGCAGGCCGAACGCCGCGCCGATCGCTTCATACTGAACGGCAGCAAGATGTGGATCACCAACGGCGGCGATGCCGACACGCTGGTCGTCTATGCGAAGACCGATAGCAGCGCCGGCGCGCGCGGCATCACCGCCTTCATCATCGAAAAGGGGATGAAGGGCTTTTCCTGTGGAACCAAGCTCGACAAGCTCGGCATGCGCGGCTCGAACACGTATCCGCTCTTTTTCGACGACTGCGAAGTGCCGGTCGAGAACGTTCTCGGGCAGGTCGACGGTGGCGTGCGCGTGCTGATGAGCGGACTCGATTACGAACGCGCCGTGCTCGCCGGCGGCCCGCTCGGACTGATGGCGGCGGCGCTCGATCTGGTTCTCCCCTACGTGCACGACCGCCGGCAGTTCGGCCAGGCGATCGGCGAATTCCAGCTCATGCAGGGCAAGCTGGCCGACATGTACACCACCTTCAACGTCTGCCGGGCCTACGTCTACGCCGTCGGTCAGGCCTGCGACCGCGGCGAAACGACACGCAAGGATGCCGCGGGAGCGATTCTTTATGCCGCGGAAAAGGCGACATGGATGGCCGGCGAAGCGATCCAGACGCTGGGCGGCAACGGCTACGTCAACGAGTATCCGGCCGGCCGGCTATGGCGCGACGCAAAACTCTACGAGATCGGCGCCGGCACCTCGGAGATTCGCCGCATGCTGATCGGCCGCGAGCTCTTCGGCGAAACCCTTTGAACCACTGGCGCGCGGCCGGCAAGGCTGTCGCCGCGTCAACCTCACGCACGCAAGTCAAAGCATGAAAGTCACCTTACGCACGCTCACCCCCGACGACACTGACGCGCTCGACCAGGTGCGTCAGTTCTTTCGCAACTACGCCGCATGGCTTGGCGTAGACCTCTGTTTTCAGGGTTTCGACGAGGAACTGGCAACGCTGCCGGGGGCCTACTCGGCGCCCGGTGGCTGCCTGTACTACGCTGAGCTCGACGGTCGGCCGGCCGGCTGCGTCGGCATTCGGCCTTTCTCCGGTGGCCTCTGCGAAATGAAGCGGCTCTACGTCGAGCCGGCGCTGCGCGGCTACGGGATCGGTCGCGACCTGACGCTGGCAGCGATCAGAATGGCCAAGGACAGCGGCTATCGCAAGCTGCTGCTCGACACACTGCCGTCGATGCGCTTTGCCGTCAAGCTCTACCGCGAGATGGGCTTCAAGGAGACGCCGGCGCACTACCAGACGCCGCTCGAAGGAACGATGTTTCTCGCCCTCGATCTGGAGAACTGGTCCGAGGAAGAAGTCGCCAACGAGAACCTCTTCCACCTGTTCGACTTCAACCGTGCGTGGTCGAGCCGGATGCAGGAAATCAACCCGGACTACTTCGTCAAGCTCTCGCAGTTGCAGACGCCGGCCTACCTGTGGATCGGCTGCTCCGACTCACGCGTTCCGGCCAACGAAATCGTCGGTCTGCTGCCGGGCGAGTTGTTCGTTCATCGCAATGTCGCCAATGTCGTCGTGCACACCGACCTCAACTGCCTGTCGGTCATCCAGTTCGCGGTCGACGTGCTCAGGGTCAGGCACATCATGGTCGTCGGCCATTACGGCTGCGGCGGCGTCAAGACGGCGCTCAATCGGGAACGCGCCGGCCTGGTCGACATCTGGCTGCGCCACGTCCGTGACGTGCACGAGAAGCATCTGGCGCTGATCGATGGTTTGCCGGCGGAAAGGCGGCACGATCGCCTGTGCGAACTGAACGTCCTCGAACAGGTCGCCAACGTCTGCCAGACCTTTGTCGTCCAGGACGCCTGGGCACGCGGCCAGCCGCTCACCGTCCATGGCTGGATCTACGGCTTGCAGGACGGGCTGATGCGCGATCTCGGGTTCACCGTACACCGCTGTGCTGACCTGCCCGGCCAATACGCCGCCGCGCTCGAGGCGCTGCCGCGTTGAAGCGCGCGCGCTGGCCAGCCTGCCAACTGCGACGGGCGGCGTTCGTGCGCGCGGCGGCCGGACGGTCAGCGCTGCGCTGCCCGTCCGGCGCCGCGCGGCTGCGTTGAACGTGCAGCCGGCACCGGTGGTGGGCGCAGCGACCTACCTGAAACTCTTCGCCACGGCGCTCGTCTGGGGAGCTACCTGGATCGCCGGCCGGGTCGCGGTCGGTGAAGCCTCGCCCTTGACCGTCGCCAGTTGGCGCTTCCTGCTCGCCACGCTCGCGCTCGGCGCGCTGGTCGTCGTGCGCGAGGGCCGCCCGCGCTGGTCGCGCGCCGACTGGCTGACGCTGGCGGCCCTCGGCGCAAGTGGCATCTTCCTGTATAACCTGTGCTTTCTCTACGGCCTGCAACTGATCGAAGCCGGGCGCGGAGCGCTCGTCGTCGCACTCACGCCGGCCGTCATTGCCACCGGCGACTGGCTGCTCTTCGGCGCTCCGATGTCGGCCGGCAAGGCCGCCGGGATCGGCATCGCCATGTTCGGCTGCCTTGTCGTCGTCACCAACGGCAACCCGCATCTCCTCCTCGCCGGCCAGATCGGTCTCGGCGAATGGCTGATCATCGGCTGCAGCATCCTCTGGGCGGTTTATACTTTCATCGGACGGCGCGGAACCTGTTCGCTTTCGCCGCTGGCGATGACCTTCGGCGCCAGCCTCACCGGCTGGCTGATGTTGAGCGGCGCCGCGCTGTTCGAGGGTTCGCTCTTCGCCGTCGGCCAGACGACCTGGCGCGGGTGGATCGCGGTCGCTTTCCTCGGCCTTTGCGGCACCGCGCTTGCCTTCACCTGGTACGCCGAAGGCGTGCAGCGAATCGGCGCCACACGCTCGGCGGCGTTCATCAACCTGGTTCCGTTGAGTGCCGTCATTCTCGGTGCGCTACTCCTCGACGAGCGCCTGAGCCTGGCGGTACTCGTCGGCGGCGCATTGGTCATCACCGGCGTCATCATCACCAATCGAGCCGCTGCGTCCCGCGCAACGGCGGCCAACAGCAAGGAGAAAACGGCATGATCTTGACTCAGGAACAGGAAATGATTCGGGCGTCGCTGCGCGATTTTGCGCAGGACAGGCTTGCCCCCTTCGCCGCCGAGTGGGACCGCAACCACACTTTTCCGGCCGAAGCCCTGCGCGAGCTGGGCGAACTCGGCGCACTCGGTATGGTGGTCCCCGAGGAATGGGGCGGCGCCGGCATGGACTACATGTCGCTCGTCCTGGTGATCGAGGAAATTGCCGCCGGCGACGGCGCCACCTCGACCATCGTCAGCGTGCAGAACTCGCTGGCCTGCGGCATCACGATGAAGTACGGCAGCGACGAGCAGAAGGAAAACTGGCTCAAACCGCTGGCCCGTGGCGAGATGCTCGGCTGCTTCTGCCTGACCGAGCCGCACACCGGTTCGGACGCAGCAGCGATCACGACGCGTGCCGAGCGCGACGGCGACCACTTCATTCTGAACGGCGTCAAGCAGTTCATCACCACCGGAAAGTACGCGCAAGTGGCGATCGTCTTCGCGGTCACCGACAAGTCGGCCGGCAAGAAAGGCATTTCGTGTTTCCTCGTACCCACCGACACGCCGGGTTACATCGTCGCCCGGATCGAGGAAAAGATGGGTCAGCGTGCTTCCGATACGGCGCAGATCCTGTTCGAGGACTGCCGCATCCCGGCCACCTGCCTGCTCGGCAAGGAGGGCGACGGCTACCGCATCGCGCTCTCCAACCTGGAAGCCGGCCGCATCGGCATCGCCGCCCAGTCGGTCGGCATGGCGCGCGCCGCTTTCGAAGCGGCAGTACAGTACGCCAAGGAACGCGAAACCTTCGGCAAGCCGATCATCGAACATCAGGCGGTGAGCTTCCGTCTGGCCGACATGGCAACGCAGATCGACGCCGCCCGCTTGCTGGTATGGCGCGCCGCGACTTGCAAGGATGCCGGCCAGCCTTGCCTGAAGGAAGCGTCGATGGCCAAGATGTTCGCCTCGGAAATGGCCGAAAGAGTGTGCTCAGACGCCATCCAGATCCTCGGCGGCTACGGCTACGTCAGCGACTTCCCGGTCGAGAGAATCTATCGCGACGTACGCGTCTGCCAGATTTATGAAGGCGCCAACGACATTCAGCGTCTGGTGATCGGGCGCGCTGTTGCCGAGGCCTGAGCCAGGCGCACTGGCCGACGCGTGCGTCCGACGCGGCGCCGGCTTGCCGAGCAAAGAACTGATCAGCGGAGGACTAGCCCATGTCGAACCCCATCGAATTCTATTTTGACTTCTCGTCGCCGTACGGCTACCTGGCTTCGGAGAAGATCGACGAACTGGCCGCACGCTTTGCCCGCAAGGTGCTGTGGCGGCCGGTCCTGCTCGGCGTGATCTTCCGGGCGACCGGCGGCGCGCCGCTGACCACCTTGCCGCTCAAGGGAAGATACTCGCTGCACGACTTTTCGCGTTCGGCGCGCTTCCTCGGCGTGCCCTACGTGCAGCCGGAGAAGTTCCCGCTGCCGACGCAGCAGGCGGCGCGCGCCTACTATTGGTTGCACGATCAGGATTGCGCTGCGGCGCGCGCCTTTGCCCACGCCGTCTACCGCGCGTTCTTTCGTGATGGGCGCGACGTTTCCGAAACCGGGCTGGTCGTCGAACTGGCCGCCCAACAGGGCGCCGATCGCGCTACACTGGCGGCGGCGCTCGAAGGCGCGGAACTCAAGGAGCGCCTGAAGGCCGAGAACGACGCCGCGCTGCAGAAAGGCGTTTTCGGCTCGCCCTACATCGTCGTCGACGGCGAACCCTTCTTCGGCGCCGACCGCCTGCCGCAGATCGAGCGCTGGCTCGCCACTGGAGGTTTTTGATGCCGCTTCTGCCGACGCAGGTCGATTCGCGCAGCGCCGAATTCAAGGCGAACGCCGCGGCGATGACGCAGGTCGTCGCCGACCTGCGCTCGACCATCGCGACGATTGCTCTCGGCGGTCCGGCGACGGCGCGCCAGAAGCACCTGGCGCGCGGCAAGCTGCTCGCGCGCGAACGGGTCAACGCTTTGATCGATCCCGGTTCGCCTTTCCTCGAACTGTCGCAGCTCGCCGCCTACGGCATGTACGGCGAGGCGCACCCTTTCGAGGTCCCGGCAGCATCGCTGATTACCGGCATTGGTCGAATCAATGGCGTCGAATGCATGATCGTCGCCAACGACGCGACGGTGAAAGGCGGCACCTACTATCCGCTGACGGTCAAGAAACACCTGCGCGCGCAGGAAATCGCCGGCGAGAACCGCCTGCCGTGCGTCTATCTGGTCGATTCCGGCGGCGCTTTCCTGCCGATGCAGGATGAGGTCTTCCCCGACCGGGAGCATTTCGGGCGCATTTTCTACAATCAGGCGAATCTGTCGGCGGCCGGCATTCCGCAGATCGCTGCCGTCATGGGTTCGTGTACCGCGGGCGGCGCGTATGTGCCGGCGATGTGCGACGAATCGATCATCGTCAAGGAACAGGGAACGATCTTTCTCGGCGGGCCGCCGCTGGTCAAGGCGGCGACCGGCGAGGTGGTGAGCGCCGAAGACCTGGGCGGTGCCGATGTGCATACGCGCGTCTCGGGCGTCGCCGACCATTTCGCCGAGAACGACGCGCATGCACTGGCGATCGCCCGGCGCATCGTCGCTCACCTGAACTGGCGCAAACAGCCGCCACTCAAGCTCTGCGAGCCGCGCCCGCCGCTTTATCCGGCCGACGAGATCTATGGCGTCATCCCCTGCGACACGCGGCGACCTTTCGACGTGCGCGAGATCGTCGCGCGTCTGGTCGACGGTTCGGAATTCGACGAGTTCAAGGCGCGCTACGGGACGACCATCGTCTGTGGTTTCGCGCATCTCTGGGGCTATCCGCTGGGCATCGTCGCGAACAACGGGATTCTGTTTTCCGAGTCTTCGCTGAAGGCTGCGCATTTCATCGAGCTCTGTGCGCAGCGCGGCATCCCGCTGCTCTTTCTGCAGAACATCACCGGCTTCATGGTTGGCCGCAAGTATGAAAACGGCGGCATCGCACGCGACGGGGCGAAGATGGTGACGGCGGTCGCCTGTGCGCGCGTGCCCAAGTTCACCGTGATCATTGGCGGATCGTTCGGCGCCGGCAACTACGGCATGTGCGGTCGCGCCTACTCGCCGCGTTTCCTCTGGATGTGGCCGAACGCGCGCATTTCGGTAATGGGCGGCGAGCAGGCAGCGAACGTCCTGGCGACCGTGCGCCGCGACGGCATCGAAGCCGCCGGCAAGCGCTGGGACGCGCAAGAGGAGGAAGCGTTCAAGGCGCCCATTCGCGCCCAGTACGAGGCGCAGGGTCATCCCTACTACGCCAGCGCGCGCCTCTGGGACGACGGCGTGATCGACCCGGCCGACACCCGCCGCGTCGTCGGCCTGGGTCTCTCGGCGGCGCTCAACGCGCCGGCCGAGCCGACGAGATTCGGCGTTTTCCGGATGTAGGAGCGAGCGATGAGCGAGTATCAATCGATCACCAGCGAGGTCGACGGCAACGTCGGCATCCTGACGCTCAACAAGGGCGATCGGCACAATGCCTTCGACGAGCAGTTGATTGCCGAACTGACCGATGGACTGCGCGAGATGGAGGCAGATCAGCGCGTGCGGGCGGTCGTCCTCTCGTCGACTGGCAAGAGCTTCTGCGCCGGCGCCGACCTCGAATGGATGCGGCGCGCCGCCGGCTATTCGCACGAGGAGAATCTGCGCGACGCGCACCGCCTGGCACGCTTGCTGTCCACCTTGAACGAGCTGGCCAAACCGACGATCGCGCGCGTTCAGGGGCCGGCTTACGGCGGCGGAGTTGGCCTGATCGCGGCCTGCGACATTGCGCTCGGCACCTACGACGCGTCCTTTGCGTTGAGCGAGGTGCGCCTGGGCATCGTTCCGGCGGTGATCAGCCCCTACGTCCTGGCGGCGATCGGCGAGCGCTGCAGCCGCCGCTACATGCTCACCGCTGAATCGTTTTCAGCCGCCGAAGCGTACCGCATCGGCCTGCTGCACGAACTCGTTCCGGGTGAGGAACAACTCGACGAAGCCATCGCCGAGATCCTCGACCGCCTGCTGGCCAACAGCGTGGCCGCGCAGGCCGAGTGCAAGGCGCTGATCCGTATCGTGGCCGGGCAACCGATAGACGAGCAGACGAGGGAAGACACCGCCCAGTGCATCGCGCGCGTGCGCGCCAGTCCCGCCGGCCGGGAAGGGATCGCGGCCTTTCTCGAAAAGCGCAAGCCCCATTGGAATGGCGACTGAGAGGCAGCGGATGTTCACCAAGATACTGATTGCCAATCGCGGCGAAATCGCCTGCCGGATCGTGCGCACGGCGCGCCGGCTGGGCGTGCGCACGGTCGCCGTCTACTCGGAAGCCGACGTCAATGCGCGCCACGTCCGCCTGGCCGACGAAGCTGTGTGCATCGGGCCGGCGAGCGCGCGCGAATCCTACCTGGTCGGCGAACGAATCATTGACGCGGCGCAGCGAACCGGCGCCCAGGCGATCCACCCCGGTTACGGCTTTCTCTCCGAAAACGACCAGTTTGCCGAGGCCTGCGCCGCCGCCGGAATCGTTTTCATCGGGCCGCCAGCCGCGGCGATCCGCGCCATGGGTTCGAAATCGGCGGCAAAAACGCTGCTCGCTGCCGCCGGCGTTCCGCTCACCCCGGGCTACCACGGCGCGAACCAGGAAGGCGACTTCCTCCGCCGCCAGGCCGATGCGCTCGGTTATCCGGTGCTGATCAAGGCAGCCGCGGGCGGTGGCGGCAAGGGAATGCGGCTGGTCGAAGCGAGCGACGATTTTCCCGCCGCACTGGCCTCGTGCCAGCGTGAAGCGGCGTCGTCGTTCGGTTCGCAGGAAGTGCTGATCGAGAAATACCTGCGCCGCTCGCGGCATATCGAGATCCAGGTCTTTGCCGACACGCTGGGCAATTGCGTTTACCTTTTCGAACGCGACTGTTCGGTCCAGCGCCGCCACCAGAAGGTGCTCGAAGAAGCGCCGGCCCCCGGCGTGACGCCGGCGCAGCGCGCGGCGATGGGCCAGGCCGCGGTCGATGCGGCGCGCGCCGTCGGTTACGTCGGCGCCGGAACGGTCGAATTCATCGTTGGCGAGGGTTTCGCGCGCGAGGGCATCTTCTACTTCATGGAAATGAATACGCGCCTGCAAGTCGAGCACCCGGTGAGCGAGATGATCACCGGGCAGGACCTCGTCGAATGGCAGTTGCGCGTGGCCTGTGGCGAAGCATTGCCCTTGCGCCAGGAACAACTGGAAATTCGCGGGCACGCGCTGGAAGCGCGCGTCTATGCGGAAAATCCGGCGCAGGAATTCCTGCCCTCGACCGGGCGCCTGGTGCACCTGGTACCGCCGGCCGAGAGCCTGAACGTGCGCGTCGATACCGGCATCGAACAGGGCGACGAGATTACCCCGTATTACGACCCGATGATCGCCAAGCTGATCGTCTGGGACGTCGACCGGCACGCTGCGCTGGCGCGCATGCGCCAGGCCCTCGCCGATTACCGTATCGTCGGCGTAACGACGAACATCGACTTCCTCTCGCGCCTGGTCGCCTGCCCGGCGTTTGCCGACGCCGACCTCGACACCGGTTTGATCGAGCGCAGCCGCGAGTTCCTTTTTCCGGCCGAGGCGGCTCCACCGCGCAACGTCTTCTTCGTCGCGGCGGTCGCCGGTCTGCTGCGCGAGCAGGCAGCGGCCATCGCGCGCGCCGGGCAAAGCGGCGACCCGTGGTCGCCGTGGAGCCTGCACGACGGCTGGCGGCTCAACCTGCAGCCGCGCCGGAGGCTGACCTATCGCGCTGGCGATGCGCACTACGAAGTCGTCGTCGCCTACGAAGCGGACGGCTGGCGCCTGACGCTGGACGGCGAATCGGTCGTCGCGCGCGGCCGTTTCCTCGAGCGCGGGCGCTTCGCCGGGCAACTCGCCGTCGAACTCGACGACCGCCGCCTGGTCGCCAGCGTCGTTGCCGTCACCGAAAAGAATGAACAGAAGCGGCACGTTTTCCTGAATGGAACGAACTACGTCATCATGCGCGACGACCCGCTGCACCTGGTCGAAGCCGGCGGTACGCAGGGCGGCCGCCTGACGGCGCCGATGCCGGGCAAGGTGATCGCGCTGCTCGCTGCCAGCGGCCAACGGGTGAATAAAGGAGCGCCGCTGCTCATTCTCGAAGCGATGAAGATGGAGCACACCATCACCGCACCGGCCAACGGCGAGGTCAAGGCATTCCACTACGCCGCCGGCGACCAGGTGGCTGACGGTGCCGAACTCGTCGACTTCGCCCCCGAGCCATGAGCGGCGGTTTCCCCGAGCGGGTCAGGCTGGTCGAGGTCGGACCGCGCGACGGCCTGCAGAACGAAGCGCAGGTCGTCCCGACGCCGGTCAAGCTCGAACTGATCGAACGTCTGAGCGAAGCCGGGCTGACGACGATCGAAGTCACGTCTTTCGTCTCGCCGCGCTGGATACCGCAAATGGCCGACCAGAAGACGCTGCTGGAAGCGCTGCTGGCCAGCCCGCGCCGGCGGGCCGGCGTATCGTATCCGGTCTTGACGCCGAACCTGAAAGGCTTCGATGCCGCGCTTGCCGCTGGTGCGCAGGCGGTGGCTGTCTTCGCCGCCGCCTCGGAAGCTTTCTCGCAGAAGAACATCAACTGCAGCATCGGCGAGAGCCTGAAGCGGTTCGCCAGCGTCATCGATGCGGCGAGCGCGCTGGATATCCCGGTGCGCGGTTACGTCTCGTGCGTCGTCGCCTGTCCCTACGAAGGGCCGATCGACGCGCAGCAGGTCGCCACGGTCGCACGCGCTCTGTACGACATGGGGTGCTGCGAGGTCTCGCTCGGCGACACGATCGGCGCCGGCACACCGGCATCGGTGCAGCGGATGATCGAGGCCTGCGCCAAGGTCGTGCCGCTCGAGCAGCTCGCCGGCCACTACCATGACACCTACGGCATGGCGGTGGCCAATGTCTATGCCTCGCTCGAACTCGGCATGCGCATTTTCGACGCTTCGGTCGGCGGACTCGGCGGCTGCCCGTACGCGCCCGGCGCGAGCGGCAACGTGGCGAGCGAAGACATCGTTTTCCTCTTGCACGGCCTGGGCATCGAGACCGGCATCGACCTCGACAAACTGGTGTTGACCGCCGAGTACATTGCTCAGCAACTCGGCCGCCAGCCCGGCTCGCGCGTCGCGCGCGCAGTGCTCGCCCGGCGCCGCGCGGCGTCCACCGATTGAGGCAAGGCGAGCGCTGCCCGACGGAAAGGATACGACATGACGCAACCCGTCGCCTCGCCGTGCATCAGTGTCTGCCAGATGGACGAACAGATCGGCCTGTGCATTGGCTGCTTCCGGACGATCGAGGAAATCGCTTTCTGGAGTCGCTTGTCAGACGATCAGCGCCTGAAGGTTCTGGTCGCCGTCGAGCGCCGGCGCGGCGAACACGATCCACACGGGTGCTCGACCGGCGGCGACCTGCGCGGCGAATGCGAGCGCGAGGCATGAGCAGCAATGACGACGACTACCTGTGCGTCGGAATCTGCATGGCCGATCCCGATTCCGGCTATTGCCTCGGTTGCGGACGACCGCCCTTGCCGGTCGCTGGCGACCAGCCGGCGATCGTCGCCGAGGTGATGCCGCCTGCGCCCGCACGCGAAGAGGCGCCCGCGGCCAGTTCAGCCAGTCCGCCCGGCCAGCACTGATGCTGCCGAGCAATCTGCTCGTCTTCGAACGCGGCTGGCTGTCGTCGAACAACATCCTCTTCCTGGAGGGCGAGAACGCCACGCTGATCGACAGCGGTTACGTCAGCCAGGCAGAGCAGACCGTCTCCCTGGTCGCGCACGCACTTGCCGGCCGACGACTGGCGCGTCTGCTCAACACCCACTCGCACTCCGACCACATCGGCGGCAACGCGGCTCTTGGCCAGGCTTTCGGCTGCCGGATTATCGTCCCACAAGGCATCGACGCGACGATCGCCGAATGGAACGAAGAAGCCCTGCTGCTCTCGCCGCTTGGCCAGTCCGCAGCGCGCTTCGCGCATCACGCTACGATCGCCGCTGGCGACGAGATCGAACTCGGCGGACTGAACTGGCGTGCGATCGCCGTGCCTGGCCACGACATCGACGCACTCGCGTTTCATAACGCCGAGCGGCGCCTGCTGATCTCCGGTGACGCCCTCTGGCGCAATGGCTTCGGCGTCGTCTTTTCCGAACTGCTCGGACATCCCGAGGATGCCGGCGGACTGCAAGCCACGCGCCAGACGCTGGACACGCTGGCCGGGCTGGCGATAGATGCCGTCATCCCCGGCCATGGCGCCCCCTTTGTCGAGGTCGAAGAAGCCTTTGCCTGTGCCTACCGCAAGCTGGCTGCTTTCGAGCAGGACGTCGAGCTTCTCGCACGGCACGCGCTGAAAGTGATCGTCGCCTTTGCCCTGCTGGAAAAGCGCCGCCTGCCGCGCGCCGAACTGCCCGCCTTTCTCGCCGAATTGAGCTTCTGCCGCAGCGTCAATGCGCGTTACCTGAACCACCCGATCGACTTTCTGGCGCAGTGGCTGGTGCGCGACCTGCTGCGCGTCGGCATGCTGAAGGACGAAGACGGAATCCTGCTCGCCGTCTAGCCGGCCAGCGAGAGGCGATGCAGCGCGACCTCGGTGCACTCCGGCCGCCAGCGGCTGCACCAAACCAAGCTACTGGACGGCGGGCGAAAGCGCCGGCGGTCGACCGTTCCTGGCGATCCATGCTTCCGCCTCGGGCAACTCGCCGAGGCGTGCGGCCACATCCTGCAACGCCGAGAAGCGCCAGCGACCGTCGTCCTGCTCGGCCAGCCACTGCGCCTGCGCCAGCCATGTCGCCACTTCGGCGCCGTCGCTCGCCGGTGGCGCTGCCTGCTTGACGACCACCAGCAGGCTCGCTTCAGGGAAGACGTAGCTGCGCCGGTCGGCGATTTCCAGTCGATACTGTCCTGCCGTCAAGTCGGTGGCCGGTAGAAACGCTTCGCATCCTTTCAGCTCGCTCAGCTCGGCGATGGGTGTCGGATCGCCTTCGCGCGCCAGGGTGACGCGGAAGGGCGGCAATCCGCCACGCCAGGCGACGAAAAGACTGCGTTGCCCGGCGCGCAGCAGTGAAGTCGAGGCGCGCAGCAAAGGCGCGTCAAAACGCGTCGGGTGCTCGGTGCTTTCGGTGTTGGCGCAGGTCCGGTTTGGCCTGGCGAGATGATCGTGCGCCTGCTCGGCTTCGCGCACGGCGCGGTGTGGCGCAATCTGTCGCATGGCTTCGAGGCTCCACGCGCGGCCGTGGTTTTCGACCAGACGCAGCGCATGCACGGCCGCTTGCCAGGCAGCTTCCTGCGCATCGCTGCCGCTTGCTTGCGGCGCTGGGGCCACGCCAGAATGCTGCGCACCGGCAACCACGCGCAGACGCAGCGTGCACGTGTCGTCCTGGAGGCCACCACGGATCGCAAGCTGAAAAACCTGCCCCGGCGCACCGATCGCCGGCAGAACGATCTCACCCCCGGTTTGCCCGATAGCGATCGGTGGAGCCGCCGGCGTACCGTCCGGCGCCAGCGGCGTCAAGGTGGCGCTGGTCCCCGCGGTGACCGGCATGCTCAGGCCGCCAAGCTGGTCGAGCACCAGCCAATCGGTATAGGCGGTCACTCGGCAGAACGCATTTGCCCCGTCGCGTGCCGCAGCCGTCGACGGCGAGTGGGCGCCCTGGCGGTCGATGCCCAGGATTGCCCGCAACTGGCGGACAACTTCCCGCGACGAACGATGCTCCGACCCGCGCAAGCTGAGCGCAATTTCGGCGCCCGTCCAGCAGCCAGCTTGCGGCGCCGGATAATCAAAGTCGCCGGCGCGGTCGCTGCGCCGCAAGCTCACTCTCGCGCCAGCCTTGGGAAAGCATACCCGCTCGCTGGCGCCGACGACGCGCCACGGCACAGCCGGTCGCGCGGGGCCGTCGGCCGGCTGCACGGTGACGCCGGGGTCCGCGCTGTGGATGACCAGGCTCACGGCATCGGCAGCGATTGCCGGCAGTGCCGCGATGGCACAAACGAGCCACCACTGATGAATTACCCGTAGAACAGACATGGCATTCCTCCCAAAGCTAGTGAGCGGGGTGGTCCGCGTGACCGTCAGCGGAAGCCTTCTCCCGCTGTCGCGCCGCGATGAATTCCTCGATGTTTCGATGCAGGAGGATTCCCAGCATCGGGGCCCCGAAATCGAACCACAGCCCCTGTCGCAGCAACAGTGGACCGATCACGAAGATGAAGCCGGCGGCCACCAGTCCACCCGCGATGACGGTCGCCATCAGCCGATTGCCGAAAGCGAAGAGCGCCGCGACGAGGACGATCAGTGTCAGCGCTAGCGGCCATTTGGCCTGCCATGGCAACTCGTGCAGTTGCCCGTGGCGCAACATCGTATCGAGCGCGTTGAGATTGAGCAGCGCACCAGGCAGTCGACCGACCGGCGTGTAAAAGTGGTCGCGGCTCTCCTCGTAGCTGCTGCCGATGACGACGATCGCGTTGCGAAACTCATCGATGGGCGCGTCGGCTTTGATGAGAACGCTCAGCGCCGGAAACAGCCCATACCCCAAATCGCCCTTCTGGTAGCCCTCCTGGCTGCCGAACGGAAAGAGCAGTGTGCTGGCCAGCGGATTGTGGTCGGTGTGTTCTTCGCCGTGTTTCGTGGTCTCGCTGTCCGCCCGTTCGCGCGTTTCGGCAAGACGTTGGCACCAGGCGGCGAGCGACGGGTGGCGGCCTGGTTGCAGGCAATACAGGGCCAGTTGCGGCGATGGCAGAAAACGCGAGGCATCGCCGATCGCCGCCGTCTGACCGATCGACCATCGCCGCACGAGCAGGTCGCTGTCGGGCCGGAAGTGTGGCAGCACCGGATGCACACGCACGCCGCTCGCTGGCGCCTGATAGGCGTCCCAGAACGCCGGCCGCAAGCGCGGCAGTTCAGGCGCTGCGTGCGCTTCGTTCGACGGGCTGCGGCCAGCCGGCGGCTGACGCAGACTGCGCGCCGCCAGCAGGTGGCGCGGCTTGCCGTCGGCGAAGCGGCGGTCGTGCAGCTTTGCCAGCCATTGCCGTTCAATCTCGCCGGACTTGCCGTCGAGCAACAGGTCGACGTAGACGACGCGCGCGCCCCAGTCGAAAGCCCGGTCGACAAGTTTGAAGACCTCGCGCCGTGGCTGCAGGAACGGCTCGCCGCCACCCCAGCGTGGGTCGCTCCACGACACCTCGTCGATATCGACCCAGACGAAACCCGAGTAATCGCTGTGCAGCGGCTCGCGGTCGATCCAGCCCAGGGCGCGGTACGTCTGCAGCAGCGAGACGGTCTTGTCGAATCCCCAGCGTTGCCAGAGGGCGACGGGTCCAAGACCGTGCGCCAGATGCAATGCGGTTTCGATGGCAATGCCCAGCGCGAAACAGACAGCGAAATGCTGCCAGTAGTGCGACCAGGTGCGGTAACGTTGCCGGAGTGGTTCGACGAGCGTCGCGCCATGCTGCTTGAGCCTTTCGACGACGGCAGGCAACTGCTCAGCGATGCAGCCGACCAGCCAGACGCAGACGGTCAGCGCGAGGATGAGCAGCACGTTCCAGTAAGCGTTCACTGGCGAAAGCATGCCCCGTTCTCCTGTTCGCCGCCGAGCGATTCACCCATTCCGCCACTGCGTGCGTGCTTTGGCGTCAGTGCGCCACCGGCCATAAGCGGCGTCTCCAGTCCGAACCCTCGAAGAGCGGTCGCGGCACGAACGCCGGCATTTCGCCATAAGCCGCCAGAACCGCGCGCGCCAGGTCCTCGAAGGTCGGCGCCTCGCCCTTGCCTTGCCGCAGCGCGTCGAAGGTGCTTTTCAGTTTCCAGGTAAACAAGCCGACGCGCCGGCCGTTGGGCCGCAGCGCAACTTCCAGCGCATCGCCGGCCTCGTGAACCGCGTAGAAAGCGGCGATCGGTGGCATCTCGACACCGTCGGCCAGCCCGCTCGAACTCAGACCGGGCAAGCGCCGCAAGGTCCGGCGAACGCTCGTCAGGCTCTGCGCGAGGGCCTGCGACCAGCGCTGACGGTCGATTCCCAGCACTTCCGGTGCCAGGCGGCGCACCGTTACGGCGGTCCACTCGTCGGTTGCCCATCCATCGTCGATCCCGCCGCGTGCCATCGTCCCGGCATGACAGGCATCGACGATCAGCCAGACGAAAACGCCGAGGCGAGTCAGCACAGCAAGTCGCTCGCGCAGATCATTATCGACCAGCGCGCGGCCGACGCTGCCACGTTGTGCCGACCACGGCGTCGAATCGGCCAGCAGGAATACCTCGTCGAGGCCGTCAAGTTCGCCGATGTCGCCGGCAAGACCGATCGGCTGCTGCGTACCGTGCCCGGCCAGGTAGAGCAACACTTCGTCGCCGGCGTGTACCTCGCGCAGCAGGCGGTCGAAAGCAGACTTCAGCGCGTCCGAGGTCGGCGGCGCATCGGCGCCGGCGCGGCGTGCCAGCACTTGCCGACGAGCCGGCGCGACGCCCCAGTCGCGCGCCATCTCGACGGCCAGGTCGATGTCATTGTCAACCCCGCTCAGGACTTCGGCCTGCGCAAGCTGTTCGAGCTTGGCGACGCCGACCAGCAAGGCGTGTCGTTCGCCGGCGCCGGCGGCGCTGGCCAAGACCAGCCACAAAGCCAGCGCAGCGCCCCAGCGGCGACCGTTCACGACCCGTCTTCCGATGGAACGAGGATCAGCGACAGCGGTTGCCCCGGGACGAGGACGACTCGCCAACGCCGCTGCCAGTCGGCCAGACCCGCTGGCAGCGGTGCCGGAATACTTGCCGACAGCCGGATCTCGTTCGCAGCGCGCTGCCAATCGACGGCCACGCCGAGCGCCTGCAACTCGCCAATCAGTGCAGGCGTGGGCGCCGTGAAGTCGGCGACGGCCAGTCGCGGTGTTACCCCGCGGCTGGCCACCCAATCGAAAGCGGCCTCCGGCGGCGCCTGCTGGTGAAGCGCGATGCCGCCGATAAAACTGGCAACGACACCGGCAAGCACCAGGATCGGCCAAGAAACGCGCCGCTGCCACCAGGCGCGCGGCGCTGGCATTGCCTGCTGGGCCTGCTCGGCAAGCGCCGCTTCGATGCTCTGCCAGACCACTTGTCGCGTCGTTTCGCTCGGCGACAGCGCCGCGCCCTCGGCGCGCATCGCCGCCAGCACAGCGCGCGCTTCCTCCGTTTCGGCGGCCTCGTTGGCGCTGATCGGCGGCGCATCGGCCAGCAGTTGCCGCCATTCATCCTCGGCCGCCCGGAGGGGCGCGCCCGTGCGGGTTTGCTCAGTCATGGCCGCAAGTGTACCCCGAAGCGCACTGCCGCATGATGCGTCGTGCCGCTCGGCCTGGTCTTGCCACCCGCTTCCCGGCGCGTTTCACAGCCAGTTGCCCATCAGAATGAACGGCGCCCAGTAATAGGGGTGCGCATAGGGCGCCTTGGGGTCGCGCGTGAACGGCGTGCCACCCGCGGTCAGCCGCCTGGACTCGGCCCGCTCGGCGCTGCCGGGTGGTGCGCTGACCGCGCCGGAAAGCAGCGCCAGTTGCGCCTGCTGCAAGGCTTCGGCTTTCGACGAACCGGACTGCTGGTGCTGGCGATAGAACTCACGCATGAAGAGCGCGGTGCTTGCGTCGTTGACCGACCACAAGGTGGCGATCACCCCCTTGGCGCCCAGCTCCTGCGCCAGGACGCCGAAGCCTTCCACTTCGCGCCCGTTGGCGCCAGCGCCACCACCGACGGCGGTCTCACACGCTGAAAGAGTCATCAGCTCGACGCCGGCGAACGAATAGCCCTGGCGGATGGCGGCGAGCGAGAGCTGGTTGCCGTCGCCCAGCAGCAACGACGACTGGGTTTCGTTGCCCGGAGTGAACCGAAAGTGGCTGGCGACATGCACCACCGGAAAGCGTTCGCGCAGGCTTTCCTTGAAGCTTTGCGCGGTAAAATCCTGATCGAGCTTGACGACGCCGGGCAGAACGCCGGCGCTGCCGGGTTGCCTGACGATTGCCGCCATCTCGCTCGACACCGCGCCGAGCGCTTCCTGCGCACCCCATTTCCGGGTAACGCCGTGCCCGGCCACCTTCCACCCCTTGCGCGGCTTGTCTCTCAGCCGGTCGCGCGCGACGTCAGTGTATAGCGCCAGAGCGTAGCGCTGCGCAAGGTAGTGCTCGCCGTCGTAGAGCGCCGCCAGCGGCACGTAGCGCAGCACGCCGTCGGGCGCGATCATCAGCTTGCGCGCGTTGATCGCCTGCAGGTCGTCGGCGACTGGAGCGATCAGCCGATCGTAGAGCACGCGCGCCGCCGGGCGCGGGTCGTCGTCGACGCTGCGCAGCTTGGCGATCAAGTCCTGCACCTCGCGGTTGATCTGCTTCTCCCCGACCGCCACCTTGCGTGCCAGGCGGACCTTGCCGGTCGTCAGCAGGATGTGCGTCGCTTCCGGCAGGACGACGTATTGCAGCAGGGCGACGTCGGGCCCGAGATCGGCAATCACGTCGGTCAGCTCGCGGCCGAGATTCTTCTTTTCCAGTTCGACGCGACGGTTCATGTCGTCCACCACCTGCGCGAAAATGTTCCGCAGCTCGTCGAGCGTCTGAGTGAAAGCGTTGTGCGCGGCCTGGAGTTCCTTTTCAAGGGTGGCGAGACGACCCGCTTCGGCGGCGCTCAAGGTGCCGTCGTCCTTCTTCTGGCGCAGCGTTCCTGCTTCCATGCCGAGTCTGGTCAGCGGGCTGCTGGCGCTCTGCAGTTTCCGGTCGGCGTCGACCTCGCGGCCGGTGAAAGTCGCGCGCGTCGTGCGCGGGTCGTTGCCGGCGTCACGACGAATGAAATCGTGATACTCGTCCTCCTTGAGCATCGCCAGCACCTGCTGCGCCTCGGCCAGCCGCCCGGCGTCGATCAACAGTCCGGTGAGGTGGTGGTAGTGCCTGTCGACGGTGCCAAGGAACGACTTCTGCGTCGTGGCATCGGAGGCCTGCAGGTGCTTGCGCACCGTTTGCAGCGTGTTGACCGCTTGCTTGCCGTAGAAGATGGCGAGGTCCGGTGCGGTCTTGGCGTAGAGGGCGCTGAGGCTGCCTTGGGCGTTCCAGGCGAGTGCCGGTACTCCGGCGTTGAGGGCGATGCGGTAGGCGCGGTGGTGAAGCGGCTCGGCGTCGGTAACGCGGCCCTGCACTCCCCATAGCCACGCCAAGTTGTGCAGGCTTGTCGCAACCTCCGGATGCTCAGAACCGAGGGTTTTTTCGCTGATCGTGAGCGAGCGGAGAAACAGCGGCTCGGCATCCGCGTACTGGCCTTGCTCTTGGTAGAGTATTCCTAGGTTGTTGAGGCTCGTCGCGACGTACGGATGCTCGGCGCCGAGGGTCTTTTCGAGGATCGTGTGCGAGCGAAGGTAGAGTGGCTCCGCGTCGGCGTAGCGACCCTGGATCTGGGAC
>ERZ761607.1764-NODE-1764-length-25363-cov-14.012447_pt1 | contig 25363 bp, 20 predicted proteins | sample MGYA00511164_ERZ761607 | MGnify/ENA primary metagenome ERZ761607 (study PRJEB28899, sample SAMN02445080) | bioreactor sludge metagenome | biome: EBPR sludge | place: Australia: Brisbane, Thorneside Wastewater Treatment Plant | collected 2011-06-22 ... | reverse complement strand
ACTCCCCCGACGGACGGGGGGCCACCCCCGATGAGCCGGGGAACTCCCCCGACGGGCGGGGGGCCCCCCCCGATGAGCGGGGGAACTCCCCCGACGGGCGGGGGGCCACCCCCGGTGAGCCGGGGAACTCCCCCGACGAGCGGGGGGCCACCCCCGGAAGTCCGCTGCCAGTGCCCGCCGCCCTTTTCAGGAGGGGGAGGGTCTGCAAACGAAAACCCGCTCCCGGCAGCAGGGCTGCCCGGCCCAAAAGCGGCAGCGGGCTGCCGCAGTCCAGGGCCTTCGGCTTGCAAGCCCTGGCCGGGGTGGCGGCTGTTCTGGCTGTCAGGAGACGGTTTCTGCATCCACCCCCCAGGCGGCACGCCTTTTCCCCCTCACTTCACCCCAGGCTCACCAGCTCCCCGACGCCGCCTCCGCATCCGCCAGCTCCTCGGCGCGGCGGCCGTAGCCGTGGTGCTTGATGAGGGCGCGGGCTTTGGCCAGTTCCGCCTTCGGGTCAATGCCGGGGTAGGCTTTCAGCCTTCTGCCTTCATCCTTCACACTTCCCGCGAGGCGGGCGCGGTGCAGGTGGACATCGGCCAGATAAAGCGGCATCGGCCCGCGCTCGGCGATCTGCTGGGCCTCGTCCAGGCAGCGGAGGGCGGCGGCGCTGTCGCCCAGGAAGTGATGATGCAGCGCGGCGGTGAGCAGGGCGCGGGGGAGCATCCATGTGTCGCCCGATTTGCGGAGGCCGTCGAGGGCTTCGTGCAGGTGGGGGTTCGTGTAGGTGGAGGCGGGCGCGCCCTCCAGCACCGCGCGGTAGAGCGCCACCCGCGCCAGGGTCAGGTGGTCCAGGGCGATGTCGAGGAGGCTAGGCTTGTTGGTGAAGATTTCACGCCAAGCGCGTTGAGCTTCAGTGGCCCGCCGTTCGGCCTCGGCGAGGGCAAAGTAGTCCTCTCGCTCCGCGAGAGGAACAGGGGACTCCACTGCCTCATCGGGCTTCGAACATTCGGAAGTCGCACCTGACAGCGAAGCGCCAGACTCATCTCTCGGAGAGAGATGACAACGGTACGCCGCGCGCTCGGCGGGGGCCAGGATCAGGTCGCAGTAACGGAAGCCTGCCACGGAGTAGAGCAGGGGGAACTCGGGCTGGCGCTCGCGCTGGAGCGTCTCCGCCTGCTCGAAGAGACCCCGCGCCTCCGCCCGCTGCCCGCTCTGGTGCAGGGCATCGGCGGCGGTGGTGCGCTTGCTCATGCGCTGAAACGCATCCCCGCTCTGGTCGGCGAACTCGATGGCGCGCCGGGCCGTGGCCACCGCCTCCCCCAGCAGGCCCAGCGTCACTTCCAGCTCGCTGAGGTTGCTGGCGCTGATGGCGGCAGCTTTCCAGTTTTCGGCTTTAGCGTAGTTTTCCAGCCCCGCCCGCATCGGCTCCCGCGCTTCGGTGAGGCGGCCGAGGGCGCGGAGGTAGAACGCGGCTTGATTGAGCAGCCAGGCCTGATCGGGTTCGCTGAGATTCGGGGAGAGGCGGCTCCAGGGCGGGTCAAAGAAGGCCGCCACCGCCCCCAGGTCCGCGCCGATGGCTCCGAGTTTCTTCGTGCTGTAGGACTCGCCGCCGCGGAGGATGCGGTCGAAGTAAACCCTGTCACACGCCTCCTGCTGCCGCCCGGCCAGGCAGCCGTGGACCACGGCCTGGTAGAGCGGCTGGAGGCCCTCCAGGGTCTCGGGCCGGTGCTCGGTGCTCTGGCACAGATGCTCAAACAACCGCGAGTGCGCCGCTTGGAATGCCTCCGGCTGCCGCTCCCGCAGTTGCTTGGCGAAGTATTCGCGGATGAGCGGGTGGGCATCGAGGGTCACCTGGCATGGCTCGGGGCGCGGGGCGAAACTTCCCGCCACCACCGGCGGGAAGCGGAGCTGGATGAGGTGGGCCTCGTGCAGGCGCAGCAGCACGGCATTCCAGGCGTCGTCATTCAGCGGCACGAGGGCGTCGGTGAGGCCGGGGATGGCGGGGGCGCGGCGCAGGGCGGCCAGACAGTCGGCGCTGGCCGGGCGGTCGAACAGGCCGGTGAGGCGCAGGGCCTGGACATCGGTGGCGTGGCCCTGGGGGGAGGCCAGCCACTGCTCATAGGCCTCCAGGATGTGCCATGCATTGCGGGTGATGCGCTGGTTGCGGTTGTCATTGGCGCGTTCGAGCTTGAGCTGGCTGCGCAGGCGGATGTCGCCGCCTTTGACGAAGAGGAAGCGGCCGAGCACGATGAGGCTGAGGGCGTGGCAGAAGTAGTCGGTGGCGGCCTGCTGGAGTTCTTCCTCCGTGCCGGTGATCTGCATTTTCCGCAGGAGGGAGACGGCGCACTCCAGCGGCAGCTCCTCCAGATCATGCTGGCGGGTGGGGCTGGTGCCGGCGCTGGGGAGGTCGGTGAGGGGCTGGCGGCTGGAGATGAGGCAGAGGCCGGGGTTGCGCTGGGCCAGCAGGCCGAGCAGCTCGCACAGGTCGGGATCGGTGAGCTGGCCGGCCTGGGGGTGGTTGGGCGGGTATTGCAGGGGCTCCAGGCCATCGAGGATGAGCAGGCTGCGCTGCGCCTGGAGGTGCCGGGCGAGGCGGGCGGCCTTTTTCTCCGGGTTCTCCGGCTCGGGATCGCCGAAGTGCTCCAGGGCTTTCTGGAAGAAGCTGCCGAGGCTGGCGGCGCCGGCGTGGGTGGCGTCGTCACCACGGGTGCCCTGGTCGTAGAAGGTCCAGTCGAAATAGGCGAGCGGGTCGGGCTGGCCTTTGGCATTGAGCCAGCCTTTTTCCGTGAAGCGGCTGCGCACCCAATACGCCAGCAGGGCGGTCTTCCCCACGCCGCCCCAGGCGATGATGGAGAGGAGGTTGGTGGTTCCTGGTTCTGGGCTGGGGGCGGGTTCCAGGCGTCGTCGAGCAGGGCGAGTTCCTTGTCGCGCCCGAGGAAGTCGGCGGCGGTGTGGCGGCTGATGAGGCGGGTGGTGGCGATGCGCTGCGGGGGCTGCTGGGCGGGGAGGATGGCCTTCAGCGCGCGCAGCACGGCGATGGAGAGGTCGCGGTCATCGGTGAAGGTGATCTCGGAATAAAAGCCGCGTTGTTGCAGCTCCTTCTCATGCCAGGCCTGGGAGAGCTTTTGCGCATGAGCAGTGGCGGCATCGGCGGGGTGGTCGGGAACAAACGCAGAAGAGGGCGTCGCGACGATGAGCTTTAGTTCGGGGCGCTTTGTCTTGCGGTGGTAGAAGGCCAGCCAGGCTTCCCATTGGGTGTAGGAGAGGGTGCGAAGTTCCGCGTCACCCAGCCCGACGACGCCGGGAAGGTCCGCGTGACGCTTCAGGAGGTCATCCACCGCTTCTTTGCCGGCCACCCTGCCGTCCTTGCTGGTCTGCCGGCCGATGAGATGAATCACCGCATCACACTGGGCGATGTAGTCGTCCAGCTTGATGAGGATGGTCTGGCCTGAGGCGAGAGCGGAGACGTTTTGCTCCTGCGTCTGCACATCCACATCGGGAAAGCGGAGATCGGTGGCGAGCCGCTCACGGCAGGTGAGGAACTCATGACTGACTGTGGAGATGAAGATGCGGCAGTGTGGCATGGCGGCGGGAGGGAACGTTGCGACCGGCACGCTTCACGCCGGCGAAGCTGCGGCGGGCGTGCCAGTTGACGGTCTCGCCCAGGAGGCGGCTTTCGGTCTCGATGAGGAGTTTGGCGAACTCGCGCGCGGTGGCGGCGCTTTCCAGCAGGCCGGTCTGGCGCTCCAGGAAGGCGACCCTTTCCTCGGAGGTGTGCTTTTTGGCCTCCAGGTCAAAGGCGGCGGCCAGGGACAGGGCGGCGACGGCGATCACGGGATAGATGATGGCGAAGCAGCCGAGGATGGCGACAGAGGGCTCTTTGATGCCGCCGGGCACAGGCAGGCAGCCGCACTGGGTCAGCAGCTTCGCCAGCGTGCCAGGGACTGCGAGTGGTGGAGGCGGACACGCCCACCCTGCTGCGCGTGCGCGACCATGTGCCCCAGGCGCCAGGCGTGCGCCGCTTCATGCGCCTGCGCGTGCAGCGTTGAAAGCAGCGGGCATTTTCTCCAGCCTTCACACGGCTTCCGGCAAATCCGCCCTGGCAAAAACGCCGCCGTCCGCTTCAATGGCTCATCATGCCCGAGACTGTGAAAAGCGCGTTCCAAAGCCGGCCCGACGGCTGGGCGCTCGTGCGGCGGAACCGGCCCGCGATGGTCTCGCTCGTTTTTCTCGGCTTCGTGGTGCTGGCCGCCTTTGCTGTTCCGCTGCTGCTGCCAGACGGACTCAAAGGCACCGGCGAGGGCGTCTTTCTGCCTCCTTTCTCACCCGCTCCTGGCGGCGGCGTGCATTTGTGCGGCACCGACAACAACGGCCAGGACCTTTTTTTCCGGCTGCTCACCGGCGCGCGGGTCTCCCTCGGTGTCGGCATCATCGGCGCGCTCATCTCCCTGTGCATCGGCACGGTGTGGGGCATGGTCAGCGGTTTCTGCGGCGGCAGGGTGGACGCCTTGATGATGCGCGTGGTGGACATGCTGTATGCCGTGCCCCGAATCCTCTTCATCATGATTTTCATCGCCGCCTTTGACAGCGTGTGCAAGGACTGGCTGGACGCGCTGCGGCTGCGCGCGCAGGAAGCGGGCTGGGCCGGTGTCGAGGGAGCCGCGCGGCAGTTGATCCCGTATTCGAAAATTCTCGTCATGATCCTCTCCCTGGGCCTCGTCGAGTGGCTGACGATGGCGCGCATCATCCGCGGCCAGGTGCTGGTGCTCAGGGAGACGGCGTTCGTGACCGCCGCGCGCGCTTTGGGGCAGAGCCGCGCCTCCATTCTTCGGAGGCACCTGCTGCCCAATCTGAGCACCCTCATTCTCACCTACCTCACCCTGACCATCCCGGCGGTGATCCTGGACGAGTCCTTCCTCAGTTTTCTCGGCCTCGGCATCGAGGACCCGGCGGCAAGCTGGGGTTCCCTGCTCAAGGATGGCGCGCAGGTCATCAACCCCTTCGAGAGCAAATGGTGGCTGCTGGCCTTCCCCGCCGCGCTCATGTCCCTGAGCTTGCTGGCGCTCAATTTTCTCGGCGACGGACTGCGAGACGCCTTCGATCCGAAGTCCGGGGACTGAGAGGGCGCCAAGATTATTTCATCATCTCACCGAGGCGCACCAAAGCACGGCCCAGTTTTGACTTCGGACGGCGCGCATGAGTCTGAAGCAGCACTTTGACAAGTGCGGCCAGCATTTCCCCAGTCGCCGGCGCGGACGCGATCCCGGCGTCCTCTTCGGGCAAGAATTCAAAAAGCCGCCCGGTAGTGTCGCCAAAATAGTCGCGCGCCACCAGCGCGTTGGACGCCTCATGCCGCGCCAGAAGGGAGGCGCGCGCCGGTCCGTCCATGTGCGAGTAGCTTTCATGCGGCTTCTTCGGGATGGAGGCCTGCAGGACGCGCCGCATCTCCCGCCTTTCCTCGGTGCCGAGGTGCGAGTTGCACTGCCGGGCGATCTCCGCCGCGATCCGGCTGTAGCCGGCGTTGGGGGCGGCATCACCCTGCCTCAATTCCAGCCCCGCATGACCGGCGCCGGTGATCTCGAAGAAGTCCTCCAGCAGGCTCTCACGCCTTGGCATGAAGCGCTTTTCGTAGCGCCGGACGATGATGTTTTCACGTCCGAAAACCTCCGCGTAGCTCTCCAGCAGCGCGTGCCAGTCGAAGACGAGGCCTGAAATCTGGTCGAGGAACTCCTCAAAGGTCAAAGTGTGCCCCTCATGAATCTTCTGGGTGTAGAGAGACTCGATGAACTCGTCCTGGCGCCTGATGTAAACAAGAACCGTGACCTTGTAACCGGCGGTGCAGCTCCTCATTCTGCGCGCGAAGTCGGGCGCGTTCCGATAGCCCAGAAGAGGGTCGCCGCACAGACCCTCGTTGCTCACCACAAGCGAGGATGCCTTTGCCGTGCGGAAGGCGGCAAGCTGGCCGGCGATCCGCGCGCAGAGGGAGGCGTCCATCTCCCCGAGTTCGAGCATGGCGCGCAGGGCGTCGTTGCACCTCGGCTGGGAGACGATGCCGCGCTTGTGGAGAGCCGCCCGGTTCTTGCGCAAAGCCCTCTGGATGGCCGTGCTGCCTGTCTTGTGAGTGCCGATGTGCAGCAGCAGGGAAGGTTCCCGGGCACTCTTGCGCGCCGCTTCGCGAAGCGCCGGAAGCCCCGCTTCGAGATCTGTTCCGATGTCACCCATCTGCTTTCTGGCCAGGGCCAAAGGTTTTTGCATGGCGGTGAGGTAGGCGACGGATTTGGGGAGTCAACTGGAAGCGCGGGGTGCGAATCAAAGGCGGCCAGGACTTTATGACGGCATGAAGCCGCGCTTTACGCGCCTTTGCAGCGTTCCAGCGCGCGGCTCCAGCCGGCGGTGAGAGCGCGGCGTTCAGCGGCTTTGATGCCGGGTTCGAAGCGCCTGTCGGCCTGCCACTGGGTGGCGATCTCGGCCTGGCTTTTCCAAAAACCCGCGGCGAGACCCGCCAGGTAGGCCGCGCCGAGCGCGGTGGTCTCCGTGACCTTGGGGCGCACCACCGGCACGCCGAGCAGACCAGCCTGGAACTCCATGAGCAGGTTGTTGTTGCTGGCGCCTCCGTCCACGCGCAGCTCGCGCAGTCTGACTCCCGCGTCAGCCTGCATGGCCTGGAGGATGTCCGACACCTGAAAAGCGATGCCCTCCAGCGCGGCGCGCGCGATGTGGGCGCGCGTGGTACCGCGCGTCATACCGCAGAGGATGCCCCGCGCGTGCGGGTCCCAATGCGGCGCGCCCAGCCCGGCAAAGGCGGGCACCAGATGCACGCCGCCCGTGTCCGGCACGCTGGCGGCCAGCGTCTCCACATCGGAGGATTTTTTGATGATGCCAAGACCGTCCCGCAGCCACTGGACGACCGCTCCGGCTATGAAGACACTGCCCTCCACGGCGAACACCGGCGCGGAGCCGCCGAGCTGCCAGGCCACGGTGGTGAGCAGATTGTTGCCGGAGGCGATGCGCTTCGCGCCCGTGTTCATGAGCATGAAGCAGCCGGTGCCATAGGTGTTCTTCACCATGCCCGGCTTCACGCAGACCTGGCCAAAGAGCGCCGCCTGCTGGTCGCCCGCGATGCCGGTGACGGGGATGGCGCCGCCAAGCAGGCCGGTATCGCCAAAGACGCCGCTGGAGGGCAGCACCTGCGGCAGCACGGAGGCGGGCACGCCAAAGAGCTTGAGCAACTCATCATCCCATGCTCCGCGCGTGATGTCATAGAGCATGGTGCGTGAGGCGTTGCTGACATCCGTGGCATGGACGCGGCCTCCGGTCAGATTCCACAACAGCCAGGTGTCCACTGTGCCAAAGGCCAGATCGCCTGCCTTCGCCAGTTCCTTGGCGCCAGGCACGTTCTGCAAAATCCAGCGCAGCTTTGTGGCGGAAAAATAGGCGTCCACCACCAGCCCGGTCTTGTGGCGGATCATCGCCTCGGCTCCGCGCGCCTTGAGCTGGTCGCAAAAACCCGCCGTGCGCCGGTCCTGCCAGACGATGGCGCGGCAGACCGGCTTTCCGCTGCGGCGGTCCCAGGCCACCGTGGTTTCGCGCTGGTTGGTGATGCCGATGGCGGCGATCTCCGCAGGTTTCGCACCCGCTTTTTTCACGGCCTCCCTCATGGTGCGCAGTTGCGTGGACCAGATCTCCTCAGCATCATGCTCCACCCAGCCGGGCTGCGGATAATACTGGGTGAACTCGCGCTGCGCGGTGGCAACGACTCCGCCAAGGCGGTCAAAAACGATGGCACGGCTGCTGGTGGTGCCCTGGTCGAGGGCGAGGATGTATTTTTTCATCGCGCGGATTCTGATGAATCCGGCGTTGCTTGGCGAGCACATTTCCGCGCATTACGCTCCTTCCGGCCTCCCCGGGAGAACAGGCCGCCTTATGAATCGTCCTTGGCAAAAGAAGCGGCGGGCGGCTACCATGCGCAAATATTGAATTCGCGTTTCCCAAATCATGCCGGCCGCCAGGCAAGTCCGGACTTCCCGGGCTTTCGGAGCTTTACCCCCGCGCTTTTTCTCCTGCTTGCGGCCTGGTCCGCGCATCCTCTTTGGGGACAAACCGACCGCGCGGAACTGACCCGGGTGAGGGAGGCGCTGACGCCGGCAACCGGTGAGGCGGCAGCGGGAACAACGCGGGCAAGGCTGCGCGGTGTCGTGACGGATGTCTCCGCCAAAAGGGACGAGTTTTCACTCCATGACGGTGACGCGTGCGTTTCTGTGATCGTGGGAGAAGGCGCGGCGGCGCCTGAATTCGGCATGGAGGTCGAGATCGAGGGCGTCGTGGTGGCGGAAATCTTCATGGATGGAAAGCGCGTGCGAATCAAGGCGGCAAAGGTCAGCGTGCTGGGAGCCGGCACGCTCCCGGAGCCTGAGGCGGTGAGAATCGAGGATGTCGCCAAATTCAAACACCTGGACCAGTGGGTGAGCGTGGAGGGCATGGTGCTCCAGGTGCGCTCCTCCATGTCTCTTTTCACCATCCAGATGGTGGACGATGCCGCCTCTTGCAATGTGCTCGTGCGCGACTGGCCGCGTGACGCGATCCCGCCGGACTGGATCGGCGGCAGGGTGCGCGTGGCAGGGGTGAACCGCGCGCATCTGCCGGGCAGCGGTTTTCTCTCGCTCACGGCATCGTCTCCGGATCAGGTGACGGTTTTGAAAACGGGCGTCGTTGACCCGCTGGATGCTCCTTCAGCCGCGCTGGAGGCTCTGCGCGGCGGCGAGCATGGAGGGCAGGAGCGCGTGAAGATCACCGGCACCCTGCTGGGGGCGACGATGGGAAATGTCTTCTATGCGCGCGGCGCGGGCGGCGGCGGTTTCTCCTTCTACATGCTGCACCCGATTGATGAGGACAAAAGCGGGCGTTTTTCCACGCCCATCATCATGCCCAAGGTCCAGCCGGGTGACGAGTTGGAAGTGACCGGCGTGCCAGGCAGGGGCGCGCCCGGCGTGCATCTGAACTTTGGCGTGGCGCGGGTGCTGCGCTCCGGCCCCGTGCCGGAGGCGCTGCCGTCGGACATCGCCGCCATCGCCGCCGGAGCGCATGTGCATGATCTGGTGCGGGTGCGGGGCAGGCTGCTGTCCGCCGATGACGTGCTCGTCGCGCCCGGCCGCTGGCGCACGACCATGCGGCTGGAGGCGGAGGGGAAAAAGATCATCGCCTTCCTGGACGCCCCGGCGCGCGGAACGCTGGCGCACCTGGAGGAGGATCATCTGCTTCAGTTGCGCGGCATTGTCACCGGTCCGCCGCATTTCCCGGAAATCCGGCTGTGGGCGCGCGCGCCGGAGGATGTTGAATCGCTCGGCATCGCCGAGGAGGTCGAGGCGCGCCGTCTGTGGACGGTGCTCGGAATCGCGGCCGCGGTCGTCGTCATGCTCTCCGGCTGGCTGCTGGTGCTGGTGCGGTCCCACGCGGCCGCGCGCGCGGCGAATGCCCGCCTGGAGACGCGCGTGGCGGAGCGCACGGCGGAGCTGGCGGCGGCTAAGGACGATCTGGCGCGCGCGCTTTCCAAGGAGCGCGAGCTCGGCGAGTTGAAGACGCGGTTTGTCTCGCTCGTCTCGCACGAGTTCCGCACGCCTCTCGGAGTCACGATGAGCGCGGTGGAGGTGCTGCGGCACTATCACGCGCAGGTTTCGGAGGAGAAACGCGCGGAGCTGCTCGACGACATTTTTTCCGCCACCATGCAAATGTCCGGCCTGATGGAGCAGGTGCTGCTGCTGGGCCGCGCGGAGGCTGGAAAGCTCGCGTGGAAGCCGTCCGGTCTGGATCTGCCGGAGCTGTGCGCCAAACTCGCCGAGGAAGCCGCCTCAGCCGCTCAGCACCGCTGCCCGATCACCCTCGACACCGGGGGTGATTTCACGGATGCGAGGATGGACGCGGCCCTGCTGCGTCATATCCTTGGCAACCTGCTGTCCAACGCGGTGAAGTACTCCCCGGAAGGCTCGCCGGTGGAACTCCGGCTGCGGAGCGAGGGCGGAGAGGCGGTGCTGACCGTGCGGGATCGCGGCATCGGCATCCCGGAGGCCGATCAGGCGAGGTTGTTCGAGGCCTTTCATCGCGCGACGAATGTGGGAGACACACCCGGCACCGGACTTGGCCTGCTGCTGGTGAAGCGCTGCGTGGAACTGCACCGCGGCAGCATCCGCCTGCAATCGCAGGAGGGAGCCGGAACCACCTTCACCGTCCGGCTGCCGCTGCGGAATGAGTGAGCCCGGAATGACGGCCGGCAAGCCTCAACCCTTGTCCATGCCATTTGATGGAGTGCAAAAAAAGGCGGCCCGTTGAGGGCCGCCGTGGTGGAGCGATTCGCGCTGCTACTGCTGTTTTGGCGCCGCGGGGTTGGCGGCGGGATCGGGCGCGGGTTTGACTTCGGTTTTCGGAAGCTCCGGCACGGCCACGGGAGGTGTGGTGACGCTGATGGAGGGGGGCTTGCTGTCGACTTCCAGCTTGGGCACAGGTGTGGCGGCGGACGGAGCAGGGGCGGCTGGAGCCGGAGCGTTCGGAACCGCCGGAGCTGGCGCCTCCTCGGTCTTGGCCTCGACTTTGACAATCTCGCTGCGTTTTTTGAAGAGGTTGTTGATGGTGTATTCGGACACCTCATACACCCAGCCGGCGAACTGCTGCTCCTTGGCGAGCTTTTCCTCCTTGGATTTCTTTTGCGCGGCGAACTCCTCGTCGGCTTTCTTCTTGTCCTCCTCCTTCTCATCCTTCACTTCCGGGCGCTTTTGGGGAATATCGGCGCTGACGGTGAAGCTGAGGTAATATTTGTCGCCGCCGTCCTTTGACTGTTTGGCGACCTGCACATCATAGGCAAAGCCGTCGAAGGTGGTGATCCTCGCCTTGGTCGCGCCTTTGAGCAGCTCGCCGGCTTTGTCTTTGGCATGGACGTCGTTGAAGGTGGGAGTGGAGAGCAGACTGCTGATGGAGAGCTTGGGGCCGTCCAGCGCCTCGCCGGTTTTTGCGTCGAGGAGGACATAGTCGGCGGCGCTCTCATCTTTGCGCCCGACTTTCCAGTTTTCCTTTTCATCGGGACCGGTGACGGCGATCTCCCGGATCTTCTGCACGTCCATGAATGCCTTGTCGAGCCAGGACTCCGGCTTGGCCTCGATGTCGTAGAAAGTATTGCTGACGACCCAGATGGTGTCGCCATCCTCGGGGATGCGGATGAAGCGCTGATTGCCGCCGCTGAAGGAGGTGCTGCTGACGCCGCCAGTGATGTCCAACTGCTTGCCGAGCACAAAGGAGGCGAGCAGCTTGTTTTCAGCGCCATAGATTTCCACCTGAGTGCCGACACCTTCGGCATTGTCGCCGGGAGGCTGGACTTCGATCTCGGACCAGGCGCCTTTTCCGACGATCTGCTTGCTGGCGATTTTTTGCTCGCGCAGCTCATTAAGCACGCGGCCGACGCGCTCAATGCTGGCGGAGTAACCGCCGCGCTCGGCCAGCCTGGCGCCTTTGCGGTCCTCGTTGATGGAGACGTTGACCTCGGCCTTGGAGTCCTTGATGCGGATTTTCTGGACTGCGGTGGGGTCGAGGCCGGGCAGCAGCAGTTCCCGGCTTTTCACGCCGCTGGTGGCGGCGGTGTTCAGAGTGGCGTTTTGCTGTTTTTGGTAAACCACGGCCGTGACGACGAGCGCGGCCAGCACGACCAGGAGGATGAGGATCTTCTTCATGGGTTTTGCGTGTGGGGTAAAAAGTGCGGTTCAAACGAGGGTCAGACTGCCGCGGTGGCGATGCGCCGGCGGATGGCCAGGAGGAGGCCCACCGCGATGACCAAAAGGGGAACGGCGAGCACGTTGAGCAGGGTGATGATGGATTCGGTGAAGGCGATCTGCTTGTTCTGGGTCTTTTTGATCTCGCGGATTTCCTTTTTGATGTCGGTCTGCTTCCTTTCCAGCTCCTCCATTTTTTTGACCTGGGCGGGATCAATAATCAAGGCGCCGTCCTTGACGCGCAGCGGTCCGATCTGCTGGGCGATCTCGTTGAGCTCCGTTTCGAGGCCTTTGAGCTTGGGCCGGTAGCCCCGCTCCACATTCTCGCGCAGTTCGTCCATTTTGGTGAAGGGCCTCTGGGTTGAGGCGCGGCTGCGGACCTTGAGAAGGTCTCCACCGCCGCTGAGGACTTCGATGGCGTTGAGCATGAGGGGCAGGTTTGAATTGGTGGCGATGAGGCCGCCTGTCATCGGGTCCTGCTGCACGCAGAAGGCGTCGTAGAGCATGTCGGCGTCCGAGAACAGGACGACCATGCCCTCGTTGTTGACGGACTCTTTGACCGTGCCGTCATCTTTGGGAGTCTCGTCCTTTTTCTCCGCCGCGTCCGCGGGCTTTTCAGGCTCGCTCTGAGCTTTGGGCGCTGCGGGGTCCTCCTGGGGGCCGCCGGTTTCGCCGCTTTCAGCGGGGCCTTTGGGCTTGCCGCCGGGGAAGGCGGTCTTGAATTTGCCGCTGACCATGAGGGCGAGCTGCTGGCGGCGGCCGCTGGGATTAAAGTTGGTGAGCGACTCCCGGCGCAGTTTTTCGGCGGCGGTGGTGTCAATCTTCTCGCTGGCCTCGGAGCTGGTGGCTAGCGCGGTGAATGCGAGGCCGTCCCTGCTCTCGGTTTCCAGCGCGCCGGCGGACATCATGAGCAGGGACTGCAAGTCGGCGGTGATGCGCTCGTCCTTGTTGATGGCCTCCTTGGGCAGCTTGAGTGCCACGGGATTTTGGCGGCCCTGCATCATGGAGCGGTAGTTCACGTCGGCGACGACGAGACCCTTGTCATAGGTGACTCCCCAGGCTTTGAGGAGGTTGGGCAGGTCGGACGCGGTGTTGATGACGCCGCCAGGCTGGCCGGTCATGGGGTTGGGCTGGCCGCTGTAGGCCTGGGCGATCCAGTTCTGCGGGTCCACCATGGCGATCACTTTGCCGCCTTTGAGCAAATATTGGTCAATGGCATATTCGGCCTGCTCGGTGATGTCGGCAGGATGGATGACGAGCAGGGTGTTGATGTCGGAGTCAATGGTGTCGCTGGTCATGGGGATGTCCCGCACCTCGTAGTCCATGCGCAGACGCTGGATGAGGATCCACGGCTCCTGGCCGCGCTGGCGCTGGAAGGGAAACATGGGGGAGCCCATGACGGGCATGGCGCTCATGACGCCGATGACGGTCTTGGTGTTTTTGGAGACCTTCTGGACGGCGCGGGCGATGTTGTATTCGAGCGCGGTTTCCTCGTTGGGGTTGAGGAAGGGAAGCACCTCCTTTTGCGCGGCGCTCTGGATGGCCATGCCGAGGTAGATGTTGTCACCTTCGGCGTTGACCTGCATGCCCTGGAGGTCGTCCTCGCGGGCGCGGTCCTCATCCTCGGTGTTGGGATTGGGGGCGAGCTTTTCGAGGATGACCTTTCCCTTGGCGGCTTTTTGGAACTCAAGGAGGAGGTCCTGCACGGTGCGGGCGTGGGTTTTGAGGATGGGCGGCATCACGCGGTCCTCGGTGGTGACGTAGTAGCGGATGGTGACCGGCTTGTCTGGATTGAGGCGGTCGAGGATGTTCCGCGTGCCGTCGGAGAGGGTGTAGAGTTTGTGCTCGGTGAGGTCGAGCCGGAAGTCGAAAAGGCCGAGGCCGCCGACGAGGAAGTTCACGGCCACGACAATGGCGATGACCAGCAGGGCCGTGATGCCCGCGGTGCCTTCTTTGCTGTTCAGATTCATGTTGAGTTCGCGGTTGGGGTTCTCAGTTCACGGATGAAAAAATCAGGCGCGCTTCGAGCGCAGGCCGAGGTGGGTGATGATAAGGGCTGTGACGATGACGGAGAGGAAGTAGAGCACGTCGCGGAAGATGAACTTGCCCTTCGACATTTCGAAGAAGTGGTCCATGAAGCTCAAATAGCTGATGAGACGCACGATGCTCTCCAGCGAGGCGGGGACGGTGCGCACCACGGTGTCAACGATGCCTGGGTAACCGATGAGAGTGAGCAGGATGCACAGCGCCACGGAGACGATGAAGCACACCACCTGGCTGCGGGTGTAGGCGCTGGCGGCGCTGGTGACGGCCAGGCAGCCGAGCGCGTACAGGTAGCTGGCGATGTAGCCGGTGATGATGGGGCCGAGGTCCGGGCTGCCCAGCCAGTAAACCGTGATCACCACCGGGAAGGTGAGCGTGAGGCCGATGAGCCAGACGAGAGCGGCGGCGACGAATTTGCCAATGATGGCCTGCCAGGGTGAAAGCGGCATGGTCATGAGCAGCTCGAAGGTGCCGAGACGGTGCTCCTCAGACCAGAGCCTCATGCCGACAGCCGGAGCCAGCACAATGTAAATCCATGGATGCCAGAAGAAGAACGGCTGGGTGAGGGAGGCGTTGTCAGTGTCGAGGAACCTGCCGAAAAAGAAGGTGAAGCCCATCGAGGCCAGCAGGTAGATCACCACAATGACGTAGAGCACGGGCGAGTTGAAGTAGGAGAGGAACTCCCGCTTGAAGATCGCCAGGGTGTTGTCCAGGTCGCGTTTGTTCATGATTGATTTGGAATGGGGGAAAGGGGTTGCGCTGCGGGGTGCGGTGTCACTTCACGGTGTCCGGCCGGGTGATGGCGCGGAAGACTTCGTCAAGCGTGCCGCAACCGGGAACGGATTTTTTCAACTCATCAGGCGTGCCGTCCGCGACGACGCGGCCGCGGTCAATGATGATGGCGCGCGAGCACGCGGCCTCCACCTCCTCCAGGATGTGGGTGGAAAAGATGATGGCTTTGTTTTGCCCCATTCGCTTGATGAGGCCGCGCACCTCGTGCTTCTGGTTCGGATCGAGACCGTCGGTGGGTTCGTCGAGGATGAGCACATCCGGGTCGTGAATGATGCTCTGGGCGAAGCAGGTTCGGTGGCGGTAGCCTTTGGAAAGGGTGTCCACGCTCTGGTTGCGGACGTTTTCCAGAAAGCAAAGCTCCAGCACGCGGTCTATGGCCCTGCTCCTGGCAGCGCCGTTCAGGCCGCGCATCTCCGCGCAGAAGCCGAGGAAGCTGGCCACCGTCATGTCGGAGTAAAGCGGCGCGTTTTCCGGCAGGTAACCGATGCTGCGTTTCGCAGTTTCCGGGTCTTCGAGCATGTCAACTCCGCCAATGCTGATGCTCCCGGCGGTGGGGCGGAAGTAGCCCGTGACCATGCGCATGGAGGTGGATTTGCCGGCGCCGTTGGGGCCGAGGAAGCCGAGCACCTGGCCTTTCTCGACAGTGAAGGAGACGTTGTCCACCGCCACCTTGCTGCCGAACGTCTTTCGGAGGTTTTGCACTTGGATCATACTGTCACTCTGAGGGGTTGAGGGTTGGTTGGTTTGGGAGCGCCGTGTGACACAGCGGCCCAATTGCGCGTTCAAAAAACGCGCGGCCCGCTTTATGGTCGCCGGACGCTTGTTTGCAACCGGATTTTCCGTCAGTTCGCCAGTGGGAATGAGAACCGGCGCCGATGAATATTGGAAGAAGCGCGCTCCTATCGCTGCAATGATCCAGCAGCCCCGCTCTACAGCAGAAGCTCCTTGGATATGGGTTCATGACAGTCGCTTTCTTGTCATGATGGTCATGCGGCAATGACGCTTCATTCAGCCGCCAAATCGCCCGGCCTTGCCCGGCACTTCCCTCCCTTCCTGTTTGAAAAACAGTCAAAAAACACATGGCGGGTTGAACGGAAACTGCTGCAAGCACTGGAATTCCAAAGAAAGTTTCTTGATTCAAAGAGGCCGCTTTGATAAATTTTTCAAATTCGAGAACTTAATTTGCAAAAATTCTCACCACTGACAGATTCCCCATAATTATTAAACATCCCGAATGAAGGTCAACAACACCATCGTCATCTCTATCGGCCAAGCCGGAAACCAAATCGCCGCATCTTTTTGGAAAACCATCTGCCAGGAGCATGGTATTGACCCAACCACGGGCCAGCTTGTCCAGGGGAAGGCCCCCGCAGGCAATTGGAGCGCTTTTTTCTCCCAGCTTGGCGAATCTTCCAGCGGCAGTTTTGTGCCGAGGGCGGTGATGGTCGACCTGGAGCCAAGTGTCATCCAGCAGATCAAGGCGACGAGCGGCTCCCTCTTCAACCCGGCCAATCTCATCTCCCGCACCGAGGGCGCGGGCGGCAATTTCGCCGTCGGCTATCTGGGCGCTGGCCGGGAAGTATTGCCCGAGGTCATCGCGCGTCTGGATCACGAGATCGGCAAATGCGACAACGTCGGCGGTGTCATCGTGCTGCATGCGGTGGGTGGCGGCTCCGGCTCCGGTCTCGGCGCGCTGGTCATCGAGTCCATCAAGGAAAAATACCCGGAAACCCCCGTCTTGAGCTGCGCCATTCTGCCTTCGCCGCAAATTTCCTCGGTGGTCACGGAGCCCTACAACACGGTTTTCGCCCTCAACAGTCTGCGCCGCTCCGCCGACGCCTGCCTCATCTTCGACAATGAGGCGCTCTTTGAGCTGGCCCACAGGAAGTGGAACATCGAAAGCCCCACGGTAGACGATTTGAACCTGCTCATCACCGAGGCGCTCACCGGCCTGACCGCCTCCATGCGCTTCAGCGGCTTTCTCACGGTGGAAATCAGCCTGCGAGAGCTGCTCACCAACCTCGTGCCGCAGCCCAGCCTGCACTTCCTCATGTGCGCCTTCGCCCCGCTGACGCCGCCCGACCGCAGCAAGTTCGAGGAAATGGGCATTGAGGAGATGATCAAGTCCTTGTTCGACAACGGCTCCGTCTTTGCAGCCTGCTCGCCGATGGAGGGGCGCTTCCTCTCCACCGCCGTGCTGTACCGTGGCATCATGGAGGACAAACCCCAGGCTGACGCCGCGCTCGCCGCGATGCGCGAAAAACTGCCGCTCACCTACTGGATTCCCACCGCCTTCAAAATCGGCTACGTCGAGCAGCCCGGCGTCTCCCACCGCAAGAGCATGGTCCTGCTGGCGAACAACACCGAGATCGCCCGCGTGCTCGACCGCATCTGCCACAACTTTGACAAACTCTGGCAGCGCAAAGCCTTCGCCAACTGGTACCTCAACGAGGGCATGACCGAGGAGCAGATCAACGCCCTGCGCGCCTCCGCCCAGGAGCTCATCCAGAGCTACCAGGTGGCCGAGGAAAGCGGCGCCAAGGCGAAAGTCCAGGACGAGGGCGAGACCCTCGCCCGCCCCGCCGCCGCGCCAGCCAAAGCCGGGGGCATGAGCCTGCGCGACCTCGTGGACCGGCGCAACTGACCCGCGACCGCATCCCCGCACACCCCATCATTCAAGAAAAACCAGAGGAGACACACAGTGAGAGAAATTCTGAGCATCCACGTCGGACAATGCGGCAACCAGATCGCCGACCGCTTTTGGCGGCTGGCCTTGCGCGAGCACGGCCTCACCGAGGCGGGCACACCGAGGGAGGGGGCCAACACCGCCGCCAACACCAACATGGAGGTCTTTTTCCACAAGGTGCGCGACGGCAAATACGTCCCCCGCGCCGTGCTTGTGGACCTTGAGCCCGGAGTCATCGCCCGCATCGAGGGTGGAGACATGGCGCAGCTCTTTGATGAAAGCAGCATCGTCCGCAAAATCCCCGGCGCCGCCAACAACTGGGCGCGCGGCTACAACGTCGAGGGCGAGCGCGTGATTGACCAGATCATGAACGTCATTGACGCCGCCGCCGAAAAAGCGCCCGGCCTCCAGGGATTCCTGCTCACTCACTCCATCGGCGGCGGCTCCGGCTCCGGCCTCGGCTCCCTCGTCCTCGAGCGCCTGCGCCAGGCCTATCCGAAAAAGCGCATCTTCACCTTCTCCGTGGCCCCCTCGCCGCTGATCTCCGACTCCGCTGTCGAGCCCTACAACGCCGTGCTCACCCTTCAACGCATCCTCGACAACGCCGACGCCGCCGTGCTGCTCGACAACGAGGCGCTCTTCCGCATCGCCAAGTCCAAGCTCCAGCGCGCGCCCAATTACATGGACCTCAACCACATCATCGCTCTCATCATGAGCTCGGTGACCGCGTCCCTGCGCTTCCCCGGCAAGCTCAACACCGACCTCAGCGAGTTCGTCACCAACCTCGTCCCCTTCCCCGGCAACCACTTCCTCACCGCCAGCTTCGCCCCCATGCGCGCGCCCGGCCAGGAGGGGCAGGTGCGCATCAACTTCCCCGACCTCGCCCGCGAGACCTTCGCCCAGGACAACTTCACCGCCGCCATTGACTGGAACCAGGGCGTCTATCTCGCCGCCAGCGCCCTCTTCCGCGGCGACGTGCGCGCCAGGGAGGTGGACGAAAACATGGCCAGCATCCGCAAGTCCCTCAACTTCGCCAGCTACATGCCCGCCTCCGGCGGCCTCAAGCTCGGCCATGCCGAGGTCGCCCCCGAAGGCTTCGCCTCCAGCGGTCTCGCGCTGGTCAACCACACCGGCATCGCCGCCGTCTTCGAGCGCCTCATCAAGCAGTTCGACATCATGTTCGACAACCACGCCTACACCCACTGGTATGAAAATGCCGGCGTCTCCCGCGACATGATGGCCAAAGCCCGCGACACCATCTCCAACCTCGCCCAATCCTACCGCGACGCCAGTTGAGGCCGCCGCGCTTTTCCCTCCCCAGCCATGGACTCCAGCCAGATCGAACGGCTCATCGCCACCGCCTCCCGCAGCGTCGAGGAGGCGCGCCGTCTGGCCTATCATGACTCCTCCAAGCTCGGCCAGCTCGTCGAGCAGATCAGCGTCCTCGCCGACCTGCGGCAGAAAAACGGCGACTTCCGCAAGGCCGAGTCCCTTTACCGCGAGGCCCTCTACCGCGCCCAGGAGCTGCGCCAGCCGGACCCCGCCCTCGTCACCGGCATCCACTCCCTCCTGGCCCATCTTTACGACCGCTGGGGCCGCCCCGACCATGCCGCCGACTACTACCAGAAAGCCCTCGCCAGCGCCGAGGCCGCCGGCATCCTCGACAACGAAAACGTCGCCATCATCAAGAACAACCTCGCCATGCTCTTCAAGCAGATGCGCGACTACCCGAAAGCCGAGCGCTACTACCGCGAGGCCCTCGAAATCTTCCGCCAGTGCGACGGCGAGCACAGCCCCCGCGTCGCCAGCGTGCTCAACAACCTCGGCGTCCTCTACTACACCAACATGGATGTCGAGCACGCCCAGCAGATGCACGAGCACGCCCTCAGCATCCGCGAGAGCCTTGGCAACGACCAGATGGACCCCGCCGACCTCTCCCAGACCTACATCAACCTCGGCGCCGTTTACAAAGCCACCGGCGACTTCCGCAAGGCCGAGGACTGCGTGGACCGCGCCAAGCGCATCCGCGCCGGCATGAACGGCTTCCATCCCAATCCCCGCCGCGCCGCCGCCCTGCTAGTTGACAAGACGCTGTGAACCCGGCCTTCGAAAACCTCCGCCAGCTCTTGCGCCGCAGACTCGATGTCATCGCCGACACCGCCCTGCGGGAAAGCGACCCCGCAGAGCAGCTCCGCCAGCTTCGAGAAGTTTCCGAGGCCATCCAGGCCGAACACGAAAAGCTCCGCCCCGCCCTGCCCCCGCGCCTCAACCACTTCCTCACCCAGTCCAGCCTGCAAAAAGCGCTCGACTGGATTGAGCAGGAAGGGTGAGCCTGCCCGGTTGCGCCAGACCCCGACCCGGCGCACCGTTCCGCATGACCGCAGCAAGTCTCACACGACGCGACACACTCGGGCTGTTGCTCGGCGCGCCATTGGCTGCCGCCGGCAAGGACGCTCCGGTTTTCATCCAAAGCACCCGCATTGCCAAAGCGGCTGAATATTCGGCAAAACGCAAGGGCCTGGCCCTGCTCGTGCGCCAGCATGGAAAGCTGCTGCACGAGAGTTATCCGAATGGGGCGAAGCCCGGCGAGACACGGCGCATTTACAGCGGCACCAAGGCCTTCTGGGGCCTCGCCATGCTCGCCGCCGTGGAGGACGGCATTCTCTCACTGGATGAACCCGCCGCCGCCGTCATCCACGAGTGGAGGGGGCGGGGGGACAAGGAAAAGTTCACTCTCGAACAGCTCATGGATTTCACCTGCGGCCTGGAGCGCTGCCTGCGCATTCACGAGGACGGTCTGGAAAACCGCGACCGCATGGCCATCGGGAGACCCGTGCTCGCCGCGCCCGGCAAGCGCTTCATCTACGGCCCCTCGGCCATGCAGGTGGCGCACCAGATGCTGAAGCGCCGCCTCGCCGGTCGCTGGCGGAATGAGACGCCCGCGCGCTACCTGGAGCGCCGCGTTTTGAGGCCGCTCGGCCTCGGCCCCCAGCGCTACATCCCTGACGCGGCGGGGAATCCGCTGCTGGCCTCCGGCTTCATGATGACACCCGCGCAGTGGGCGCGCATGGGGGAGGTCATCCTGGCAAAGGGCGCGCCGGTTTTGAAAAAGCCCGCCTCCTGGGAACTCGCCACCGAAGGCTCGGCGGCCAATCCGGCCTACAGCTTCGGCTTCTGGAACAACCGCAAGGCGGCGGACAAAAACGCCCGCGAGTTCGACATCGAGGACATGCTGGAGGTGGACTGGGACAAGCAGGGCTGGACCCGCGCCTGCGTCTGCCGGGACGCGCCGCCCGACCTCGTCGCCTGCATCGGCAGCGGTTACCAGCGGCTCTTTGCCGTCCCCTCCATGAGCCTCGTCATCGTGCGCCAGGGCACCAACGCGCGTTTCTCCGACGGCGACTTCCTCCGCCTCCTGCTCGGATAAGGCGCCCGGTCCTGCAAGCGCCGCATCCCTGGGGGAAAAACGCCAACTTTGCGCTTGCGCCAGCACGAAGTTGTTTCACCATGTCGCCCCAACGCAAAAGCGGGTGTAGCTCAGTGGTAGAGCACTTCCTTGCCAAGGAAGATGTCGCGCGTTCGAATCGCGTCACCCGCTCCAAGTTCTCCAAATCAAAGGACTTGCCCCGCATCCACCACGCGCTTCCCATGCCGCATGTTCGTCTGGTCCAAACTCTCCTCCGCCAAATGGGGTGACGCCTGGGAAGAGCGCTTCGGCGGCAATCCCCATTTCAGCCTCGTCATCACCAGCGTGCCCGGCAGGCCCACCATCCGCGTCGAGCTTTACGCCGAAAAAGAAAAGCCCCTGCTCACCGTCCAGCGCGACTTCGGCGGCAGCGTGCGCGAGATCAAAAGCCGGAACTGGGCCGCCCTCACCACGCCCGTGACACCCCCGCTCCAGGTGCGCGGCAGGCTCGTCATCTGCGCCGCGCGCACCCCCGCCGAGGTGGCAAAGGCCGCTAAGGAGCACCCTGGCAGGGAGGTCATCGCCATCCCGGCGGACATGGCCTTCGGCACCGGGCACCACGCCACCACCGCCACCGTGCTGCGCCTGCTGGTGGACGCCGCCGCCCGGCTCAAAGGCGCGCGCTGGACCATGGCCGACCTCGGCTGCGGCAGCGGCATCCTCGCCATCGCCGCCGCCAAACTCGGCGCCGCCAAAGTCTGGGGCTGCGACTTCGACCCCCAGGCCGTGAAGGTTGCCAAAGAGAACCTCCAGCGCAACGCCACCCCCAAGGTCAAACTCGTCCGCGCCGACGTGCTCAAGTGGCAGCCGAAGGAGGCATACGACATCGTCGCCGCCAACATCTTCTACGACATCCTCGAAGCCGGCTTCCCGCAGATCGTCCGCGCCGTGAAGCCCGGCGCCATCCTCATGGCCTCCGGCATCCTCAAAGAGCAGGCCCCCCACTGCCTCCAGGTCGCCGCCGGCCTCGGCATCCGCTGGGACAAAGTGCTCGCCAAAGGCAAATGGGTCACCGCCCTCGGCACGCGCGTATCCTAAGTTTCGGAAAAACCCCGCCGACTCCCCATGCCAGACCCGCGCCCCAAGCCCGACCTCATGGCCAAGCTGCGCGACGTGCCCCACACGCCGGGCGTCTATGTCATGCGCGACCGCCTGCACAGCGTCATCTACGTCGGCAAAGCGCGCGACCTGCGCAAGCGCCTCGGCAACTACTTCACCCCCGCCCGCTCCCGCCTCGCCGACCGCAAGACCCGCGCCCTCATCGCCAGCATCTGGGACTTCGATGTCCACCAGGTCCGCAGCGAGCCCGAGGCGCTCCTGCTCGAAGGCCGCCTCATCAAGGACTTCCGCCCCAAATACAACATCAGCTTCCGCGACGACAAGCGCTTCCTCCTCGTCCGCGTCCACTTCCAGGACGACTTCCCCCGCATCTCCCTCACCCGGCTGAAAAAGGACGACGGCGCGCGTTACTTCGGCCCCTTCGCCCACTCCGGCGCCCTGCGCACCACCATCAACTGGCTCAACAAAAAATTCGGCCTGCGCGTCTGCCGCCCCCTCCGCCCCGGCGAGCACGACTACAAGCACTGCTCCAACGACATCATCAAAAACTGCTCCGCCCCCTGCATCGGCCGCGTCTCTCGTGACGACTACCACCAGCGCGTCCAGCAGGCCTGCTCCTACCTGGAGGGCAAGGGCCTGCGCGACCTCCTCTCCATGCTGGAGGAGGAGATGCAAAAAGCCGCCGCCCGGCTCGACTTCGAAAAAGCCGCCGAGCTGCGCGACATGGTCGAGGACCTGCGCAAGACCCTCAGCCCCGCCCGCACCTTCACCCGCGGCGCCCGCGCCAAAGTCGTCTCCACCCTCGACCCAATGGCCGATGTGCGCGAGCTTCAAGACGCCCTCCACCTGGAGCGGCCCCCGCTCGTCATGGAGTGCTTCGACATCGCCAACATCGGTGTCACCCACTGCGTCGCCAGCATGGTCCGCTTCGCCAACGGCGTGCCCGACAACGCCAGCTACCGCCGCTACCGCATCCGCGCCGTCAGCGGCCAGAACGACTTCGTCAGCATGGCCGAGGTCATCCGCCGCCGCTTCTCCCGCATCCTCCTGGAGGGCCGCAAGGCGATGGGGGACGACGCCGACTTCACCGAAGAGACTGCTCTCGAGGCCATGCGCCGGCTGGAAAATTCGAAATTCGAAATTCGAGATTCGAAGTTCGTCACCCTGCCCGACCTCGTCATCGTGGACGGCGGCAAAGGCCAGCTCGGCATGGCCGTGCAGGAGCTCCAGCGCCTCGGCCTCGGCGGACTGCCCATCATCGGCCTGGCCAAGGAAAACGAGGAAATTTACCGCCCCGGTGAATCCGCCCCGCTCATCCTCTCCCACGACACGGGTGCCTTGAAGCTGCTCCAGCGCATCCGGGACGAGGCCCACCGCTGGGCCAACGGCTACCACCAGCTCCTGCTCGCCCGGCGCGTCTCCGAGAGCCTGCTGGACGACTGCCCCGGCATCAGCCAGGCGCGCAAAGCCGCCCTGCTCAAAGCTTTCGGCTCCGTCGCCCGCCTGCGCAAAGCCAGCCTCCAGGAAATCGCCGCCATCCCCGGCATCAGCGCCACCCTCGCCGCCACCATCACGGACTTTTTGCGCTCCAGGGAGTGAGCCCCGACTCCGGTCATGAAGCCCACCATTTACGAGCAAGTCACGCGGAGCGCGTTTTGGACTTTGTGGTCTGTGACCGTGCTGCTCGCTCTCTACTGCATCTACGACTGGAAATTTCAAAACTACCTGTCCACCGATCCGCGCACTTACATTCCTGAGACGGCCAAATTCCTTCTCGACGTCACAGCGAAAGCACTCCTGCTGACCACGTTGTTTGTGGTGCGTCGAAGCAAAATCATGAGCTTGTGTGGCATGGCAGGTGGATTGCTCTGGCTGGCCTATCTGGCCCTGCCACGGTATTGAAGGAATACTCCTGGCGAAGGCCGGCGGCCTTCCGCATCAAAGCGAAGGCTAGCCCGCCCAGCGGGCTACTCTGGTTCAATTTCCATTTTTCAGTTTTCAGTTTTCCATTTTCCATCCATTGCCCATCTCCCATGGAACTCGACCTCACAGGCCCTCTGCGCGAAGACGCATACATGATCCTCGCCGGCCTAGTCACCCCGCGCCCCATCGCCCTCACCACCACGGTGGATGCGGAGGGGCGGGTGAATGCCGCGCCGTTCAGTTTTTTCAATGTGCTGGGCGACTCGCCGCCCATCGTCGGTCTCTGCCCCGGCGACCGCGCGCCCGGCGTGCCCAAGGACACCGCGCGGAACATCCGCCTCACGGGCGAGTTCGTCGTCAATCTCGTGGATGAGGCTCTGGCGGAGGCCATGAACCTCTGCGCCGCCTCCCTGCCGCCGGGGGAGAATGAGCTGTTCCATGCCAGGCTCACCGCGCTGCCCTCCAGCGTGGTGCGCCCGCCGCGCATCGCCGAGGCGCCCGCCAGCCTGGAGTGCCGCCGCCACAGCATCCTCGAGATCGGCGGGAACCGGCTCATCATCGGCGAGGTGCTGCGCGTACATGTGCGGGAGGGCATTCTCGATCCCGCCACCTGGCTGGTGAACCCGGCGCATTACCACCCCATCGGCCGCATGGCCGCCCCGCATTGGTACAGCCGCACGCGGGACATGTTCGAGCTGCGCCGCCCGCGCTGAGGCGCGCGGCATCCAAGATTGGGCTGGCGCCCGCCGCGCCAGGGCATAGGCTGCGCCCGCATCGCAAACCCAGCATCATGAACATCCAGAGTCTCACATGTGTCCGGAGCGTCCTCGCTTTCGCCCTCGGCGTGATTTTTTTCCTTCCGGCGCGCGGCCTCGCCGCGGAAACCGTCAGCGGCAATCTCCTGCTCCAGGCAAAAGGGGAGGTGGAGGTCTATCACAACGGGCGGAAAATCTTCCTGCGTGACAAGTCCGACCATAACCAGCACTTCCGCGTGAAAGTGCCCGAGCGCGACTTCAACACCGGGGATGTCATTGTCCTGCACATCCGCTCCCCCTATGTCTATCGCGCCATTCTGGCAGCCATCAATCTCGGCAAAAAGGCGGGCCAGATCCCGGTCAAGAAGCAGCACTGGCGCTTCCTCGGCTCTGGAGCCGACCCGCGCAAACTCACCGCCGACATCATCCTAGCCAGCAAGGACGTGCCCGCCAGTGCCGAGCCCGACGGCGTCGGCGAGGCCGAGCGCGAAAAGCTCGGCTTCATTTCCTCCACGGAAAACGGCAGCGAGTGGATCAAGACCCAGGATCAGCTCAAAGGCTGGTACTGCGTCGGCTTCATCCTCACCCAGGAGATGCTCGACACCCGCCTGCCGGTGAAGTGAGCCGCCGGCTCATCCCCGCAGTTCCGCCAAAGCGCGCTTCCCTTTCCCGGCGCGCGCGGTTTGAATGCCGAGCATGATCCCCTTGGGCACGATTGCGGAGTCGTGCGGCTTGTGGGGAAACTCCCTGGGCACGATTGCGGAGTCGCGCGGCTTGTGGGGAGGCTCCCTGGGCACGATTGCGGAGTCACGCGGCTTGTGGGGAGACTCCCTGGGCACGATTGCGGAGTCGTGCGGCTTGTGGGGAGACTCCCTGGGCACGATTGCGGAGTCGTGCGGCTTGTGGGGAG
>ERZ761607.1763-NODE-1763-length-25363-cov-126.928442_pt1 | contig 25363 bp, 20 predicted proteins | sample MGYA00511164_ERZ761607 | MGnify/ENA primary metagenome ERZ761607 (study PRJEB28899, sample SAMN02445080) | bioreactor sludge metagenome | biome: EBPR sludge | place: Australia: Brisbane, Thorneside Wastewater Treatment Plant | collected 2011-06-22 ... | reverse complement strand
GGTGATGCCGGCTACAATTCGGCGCATGGGCTGGGCTCCTTTCTATCCGGGCGCTCGTCAAGCTTCCCACGATAGCAGAGGTTCTCCAGCCCTCCCTCCTCCCGAAGCGTCCCAGCCTCCTTCAGGACGCGTTCCTTCTCAAGGCCTCTCCGTTCCCGGGATGAGCGAGCGCCTCAGCCCTCTGGGAGAGGAAGACGTAACAGCAGGTACTGCCCGGTGTGCGCGCCCAACTGTTCGAATCGGCCGGCAGCCCCGGCTACAGCCGGCTGCTGGTGGAGGCCACGCAGGTGAAGGCCACGATCTTTGGCCACCCGGAGTTCACGGCCTTCCGGCAGCGGGTGCAGGCGCGCTTCGAGGACTGGCGCGTTGCGCAGCGCCCCGGCCTCGTGGCGCTCAAGCCCGGCGACTCACCCAAGCACCTGATCGAGACGCTGTCCGAGGCCTTGCTCGCCGCTTTCCAGGGCGCACCGCTGCTCGACGCCTACGACGTCTACCAGCGGCTGATGGACTACTGGGACGAGACGATGAACGACGACGCCTGGGCCATCGCGCTGGACGACTGGCAGGCCATGGCCGACGGCAAGCCGAATTTCGACCTGATCCCCGAGCAACTGGTTGTCGCGCGCTACTTCGCCAAGGAACAGGCGCAGGTGGATGCGCTGGAAGCCGAACGCTATGCGGTGACGCTGCAACTGGAGGAGCTGATCGAGGAGCACGGCGCCGACGACGGGCCGCTGGACGAGGCCAAGAACGACAGGGGCAAGGTCACGGCCAAGGGCGTGAAGGACCGGCTGCGCGAGATTCGGGGTGACAAGGACGCCGACGACGAGCGCGCGGTACTGGAGAAGCTGCAGGCGCTGTTCGACAGAGAGGCGGCGGCTGGCAAGAAGCTGAAGGATGCGCAGAAGGCGCTGGCCGCCAAGGTGGTGTTGCAGTTCGGGCAGCTCACCGCCGACGAGGTCAAGGTGCTGGTAATCGACGACAAGTGGCTGGCTAACCTGATCGCCCGCATCGACGAAGAGTTGGACCGTGTCAGCTATGCACTCACCGAGCGCCTGCGCACCCTCGCCGAGCGCTACGTGACGCCCATTCCGCTTCTTGCCGAGAGCGTGGAAGTCTTGTCTGGCAGAGTTGCCGGGCACCTGAAGGCGATGGGTTTCCAGTGACGGTACTCACTCCCACCCTAGCTTCCGACCTTGGGAGACTCCCGGCGGGCTGGTCGTGGACGCAACTTGGCAAGATCGGCGAGTCGTTCATCGGGTTGACTTACAGCCCGAAGAACGTGAGTCGCTCGGGCACGCTCGTCTTGAGGTCATCCAACGTCGAGGACGGGGCGCTCAAGTTCGACGACAACGTGTTCGTGAAGATGTCTGTGCCCGATCGCGCGCTGGTCCGAAAGGACGACATCCTCATCTGTGCGCGAAACGGCAGTCGAGCGCTGATCGGCAAGTGCGCAAAGATTGACGAGCGCGCCGCTCGGATGGCCTTTGGTGCCTTCATGGCGGTGTTTCGCACAGCCGATCACGGTATCGTCTTCTACAACCTGCAGTCCGATGCGATGAGGCGGCAAATCGAGGCGCACCTTGGCGCCACGATCAACCAGATCACGAACGCGAGCCTAAATGGCTTCTGGATGCCATATCCACAGGCGCATGACGAGAGGACCGCGATCGCGGATGCATTGTCGAATGTCGACGCCCTGCTCACTGGGCTAAACCAACTGATCGCTAGAAGGCGCGACCTCAAGCAGGCCGCGATGCAGCAGTTGCTTTCCGGACGGACCCGGTTGCCTGGTTTTCAGGATGCATGGCGTGGCGCGACGATCGGAGATGTTGCTGACGTGAAGACAGGCCCGTTCGGCTCGTCGCTTCACGAAAGCGACTACGTTGAAGTTGGCACCCCGATCATTACGGTGGAGCATCTCGGGGAGCGATCGATCACGCTGCAGAACTTGCCATTGGTCTCGGATGAGGACTACCGACGTCTCCGAGTCTACTCGTTGGAGGCTGGTGACGTGGTGTTCAGTCGAGTGGGCTCGGTTGATCGCAATGCGCTGGTCACCGATGCAGAGTCAGGATGGCTGTTCTCCGGGCGGCTGCTGCGAGTTCGCATAAAGAGAGGCCGCGCTGATCCTGCCTTCTTGAGTCACCAGTTCCACAGCGAACCATTCAAGCAGCGTGTGCGGGAAGTGGCGGTGGGCCAGACGATGCCCTCGTTGAACACGCAGATTCTTCGTCGGTTGCCGGTTGCGCTGCCATCGCTGGCTGAACAGCGAGCGATCGCCCAGGTGCTCTCCGACATGGACGCCGAACTCGCTGCTCTCGAAACCCGCCGCGACAAGACCCGCCAACTCAAGCAGGGCATGATGCAGGCGCTGCTGACAGGGAGGATCCGCCTCACATGAAGATCTCGACGATCCTGGATCACATCGACAGCCGGCACATGGCGCTGCCGGAATTCCAGCGTGGCTATGTTTGGAACCGCGACCAGGTGCGCGGGCTGTTCGAGTCGCTGTATCGCCGCCACCCCGTGGGTGGCCTGCTGGTGTGGGCCACCGAGAGCAAGACCGCCGCGCACCGCGGCGAAGGCCCGCTGGCGCCGGGTGTCGTGAAGCTGCTGCTCGACGGGCAGCAACGCATGACCTCGCTGTACGGCGTGATCCGCGGCAAGCCGCCGCGCTTCTTCGATGGCAATGCGCAGGCCTTCACCGGCCTGCATTTCCATCTGGAGGACGAGAAGTTCGCCTTCTACCAGCCGGTGACGATGAAGGACGACGCGCGCTGGATCGACGTCACGGCGCTGATGCAGAAGGGCACGGCCGGCCTGGGCGAGTTCGTCACCCGGCTGAGCACGCAGCCGGCCCTGGCGCCCAAGGTGGGCGACTACGTGGCGCGGCTGAGCCGGCTGCTGAGCGTGAGCGACATCGAGCTGCACGTCGAGGAGGTGACCGGCGCCGACAAGACGCTGGACGTGGTGGTGGACATCTTCAACCGCGTCAACAGCGGCGGCACCAAGCTGTCGAAGGGCGACCTGGCGCTGGCCAGGATCTGTGCCGACTGGCCCGAGGCGCGCGACCAGATGAAGGCCGAGCTGAAGCGCTGGACGGGCGCCGGCTTCCACTTCAACCTGGACTGGCTGCTGCGGTCCATCACCACCGTGCTCACCGGCGAGGCCAAGTTCCTGCACCTGCACGACAAGACGGCCGACGAGGTGCAGGCCGCGCTGAAGCGCGCCACCAAGCACATCGATGCGTCGCTGAACCTGATCGGTGGCCGGCTGGGCCTCGACCACGACCAGGTGTTCTTCGGCCGCTTCGGCGTGCCGGTGATGGTGCGCTTCCTCGACAAGCACACCGGCCCGCTGGACGAGAAGGATCGCGACAAGCTGCTGTTCTGGTTCCTGCAGGCCGGCATGTGGGGCCGGTTCTCGGGCTCGACCGAGTCGTTCATCGACCAGGACCTGGAGGCGCTGGAAGGCGACGACGGCGGGCTCGACAAGCTGCTGGAGCAGTTGCGGCTGTGGCATGGCGGGCTGCGCGTGGAGCCGGGGCATTTCACCGGCGGGAGTGTCGGCGCGCGCTTCTACCCGGTGCTGTACCTGCTGACGCGGATGGGCGAGGCGCGCGACTGGGGCAGCGGGCTGCCGCTGAAGGCCAGCCTGCTGGGCAGGATGAGCAAGCTGGAGGTGCACCACATCTTCCCGAAGGCGCAGCTCTACAAGCACAAGGCCAGGTTCCGCCGGCCGGAGGTGAATGCGCTGGCCAACTTCGCCTTCCAGACCAAGGACACCAACCTCAAGATCAGCGACCGCTTGCCGCAGGAGTACTTCCCCGAGTTCGAGGCGAGCCACCCTGGGGCGCTGGCGTCGCAGTGGATCCCGATGGACCCGCAACTGTGGAAGATCGAGAACTTCCGCGACTTCCTCGAAGCGCGGAAGACGCTGCTGGCCGCCGAGATGAACCGGCGCATGGAAGAGCTGCTGCACGGTGACCTGCACTGGCTGGAAGCCCGGGCAGCCGTTGCGCCCGCGGCACCGACGGTGCTCGGCGGCGTGACGAGCGACGAGGAAGAGGAGCAACTCGAAGCCCTGAACGACTGGGTCGAAGCCCAGGGCCTGCCGCGTGGCGTGGTCCGCTTCGATTTCGCCGACCCGGTGACCGGCGAACAGCGCGCGGTGTTCGACCTGGCGTGGCCGCAGGGCCTGCAGGAAGAGCTGAGCCAGCCGGTGGCCGTGCTGCTGTACGAAGAGGCGCCGATGGTGGCCATGGCCAGCCAGGCGGGCTACCGGTGTTTCACCGCCGTGGCGGACTTCAAGGCCTACGTGCGGGCGGAGGTGCTGGCCGACACGGGGGCTTGAGGAACAGACTGACGGCGGGTTGGCGTTCATCGGCCTTTGCCGGATTCCGATGATTCGGCGGCCTGCCTCGGCGGCATCGGCTGGCGAGGTGTTTGATAGCAGTCTATTCGCATGTATACGCGTCGAATCGTATAAACACAGATAAATTGCTATACTCCACGTCACCTTGGACAAGATCCGCAACCCCTTCTCCCCAGGCGCCGGCTCGCCGCCGCCAGAACTGGCCGGCCGCGAGGGCATCCTCGAACAGGCGCGCGTGCTGTTCGGGCGGGTGCAGGCCAAGCGGCCCGAGAAGAGTCTGCTGCTGACCGGCTTGCGGGGCGTTGGCAAGACCGTGCTGCTCAACGAGATCGAGCGCATCGCTGCGGCAGAGGGCTTTCGCACCATCCTCGTCGAAGCGCACGAAGGCAAGCCGCTGGCCGTGCTGCTGGCGCCGCACCTGCGCCGTTTGCTCTTCGACCTGGACCGGCTGAAGGGCGCCGGCGACAAGGTGCGCAAGGGCCTGGGCGTGCTGCGCAGCTTCATCGGCACCATCAAGGTCAAGGTTGGCGATCTCGACATCGGCCTGGACATCGAACCCGAGCCGGGCTCGGCCGACAGCGGCGACCTCGAAGTGGACCTGCCCTACCTGTTCGTCGCGGTCGGCGAGGCTGCGCAGGAGCGGGGCGTGGCGGTGGCCATCCTGATCGACGAGGTCCAGTACTTCAGATCGGACGAGCTGAGTGCGTTGATCATGGCCATGCACAAGATGCAGCAGCGGCAGTTGCCGCTGGCTCTGGTCGGGGCTGGACTGCCGATCCTGCCCGGTCTGGCCGGCGAGTCGAAGTCCTACGCCGAGCGACTCTTCAGTTTTCCGGCCGTCGGTCCGCTGCCTGAGGCCGAGGCTGAGCGGGCGCTGCAAAACCCGGTACGTGTCGAGGAAGTGGAGTTCGCTCCCGAGGCGTTGCACGCGATCTTCAAGCTGACGCAGGGCTACCCGTACTTCTTGCAGGAGTGGGGCTACCAAGCCTGGAACCACGCAGTCGGCTCGCCGATCGGTGCGCCAGTGATTCGGGAGACCAGCGAACTGGTGTCGCAGCGCCTGGATGACAACTTCTTCCGGGTGCGCTTCGACCGGCTGACGCCCCGCGAGAAGACCTATTTGCGCGCCATGGCGGAACTGGGACCTGGCCCGTACCGCACCGGCGACATCGCGGACAAACTCGGCGTGAAGATCAACACGCTGGGCCCCGTGCGTGCCAGCCTGATCAGGAAGGGGATGGTGTACAGCCCGTCCCATGGCGAGATGGCTTTCACCGTGCCGCTGTTCGACGACTTCATGCGGCGCGCGATGCCGCGGTTCGAACGCTGATCCGGCCCATGCCCAGCGTCGGCCAGATCGAGAAGAAGACCCAGGAGCGGGTGCTGGCGCTGCTGAGCCGGCGTCTGGGCTATACCTACCTGGGTGACTGGATCGACCGGCCCGCCAACTCGAACATCGAACCCGAGCGCCTGAAGGCCTGGCTGGCCGGCCAAGGCGTGCGCGGCACGCTGGCAGCACGCGCCCTGTTCGAGCTGCAGAAGGCTGCCTTCGACACCAGCAGCAGCCTGTACGACCGCAACCACGCCGTGTACCGCCTGCTGCGCTACGGTGTGAAGCTGCGGCCCGAGGTGGGCGCAAACACCGTCACCGTGTGGTTGGTGAACTGGGCGGATGCGCTGGCCAACGACTTCGCGGTGGCCGAGGAAGTGACCGTCCGCAGCGGGGATCTGGCCGGTGGAGCCAAGGCCAGCACGAAGGCAGGGGCGAAGAGGCCCGACGTCGTGCTGTACGTCAACGGCATCGCGCTGGGTGTGCTGGAGCTGAAACGTTCGACGGTATCGGTGTCAGAAGGCATCCGCCAGAACCTGGACAACCAGAAGAAGGAGTTCATCGAGCCGTTCTTCTCGACGATGCAGTGGGTGATGGCGGGCAACGACACCGAGGGCATGCGCTACGCCACCATCGAGACGCCCGAGAAGTACTGGCTCTCGTGGGTTGAAGAGACCGGCGAGTTCGCCGACGAGCCCAACCTGCTGGACCGGAACCTGCTGCAGTTGTGCGCGAAGCGACGGTTCCTGCAGCTGATCCACGACTTCATCGTCTTCGATGCCGGCATCAAGAAAGTGTGCCGGCAGAACCAGTACTTCGGTGTGGTGGCGGCGCAGGCGTTCATCCGCCGGCGCGAGGGCGGGCTCATCTGGCACACGCAGGGCAGCGGGAAATCGCTGACGATGGTGTGGCTGGCCAAGTGGATCCGTGAGAACCGGCCCGGCGCTCGTGTGCTGATCATCACCGACCGCACCGAACTGGATGAGCAGATCGAGAAGGTTTTCCTCGGCGTCAGCGAGACCATCTACCGCACGAAGAGCGGCGCCGACCTGATCGCGACGCTCGGCCAGGCCGACGAGTCGCTGATCTGCACGCTGGTGCACAAGTTCGGCGGCAAGGACGATGACGACGGCGCCGAAGGCACGGCAGGGACAAAGGCCTTCGTCGAGGCGCTGCGCAGGGTGCCACCGGGGTGGAAGGCGAAGGGCGACCTGCATGTCTTCGTGGACGAGTGCCACCGCACGCAGAGCGGTGACCTGCACCAGGCCATGAAGGCGCTGCTGCCGAGTGCACTGTTCGTCGGCTTCACCGGCACACCGCTGCTGAAGGCCGACAAGGCGCGGAGCATCGAGGTCTTCGGCCGCTACATCCACACCTACAAGTTCGACCAGGCGGTGCGCGAGGGCGTGGTGCTCGACCTGCGCTACGAAGCCCGGGACATCGACCAGCGGATCACCTCGCCGAAGAAGGTCGACGACTGGTTCGAGTCGAATACCAAAGGTTTGAACGATCTGGCTCGCGCGCAGCTGAAGCAGAAGTGGGGGACGATGCAGCGCGTCCTCTCCAGCCAGTCGCGGCTATCGATGATCGTGGCCGACATCCTGCTGGACATGAGCACCCGGCCACGCCTGATGGATGGCCACGGCAACGCGATGCTGGTGGCCGGCAGCATCTATGAGGCGTGCAAGTTCTACGAACTGTTCGCAGGGACACCGCTGCAGGGCAAGTGCGCCATCGTCACCAGCTACATGCCCACCACGGCCGATGCAAAGGGCGAAGCCACCGGTGAGGGCGAGACCGACAGCCTGCGCAAGTACCAGGTCTACCGGCAGATGCTGGCCGACTGGTTCAACGAGCCTGAGGACGTGGCGACCAGGAAGGCCGAACTGTTCGAGAAGCAGGCCAAGAAGCGCTTCATCGAGCAGCCCGGCCAACTGAAGCTGTTGATCGTGGTCGACAAGCTGCTCACCGGCTTCGACGCGCCGCCCGCCACCTACCTGTACATCGACAGGAAGATGCAGGACCACGGCCTGTTCCAGGCCATCTGCCGCGTGAACCGCCTGGACGGTGAAGACAAGCCCTACGGCTACATCATCGACTACAAGGATCTGTTCAAGCCGCTCGAAGGCGCCGTGCGCGACTACACCAGCGGGGCGTTCGATACGTTCGACCAGGAGGATGTGAAGGGCCTGCTCAAGGACCGCCTGGCTTCCGGCCGGCAAGATCTGGAGGAAGCCCGCGAGGCCATCAAGGCGCTGTGCGAGCCGGTGCAGCAGGCCAGGGATTCCGTTGCCTACATGCGCTTCTTCTGCGCGGCGGAGTCAGGCAATGCCGAGCAGCTGAAGGCCAACGAGCCCAGGCGGCTGAAGCTCTACAAGTACGCTGCAGCCTTGCTGCGCACCTACGCGGCGCTGGCCAGCGAACTCGAAGCCGCAGGCTACACGCCTGCCGAGATACAGACGATCAAGACCGAGGTGGAGCACTTCAGCAAGGTACGCGACGAAGTGCGGTTGGCCAGTGGGGACTGCATCGACCTGAAGGCCTTCGAGCCGGCGATGCGGTTCCTGATCGACACCTACATCCGCGCCGACGAGAGCGAGAAGATCTCGGCCTTCGACGACCTGTCGCTGATCCAGTTGATCGTCGATCGGGGCGCAGCAGCGGTCGATTCCCTGCCAGCCGCGATCCGCAAGAACCAGACGGCCGTGGCCGAGACGAACAAGATGCTCGAACTGGCCAAGAACCAGCATGAGTACTGAGACCGTGCTGAAGGTGGCCGGCCTCACGATCAACGTGGTGCGCAAGGACATCAAGAACCTGCACTTGGGCGTCTACCCGCCGGCGGGGCGTGTGCGGGTGGCAGCGCCGCTGATGATCAGCGACGAGGCGGTGCGCCTGGCGGTGATCGACAAGCTGGCCTGGATCAAGTTGCAGCGCTCGAAGTTCGAGCAGCAGCCGCGCCAGTCGGAACGCGAGATGGCGGTGGGCGAGAGCCACTACGTCTTCGGCCGCCGCTACAGGCTGCGGGTGCACGAGGCCGAGGGCACGCCGCGGGTGGCCGTGAGAGGCATCGCTTCGCTCGATCTCTTCGTTCGCCCTGGGGCAACCCGCAAGCAGCGCGAAGCGGTGCTGGACCGGTGGTACCGGGAGCAGCTGAAGGCCTTGCTGGCGCCCATGTTCACCGCGTGGCAGGCCAAGCTCGGCGTCCAGGCCAGCGCCTGGGGCGTGAAGCGGATGAAGACCAAGTGGGGCAGCTGCACGCCCGCCAGCCGCCGCGTTTGGCTGAACTCCGAGCTGGCCAAGAAGCCGGTCGAGTGCATCGAGTACATCGTCGTGCATGAACTGCTGCACCTGGCCGAGCCGAATCACGGCGAGCGCTTCGTGGCGCTCATGAATCGCTACCTGCCCCGCTGGGGAGCGACGCAGGAGCGGCTGAACGCGGCGCCGCTCGGGCACGAGGAGTGGGGTGCTGATGACGCAGGCGCGCGGCGCGCGCCCCATGACGGCACCTGACTGTCGCCTGAGGTATCGCTGCTGCTGACGGAACCCGGCACGGGCGGGATCCCGGAGATCAGAGGTTGGCCTTGTCGAGCCAAGCGGTGCGGACCAACGGTTTCCGAAGCGGGAGAGTCCGCAGTGGTCGGGGGACTTCCGTGATCTCTTCTCCTGGCACCCGACCGCCTCACGCCCGGCAATCCTCAGATGATCGAAACGACGCCGCGAGTCAGCGCAACACCCGCCCACCGCTGCCGATGACGGTCAGGTCGACAAAACGTGAACCAGTCCGGTCCGTCGGCGAATAGCTGACGCGGTAGCCGCCGAGGTCGTGGTTCTGCATGCTCTCCAGCGCTGCGACGAGTTTCTCGCGCGTCGGTTCCTTGCCCGCCTTGCGCAATGCCTCGACGAGCACTTTCGCCATGGCGTAGGCTTCGATCCCGTAATACGACGGTTTCGCCTGCTTGCCCAGCAGTTTCTGGTACTCGCGCACGATCGGCAGCGTGTCGTTCCAGGGGTAAGGCATCACCTGTGAAATGCCGATGCCACGCGCCTCGCTCCCCAGTTCCTCCACCAGCAGGTCGGCGCCCACCGGCGACAGGGTCATGAACTGCGGATTCTGTTTCGCCTTCCTCATCTCGCGGACGAAGGCGGCGCTGGCCTTGTACAGGGTCACCATGATCACCGCCTGTGGATTCGCCTTGGCGATCGTCTGCACGGCGCCGCTGACATCGGCGGAATTGCGCTCGACCGTGGCCACCGCCGACGGCACCTGGTTGTGCTTCCTGAGCGCCGCCAGCACTCCCTCGAGCCCCGACTTGCCGAAGCCATCATTCTGGTAGAAGACGGCGATGCTCTTGAAACCGAGCGAGACGAGCTGGTTGACGATCGCCTCGGTCTCGTTGGCGTAGCTCGCGCGGACGTTGAACATGTAGCGGTTGTTGGGATGGTCACGCGGCGACTGGCGCAGCGAGTCGGCACCGGAGATCGTTCCCACCAGCGGCACCTTCGCCACGCCGAAGACCTCGTTCATCGCCGCCGTCGTCGGGCTCGAGCCATAGAACCCCAGCAATGCGAAGACCTGCTCCTGGGCGATCAGCGCCCGGGTGTTGGCAACCGTCCGCTCGGTTTCATAGCCATCATCGAGGCTGCGCAGATCGAGTCTCCTGCCGTGCACGCCGCCAGCGTCATTGAGCTGCCGAAAATAGGCGTTGATGACCATCTTCATGTCCAGCCCGTAAGGGCCGCTGGGACCGGAAAACGGCGCCGTCATGCCGATCAGGATGCTCTTGTCGGTGACCCCGACCTCGCCCGCAGCAACCCCACCGACCCAGCTCAGGACAACCAACAACAGTGTTCTGACAAGCTTCATGCCGTCCTCCCCGCGTGGTGCGCTGGCCGCAACCGCGCAGCGACGACCCCGACCACGCATGCAGGATGGCGACACAAACTGACACCGTGCTTACATGCGCGGATTCGCCTCACGACACATGGCGAGCGCGCCGACTGCAGGGCTTGTGGAGAAAGAAACGGGCCGCACAGCCTGCGGCGTTGCGCACGTGCTGCCGCCGACCGCCGGCCAGGCACACGGCTGGCTCTGCGGGGCGTACGGCATGCAGCGCGCGAGCCCGCCTTTGCCCTCGCCCATCCACCGGCGATGCCGCGTCGTGCGCTCGCTCGCGCCCTGCATCCTGGACTGCTCCCTCCAGGATGTGTTCAGGATTCCTCTCAAGAAACAAAATCGCAAACACTTGTTTGTTATGGAAAACCGGGCGCGGGATCCGTGGGCTTTAGATGCTCAGAGGTTGTGAATAAATCTACTGCGCGACCGATCTGCGGCGTTGCTCACTCGCTCACTCCTCGCCTATCCATCTGATATGTCTCGTCGTTCGCTCGCTCGCGCCATGCATCTCGGCCTGCTCGCGACGATTTCTTCACAGCCTCTCAGGTCGCGGCAAAGAAGTCGCGCACGCGATCCATCCACGATTTCGCACGCGGATTGTGGTGGCCGGCGTTGTCCCGACTTGAATCCTCGAGTTCGCGCAGGAGTTCCTTCTGTCGCTCGGTGAGATGAACCGGCGTCTCGACGACCACGTGGCAAAGCAGGTCGCCATGCGCGTTGCTGCGCACACCCTTGATGCCCTTGCCGCGGAGCCGGAACACCTTCCCCGACTGTGTCTCGGCAGGAACCCGGATCTTTGCCGCACCGTCGAGAGTCGGAATGTCGATCTCGCCACCAAGCGCCGCCGTCGTGAAGCTGATCGGCATCTCGCAGTGCAGATCGTTCTGTTCGCGCTGAAAGACGGCGTGCGGTTTGAGGTGGATCTGGACGTACAGGTCGCCGGCAGGACCGCCATTGATCCCGTGCTCACCCTCACCCGACAGACGAATGCGGTCGCCCTCGTCGACACCGGCCGGGATCTTGACCGCCAGTGTCTTGTGCTGCTTGACCCGGCCGGCTCCATGACAGACGCCACAGGGATCGGCGATGTAGCGGCCGGTACCATGACACTTGGGACAGGTCTGCTGAATCGAGAAGAATCCCTGCTGCAGGCGAACCTGGCCGCTGCCCTGACACGTCGGACAGGTCTTCGGTTGCGTTCCGGCCTTGGCGCCGCTGCCGTGGCAGGCTTCACAGACTTCCATGGTCGGGATGCGAATCTTGGTCTCGGTCCCGAAGGCCGCCTGCTCGAGGCTGATCTCGAGGTTGTAGCGCAGGTCGGCACCGCGATAGACGTTCGAGCGCCCACCGCCGCCACGCCGCCCGCCGAAGATCTCGTCGAAGATGCCGCCGAAGGCATCGGAGAAACCACCGGCACCGGCAGCACCCATTCCTGCCTGCGGGTCTACCCCGGCATGGCCGTACTGGTCGTAGGCCGCCCTCTTGTCGGAATCGGAAAGGATCTCGTAGGCTTCCTTCACTTCCTTGAAGTGTTCCTCAGCCTTGGGGTTGTCCGGATTGCGGTCCGGATGGAACTTCATCGCCAGCTTGCGGTAGGCCTTCTTGATGTCCTCATCGGCGGCGTCACGGTTGACGCCCAGAATGTCGTAATAGTCGCGTTTTGCCATCGGTTCGTGAGCACTTTGGGGGGGCGAAGGGAGGCGCGATTATACGCCCCCCCCTGCAGGCAACTGCCTACTTCTTGTCCTTGACTTCGGTAAACTCGGCGTCGACGACATCGCTGTCGTCCTTCCTCGCTTCACCGGTCGAAGGCCCGGCACCACCGCTGGCACCGGCTCCGGCCGCATGCTCCTGCGTTTTGGCATACATCTTCTCGCCGAGCTTCTGGGCGGCTGTCCCCAGAGCCTCACTCTTCGCTCGGATGACATCGATGTCGTTGCCGCGAATCGCCTCTTCGGCATCCTTGATGGCTTGTTCGATCGTCGCCTTCTCGCTGTCCTCAAGCTCCTTGCCGTATTCGGCAAGCGACTTCCTGACGGTATGGATCATGGCGTCACACTGGTTGCGCGCTTCAGCCATTTCGTGTGCCTTGCGGTCTTCTTCGGCATGCAGCTCGGCGTCCCGCACCATGCGCTGCACCTCGTCCTCGCTGAGGCCGGAAGAAGCCTGAATCTTGATCTTGTTCTCCTTGCCGGTCGCCTTGTCCTTCGCCGAAACATGCAGGATGCCGTTGGCGTCGATATCGAAGGTGACCTCGATCTGCGGCATGCCGCGCGGTGCCGGCGGAATGTCCGACAGATTGAACTGGCCCAGACTCTTGTTGCCAATGGCCATCTCGCGCTCGCCCTGCAGCACGTGGATGGTGACTGCCGACTGGTTGTCGTCGGCGGTCGAGAAGACCTGCGTCGCCTTGGTCGGAATCGTCGTGTTCTTCTTGATCAGCTTGGTCATCACGCCACCCAGCGTCTCGATGCCGAGTGACAGCGGCGTCACATCGAGCAGCAGCACGTCCTTGACCTCGCCCTGCAGGACACCGCCCTGGATCGCCGCACCGACCGCGACCGCCTCGTCGGCGTTGACGTCGCGCCGTGGCTCGCGGCCGAAGAACTCCTTGACCTTGTCCTGCACCTTCGGCATCCGCGTCTGGCCACCGACCAGAATGACGTCGTTGATGTCGCCGATGCGACAACCGGCGTCCTTCAGCGCAATGCGGCACGGCTCGATGGTCCGCTCGACGAGATCATCGACCAGCGACTCGAACTTGGCGCGCGTGATCTTCTGCGTCAGGTGCTTCGGGCCCGAGGCGTCGGCAGTGATGTATGGCAGGTTGATCTCGGTCTGCTGCCCGGACGACAACTCGATCTTGGCCTTTTCCGCGGCATCCTTGAGACGTTGCAGCGCCAGCACATCGGCCTTCAGGTTGACCCCGCTCTCTTTCTTGAACTCGTCGATGATGTAGTCGATCAGCCTCTGGTCGAAATCCTCGCCACCGAGGAAGGTATCGCCGTTGGTCGACAGCACTTCGAACTGGTGCTCTCCTTCAACCTCGGCAATCTCGATGATCGAGATGTCGAAAGTGCCACCACCGAGGTCATAGACGGCAATCTTCTTGTCGCCCTGTTTCTTGTCCATGCCGAAAGCAAGGGCAGCGGCCGTCGGCTCGTTGATGATCCGCTTGACTTCGAGCCCGGCGATCCGCCCGGCATCCTTGGTTGCCTGCCGCTGGCTGTCGTTGAAGTAGGCGGGAACGGTGATCACCGCCTCGCTGACTTCCTCGCCGAGATAGTCCTCGGCGGTCTTCTTCATCTTGCGCAGGACCTCCGCCGATACCTGCGGCGGCGCAATCTTCTTGCCGCGCACCTCGACCCAGGCGTCGCCATTGTCGGCCTTGAGAATGCGGAACGGCATCAGCGAGATGTCCTTCTGTACCTCCTTCTCCTCGAAGCGCCGGCCGATCAACCGCTTGATCGCGTACAGGGTGTTCTTCGGGTTGGTTACCGCCTGCCGCTTGGCAGGGGCACCGCACAGCACCTCGTCATCCTCGGCGTAAGCGACAATCGACGGTGTCGTGCGCGCGCCTTCCGAGTTTTCGATCACCTTCGGCTTGCCATTCTCCATCACGGCGACGCACGAGTTGGTCGTCCCGAGATCGATGCCGATTACTTTTCCCATTCTTGAATCCTTTCAGTATGCTCTTGTTTCCTGATTGCACCGTCGCCCGCAGACGAAATGCCCGAGATGCTTCTTCAGGTGGGGGTCAGCCGGCGTATTTCAAGACGCCGCCTTGGCGACAATGACCAGCGCCGGACGCAGCACGCGCTCGGCGAGCAGATAGCCCTTTTGCAGAACGGTGACCACCGTGTTCGCTTCCTGGCCGGACTCGACGACACTGATGGCCTGGTGCCGGTTCGGGTCGAATTTCTCGCCGACCGGGTTGATCTCGGTCAGCGCCGATTTCTCGAACGCCGCAATCAGTTGCTTCAGCGTCAGCTCGCTGCCTGCGCGCATGCTCTCGACCGTCGCCTTCTCAGTCGCCAGGGCCGCTTCGAGACTGTCCTTCACCGGCAACAACTCGCGAGCGAAACGATCGACCGCGAACTTCGCCGCCTTGGCGATGTCCTCCTGCGCTCGCCGCCGTACGTTCTCGGTTTCCGCCTTGGCGCGCAGCCACAAATCCTGGTACTCGTTGGCCTTCAGGCGCGCCTGCTGCAGTTCCTCCTGCAGGGCGACGCCGTTGTCTTCTGCCTGCGGCGGCTCGGCAGCGGCTGCTTCGCCGACCGCAGGCGACTCCACCGCAGCCGCCGCTGCGGCTACCGCTCGTTCCTCAGGTGCTGTCTCGTTGCTTTGCATGGCTGGTGGTCTCCGGGAAAACGAATTGCTATTTGGGGGCGCGCCGCCGGATTTCAAGTCTTCTGCCGCCGCAGTCCGACAGCACAACGGACGCGGGGCACGCTTTTTTTTCCTGCAGCAGCACCTTCTGCTGCTAGCATTCCGCTTTTGTCGGTCGTCGCCGGAATCGGGCTCCGTATGCTGCAGAAGATAGGAAAATACGAGGTCATCCGCTCCCTGGGCAAGGGGGCGACTGCCGTCGTCTATCTGGCGCGCGATCCCGGCCTTGACCGGCATGTCGCCATCAAGCTGATTCGCTTCGACGACGACAACGCAGCCATGTCGCGCCGCCTGCGCAAGCTGTTCCAGACCGAGGATTCGATCGGTCGCCGGCTCAATCATCCGAACATCGTCAAGATCTTCGACGCCGTGGTCGAACCCGATCAGGCCTACCTGGTGATGGAGTTCGTCGACGGCGTCGCGCTCGACCGGTTCTGCACGATCAACAAACTGCTGCCGATGCATCGGGTCATCGGCATCATCTTCAAGTGCTGCCTGGCCCTCGACCACGCGCTCCACCAGGGCGTGGTCCATCGTGACATCAAACCGGCAAACATCCTGATCGACGCCAACGACAATCCGAAGATCACCGATTTCGGTCTCGGCCTCAATCTCCTCAAGGACATGGGGCAGGACTCGACCTTCGTCATGGGCGTCGGCTCGCCGGCCTACATGTCGCCGGAGCAGGTCAAGAACTACCCGCTCAACCACAAGACCGACCTCTACTCGCTCGGCGTCCTGCTGTTCCAGCTGCTGACGGGGCGCCTGCCCTTTCGCGCCAACAACCCGGCGACGCTGGTGTACAAGATCGTCAACATGGACGCCCCGTCGGTCTGTGCACTGAACCCGAACCTGCCGCCGGGCCTCGATCCGATCATCCGCAAGGCGCTCGAGAAGGATCTCTACAGCCGCTATCGCAACGGGGCCGAGTTCGCCAAGGATCTGTCGGCGGTGCGCTACCAGATGCAGGAAGAGGACCAGACGCAGCAGGATCTGGCGCACTTCGACCGTTTGCGAAAGGTCGATTTCTTCGCCGAGTTCGAGGACATCGAGTTGTGGGAGGTCCTGCGCATCAGCGTCTGGCGTGAACTCTCGGAGAAGGTGACGCTGATTCGCGAAGGCGAGAACCATCGCAAGTTCGGCGTCATCGTCGACGGCTTCGTCGAGGTTTCTGCCAACGGCCGGGTGATCTGCCGGCTCGGCCCGGGCGAGATCGTCGGCGAGATGGCTTTCCTGCACCCGACAGACGACCGCCGCCAAGCAACGGTGGTCACCCTCGAAGCGACCCGCTTCCTCGAGATCAACAGCTCGGCCCTCGGCCTGAGTTCGGACGAAGTGCGCGAGCGCTTCAACAAGGTGCTGCTCGTCAAGCTGCTCGCACGCCTGCGCGAAGCCAACAAGGTGCTGGCCAAACTGGGTCAGACGGCGGTCCAGGGCAGTGCATCGGCCCATTTTGGCAGCGGCTCGCCGCCGCTCGAACTGCTCTGACAGGAAAGCCCCGCGATGCCCGATCTCGCCTCAGCCGCTTTTTGGATCGCCGTCCTGCAGATCATCGCCATCGACATCCTGCTTGGCGGCGACAATGCTGTGGTCATCGCGCTCGCCTGCCGCCGGCTGCCGCAGGCGCAACGCAACAGGGGCATCTTCTGGGGGGTTTTCGGCGCCATTGCCCTGCGCGTCGTCCTCATCTATTTCGCCCTGCAGCTGCTGGCGGTCCCTTACCTGAAGATCGTCGGCGGTGTGCTGCTGTTCTGGATTGGCATCAAGCTGATCCTGCCGGAGCACGAGGACGCGCACGGCAACGTGCAGGGCAGCAACACGCTGCTCGGAGCGATCAAGACGATCATCGTCGCCGATGCCGTCATGAGCGTGGACAACGTCATCGCCGTCGCCGGCGCAGCACACGGATCGATCGTCCTCGTCGTCTTCGGCATTGCCGTCTCGATCCCAATCGTCGTCTGGGGCAGCAAGCTGGTGCTGACCCTGATGGATCGCTTTCCGGTCGTGATCACCGCCGGCGGCGGCCTCCTCGGCTGGATCGGTGGCGGCATGCTGCTCACCGACCCCGCATTCCCCGTGCCGTGGCGAGACATCGTCCCCTACAGCACCCAAATCGCATCCGGCGTTGGCGCCCTGCTGGTGGTCGCGGTCGGCAAGTGGCTGGCGCGGCGGCAGCACACCCGGCTTGTCCATGGTGAGCTGGCAGCCGACAGGGCGCCGCCCCTTCAACCAGGAGATCCCCCATGAACGCACGATGGCTGCTGCCCGTAGACGGGTCGCTGCCGGCATTGCGCGCGGTCGATCACGTCATCGGCGAAGCGCTCGCCACCCCACAGACGATCGACATTCTGCTGCTGAACGTGCAGCACCCGCTACCGTCCGATATCAGCCGCTTCGTCAGCACCGACGTCGTCCACGATTATCATCGCGAAACGGGCGACGCCGCCCTGGCCTCTGCCCGCGCCCGGCTCCACGCAGCCGGAATCGGCCATGCCGAGCACGTCCTGATTGGTGAAGTCGCGCCGACGATCGTCGATTTCGCGCGCGAACACGACTGCGGGCTGATCATCATGGGGGCGCGCGGCCTCGGAACGGTGGCCGGCCTGCTCCTCGGGTCGGTGACGCAACGCGTCATCCATCTCACCGACCTGCCGGTGGTGGTGGTCAAGTAGTCCGGCGCGACGACGCGGGCTTGCTGCCCGCTCAGAGAACGTAGCGCGACAGGTCCTCGTTCTGTGCCAGTTCGGCGAGACGATGGTCGACGTACGTGGCGTCGATCGCGAGGTGCTCGCCAGTTCCCTTGCCGGCGGTGAATGAGACCTCCTCGAGCAGACGCTCCATCACCGTGTACAGGCGGCGAGCACCGATGTTCTCCGTCCGCTCGTTGACCGACCAGGCGATCTCGGCCAGGCGCCTGATGCCGTCGGCAGAAAAATCGAGCGCCACCCCTTCGGTCGCCAGCAGCGCCTGATACTGCTTGGTCAGGCAGGCGTCCGTCTGCGTCAGGATGCACTCGAAGTCCGCCACCGACAGCGATTCGAGCTCGACACGGATCGGCAGCCGGCCCTGCAGTTCGGGGATCAGGTCCGATGGCTTGGAAAGATGAAAGGCTCCGCTGGCAATGAAAAGGATGTGATCGGTGCGGATCATGCCGTACTTGGTCGACACCGTCGTCCCTTCGACCAGCGGCAGCAGATCACGCTGCACCCCCTGACGCGAAACGTCCACACCGTGCGTGTCGCTGCGCGACGCGATCTTGTCGATCTCGTCGAGAAAGACGATGCCGTTCTGCTCGACGTTGCGCACCGCGTCCAGCTTGACTTCCTCGTCATTGACCAGCTTGGCTGCTTCCTCGTCGATCAGCAGCCGGCGCGCCTCGCAGATCTTGAGCTTGCGCGCCTTCCGCCGGCCACCGCCGATGTTCTGGAACATGCCCTGAATCTGCGCCGTCAGTTCCTCCATGCCGGGCGGGGCGAAGATTTCGGCCTGCATCGATGGCGCGGCGACATCCACCTCGACCTCCTTCTCATCGAGTTCCCCCTCGCGCAGCTTCTTGCGGAACTTCTGGCGCGTGGCCCCGTCCTCGCCTGGCTGCGCATCATTGTAGAAACCGGCGCGGGCCGGCGGCAGCAGGGCGTCGAGCAGGCGATCCTCGGCAGCGTCCTCGGCGCGCAGCCTGACGCCCTTCATCGCCTTTTCGCGACCACTCTTGACGGCGATCTCGACGAGGTCGCGAATGATCGTCTCGACGTCGCGGCCGACGTAGCCGACTTCGGTGAACTTGGTTGCCTCGACCTTGATGAACGGTGCGCTGGCCAGGCGTGCCAGGCGGCGAGCGATTTCCGTCTTGCCGACACCGGTCGGACCGATCATCAGGATGTTCTTCGGCGTGATCTCCTGCCGCAGCGGCTCGGCCACCTGCGCCCGCCGCCAGCGGTTGCGCAGGGCGATGGCCACCGCCTTCTTCGCCTTTCCCTGGCCGACGATGTGCTTGTCGAGTTCGTGAACGATTTCCTGTGGCGTCATCGACGACATGGTTACTCCAGCACCTCGATGGTGAAGTTCTGATTGGTGTAGATGCACAGATCACCAGCGATCTGCAACGACTTGCTGACCACCTCCGCCGCCGTGAGCGGGCTGTTCTCCAGCAGCGCGCGCGCCGCCGAGTGGGCGAAGGCGCCGCCGGAACCGATCGCGACGATGCCGTACTCGGGCTCGAGGACATCGCCGTTGCCGGTGATGATCAGCGACGCCTCACGGTTCGCGACCGCCAGCATCGCGTCCAGCCGGCGAAGCGCACGGTCGCTGCGCCAGTCCTTTGCCAGTTCCACCGCCGAACGCAGGAGGTTGCCCTGATGCTTGTCGAGCTTCGCCTCGAAGCGTTCGAAGAGGGTGAAGGCGTCGGCAGTTCCGCCGGCAAACCCGGCAAGAATCTTCCCCTGATGGATCCGCCGAACCTTGCGCGCACTCGCCTTGATGACGATGTTGCCCAGCGTCACCTGCCCGTCACCGCCCATGGCAACGCTGTCGCCGCGGCGTACGGACAGGATCGTCGTGCCGTGGTACTGGTCCATATACTGCTCCTCCGGGTGTTTCTAGTTCCGTGCGAGAACGACCTCGGCGACGGCCCTCAGGCCAACGACACGGAACAACTCGGCCACCAGGTGATTCGGGTGGCGAAAGACGATCTGCCGGCCGGTTCCCTTGATCGTCGTCAGTACGTTGAGCAAGGCGCCGGCGCTGAGAAAGTCCATTCGCGTCACCCGCGAGCAGTCGATCAACACCGGATCATTCGCCGCCGAGTAGGCGAGCAGATCACCAAAGCGCGAGGACTTGACCTCGCCCTTGATGACGTAGGCCTCGGCCATCAGGTCATCGGCTGCCGCCAGCACCAACGGATCCGGCCCGGGCGCGGCCACCCGCTGTGCTTCCCAGGAAGGAGGTGAAATCTCGAAATTCACTGCGTACTGGATGGCCAGTTCTTCGAACACCTCCTGCTGACCATACAGCTGACAGAACTCGAGCTTGAGCAACCAGCAGGCCCGGTCACTCTGTTGACCGGGCACGACACGGCTGTCCAGCAGGCCGGCAACGTGGTCGCGGTTGAGCAATTCGACCTCGTGACGACTCTTGTGCGCCTGCTGCAGCAGGGAGAGAAGTCGTTCGCAACCGGCATCGTCGAGCCGGCGCACCTTGGCAAGATCGAGACGCAGGTGCTGATTGGTCGCAAGCGCCTGCCGCACGGTGGCGAAAGCGGCCTCGTTGTCACCCGTCAGATCACCCTTGAACAGGACGGTGCCGGCCTTGATCAGAACGGGCGCGGCCCGAACCGCCTCCTGCCAGCCTGGCGGCGATTTCTCGAAGGCCCGCGCGTACTCGATGCCGAGTGCCTCGAAAGGGCCTTTCTGGCCGCCGACGCGGAAGAGGTCGAAAAGCATCAGCCAAAGCCGCTCGCCGGCGCCGCTGCGATACAGGCGGGTCGCGTTCTCGAGCCGCAAGCGCACGGCAGCATCCTGGCCATTGGCGTAGAGCATGGCGGCTTCTTCTGCCTCGGCATCGATCGGGTCAAGCTCGACCTCGGGCTGAAAGTTCGGCTCCATGGCGCTGAACACGAACTCACTCAGATCGAGCGGCGGCGCATCGGTCCTCGTGACCGGTGTCGCGAATGGCAGGTCAGCCCTGTTCAAGCCGATTGGGGCCGCCGGCGCATGCCGGGCCCTGTCCTCTGGCGGCACATCGGCAACCACGCTGCGCTCCTCGGCGGTGCGCGGAGTGGCGGCTGGCCGGGTGCCCATCTTCTTGTCCGGCTGCTTCTTGAAGAACGAAAAAACCATGGCTGGCAAAAAGCGGCTGATCCAGTGGCGATAAACCGACCTTTTAACACATCGTTCCCGAGACTGCAATTTCAATCCGCAGCGACCAGCCACGGGCCACGACCCGCCCGCGGAAGGCAGCGGCGGCGGGGGATCACGCGCGCTCCTGAGCGACTGAGGGGTGGCGGGCGGGCTGTGCAAACATGCCGCGGCTTTGGTTCATACCTACTTCTTGTTAGAATCCGACCTTCACGCGACAGCCATCCGCTGCCTGGCCAGGAAGACCTCCCGTATGCGCCCGATCCTTCGCAGGCTCTTGCCGGCAACCCTGCCGGCGACGATCCTCGTCCTGTTCTTCGCTTTCACCCTCCCGGCTGCCGTCGCCAGTGAACTCGCCGAAGCCGAGCGCCTGCTCAAGCAGGGCCAGGCACCACAGGCGCTGGCGAAGGTCGAGGCCTACGTGGCGGGCAAGCCGCGGGAACTGCAGGGACGTTTTCTCAAGGGACTGATCCTGATGGAGATGAATCGCCCCAACGATGCCATCACCGTATTCACGCAGATCAGCGACGACTACCCCGAGTTGCCCGAACCCTACAACAACCTGGCCGTTCTCTACGCCGGGCAACAGCAGTTCGAGCGCGCGCGCATGCTGCTGGAGATGGCGATCCGGGCGCACCCGGGCTACGCGCTCGCGCGCGAAAACCTCGGTGACGTCCTGCTGCGACTTGCCAGCCAGTCCTATGATGCAGCGTTGCGACTTGATCCTGCCAACAAGGCGATGCAGGCCAAGCAGGCCCGCCTGCGTGAGTTGAACGCCACACCGTCGCCCGGCGCCATTCGCTGAGGGCCGCACGACAGCTTGCCCGGCGCAGCGGATGATGAGCCGACAGGCGGCGGCGATGACGACCAGCTTGCCACTCTGGCAGGCGGACAGCCACGATACGTGCTGATGCCAGGCTTGCGCGAAGCGACCCGCGCAATCACCGGGCCCGCCCCCGGCGCGCGAATCTGAAGCCGGCCCAGAGCCCTCTTGCCGAAAGCGCCAATGCCACCGCCCCTGCTCCGCCGCCTGCTCGCCGCCCTCCTTGTCGCAGCGCTGGTCGCCGGCGGCATCTGGTGGCTGGGCAGACCGCAGGCGGTGGCCGTCGTGCTGCGGGAGATCGACCGCGGCCTGGTCGAATCCACCATTTCGAATACCCGCGCGGGAACGGTGGAGGCCTGTCAGCGTACCCGCCTGTCGACGATCACCGGTGGCCGGATCGAAGTCCTGGCGGTGAAGGAAGGAGACCGCGTGCGCCAGGGCCAGTTGCTGATGAAGCTCTGGAACGACGACCAGCAGGCGCAGAGCGCCTGGCTTCTGACGCAGGTCGCGACCGCCCGACGGCGCGTCGACGAAGCCTGCGTCACGGCCGCCAACGCCGAGCGTGAAGCGGCGCGGCAGACAGCGCTGCGGGCGCAGGGTTTCGTCTCCGGAGCACGCGAGGAAGGCGCGCGCACCGAGGCGCTCGCCCGCCACGCCGGCTGCCAGGCGGCGCAGGCGGATCTCAGACAGACGGAAGCGAGGGTCAGGCTGAGCCGGGTCGAGCAGGGACGGACCGTCCTTTACGCACCCTTCGCCGGTACCATCGCCAAGATCGTCGGTGAGGTCGGCGAATACTCGACACCCTCACCTCCCGGCGTGCCGACACCGCCGGCAATCGACCTCATCGACGACTCCTGCCTCTACATCAAGGCGCCGATGGATGAAGTGGACGCGCCGAAGATCAGCGCCGGACAGCCGGTGCGAATCAGCCTGGACGCCCTGCCCGGGCGCTCGTTCCCGGGGACGGTGAGGCGTGTCGCGCCCTACGTTTCGGCAGTCGAGAAGCAGGCGCGCACCGTCGACATCGAGGCCACCTTCGGCGACCCGGCGGCTGCGGGCAGGCTGCTGGTTGGTTACAGCGCCGACGTCGAGGTGATCCTGGCAGTCCGCGAGTCTGTCCTGCGCGTACCGACATCGGCGCTTCTCGAGGGCAACCGGGTGCTGGTCGCAGAGCCCGATGGCCTGCTCGCCGAACGCCACATCACGACCGGCCTCGCCAACTGGGAGTTCACCGAGGTCAGCGCAGGCCTGCAGGCGGGCGAACGGGTCGTCACCTCGCTCGAACGGGCTGGGGTCAAGGCCGGAGCACCCTACATGGCCGAGGGTGCATCTGCGGCCGGCGGCAAGTGAGCGATGACTGCGCCGCTGATCGAGCTGTCGCGAATCGAAAGGGTCTTTCATCTCGGTGACAGCCAGGTACACGCGCTGCAGTCGATCGACCTCTGCATCGCCGCCGGCGAGTATGTGGCGGTGATGGGGCCGTCGGGTTCGGGCAAGTCGACGCTGCTCAACCTGATCGGCCTGCTCGACCGGCCCGACAGCGGCAGCTACCGCCTCGCCGGCCGCGACGTCACCACCCTCTCCGCCGACGAGCAGGCGCGCGTGCGCAGCGAGCGGATCGGCTTCGTCTTCCAGAGTTTTCACCTCGTTCCACGCTTGACCGCGGCCGAGAACATCGCCCTGCCGATGGTGCTCGCCGGCATCCCGCCGGCGCAACGTGGCGAACGCGTGCGACAGGCGCTGCGCGACTACGGGCTGGAGAACCGGGCCGACCACCGACCCGACCAGCTCTCGGGCGGACAGCGCCAGCGCGTGGCGATCGCCCGCGCAACGATCATGCAGCCGGCTCTGGTCCTCGCCGACGAGCCCACCGGCAACCTCGACCGGACGACCGGCGAGGAGGTCATGCGCCTGCTCGAAGAACTCAACCGCGGCGGCGTCACCCTGATCGTCGTCACCCACGACGGCGCCCTGGGCGCGCGCGCGCGCCGGCAACTGCTGATGGCGGACGGCAGCCTGCAGCAGGATCGCCCGCGCAGCGGCGGCACGCGGAGCGAAACATGCGCGCTGCCGACCTGATCCGTTTCGCGCGCGACGCGGCAACCGGCAACCCCCTGCGCACCGGCCTGCTGGTCCTCGCCATGGCGATCGGCGTCGCTGCCGTCGTCGTCCTGACGGCGCTCGCCGACGGCGCCCGGCGTTACGTCCTCAACCAGTTCTCGGCGATCGGCAGCAACCTGGTGATCGTCCTCCCCGGGCGCTCGCAGACCGGCGGCTTCAACCCGGGCAACGCCATCACCAGTACCCCGCGCGACCTGACGATCGACGATGCGCAGGCGCTGCGCCGCGCCAGCGCCGTCCACCGGGTGGCGCCACTGGCTGTCGGCACCTCGGAGATCAGCGTCGGCGGCCGCCTGCGCGAGGTGATGGTCGCCGGCACCACGGCCGACTTCATCGCCGTACGCCGCCTCACACTCGCCCAGGGCCGCTTCCTGCCGCCCGGAGACTGGCGCCGCGGGGCGTCGGAGGCAGTCATCGGCGCGCGCATACGCGACGAGCTGTTCGGCCGCGATGAGGCGCTCGGGCAACTCGTCCGTGTCGGCGATCGTCGCTTCCGCATCGTCGGCGTCCTCGCGGCGACCGGCCAGGGGCTGGGAATGAATACCGACGAACTCGTCATCGTCCCGGTCGCGCTGGCGCAGGCGATGTTCAACAGCAACACGCTCTTCCGCATCCTCGTCGAGGCGAACAGCCGCGAAGCGATCGCGCCGGCGAAGGCACAGGTGAGCGAGATCATCAGGCTGCGCCACGAGGGCGAAGAGGACGTGACGGTCATCACCCAGGATGCCGTACTCGCCACCTTCGACCGCCTCCTCGGCACGCTGACCGTCGCCGTCGCCGGCATCGCCGCGATCAGCCTGGCAGTCGCGGGCATCCTGGTGATGAACGTGATGCTGGTCTCGGTCACCCAGCGAACGGCCGAAATCGGCCTGCTGAAAGCGCTCGGCGCAACGCGGGCGACGATCCGCAACGCCTTCCTGACCGAGGCGGCGATGCTCTCGCTAGCCGGCGCCCTGCTCGGCTTCGCCCTCGGGCACGCCGCGGCCACCGTGATCCGTCAATTGTACCCGGCCTTTCCAGCGCAGCCACCGGATTGGGCGGTGCTCGCCGGAGTGGCTACTGCGCTCGTCACCGGCCTCGCCTTTGGCGTCCTGCCGGCGCGCCGCGCGGCGCTTCTCGATCCCGTGCAGTCGCTGGCCAGGCGCTGAAGCGGGCGAGCGGGAACGAGGCGATGATCGGCAGCCGGGACATGTTCGAGTTCGCCCTGCGCGCGCTGCGGGCACACCGGCTGCGCAGTTTCCTGACCCTGCTCGGCATCGCCGTCGGCATCGCCGCGGTGATCCTGCTGACCTCGATCGGCGAGGGGATCCACCGCTTCGTCCTCGCCGAGTTCACCCAGTTCGGCACCAACGTCATCAGCGTCGCGCCGGGCCGGATCAGGACCTCCGGCCCGGCACCGACCGGCATCCCGACCTCGGTACGACCGCTGACACTCGACGACGCGCGTGCGCTCGAACGCCTGCCGCATGTGACGGGAATGACCGCCACCGTCTGGGGCAACACCGAGGTCGCTGCCAATGGCCGCCTGCGGCGAACGACGGTCAACGGCGTCAGCGCGGCGATGCTGCGGGTGT
>ERZ761607.1762-NODE-1762-length-25365-cov-17.947728_pt1 | contig 25365 bp, 12 predicted proteins | sample MGYA00511164_ERZ761607 | MGnify/ENA primary metagenome ERZ761607 (study PRJEB28899, sample SAMN02445080) | bioreactor sludge metagenome | biome: EBPR sludge | place: Australia: Brisbane, Thorneside Wastewater Treatment Plant | collected 2011-06-22 ... | reverse complement strand
GCTGTCGTCAGCGCTGTTGCAAGCGCACCTGCCTGCCGCTGCGCCACGCAACCGTTCACCGGGTCCGCGGCCAGCGAGACTAGACGAGCGTGATGAAGCGCTTGGCCACGAAACCGGTCGCAGCGGCCTGCTCGATGACGTACCAGTCACGGAATTCGCCGATCACCAGGACGCTGCTACCGGTGGGCAAGTGGTTGAAGATGTTGGCACGCGTGGTGGTGGTCGGCGTGCTGCGGACCATCAGGTCGTCGCGCAGCGTCGCCACCACTCCGTTCCGCCGCAATGGCGTAACGGCGAAATCGTTGCGATCCGGCACGTCGGCGCGGCCGAGGTTGATGTTGGCATTGGGCGCGCGGGTCGGGTCGGGGGCTCCAGCAACCGGTCGCCCGATCTTGGCCAGGATGTCTTCCTCGCTGGCGAAGGAACGGAGGGGGGCGTCCACGCCTGCCGCCGCCGGGAAGGTCGGCCCGGCGCCGAGCAGGGCATGCAGGAAAGCGATATGGGCCGGCAGTGGCGACGGCGGCGGGGTTGCCACCGGCGCATGAACGGCAGCCAGCAGCGCCAGCTTGAGCTGCGCGCCGGCCGGTGGCAGCAGCAGCAGGTCCGGCACATGTGGCATCACCAGATTCATGTCGACATACTGGGCGGCAAGCGCGCAGTTGCCGAAACGGTCGAGTTCGGTCATGAACTGCCCGCGGCGCGCGTTGTTGTACTGCATCCATGCCTGCTCGAGCGTGATCGCCACGCGCATGCTGGAAGTGCTCGTCGGAGCGGCGGTGACCCGGCTCATCAGTTGATTGACGTGCGCCACGTTTCCCGACAGGACGGCCAGAGCGTTGTTGATCCGGGCTGGCGTGGTGTGGTCGACCATGTACAGCACGAAGACATTGTCGGCGAGTTCGCCAATCCGGCGAATCGCATCGCCGTTGGCCCAGTAATGGTTGGCCACCAGGTCGTAGAGCGGCTGGATGACGCTTTCGCGCCACGTGCTGGTGGCGGCTGCGGGCACGTGCGCTGAACGCCCGCCGGCGATCCGCCGCCGCATGGCATCGCGGCAGACGCTGGTACCGGCGGCCTGGTCGGTCGCCCAGCATTCGAGCACGGCACGCAGGCAACCGGTGGGTTCGGTGCCGAATTCGACGTAAGCCAGCTTGCCGGCAACCAGATCGGGGTCGCCGGGAACACTCAGGCCAATGTCGGTCGCTCCGGCTGGCAGGAAGGTGGTTCGCGACGGGGCGAAGGAGGCGTTGGCGCCCAGTACCGTCGAGCCGGCACCGGCGATACTGGCCACCACGTCGCGCAGGCTGGGGTTGGCGACGATTGCCGCCTGGATGTCGGCGGCGGCGTCGGCTGGCGACGCGCGCAGCGCCGAGTTGACGTGATGCGAGTCGGTCAGACACGCGTCGAGCACGATTCGGCGCTGTGCGGGACTGCCGCTCATCAGCCGCGTCAACTCGGTCATCAGGCCGGTGGTGTTGGCACCGCTGGCGCCGCTGGTACCGAGTGCGTCGGCAGTCACCGCGGCATTGGCGCTGCCGGCCAGGTTGAGCACCGTCGAGTTGCCGTGACCGCCGACCAGCGCCTGCTGGATCTCGCCGTTGATCCCATAGCGCGCGGCAACCGGCGCCAGCTGCGACTGGTAATCGCCGACACTCGCGTGCCCTTCGATGACGATGCTCAGGATGTCGCTACTGGTGACCATCGCTTCGAGCCCGGCGTTGCGATGGAATGCGCCGTTGTCGTCGATGGCCGGGTAGAGGACTACCGTCAGCGGCCGCTCGAACCAGAACGATTGCTGCTTCCATTGCGGGAAGGCTTCGTTGGCGACCAGCCCGTCCAGGGTTTTCCTCGTGAAGTGGTGATAGGTTCTGGCGAAGTTGATCCGGCCGTGGTAGCTGGCCGGCAGGACGCCTTCGTCGCGCAGGTCCTTGAAGGAATCGACTTCGCTGCCATCGCTGGCCGACAAGACCGGCTTGCAGGTGGTCAGGTAGTTGATGAAATTGGCCAGCTCGGGTTTGGCCGGATCGACCAGTTTTTCGAACGGCGCTTTCGCCGCCGCCGGGTCCGACGGAGCACGCATGACCAGCGACAGGTTGGCGGCTGGCCAGGCGGCCTCGAGCGTCGTCAGGTCACGCCCCCAGCTTTCCGCTTCGTCGATCTTGCCGGTCGAGCGCAACCAGGCGGTGTTGCGCGTGGCCGCACCTTCGGCATACTTCTCGAGTGGCGCATAGATCCCTGGAATACCCTTGGCGATCACCTCGCCGACGTTCAGGGCGCCGGCACCGCTCGCCACGTTGGGACGCTCGGTAAAACGATCGATCTCCCTGAACGACGCCAGCGCGGCGGCATCGGCCTGCAAGGCGGGGCTGGTCGCCCAGTCGAGTTGCGTCTCGGTGAGCAGCGAAAAGCCCGACAGGGTCATCGCCCGGATGCTCGCCGGCGTCTCGGAGGTCTGGGCGTCGGTTCGCGTCACCGCCGGCCAGCGCAGGACGACCGGCCCGCTGCCGCCCTGTTGCTGCGCCACGTGCGCCAGTTCATGGGCGATCAGCTGCTGGCCTTCGGGCGTGCCGGGCTGGTACTCGTCCTGCGCGAAAGCGATGTGCTCGCCGAGGGTGAACGCCTTGGCCGACAAGCGCTCGGCCTCTCTGGCGGCGTCCGGCCCGGTGTGCACCCGCACCTGCGTCAGGTCGACCTTGAGACGTTGCTCGAAGTAGCCGCGGGTTGCCAGATCGAGCGGCGCGCCGGTCCCGAGCCGGGCGACGACGTTCTCGTCCACCGGCGTCGCCGGCTGCTCGCCGGCGCCATCGGCACGCTTCGGATTGACCGTCGGCCGCGCCGTCTCGCTCTCCTTGCCATCCTTGTCGACGCTGCTCACGGTCGGTGGCGCCGAGTCGCCGAGGACGATGCCCTTCATCACGTTCTCGTCGAGCTTGGGCTTCTCGACGACGATCGCGTCGGCCGGTTTTTCCGGCCTGATCTTGCCGGTCTTCGAGTTGTAGCCCAGGCTGCCGGTCGCCTTGATCGCCACCGGCAGCTTGTAGTTGGCCTCGGCCAGCGTCCAGTCCTTGCTCCACACGGTGACCGTATCGACCAGCAGGTTGAGCTGCGCCGAAACGCCGCCGAAGAGCCTGAACTTCAGCTCCGGACTGATATCGAGGGTGAGCGTGTTGAGGATGTCCAGGCCCTTGGCCTGGCTGTAGGTGAAGGTCGAGGCGGCCGAAAGGATGGGTTTCTCGGGTGGAATGCCGACCGTTGCTTCGACGCCGACGCTGCCGACCAGCTTGGCCACCGCCGCGCTGAATTCGAGATTGACCTGCGCACTGGCGCCGAAGCCGGCGTCGCCGAAGACCTTGAAGGTCGCCCCGCCGCCGATTTCGAGGGTATCGAAGGAGACCGTCGCCGGGTCGAACTCGGTCACCGTCAGGGTGACGCCGCTGATCTTGCCGGGGCCGATGCTGGCGTGCGCCTTGGCGGTCACCGACGCCGAGAAGGTGATCCCGACGGCAATCGAGCCGACCGAAAATCCCAGCCCCGGCAGTGGAATCGACGGCGTCGAGATGGTCTTGTTGAAGAATTCGCCGCCGTCCGCGGGATAACGCCCGAAGACCTCGAAGTCCTTGACCGCCAGGCCGCCGCCGACGCGCACCGAGCCGTCGGGCAACAGACGCAGCTTGAGCTTGCCGTCGAGCTTGTCCTTGATGAACTCGGCCTTGATGTCGGCGCTGCCGAAGACCTTGAAGTTGCTGCCGCTGCCCTTGGCGCCGCGAACGCCCTTGTCGTCGACCTCGGCGTTGGTCACCCCGGCGGTGACCTTGCCGTCGAGCGGCCCTTTCTTGATCGCGAACTCGCCTTCGACGAGCACCGAGCCGTCGTCGTAACTGAACTGCAGCTTGGCGCCGCTGAGTCCGGGCAACTTCGGGGTGACCTCGCCGCTGGCGCCGACCTTCCAGCCCTTGTCGCCCTGCGTGACGCTGACCGTGATCTCGGCCGCTTCGACGCCGGGAACCTTCTCGTCGATTCCCAGCTTGCCGGTGATCTGCAGCGTGTCCTTGCCGTAAGTGACGCTCAGCGCCGCGCTCTTGAGGCCGGGGATGTCCGGATCGACACTGCCGGTGGCGGTGAACAGCGACTCGGCGTAGGACGCTTTCAGGCTGGCCGACTTGATCCCCTTGATCTTTTCGGGATTGGTGATCCCCAGCGTGCCGCTGCCGAAGAAGCCCTTGCTGGTCGAATAGCCGATGCCGACGGTCGCCAGGTCGAACAGCTTGCGATCGGCGGTCAGCGTCCCCGTCGCGCTCAGTTCCGGCCCCTGCGCGCCCTGCTGCTTGACGGTCACGGTCAGGATGCCCGCCCCCAGGCCGGCGATGGTGAAGCTGATCGAGCCGTCGGCACCCAGACCCCTGGTGCCGAAGAACAGCGTCAGGCTGGCGTCGTCGATGGTCAGCCCGGGAACCGGCAGCTTGCCTTTCAGCTGATCGACCGAGAAGGTGTGCTCGAAGGCGAAGTCGTCGCCGCGCCAGCGCACCGGGATCTGGACGCCGGCGAACAGCGGATGGCTGGCGGTCAGCGTACCGTCGGCGCTCAGCTTGCCGCGCACGAAGCCGACCTCGCCAAAGGTCACCGGGCTGCCGCCCTTGACGTCGACCTTGGGCGGCGGCGGCATGCTCAGCGCGCCGGCGTACTTCTTGCCCTTGACACCGTTGAGCGTGCTCTGGAAGCCGGTGCCCGCGCTGACCTCGACGTTCTTCGGAAGCTCCCACTTGCCGACAAGCTGACCGATGTTGCCGCTGTTCTCCTGGTCGAGGTCGGCGGTGATCTCGATCTTTTCGATCTTGATCCCGGCCAGCCGGCCGCTATCGACCACTGTCACCTTCTTCTTGTTCAACGGAAAGGCGTCGATGAAACCCTGGCCGGTATGCGAATACAGCGCGAAGCGCGTCTTGTCGGTGCCTTCGTCCTTTTTGGCGCGCTTCTCGTCCTGCAGCCAGATCAGGTGCTTGCCGCCGACGATCTCCTTGCGGCTCCAGAACTGGGCTGTCTTTTCAAGGTTCTTGCCCTCGCCGCCGGCCTCGACCTTCCTGAACTCGATGTCGTTGTCGTCGAGATACTTCTTGACCAGCGCGTCGCCGGTGTTCTTCTCGACTTCGCCCAGATAGACCTTGACGTTGGCGTAGATCACCGAGCGCAGCTGCGAACCGACGTTGGTATTGTGCGCGCCGGTCAGCAGCTCGTAGTTCTCGAAAGCGTCCTCGCCGCCCAACTGGACCTCGACGACATGGTCGACCTGCAGCGGCGAGTTCAGCCAGCTGCCATCCGGAGTCCATTTCGGAACCTTGAGCTGTTCGAGGATCTCGCCTTCGGTGCCGGCGATGCTTTGCTGCTTGCCGCCGTAGAAGGTCAGCGTCTGGCGACCGCCGCCCGCCTCGAAGCCGATCGCGGCGTAGAACGCCGCCAGATCGATGGCCTCTTTCCACTTCTTGACCTGCTCGGTCTGGAACGGCGGCGTCTTGCGGTCGTAACCCTTCGGCCGCCGCAGCGACTTGCCGGCGCGTTTCTGGTAGACGTCGGCGTGCCGTGCCTTGATCGCCGGCAGCTTGAGCGTTTCGAGCGCCGGCCGCGCCTTCTTGTCCTTGGCCGGGTCGATCGCGTCGCTGCTGATGTCGTTGCCATCCTTGAACTTGGGATTGTCGGCCTTGCGCCGCACGACGTTGCTGACCGTCATGCTGTCGTTCTGCACGACGTGCGCCAGTTCGTGCGCCAGCAGCGCCCGCCCGCTGCTGGTGGCCGGCTGGTACTCGCCGCCGGCGAAGGCGATGTGGTTGCCCCAGGTGAAGGCCCGGGCATGCAACTGCCGGGCCGCTTCGGCGGCGCTGTCGTCAGCATGGATGCGGACGTCGCCGAGGTCGCGGCCGAGACGCTGCTCGAAAAAGGCCCGGCTGTCGACGTCGAGCGGTACGCCAGCGCCGAGACCCGACAGCAATTCGGACTGCGTACCCGGAGCGTTACCGGCGGCCGGCTGGTGCTCGCCCGCTGCCGGCGACGCGGCAGCATCGGCCCGTCGCTTGACGGTGAGATCTTCGCGTCCGGGTGCGGGCCCTTGCGCCGGGGCGGCCGGACCAGCCGGCACCTGAGCCGAGGTGGGCGCCGGCGCCGGGGTCTGCCCCGCCTTTTGCGTCGGAGCCGCCTGCGCGCCGGTCCCCGGAGCAGCCGCCGGCGGAGTCGGCGTCGGAAGCTGCGGCGGAACGGCCTTGGCTGGCGACGCGCTGCCACCGCCGACGGCCGGCTTCTTCTCGTCGGGCTGCAGCAAGCGCTTGAGCTGCTCGGGTCTTGCCGCCGGGCTGGCTGGACCAGCGGCTGCAGTGGCTGGCGCAGCCGCCGGTTCGGGCATCCGCATCACCCTGCTGGCGATCGCGTCGGCCTCGCGCTCGACCGCGTCGCCAGGCTCGCTGACCGCCAGCTTGGCGCGCACCGCCATCCGGTCGAAACGCTGCTGGCTGCCGTTTGCCGGCGCGACGCCAGCGCCGCCCCCGGTCGCCGGCGCACCGCTTTTCGCCCCCGCCTGCGGCGCGCCGGCCTGATTCTTCCCGGCCGGGGCCGGGCCGCCCAGGTTCTTGCCGGCCTGCGCCGGGCCGCCGGCAGCCGCCTGCCTGCCCGGCGACGCGTCCGGCTTGCTGGCCGCAGCACCGGGCTTGTTGCCAACCGAGGCCGGCGGCGTCGCCGGCTTCTTGTGCTCGGCAGCGGGGGGTACGGCGGCAGGCATGGGGTCAGCTCCTCATCGGACGGCGGTCATTCGAAGAAGATGACTTCGTCGAAGTCGTCGGGAACGAGTCCAATATCAACCAGCTGCTGCCGGTCGGTCTGGTTGATTTGCTCGATCACCTGCTGCAGGTCGGTCGACGCCTTCCCGGCCGCCAGCAGCGCCTCGACCACCGCCTTCAGACGGTCCGCGGCGCCAGCGTCGGGGGCCGCCTTGGTGGTCGCCAGGGTGAGACCGAAGACCGGCTGGGTGGGCGTCAGCAAGGCGATGAAATCCACTAGTGCCGTGCCTTGCGGCTGGTTGGCGAGATACTGCAGCGGTGCGCGCGGCGAGTCCTTTTGCGGATAGTGGAAATCACCGTCCCGGCCACCGACGATCAACAGGGCGCTGCGCGTTTCGGCGCTGGCGCCCTGCAGGCTGACCACCAGCATGCCGCCGTCGAGGGCGCCATCGGCCAGCGGCGCCGGCGGTTCCGGGATCGCCGCCAGAGCGCCCTGTCCGCGCGCTGGCGGCGTGCTGATGCTGGCGATCTGTTCGAGCATGTTGCGCAGGCGGAAATGGTTCTCCCAGCCCTGTCCGGTCGCTGGCGCGGTCTCCCAGACGCGACCGAGGACCACCTGTGGCGCCGGCTGCGCGAGCTGCCACATGGCCAGCACGCGATCGGCCGATTCTTCGGCAAAGGTGCTCGCGTCGCGGAAGCGCAGGATGCCGACGCGCTGGAACTTGAATCCGCCGAGCGTCTTGAGGTCACGCTTGTCGAGGGCCGCGTGCAGCACGGCGAGCTGCTGGGCGTCGTCGACGCGCAGGTGCCAGACCTGGAAAGCCTCGATCGCCGGCAGAACGACCGGGGCGCACACCGGCGGGCAGAGATGCGTGCGTGCCCGGCGGAACATCACCCAGTCCTGCGTCGCCTGCACCTGCTGCGCCGGCGCGACGCCCAGCGTCGGGAACAGGCGCCGGCGCGCACGCGCCAGGAAAGCGGCATCGTCGGTGGCGTCGGCGATTGCCACCAGCGTGTTCATCGCCGCCACGCCGAGCGTGCTCGACGCCGCCGGCATCGTCGCCAGGGCGTTCATCACCAGCAGTTGCTCGCGCTTCGACAGCGCCGTGCCGCTGGCGATACCGGTGTTGGTGTTGATCATCATCGCCCGTACCATCTTCTGCAGCACGACCTGTTGCGCTTCGCTGGCGGCGTTCACCGACAGCCTGGCGCGTCGCGGCGTCTCCTCCCAATCGATGAACACCGGCGAATTTTTCGGATCGTGATAGCGATCGTCGACGATGAAGCTGCCCGCCGCGGCAGCGTTGCCCTGGCGCAGCATCGTGAAGCTCAGCGAGCTGCGCGCGGTTTGCGGCGCGGAGCCCTCGCCGCTGGAAGGACTGCGGTCGCCGAGCGCCAGATCGACCTGCACCAGCAACTCGGTATAGGCGCCCTGTGGCTTGCGTGCCAGGAGGGTCAGTTCGCCGGTGATCATCGTCGCGGTTCCCCGGCCGCCGGCCAGCACGCGCAGTTCCGCCTTGAGGTCGATGGCGTCGCCGATCCCGAGATCGAAGGGGTCGCCGCCGACGTCGCCGGCGACGTATACGCTGAAGCCAGTTGCAACGCTGGCAGCGACCTTCTCGCGACCAGTCTGCTCGAGTTCGACCGCTTGCTGCGGGTCGCTGGCGGTGAGCAGCGTCAGCCCGTAGCTGCCGTTGGCGCGGCTTTCCGTGCGCGCCAGCCCGGCCAGGGTCAATGAACGCAGCAGGCTGTTGACGCGGTTGCCGGTGGTGTATTGGTGCTCGCCCTCGAGGCCTGTCGCACGCTCGGCGCCGCGCAGCAGTTCCAGATTCGCAGCGCCGCTTTCGGTGGCTACTGCCGCCGCCTCGACGGTCTGCTCACTGCTCCCGAGATCGAAGACGAACAGCGCCATCAGCCGCATGTCGACCTGCCACCAGGTGCCGACCGCCTGCGCCTGCAGGTCGACCACCTGACCGTCGGGAACGAAGATCTCGACGTGTTCGGGCTCGCCCGCCTGGACGATGCCACGGGTCAGCGAAATGCGCTGCAGGTGCTGCGCCTCGGCCAGCAAGTGGGCGATCTCGTCGGCGCGCACCGCGTGGTAGTGCAAGGCGACGCCTTCGCCGAACATCCGTGACAGCTGTTCCTCGATCGCCACCTTGCCGGCCGACACCGGCAGATAGCCGGCCGGCGGCAGCTCGATGAAACCGGCGTTGATCAGCATCCGCTGCGCCGGCAGGACGCCCTGCCCGAGATTCGCGGCGGCCAGCTTGTTGCTCAGCTCGTACAGCTCGGCGTAGGCGATCTTGGCTTCGCCCGCGGCCTCCTGCGCCGCTTTCTTGTTCGGCTTTTCGCCAAACGAACTGATGATCTTCTCGGCACTCTCGCTGTACTTTTTCTGCAGTGCTTCCAGCTCCTGGCGGGTCTTGTCGAGCAGTTGGCGCAATTCCGCGCAATCGTCGGCCGGCTTGATGACGCCGCTGCCGGCGTCGAAAACGCCGCTCAGCTGGCACTGGAACTGCAGGACCTGCGCCACGAAGACGTTCCATGGCCGCATCTGCATGCGCCCTTGCCAGTAGCCGCGGGCCTGCGTATCCATCCGCTCGCGGCGACCGCTCCAGGCATCGAGCACGCGGTTGACACCGGCTTCACGCACCAGCAGGCCGAGCACCAGTTCGTCGCGCCCGTAGAGGCCGGCTGGCTCGCACCACAGTTCGTTGGCCAGACCGAGCGCGCTGACCGCGCTCGGCGTCAGCCAGGGCTCGGCGGCAAAGTAGCCCGAGGCAACCCGGTTGCGCAGGTGTACCGACGACGTGGGGAAAGCGCTGCCAGGAGGCAGTTTGAGGCTGATCGGACGCAGCCGCAGGACGACGCCCTCGCGCCACCAGGGGTGCCGCGAGTCGCTGACGCAGGCGCTCTCGCAGAGCTTGCCGAATACCGGTTCGTTGCCGCACTGCCCTTCGACCGGGCCGACGGTGACCTCGTAAATCGCCAGCGCGGCGCTTTCCTTGACGCCGCCTTTGGCGTTTTCCAGACAGTCGCCGAAATCGGCGTTGCCGCTGGCCGGCGCCGGCGTCGCGGTCGCCAGCAGGTCGGCGATCGCCGCCTGCATCTCGCCGCTGGCGAGGACAAAATTCCCCGCCGCGGTGACGCCCAGGCCGGCACCGACGCGCAGTTGCGCGCCGCTGATGGCAATCCCCAGGCCATGCACCACCCCCCAGCCGCCGGCCAGGTTGGCCAGCCGGGTACGCGTGCGATGGTAGTCCTGTTCGAGCGCGAAAGCGTCGGCGCGCAGGAACTGGCCGTCGAAGTAGTGCAGGCGGGTCAGCGGGCTGGCCTGCTCGATGAAAGCGACGCCGTCCTTGGCGTTGATCTCGACGGTTTCGCCGGTGATTTCGTTTATGCCCATGACTAGCCCCCGATAATGGTGGTGGTGAGAGTGCGCCCGTCGCTGTCCGGATGCGGCGCGCCGGCAGGTATCAGATTGGCGCCGAGCAGCGGCGTGCTGCCGTCGCCGACGACACTGATCCGCAGCCGCGAGCCGACTGGCGCGCGGTCCAGCGTCAGCGTCACCGTCGGCCGCGCCGGGTCGCTTTCGTCGTACGCCGGCGGCGCCGGCGCGAAGGTCTGCCAGCCGCTGCCGTCGACGAACTCGCTGACCGCGAAGGCTTCCGGCTGGACGCTCGCTGCCGCCAGTTTCTGGCTGAACACCAGCGTCAGGTCGTTGCCGGCCAGCGTCGCACCGGAGGCCACCACCACCGCACCGGCGACCGCCGCCGCTGGCGGTGGTTCGGCAAGCAGCAGCGTCTGCAGCAGGCTGCCCGGCAGCAAGGAGCTGCGCACGCCGAGTTCGACGCTGCCGATCGTCGCGTGCCAGCCGACCGCGTCCTGCCAGATATGCACCTCGCGCAGCCGCGCGATGGACAGGCACAGATCCGACTCGTCGGGCAGGTGCACGGGCGCGAACGGTGAGGTGGCGGCGACCGCCCGCGCGCTGATCTCGCCGAGCAAGGCGGCGCGCGCCGCGCCCTGTGCGGGCGCCGGCAAGGCCGGCAGCTCTGCCAGACGGTCACTCAGCCACTGCTCCTCAGGCAGCGGCTGCCCTTCGGCATCGAACGCCGCGGGCGCCAGCCCCAGCCAGCGCTGCAGGAGGTAATACGGCGCCGGCGGCGCGGGCACCGCCGGCGGTGGTTCGAGATGGCGGCGCAGCAACAGCTGAACGGTCTCGCAGACCCTGGCGTAGGCAATGTCGGCGGCATCGCCGGCGCAGGGCTCGGCAATCGCCGGCACCGGCTGGTCGAGGCAGCTGGCGTAGCAGACGACGAGGTCGAGGTCGAAAGTGGCGTCCTCGGCCGCGGCAATGTCGTCGAACGCTTCGTCGCCGGCGTGTTTTTCCCACCACCTGGGCAGACTGACACATTGTTCGCTGTCGAGCAGCAGGTCGCGGCCGAGCGCGTCGATCGCGTAACCGGCGCCGACGTGCAGCTCGAAATCGTCCACATCGAAATGCACCGGATAACCGGCGACCACCCCGCTGCCGTGCAACAGACGCTGGTGACGACGCAAGCGGCCGACGTGGAAGCCCTGCTCGGCGCGGAAATCGGCGACCCCCAGCAGCATCCCGAAATGATAGTTCGGCGCGCACTGCGGGTTGTCCGGCAGGCTCGCTGCGCAGCGGTCGATCACCGGCACGCCGCTGCAACCCAGGCCGGGGGTGTCGTTTGCATTCATGGCGGTCTCCGTGTCTCGGTGCTCAGAACGACTCGCTGCTGCGGGCGAAGGCCCGCGCGCGCTGCCGCCGGGTTTCGCTTTCGGCGAGCCGGGCGGCGCTGGCGCGGGCGTTCGCGGCACTGCCGCCACTCGCCTTGCGCTGCGCCAGCCGGGCCGCAGCCAGCGCGCCGACCAGCGTCGCCTCGGCGGCGTCAAGCGTGCCCAGCAAGGCGGCGGCAGTCGGCGGCCCCTGCAGCAGGCTCAGCCGCGCCAGCGCATTGTCGAGGCTCTCCAGCGCCTCCCAAAGCGTATCGGGAACGGCGGCGAACCACGCCTGCAGCGTCGCCTGCGCGGCGGCGTCGAGCGCCGCCCGCGCGGTCGACAGGTCGGCCAGCTTGCCGTCGAGCGCGGTGCGCTCGGCGCTGATCGTCGTCGCGTCGAGCTGCGCCTGCGTCGCGTCGGGCTCGGCCTGCATCGCGGCGTGCAGCGCCTGGTCGTAGGCGGCCTGCGCCGGGCGGACGGCCTGCGCCGCGTCATCGACATCCTTGAGCTTGGCGAGCGCCGTTTCGCGCGCCGACTTCTTGCTCGCATCGTGCAGGCGGGCCTGCTGCCATGGCGTCAGGATCGGGAAGCTGGTCGATGGCACCGCCGCCGGCAGCGCCGCCAGCCGGTGCAGCGTCGCCGTATCGGCGGCCAGCGCCGGCGCTGCCTGATGCAGCGCCAGCACCGCCTGCAGCGCGTCGTCGAAAACGCGCTGCGCCTGCGCCAGGGGATCGTGACTGGCAGTGAAAGCGGCCTCCTCGACACTGGCGGCGGCGCTCGCCGACGCCTCGACGATCGCCCGCCGCGCGCGCACCCGCTTGAGCATGTCCTTGGCCGCGGTGCCGCTGGACGGGAACTCGCCCTCGACCCGAGCGCGCGCATCGGCGGCGTCGGCGGCCAGCGCCGCGGCCGCGTCGCTGGCCAGTCCGGCCAGCTCGCCGCTGGTCAGCGCGTCGGCGATCGCCGACCGTGCCGCCGCGCCCTGCGTCGCCGTCGCTTGCGCGCGCTGCGCGGCCACCAACTGCTCGGTAAGCGCGGCGGCCAGCTGCTGCTGGCGGGTGAGGTCGGCACGCCAGCCCTGCACCGCGAGTTCGGCCCTGGCCTGCGCGACGCGGGCTGCGGCCAGGTCCGCCAGCGCCTGTTCCATCTGCGCCAGCAGCGGGTCGCCGTCGGCCGGCATGGCGATCGCCGCCAGCGCCTTGCGCGCCGCGGCGAGCAGATCGCCCTGGCTGCGCGCCGCGTCGGCAGCGGCGCGCTGAACGGTCTGCGCGGCGCCCAGGCTGTTGCGCAGCGTCGCCCCGGCCAGCTGCTCGGCACTCAGCGCGGTCGCCAGGCGGCTCACTTCGTCGTTCCAGTATTGGGTCAGCGTGGCCATGGAAATTCCTCCTGTCAGCGTGCGTTCGGGGTGATCGGTTGAAGGTCGTCGGCGTCTTCGGCGTCGGCCGTCGGCCAGACGGTGTGCTGCGGAAAGCCCGGGTGGGCGCGCCCGGCCTTGTCGAATTCGTTCTCGACGGCGAGCAGGAAATGGTGCTGGTGGATTTGCCGACCGGCGGCGGCGGCCAGGAAAGCCGCCGCCAGCGCCGCATTCTTGATCTGCGCGCCGGACAGCGCGTACCAGGCGGCGAGCTCCGGCAGGCTGACGTCGTCGGCCAGCGGCGCGCCGGCCGGCAGATGCAGCCGCCACAGCGCTTCGCGGGTGGCCGCGTCGGGCTCGGGAAACTCGACGATGAACTCGAAGCGGCGGGCAAAGGCGTTGTCGAGGTTGGAGCGCAGGTTGGTGGTCAGCACCGCGACGCCCTCGTAGCGCTCGAGCCGCTGCAACAGATAGGCGGTCTCCAGGTTGGCGTAGCGATCGTGCGCGTCCTGCGTTTCGGTGCGGCGGGCGAACAGCGCGTCGGCCTCGTCGAAGAGCAGCAAGGCGCGCGAGCGTTCGGCGATGTCGAAAACGGCAGCCAGGTTCTTCTCGGTCTCGCCGATCCATTTCGAAACCAGGCTGGCCAGGTCGACCACCAGCAGATCGACACCCAGGGCGCGCGCGACGACCTCGGCGGCGAGTGACTTGCCGGTTCCCGGCGTACCGAAGAAAAGCAGGCGCACGCCGCGCCGCTCGCCGCGCCCCTGCGCGAATCCCCAGTCGTCGAGGACCGTGATCTGCTGCAGGACGCGCCGCACCGCGCGCTGCAATTGCCGGCGCGCCGGATCGGGCAGCAGCAGCGCCGACCAGTCGGCGCGCGGCAGGACGCGCTGAATTCCCGGCCGGCTGCTCCAGGTGGTGCGCGCGCGGATGCATTCGCCGACCTGTTCGAGCGCCAGCGGCTGCTGCGACAGTTTGTGGCGCAGGCCGAGGTCGCGGACCACGTCGCGCGCGTCGTCGGGGTCGATCGGATAGCGCGCGGCGAGGATTCCGGCGTGTTCGCCAAATTGCGGCAGCAAGGACTGCCACAGGCTGCGCCGGGCGACCGGCGCCAGCGCCAGCACCGGCAAGCGGATCAGCGCCAGCCCGAGCAGCGGCGCCTGGCGGTCGGAATGGGCGCTGGTGATCACCGGCAGTTCGGGAAGAGCGGCCAGCACCGCGCCGAGTCCGGCGCTGGTCGAATTGCTGGCCACCTCGCTGGCCAACTCGCTGGCCTGGTCAGCAGGCGCCTGGTCGCTGCGCGCCTCCAGCCACAGGCAGGCCTGGTGCATGAACGCCGCGGTATGGCCGTCGATCCAGTCGCCGCCGCGGGCCAGGCTCTCGCCACCGTCGATGCGCGTGCGGATGGCGACCACCCCGGCGGCCCCGAGCAGCGCCCGCACGCGGGTCACGCGCATCGCCGCGTCGCCGCCGACCAGCATCACCTGGCACGGCAGACCGGCACGCAGCGCCGCAACCGCCTGCAGCACATCCGGCAGCGCCAGCCAGTCGTCGAGTCCGGGCACCTGCACGTAGCCGCTCAGCAGCTCCCCGTTGTCGAGTTGCGGCGGCCGCGCCATCAGCGCCTCCCAGACCCCCGGCGCAGCGTGCAGGCTGCGCCCGTGCCAGGGACCGTCGCCGGCCAGGCGCAGCAGACGCATCGCCGCCAGCGGCGAGTAGTGCAGCAGATCCTCGACCGCGTCGCGCACCGCGAAAGGCGCGAGCAGACGATCGCCAGCACGCTCGGACTCCAGCCAGTGCACCGTCAGCGCGCCGGTAGGCTGCGCCAGGCCCTGCGGATGCAGCAGGCGGCAGAGCGTTGCAAAACCCTCGTGGGCGACCGGCAGGCAGGCCAGCAGCAGCAGGTCCTTGAGCAGCGGCGCGCTGTGCCGGACGCGCGCCAGCGCCTCGAGGCGCAACAGCGGGTGCGCCGCCAGTGGTGGCTGAACAGCCGGCGGCAGCTCGCGCGCAAAGCGCTCGGCGAAAGCCAGTGCCGGCAGCAGCGCGTCGCGCGCGGGCGCCTCGTCCAGCCCCGGTAGCGCGGCAGCACCGCGCTCGCCGCCCTGGCCGCCCTGATCGATGCCGACGAAGCGCCGCGCCAGGCTGCGCGCCAGCCGCAGACCGACCGCCGCGAGTTCGCGGCGGCTGTGCTCGCGAATCTCGCTGACCAGCGCCTGCCGGGTCGGCAGCGCCGGCGAGTGCGGGTCGCCTTGCTCACTCATAGCGAATCCTCAGCACGCAAGCCAGCCAGGGCAGCCAGCCGGGGTCGAGGTCGAGCCCCAAGCGGCGGATGCTGGTATCGACCGCATCGAGCGGCAGCAGCAGCTCGATCCAGCCGGGCTCGAAACGAATCCGGCCGCGCCGCCGGCAGACCGACTGCAAGCGTGGCGGCGCCAGCTCGGGCGCCTGCTCGTCCAGCCACGCCGACCAGCCGGCGAGCAGCATCGCCGCGTACTCGTCGAGCGCCGGCGGCGTGTCGCCTGGCGGTAGCTGGCCACCGCAGAAAGCCGCTCGCGCCGGATCATCAGTGGGAACCCCAAGCCCGTCGGCGGCAGCACGCAGCAACAAGGGCAGCGCGTCACCGGGTAAGGCGGGCTGCTCCGCCAGCCATTCGAGAGCGCCATCGGCGGCCAGGCGCGCCAGCCAGAACAGCGCGCCGCCCCAGTCGGTGCCGTGCCAGTCGATCGCCCCGGGCGACTCGGGCAGTGCCGGCACGGCCTCGGGCTCGGCGATCGCGGCCAGCGGTCCAGCCGGCGCGGGGCCTTCCTCGCCGGCGCGAACAGGCTCGCCGGCCGGCTGCGCGGCACCCCGCGCCAGGCGGTGCGTGCCGGCCACGTCGCCGATGGCGATCGCCGCCAGCAGTTCGGCACGCGCCGCGAACAGGCGCCCGCGAACGGTAGCCGTCGGCGTCGCCGCCGCTGACCAGACGAGGGCGGCGAGCATTACGCTCAGCGGATCGAGGTGACGGGCGGCGAAATGCCCGCGCGCCGCCGCCCAGCGCAGCAGGTCGCGCGCTTCCGCAGATGCCCGCAGCAGTGATCGGAGGCCGCTATCGAATGCTGCTGCCGACCACGCAGCGGTCGCGGTCGCCGTCGCCGCGCCGCGTTCGACGCTTTGCTCGGCACTGGCGTACGCCGCCGTGCGCGGACTGGCGGCAAAGAGGCTTGCCCACGCGCTCGCCGGCAAGGCCCGCAGGAGCGCACTCAGCGCCGCCGTTTCGCGCTCGGCGCTCAGCAGGCGGTGCAGCACCGGCCAGACCTGCTGCGGCTCGCCGACCAGGATGGCGATCCCGGCGGCAAGCGCCTGCGCGCCGCTGACCCCGACGTCTTCGAGCAGGTGCATGCGCTGCCACGCCCACTGCCGGCGGCGCTCGCCGAGAGCGCTGCGATAGAGCAGGTCGGCCAGCGCCTCGGCGCGGCCGCGATAGCGTATGACCTGCGTATCGTCATCGTCCGCCAGCGCTTGTTCGATGGCCTGGCGCAGCTGCACCTGCCATTGCTCGCCGACGGTCGGCGCGTCGGCGTCGACCGACCAGCGCATCGCCAGCGGCAGGTGCGCGATGAACAGCCATTCGCCGCTAGCGACCAGCCCGGCGCTGACCGCATCGCCGTCGGCGTCGGCGAGGACGGCAAGCCACTCGTCGCGGAGCGCCGCCGGCAAGGGCAGGCGGCTATTGAAACGCGCTCGCAGGCGGTCGATGGCCAGGCTCATTTCGCCTCCCGGTCGATTTCGGGGCGACCGAGCAGGTAGCCGGCGCCGAGCACCGCGTCGCCCATCAGCCCCTGTTCAAAACCCGCCGACTTGCCAATCACCGACGAGATGCCGAGATGCGCGCCAAGACCGGCGCGGATGCCGCTGCTGGCGGTACATAGCGTGAAGTCGGTGTGCGCCGGTTTGTGGATTTCGATCAGGCGCCGCACGCAGTCGAGCTGCCGGGCGTCGAGTGCAGCGACGACGCTGACCGTGAAACGATGCGCGAAATCGTCGAAATTCTGCACATCGTCGACCGCCGCCGGCGCCACCGGCTGCTCGGTGGCCAGCGCCTGCCGGCGCGGCTCGCCGAGGGCTCCACCAAGCGCGCCCCCAATCGCGCCACCGACCCGGTAGCCGACGCCGAGCACCGCCTGCGAGGCATTCACCTGCGGATTGCCAACGACTCCGCCGCCGCGCAGACGGAAGTGCTCGATGATCACCACTTCGGCGCCGCTCAGGATCTCGACCATCCGCTTGAGACTGGCCAGCGTGCCACGCGTGCGGAACAGCGTCGCCGCTTCGAGAATCATCTGCCGTTGCACCGCCGGCGACCAGCACGGATCGACGACCAGGCCGAGGAACGAGGCCAGCCACGGCAGCGCCGCTTCGGGCGCAATGCGGGCGTCGAGCAGGCGCTGGCGTTCGCTGGCCACCGCCTGCCACTCGTCGAGCATCGCCGCCGGCGCCATCAGGTAGCGGAACAGGAAGTCGCGCGACGCCGCTTCGCGCCACAGCGTTCGCGGCAGTTTCTTCAGCAGGTCGTGGCCCGGATACTCGACACGCGCACTGCGCAGGCGCGGGCTCTTGCTGCGCGTGCCGCTGAATTCGAAGACCAGCCACAGGTAGCGCCCCGGCGCGACGATCAGCGGCGCATCGTAGAGCGCGAAACCGTCGGCTGGCGCCGGCCGCAAGGGTCGTTGCGAGGGATCGCGGAACAGCGTCTGCGATTCTCCTGCGTAATGATCCCAGGTGTGCTGCGAGAGCACCGGCGTCTCGCCGGCCAGGCCGATGCCGTCGATCGGATCGTCGAATTCGAGCTCGTCGCGGGTGAAGGCCCGGAAACGGATCGCGGTGCCGGCCGGGATGCACGCTTCGACGACCAGGCGGCCCCACTGCGTCTGGTCGTGCTCGGCGTCGAGCGCGAAAGAGAACAGCGTCCCGTGCTGCCGATACTGCGCTCGTGCCGGTGCCGCGTGCCGCAGTCCTTGCGCCGTCCAGTAGGCGATCCGGCAGTCCGGCGCCAGGGCGATGCCGCGGCCGTCGTACTGCGGCGCCATCAGCGGCGGCAGCATGGTCGGCTGATTGGCCAGCAGACGCAGGCGCAGGAAGTTTTCGCCGGGGCGCTGGGCGACGACCATCAGCGTCCCGAATTCGGCGTCTTCCGCCTCGCTGACGATGTCGGTGCAGAACGGCACGGCGATCGACTTGCCGAGGTGCAGCGCGTGCAGCGTCGCGTCGAACTGGCCGGCATTGCTCAGCACCCAGGCCAGCAGGCCACCGCGCGCCGCTGCCGAGACGCTCAGGCGCTGCGCTCCGGCGAGCACCGGCCAGACGCTGCGTTCAGGCGCCGCGCACGCCGAGATCTGCCAGGTGCTGCCGTCGGCGAGCAGCACGAAGACTTCGCCACCGCAGGCCGCGAGGTCGAGCGGCGGCTGCGCGAAGTCGATCCGGCGGGCGACTTCCTGCTGCCAGGTGTCGATCAGCCAGACCGCCTTGCTGTCCGGGTCGGCCAGGTACAGATAATCGGCGGCGTCGCCGGCCAGCGCCAGCGGGCGCTTCGGCAACTCGCCGGTGACGCTGCCGTCGGCCTCGGTGCCGGCGGCGGTGATCACGAACGGATGTGGTTTGTTGTCGTGCACCCCGAGCGCGCTGGTCTGGCCCCACAGCACGTAGTCGACGCTCCCGTCTTCGGGCCTGGGGTGGAACAGCCGGCAGCGCCGGTCGAAAGCCATCCCCGCGTAACCGCCGGCAAAACCGCCAGCCGGGCCGCCGTTCTCCACCGGCGCCGGCGCCGGCGCGAGCATCACCAGGTCGTCGACGCGCGCCGTGTCGTGCAGCGCGCACGCCTGCCAGTGGGCGCTGCCGCGCAGCATCCGGTAGCCGGAGTCAGCGATCAGACGCATGGCCATGGCGTCTCCATTTCCTCAGCAAACGTCCCTGAGCACCGGCACCGGCACCGCCGGGCGCGCCAGTGGCGGCAGCAGACCGGTGCCCGGCGCCGGCAGCGCGGTCGCGTCGTCTACCACGATGATCGCGGCGACTTCGGGAACTTCCCAGTCGTTCAGCAACAGGATCTCGGTCGCCGCCCAGCTCACCGTGCCGTCCTGGCTGGTGCTGGCGGCATCGAGACGCAGCGCTTCGAGGTATTCGACGCCTTCGACCTGCATCGCCACGCCTTCGAGTTCGCGCGCCAGCAGTCGCCGCCCGAGCGGCCAGCCGTGTCCGTCCGGGCCGTAGGGCGGCAAGGGCGCCAGATACTGGCGAAGCAGGATCTCCAGCCAGTCACGAACGGCGTCGAGGCCGTAGCCGTCGCGGACCTTCACCGAAATCGCCAGCGCGATGCGCCGATAGGTCGGCGGAATCACGTACAGCTCGGTGGTCACCAGCCGCCAGCGGTCGAGCCAGCCGCAGACCTGCGTCAGCTCCCAGGCGTCGGGCAGCGGCGCGTTCGGATGCTGCGCGTCGCGCGCCGGCCAGACCACCACGCTGACCGTCCCCGGCTTGCGGCTGCGGCTCGGCGCGTGCAGCAGCGGCAGGCATTCGGCGCGCCCGAGCAGCACCGCCGGCGTCTGCATCGCCAGCTCGGCAAAATCGTCTCTCGCCACCGCCCGGTGATTGCGGCGCAGCTCACCCGGAATCCGGCGCAGTGCGGCGTCCAGGCTCTCGCTGTCGGCGCCGCCGTAGGCCGGCAGCGGATTGCTGCACTTCAGCGCCACCTGCCCGGGCCGCAGCAGCGGTGGCGGCGGCAACGGACCGGCGAGGGTCTCGCCGACCTTGTCGATCGCCCTGGCCGGGACGTTGCCTGCGGCGCCGCCACCCCAGCGATAGCCCATCACCCGCAGGCGCTCGCCGAGCTGCGGCAGGCGGCCGCCAAGACCGTCGCCGAAGCGTACCGTTCCGGCTTCGGCGTCGAGCGAAAAATGGCGGTCGGTGGGCAGCGAAGCGTCGAGCGTGTCGACCTGCGTCCAGTCGGTCCACACCCCACTCTCCTCGACCTGCAGCCGCACCGGATAACGCGCGTCCGGCAGCACCGGCGCGTGCGCCAGCTGGTACAGCTGACCCGGCTGGCCGCTGCCGCTACCCAGCAACTCGCCGGCGGCGGCGACACTCTGTTCGCCGGCAACGGCGTTCAGCGTCAGCAGACTGACCTCGCCGATGCGGCTGCCGTCGCCGCGCCAGACGCGCAGCCAGAACCACAGCTGCTCGGCACGGTCGTCATCGAGTTCTGGCGGGAAATCGCCGGTGCCGGCGAGGCCGGCAGGAGCTTGCGGCACGCCGAGCGGCGCCAGGTCAGCGGGCAGCTCGAGACGAACGACGCCCTGGCGGGTGAAACCACCGCTGGTATCGCCGGCAACGCGCACCGGCGTGTAGTCCGGACTGCCATCCTTCTTGAGCGTCGCCAGCGACGCCTGCCAGATCAGCGACGGGCCGTCGCCGACGCCGCACGCCGCCACCTCGTCGATGCCGGGATACCAGACCGCCGGCGCAAATCCGAGCGACAGCGACAGCGTCCGCCCTGCGACGCGCTTGAGGTCGGTCAGCGGGTCGTCGACCACGCCGTCCTTCTTGAGGATGCCGATCCAGACGCAGGCATCGACCGTCGCCGAGAAATCCAGCGGCGGCGAAAGGCCGTCGGAGGCCATGGTCAGCACTTCGTAGGGCGCCACCGGCAGGTCCTCGCCCTGCGCCAGCCTGAGGGCGTCTACGCTGCCCTTGACGGCGACGCTCAGCTCGCTGTCCAGCCCTTCGATGTAACTGCTTACCCTGGCGCTGTCGCTCAGTTCGTCGTCGGTGAGCAGGCTGCGGCGCGCCACGGCGACGCAGTCGAGCGGCCAGATGGTCGCGTCGTGGGTCAGCGTGAATACCGTCTTGCCGGCCTTGACCTGGTCGCCGCCGTAGAGCACGACGCCGTTGCCGACCTTGCTCTCGAAGCGCAGCAGCGCCCGGGCGGCGCGCGCCGGCTCCAGCGGCAGGTCGAGCAACTTCAGAAAGGCGATCTGCGTCGCTTCGGGGATCTGGTTGAAGCGAAATTGCAAGCCCTCGCCGAGATACGCGAAAAGCTGCAACAGGGTGATCCCGGGGTCGCTGTCGAGGTGATCGGTCCAGCTCGGGTTGTACACCGGGATGCGGTTGCGCAGCTCGGCATACAGATCCTCGAAACTGCGGTCGTCCAGGATGGGGGCGATCAGTGGCATGGTGGCTCTCCAACCGGCAAGGCAGCGCTGGGGCATCGAGGGTGATTCATCCGGCTTGCTCCAGATAGAAGGGATAGACCAGAACGTCCTGACGACCGTCCAGCGCATGCGCGTAGTGGATCTCGATCAGCACCGTGGCACGGTCGTCGGTCGGCGAGACGCTGACCGCGATCACCTTGACCCGCGGCTCCCAGCGCGCCAGCGACTGGGCGATCTCGCGCTCGATGCCGGCGCGCGTCGCCGGGTTGTTCGGCGCCATCAGGAAGCGGCGCAGGCCGCAGCCGAAATCGGCCCGCATCACCCGCTCGCCGGGCTCGGTGTCGAGGATGGTGAACATCGCCTGGCGGACCTTCTCGGGGCCGGAGACGACCGGCAGGCGGCCGGCGTCGTCAGGAGCGATCGGCTGCCCGAGCCCCTGACCGAGACGTTCGTAGCGCTTGAGTGGGCTGTTCATCAGCTGGCTCCGGCAGGTGGCCAGACCGGCGTCACCGCTTCTTCGTAGACCAGCGGCGTGCCGACCGGTGGTGGCGGCGGCAGGTTTCCAGCGCTGTCCGCCTTGCGCCCGGCGTTGTCCTGCAGCGTCTGGTCGATCGGACCGAGGCTGTTGTTGCTCAGGTCGTCGATCGCCGGGTCTTCGTCGAGGCCGGTGTCGCTCCTGATCCGCGTCTTCATCGAGTCGCCGCCGCTGGTCAGCGCCGCGTGCAAGTCGCCGGGTTTGACCAGCGTGTCCAGGCCCTCGACCTCGACGCTGAACTCGGCGTCGAGGTCGACCTTCGGCGGGGTGACCGCCAGCGCCGCGTCGAGCCCGGCGGCGACCTGGATCTGCGGCGGGATGCAGAAGCGGAAGACCAGCAGGAACCACAGGTTGAAGATCAACACCACGATCGGCAGGAACAGGTTGAGCAGGAACAGCGCGATGATCGTGATCAGCGGGATCGAGAAGCTGCAGATCGCCTCGCCGCTCATCTCGCCACCGTCGGCGCCCTTGTCCTTGACCTTCGGCGACAGGTGCTGCGGCTGCACGAAGCGGATCGGCGACAGCTTGCCGCGCGGCCGCATCGCCGCCTGCGCGGCGAGTTCGCGCAGGTCGGGCATCTTGATGGTGATCGGCCGGTTGGCCGAGCCAAGGACGTCGAAAGGTGCGGCGACGCGGAAGGCGGCGGTCGGCAGGCTCCACACCACCGGCCCGTGGCAGTCCGGCGCCTTGCCCACCTGCGGCGGACAGGGGTGATGCTGGCGAACGAAACAGCTGATCTCGTAGGTCGTCAGTTCGTCGAAGCGCGCCAACCCGCTGCCGTCGTGCTCCAGCCCGCCAGTGGGCACCGTTCCGTAGTAGAGCGTTCGACCGGCCGCATCGTGCTGCGCTTCGCGCGGGTCGGGAACGACCGCGAACAGCGGATAGTGGCGTTCGCCGGCGACGTGCGGATCGGCGCCGAGCTGGTCGCTGTCGCCGAGATGCCGCCACTCACCGTAGATCCGGCTGCTCTTGCCGTCCAGGAGCGTCGGGAACCAGCCGTCGATCTCGACGCCGACGCCGTTCTTGTCGTACCAGTCCTGCAGATTCCTGCGTTCCTTATCGAGCTTTTCGCGGGTATCGGCAAGCAGCGCCGCCCAGCTCGCCTGGCTTTCGTCCTTGGCGAGCAGCTCCTGCTGGCGCAGCGCATTGGCGCGCAGGCCGGCGCTGGCCTGCGAATCACTGGCCGCGGCGTCGAGCCCTAGCAGTTCGTGCAGCTTGGCGGCCAGCGCCTGCGCGGCCCTGGCCTGCTCGGTGACCATCGCCGCGGTGATGCCGTCCGGCAGCTTGGCCGGGCGCCGGCGGCGAACGACGAAGCCGGCCTGGCAGACCTGCTGGCGGGCGACGCGCGGAAATCCGGGCTCGTCGCAGTGCAGCTCGCAAGTGACCAGGTAGTGGCGGTCGTGCGCCGGCTGGTAGAGCTTGCGCAGGTCGGTCGGCGCCAGGCGCGCGCGGTAGACCGGTTCGTCGATCACCTCGCCCTTTTCATTGACCCGCTTGCTGGCCGGTTTGCCGGTAGCGGTCAGCGGCAGCATGCACAGCACTTTCTTGGCGAACGACCCGGCCTGCGCCAGTTGATAGCCATTGACCACGTCGATCGTTTCGTCGTACTTCAGCGAGCGCTGCGGCTGGGCCAGAAAATCCTTGATGAAGTCGTCGCCGGCGAACTTCTGGATCGCCGGCCGGCTGACGCGGCCATCGGCCGGCAGCGCCGGCCGCGGCCAGCGATACCACGGGCCGACCAGCCGCCAGTTCGGTGCCGGATGGGTGGCTTGTCGGGTGATCACCATACGTTCCCCGCGCCGGGTGTGTAGCTTGGCGAAACGACGCCGGTCGAGGCGATCAGCGTGGTGCATTGGACGATGCCGTCGCAAGTGACCATCGGTGCGTGCACATTGACCGCCGAGGCATTGATTTCGACCGTCGCGTTGGCGGTGATCGTCACCTGCCCGGCGATATTCATGTTGATCTTGCAGCCGTTGCTGTGTTCGACGGTGACTTCCTGCGCACTATCGTCGAGGACGACGCGGTGGCCGCTGCTCATCGAGATCGTGACCTTGGCCGCCCCCTCGCTGTCGTCGAACTGCAGCATGCTGCCCGAACGCGTCTTCAGCGTGCGCAGGTTGTTGGCCGCGGCCGCCGCCTCGGGCAGCGCGCGGCTGCCGTTCCAGCAGGAACCGACGATGTACGGCCGCGCCGGGTCGCCGGCCTCGAAAGCGAGAACCACCTGCGAATCGACTTCGGGCAGGATCTCCAGCCCCTGATCGCGGTCGGCGTAGGGCGTGAGCAGCGTCGCCCAGGCAAAGACCGTGTCGCCGGCAGCGCCGAAAGCCGGCATTTTCACCTTGATCCGACCCTTGCCGTCGGGGTCGACCAGGTCGCTGACCACCGCCGGATAGAGACCGAACCAGCGCGGGCCATCGCCGTCGCGCGGAAAGCGCGGGTCGCCGCTCATCTCGCCTTCCCGAGCCAGGCGCGTTCGGCGTCGAAATGCGTGCGGTAGCCGTTGCTCTGGTCATATTGGTGGCGCACCCGCGTCACGTAGTAGCCATCGCCCTCGAACAGCGGGCTGACACGTTCCAGCCGCAGCAGGCTGCCGACGCGGATCGCCGTGCTGCCGTCGGCGACGCCGCTGGCGGTGACGAAGCGGCGCGCGCGGCCGAGCAGCGCCGCCCGCGCCATCGCGCTGGCCTCGGCGTCGGCCAGCGGCACTTCGCGAACGCGGTAACTGACCCGCTCGCCGAAGGCGCGGTCGAGCACCTGCACGGCGTGCGCATTGCCCTGGGCTTCGGCAGCGACCGCGCTGTCGCCGGCTTCCTCGTCGATGGCGTCCTGATCGTTATCGTCGAAGCCGCCGACGACGACCTTGCTGCGCTGCTGCGCGAGGTCGGCGCGCAGCCGCAGCTGCAGCAGGTTGCCACCCTGGATCAGGGTCAGCGAATTGCCACGACGCTGGTCACGGGTCGCCATGTGCAGGGTGTCGCCGTCGACCCACACTTCGGCGGCCAGCCGGCGGGCGCGCTCGCGCAGGAAAGCGAGGTCGCTGAGGTTCCATTGCTGCGCCAGCGGCCAGGTCGGTCCGTCCACGTCGGCGGCCGCGCGCAGGCCGTGCTCGCCAGCGATCTGCTGCAGCAGGTCGGCTTCGCTGACGTTCTCGTAGGTCTTGAAGCGCCGCGTCATGCGCAGATCCATCAGCGTGTCCTCGGCCAGGCAGACCACCTCGGGTGTCCGGCCCTGCTCCATCGACAGCTCGATGGCGCTCAGCTTGCCGGCAAACATCTGTTCCCGGGCGTCGCTGGGGCCCATCGAGACGCGCAATTCCTTGCCGAAATCGAGCACCGCGCCGTCCAGCCAGTTGAGTTGCTCGCTCGGCGCGCCTTCGCGCGGCCCGATGGCGACGAAGGTCGCCAGCAGACGGCGCAGGCCGTTGACGTCCTCGTCGATCTGCAGCAGCGAGACGTCGCGCGCCAGCTCGGCATTCGCCCGCCCGTCGACCTGGATCTCGGGGATCGTCGAGGCCTGCAGCGGCGTCGGGATCAAGGGCATGGTTTCAGGCTCGCGCGGAAGGGAGTAGGCACTGGGCGGTGGTCGAACTCAGTCGTCGAAAGACCAGGCCTGCGTGCGCGCGGCCAGCTGTGCGTCGCGGCGCGCCAGTTCCTGCCAGCGCGCCAGTGCCTCGGCGCTCGCTTCGCTGCGTGGCTGTTCGCCGCCACCACGGCCAGCGTCGACCTCGACCTCGGCCTCGACTTCCCTGATTTCGATTGGCATCGTTTGCCCTCT
>ERZ761607.1755-NODE-1755-length-25445-cov-5.143206_pt1 | contig 25445 bp, 22 predicted proteins | sample MGYA00511164_ERZ761607 | MGnify/ENA primary metagenome ERZ761607 (study PRJEB28899, sample SAMN02445080) | bioreactor sludge metagenome | biome: EBPR sludge | place: Australia: Brisbane, Thorneside Wastewater Treatment Plant | collected 2011-06-22 ... | reverse complement strand
TTTTTCCTCTACCAAGTAAGCGTCGACACTGTCTACATTTTCGGGGGAGGCTCACCCGATTAGGATTACGAGTACGAGTACGATCAAGAAGCACTAAACGACCGACACGATCCGGTAGTCATCGGTGAACGGGCCGACCTTGAACTTGAATCGGTCGCCCGCCTTCTTGCCGACCAGTTGCTGGCCGAGCGGGGCCTGGGGGGTAAGGACGATGACGGTGTGGCCGTCGTGTTCGACCTCGAGGCCGCCGGCCGAGGGGCCGATGAAGTAGTACAGGCGCTGCTTACGGGTCTCGAGTTCGACCAGCGCGGACACGTCGATCGGCTCGCCCCCGGGAAACTTTTTCAGGAACAGCGCGGCGAAATCGGTCAGCGCGGCCGCGGCCTCGGCGGTCTGGCGGGCCTGGCCGGCGGCGAGGTAGGAGGCTTCCAGGCCGCGGGTGTCGTACTTGTCCTCGGCCTTGCTCTCCTCGTGGGTGGCTTCCGCGTGGGCGGCGCGCGCCGCGGTCAGGTGCCGTTCCACCTTGCCGCGCAATTCCGCCACGATCGCCTCGACCAGTTCCTTCTTGTTCATGGCCGTTTCATAGCCCAGCCGGATGGTTTCTGGCAATGCCCGGATTTTTCCGATGATTGGACAACCGTTCCGTGCTACCGTCCAACCATTGGACCATTTCCGGAGAACCCACGCATGACCCCGACGACCCGACCTATCTGGCACCACGACCACCGCTCGCTGGTGATCATCACCACCGCCAAGGGCATGGTGCCGATGCTGACCGACGAACTGGCCGCGCTGGGGGTGGAGATCGGCGGGGCGACCGAGACCGGCGTCTCCGTGACCATCAACATGGCCGAGGCGATGCGGCTGAACCTGTTCCTGCGCACCGCGCACCGGGTGTTGTGGAAACTCGGCGACGGCACGGCGAACCATCCGAGCGAGCTGCACAAGAAGCTGGCCGCGTGGCCGTGGGAGACGTGGATCCCGGAATCGGGCTACGTCTGCGTGACCGCGTCGGGACAGACCGCCTCGGGCGATGATCCGCGGTTCGTGGCGCTGCGCACCAAGGACGCGATCATGGACCGGATGAACGAGGTGCGGGGGCGGCGGCCGGATTCGGGACCGGCGCGCGACCGCACCGTGGTGCACCTGCACTGGGAAAGCCGGTCGTTCACCGCCTACCTCGACACCTCGGGCGAGCCGCTCTCGCACCGCGGCTACCGGATCCAACCGCACCAGGCCCCGATGCGCGAGACCCTGGCCGCGGCCTGCCTGCTCGGTTCGGGATGGGATCCCGAGACGCCGCTGGTGAACCCGATGTGCGGCAGCGGCACGGTGGCCATCGAGGCGGCGATGATCGCCTCGCACACGCCTGCCGGTTTCCTGCGCGGGAATTTCGGCTTCATGCACCTCAACGGCTACGAGGCCGCGTTCTGGCGAAGCATCCGCGATCCGGCCGCGCGTGACCGCGTGGTCAAGCCGCCGCGTCCGCGCATCATCGCCAACGACCTCGATCCGCGGGCGATCCAGGCCGCGCGCGCGAACGCCGAACGCGCGGGGCTCTCGGGGTGGATCCAGTTCTCGACCTGCGACTTCCGTGCCACCCCCCTGCCCCCGCCCCCCGGCCTGCTCGTGTTCAATCCCGAGTACGGCGAACGGCTCGGGCAGGACAAGGCGCTGGCCGAGCACTACCAGGCGATCGGCGACTTCATGAAGCAGAAGGCGCAGGGCTACACCGGCGTGGTCTTCACCGGGAATGCCGAGATGGTCAAGCCGATCGGCCTCAAGCCGCGCGTGAAGCTGCCGCTCTTCAACGGCCCGATCGAATGCCGCCTGCTGGTGTTCGATCTCTACGACGGCACGAAACGCGACCGGCGGTTGCGCCGTGCGAATCCGGCTTCGTGACGATGGCCCCTGCGGCTCGGCGGCCTGCCCGGCCAGGGGAGGCCGGCGAGCCGCAATGGATCAATCCGCACTACAAATACCGGCGGCGGATCAGGCGGATGCCGACCAGGGCAACGAGCAGGGCGACGATGCCGAGGCCGAAACGGATGAGGGTGTTGCGGTAGTCGGACAGCGACCCGGCGACCCGCATCGGATTGGTGTGGCGCTTGGACAATTCGGCTTCCTGCTCCCGGGCAAAGAGTGAGGCATCAACGCGACGGAGCGGGTTGGCCATGTCGAGATCGTACTGGGCTGCGCCGAAGAACAGGTACGGCTTGTCGTCGCTTCTGGCCTCGAAGATCACGAAGTGCGGTATGGCCGAGGCGGCGAGGTGCTTGAGCTTTGGCACGGATTGGCCGTAGTGGTAGAGTTCGAGCTTGAGGTAGCGGAAATCGGCCTTGGCGAGCGGGATGCGGTTCTGTTCGTGGCCTTCGAGGTGATGGATGCCGCTGTCGGCGATCCAGCGCCACTTGTTGGTCGCCTCGTTGCGGCCGAACAAACGGACCGGTAACGCGAAGTCGGTGGCATCGGAGGCGAAGGTCATGGCGACCAGCGGACGGTTGCGCGCGCCGGCATCGAGGTGGAACACGGTCACGCCCTCGGCGGGTGGTTCGTCGGCAGGCGCTTCCATCCGCTTGAGGGGGATGATCTCGTGATCGGAATCGTCGCGATCCACCCGGGCGATTTCCGTGCTGCGCCATTCGAGCGCCTGATCGGTGGCACGCGGATCGGCATAGACGCGCACGGCAATGACCGGCCAGCGGGCGTCGGGATAGTCCACGCTGCGGTTGCGCACCGGCGCGGGGGTTTTCTGCTCGACCACGAATCCGGCACCGAGCAGGACCAGCTTCTCGCGCGAAGGGCCGCCCCAGACCTCGACGCGGCGGGCCTGCTCGCGGGCGCCGGTGTTCACGATCACCCGGTTGTGCAGCGGGATTGTCCCGTCGCGGTCCGGCTGCAACTGGAAAACACGGACAGTGAAATCGGTGACGGTCGGCTGATCCGCCGGCGTAATGTCGGCATGGCGAAGCGGGGTGATGCTGCTGCGGTCCGTGCGTGACCAGACCACACTCGGCCACTCGACACCGCGGCGGTCGATCACGCGCAGATCCAGGGGAAATGAACGGAAGCCGTCGAAGATCTCCGGGGTGAGGCGGGCGCGGTAAACCATGCCGGTCTTGAATGAACCATTGATCGTGCTGCGCCAGTCGTAGCGTTCAAGATCGGGGGGCCAGGAGGCGGCCGATAGGCTGGCAACACCCGCACACCACAGCGCGGCGGCGATTCCGATTCTGGCAGTGACAACACCCATGCGTTCCAGTCTAGCGATCCGCGGTGGACAAGGCGAGCAGTTCACGTGCCTCGGCGATGACCCGCCCGGGAGCGAGGCCGGTCAGGCAGCGGCGGTCGCGTTCGGGCAGGCGGCAGGTGCGCGACAGGCACGGGCGGCAGGCCAGATCGTCGCGGGTGAGCACGCGGTGGCGGTCGCCGTACGGTCCGGTGCGACGGTGTTCGGTCGCGCCGAACACGGCCAGCACGCGGGTGCCGGCGGCGGCGGCGATATGCATCGGGCCGGAATCGACGGTAATGACGAGGTCCATCGCGCCGAGCCAGCCGCCCAACTCCAACAACGATGTCTGCGCGCACAGGTCGGTCACGCCGGGCGCGGCGGTGGCGATGCCGGCACAGGTCGCGCGGTCTTCCGGTGCGCCGAACAGGTAGACCGATGCGTTGGGGAGCAGCTCGCGGGCGACAGCGGCGAAATGGGCGGGTGGCCAGTTCTTGGTCTCCCAGCGCGAGCGGGGCAACAGGGCCACGCGCGGGCCGGGCGGCAGCACGGCGGGCGGGTCGAACCGCACCGGGAAGATCACCGGGCCGCGGGCAATGCCGAGGTGGTCGAGCAGGTCGAGGTTCTCGTCAATCGCGTGGCGTTCCTTGTTGCGCGGACCGGTCACCGCGTCGTACAGCCAGCGGGAACCCTCGCGGTGGAACGACGGACCGATCACCTTGTCGCCGCGGGCGGCTCTGGCGACCAGCGCGCTTTTCATCAACCCTTGCAGGTCGAGGACCAGGTCGTAGCGTTCGGCGCGCAGGTCGCGCAGGAAGGCGGGGGCGCGGGCGAGGAACGCCTGGCGGGGAAAGCCGATCACCCGGCGCACCGGCGCGAACCGGCTGACCAGCGGGGCGTACCCGGTGTTCACCACCCAGTCGACCTCCGCCCCGGTCGCGGCCTTCACCTGCGCCACGGCGGGCAGCGCATGGAACAGATCGCCGAGGGAACTCAATTTGACGACGAGGATGCGCATAACAGAAAACCCGTGCGTTCAACTTTCAACGCTCAACAGCCAACAAGCAACATTCAGCGAACAACCTACAATAACCAGAACCCACCGTCGCGCTATTTGCGTGTTGGATGTTGGACGTTGAAAGTTCGCGTAGACGCTTTCTACGCCAGGCCCAGCAGCCGCAGCATCACGGCTTTCTGGATGTGGAGGCGGTTTTCGGCCTCGTCGAAGACGACGGATTGCGGGCCGTCGATCACGCCTTCGGTCTGCTCGTAGCCGCGCACGGCGGGCAGGCAGTTCATGAAGATGGCATCGGGCTTGGCGTGGGCCATCAGTTCCTCGTTCACCTGGTAGGGCCGGAAGACCTTCACCCGCGCCTCGGCCTTGTGGGCGGGGATGTGGTAGCTCATCCAGGTGTCGGTGTAGACGATGTCGGCGCCGCGGGCGGCCTCGGGGGCGTCGTGGGTGACGACGAGCGAGCAGCCGTTCTCCGCGGCGTTGGCCTTCGCGAAGGCGACGACCTGGTCCAGCGGCGAGTACTCGGCGCCGGGCGGGCAGCCAACGCTGATGTCCATGCCCATCTTCGTGCAGCCGAACATCAGGGCGTGGGTAACGTTGTTGTGGCCATCGCCGAGGTAGGCCAGCTTCAGGCCCTTCAGGCGGCCCTTGTGTTCCTGGATGGTCTGCAGGTCGGCGAGGATCTGGCAGGGATGGTCGTAGTTGGTCAGGCCGTTGATGACGGGGACGCGCGACAGGGCGGCCATTTCCTCGATGTGCTTCTGCTCGTAGAGGCGACCCATGATGATGTCCACGTAGCGGCTGACCACGCGGACCATGTCGGCGACGTTCTCCTTGCCGGAACTGAGCGGCGAGGTGGCGAGGTCATAGTAGATCGCGTGGCCGCCCATCTGGGTGAAGCCGGTCTCGAACGAGACGCGGGTGCGCAGGCTGGGTTTCTCGAACATCATCATCAGCGTCTTGCGGTGCATGGCGGACGCGTAGGCGGCGGGATTGCGCTTCACTTCGGCGGCGAGGGTCAGCACGTCGTGAATGAAGTCGGTCGGCCAGTCTTGCAGCGAGATCAGGTGTTTCATCGTTCTCTCCATCGCGCGGGGCGTCAGCTCATCAGGTCGTCGTAGTAGCGGTCGATTTCGTGGTCGCGGTCGAAGATCATCAGGATCAGCACGGCGCGCACCCACATGCCGTTGCGGACCTGGCGCCAGTACTTCGCGCGGGGGTCGGCATCGACCTCGGGGGCGATCTCGTGGCGGCGGGGCAGCGGGTGCATGATGATGGCGTGCTGCTGGAGGATCTTCAGGTGGTCGGCGGTGAGGCAGAACCGCGAGACATCCACCGGGGCGCTGCCGTCGGCCTTGTCCCACTCGTCCTGGATGCGCGTCATGTAGATGGCATCGACGGTGGGGATGACCGACTCGAAATCGCCGGTCACGTCGTAGGTCATGCCGGCGGCATCGAGTTTCTCGAGGATGTCGCGGCCGATCTGCAGCGGCTCGGGGGCGACGAAGACCTGGTGCACACGGGGGAAGTGGCGGAGCAGCATCGACAGCGAACGCACGGTGCGGCCGCGGGCGAGGTCGCCGACGAAGGCGATGCGTGCGCCTTCGAGGCCGCCGCGCCGTTTCTCGAGGCTGCGCTGCAAGGTGTAGACATCGAGCAGGGCCTGGGTCGGGTGCTGGTCCTTGCCGGAGCCGGCATTCACCACCGGGACGGGGCGGTCGGTCTGGGAGAGCAGCCAGGCGATGCGCTCGGCGAAGCCGCCTTCCGGGTGGCGCATGATGATCATGTCGAAGTACGAACTGAAGGTGCGGACCGAGTCCTCCTGCGACTCGCCCTTGATCTCGCTCGAGGTCGAGGCGTCGCGCACTTCGGCGGGTTTGATACCGAGGATCTGGCAGGCCGCATAGAAGGACAGGAAGGTGCGGGTCGAGGGCTGGGCGAAGTAGAGCATCACGCGCTTTTCCGACAGCAGGCCCTGCAGGAAATTCATGCCGCCGCGGGTCTTGGCGATCTTGCGGGTCTTGGTGGCGAGGTCGCAGATCCGGTCGAGCAGGGCCCGGTCGAACTGCTGCGCGATCAGCGCGTGGTAGGGTTTGCCGCCGCGGCAGAGGTACTCCGCCTTCTGTTCGGAAGGAAGGCCCTTGAACGCGTCCCAGGGCACGGTCTTCAGTTTGTTTTCTTTGTAGATCATCGGAATCGTCCGGAAGTCCAGTGATGCCCGATGCTAGAGACCGGGGCCGGGGGATTCGAGCGGTTTTTTCACCGGGGCCGGGAAATCGTGGAATCCCCGACGCTACCGGGACGCGGCCGGGCGGGCCTTGCGGCGGACCGGACGGCGTTTGGCCGGACAGGTGGCCCGCAGGAACACGGCATAGACCCGCTCATCGATCTCGCCCGAGGCCAGGGCGAGGGTGTGGGCGACCACATCGGCTTCGGTGGCCTCGATCACACACCCGTTGGCACCAAGAAAGGTATAGGCGGCCATGAACCCGGCTCGTTTGTTTCCGTCCAGGAAGGGGTGATTCTTGACAATCCCGAACGCATACAACGCGGCCAGATCAAACAGATCCGGATTCCCATAACAGTAGGCTTGTTGGGGCTTGTGGAGTGCGGATTCGAGCAATCCCGCATCGCGCAAACCGGGCAATCCACCAAATCGGATCAACAACTCATCCTGAATCGTTTCGATCACGGAACGCGAAATCCAAATCGGTTCCTTCATTTCGCCAACTCACGCAAGGCATTCCGGTATTTGATCATCCCCTGCCGAGCAATCGTCATCATCTGGCTTACGGAATCCTCGCCCCCGGTCACCCGCACCGCCTGGTCCGGAGCCTCGGTGATGTAGACGGCGTCGCCCTCCTTGACCATCAGGTGGTCGAGGGTCTTGCGGGGGAGGATGATGCCGTAGGAATTGCCGATCTTGCGGATTTTCGTCTTCATGGTGTTATAATCTACGTTATAACATCGGGCCCGGTCAAGTGGACGGTGTTCCGGGCGGTAAAAAAGGCGTGCCGCCGGCGCGGGGAGCCGTTACCCTGCGTGCGCATAACCCCTTTTCCGGAGAGCGATGAGCGAATCAATCTTGTTGGTGGGCGGAGGCGGCCGTGAGCATGCCCTCGCGTGGAAAATCAGCCAGGACCGCAGCCGTCCGGCGGTGTTCTGTGCGCCGGGCAATGCCGGCACGGCGACGGTGGCGACGAACCTGCCGATCGCCGCGACCGACCTCGACGGCCTGGTGGCGTGGGCAAAGGAACACCGTCCGGCCTTGACGGTGATCGGTCCGGAGGCCCCGTTGTGCGCGGGGTTGACCGACCGGTTGATCGCGGAGGGGTTGGCGGTGTTCGGTCCGACCGCCGAAGCCGCCCAGATGGAGGGCAGCAAGTTCTTCTCGAAGGTGATCATGGGCGAGGCCGGGGTGCCGACCGCGGAGTCGGCCTCGTTTACCGAAGCGGCCGCCGCGCGCGCCTATGTCCGCAAGGCCGGGGCGCCGATCGTGGTGAAGGCTGACGGCCTGGCCGCGGGCAAGGGCGTGACCGTGTGCACGACGGTGGAGCAGGCCGAGGCGGCGATCGACGAGGCGTTGGTGAGCAAGGCGTTCGGATCGGCCGGATCGCGCGTGGTGATCGAGGAGTTCCTCGACGGCGAGGAGGCGTCGATCCTCGCCCTGGTGGACGGCGAACGGATCGTGATGCTCGCCTCGTCGCAGGACCACAAGCGCATCTTTGACCACGATGAGGGGCCGAACACCGGCGGCATGGGCGCCTATTCCCCCGCCCCGGTGGTGACCGAGGACCTGTGGCCGGTCATCCGCGCGCAGGTTTTCGAAAACACCGTGGCCGCGCTGCGGCGTCGCGGCATCACCTACCGTGGCGTCTTGTATGCCGGCCTGATGATCTCCCCGCGCGGCATCAAGGTGCTGGAGTTCAACTGCCGGTTCGGCGATCCCGAATGCCAGGCCGTGCTGGCCCGCTGGGACGGAGACCTTTTGCCCGCGCTGAAGGCGTGTGCGGCGGGGACCCTCGATCCGGCGCTGGTGAACTGGAAGCCCGATCCGTCGGTCTGCGTGGTCATGACCGCCGGGGGGTATCCCGGCCCCTACCCGACCGGCGATGCGATCACCGGCCTCGACGCCGCGGGCCGGGTCCCCGGGGTCGTGGTCTTCCACGCCGGCACGGCGGAGCGTAACGGACAGGTCGTGACCGCGGGCGGGCGCGTGCTCGGCATCACCGCCACGGGTCCGGACCTCGCCGCGGCGATCCAGCGGGCCTACGCCGCCGCGGATCACATCGCATTTGCCAAACACCATCTTCGCCGCGATATTGGCTGGAGAGCCTTGAACCGCACCTGAACCGCCATGAAACGATCCACCCTAACCGCGTTCGTGTTGCTGCTGGCCACCACCGGCCTCCACGCCCAATCCACAACCGGCGCGCTGGACGATGTACGGGCCACCCTCGCCTCGTTCGGGGTGGCGCTGGACGAGGCGGCAACCTCCCGTGCCGCACGGCTGGCGGCGGTGCGCACGATCGATCCGCGCGCCGACTGGATCAGCGACGAGGACTGGGCCCGCGAGCAGGCCGACCGCGCCGGTAAGCGCTGGCGTCCGGACTTCCGCCTGGCCATGACCAACGGGCTGCCGGTCATTGCCTCCCTACCGACCAACGGAACCACCGCCGCGACCGACCTCGCGCCCGGCGACCGGATCACCGGCATCGCCACCCAAACCTTCACCCGCATCGCCCTGCCCGAGGCACTGCGCCAGCTCGGGACCGGCGCAGCAACCTCGATCACCCTGCGCACCGTGCGCGGCGAACGCACCGCGACGGTCTCGGTCGCGCGCGGCTGGATCGATGAGCCACCGGTCGAGACCATCGACCTGCTTCCCAACGACATCGGCTACATCAAGATCAACGGACTGTACCCCGGCAGCGGCCGCGACGTGGTGAGCCGGATCCGCGCCTGGTCGGAAGGCCAGCGAGTCGGTATGATCCTCGACCTGCGCGGCGCGGGTGGCGACGACCTGGCCGCCGTCACCCAGATCGCCAGCCTGTTCGCCCGCGGCGGCCAGTTCCTCTTCGCCTTCCGCGACCACCACCAGCAGGACGTCGCTAGCTACCGCGCCACCGAGGGGTACCCGGTCAGCCAGCCGGTCATGGTGCTGGTGGATGGCGACACCCGCGGGGCCGCCGAGGTACTGGCCGCCGTGATCAACGGGGCAAACCGCAGGGCCCTGCTGATCGGCACCGCCACCCGGGGCGATTTCCTGCTGCGTGAACCGGTCGCGTTCGGCAACGAACGTATGTTCTTCGCTACCAAGGTAATCGATACCGCGGACGGGCTTCGCTACACGGGCCAGGCCGGGGTCGAGCCCGCCATCCCGCTGACCCCGGCCGAGCTGGATACCCGTGATTACGAGCCCCCGCCCGACCTGCTGGACCGCCGCGGCCAGCTCGATGTGGAACTCCGCGATGCCGCGGTACGCCGTCGAGTCCGGGGCGACGGCGCCCTCGAGCGGGCGGTGGACATGATCGTCGGATTGAAATCCTTGAATAACGACGGCGGAACGGTATCTTCGTCACCGTAGACGCGCCGGGCCCGGCGATCTCCCGCAACACCATGAAACACGTTCTTTTTGTCTGTACCGGCAATAGCTGCCGCAGCCCGATGGCGGAATACCTGTTCCGCGCCCGGCTCGGCGAGGAGCACGGCTGGCGCGCGGCCTCAGCGGGCACCGCCGCACTCCCCGGCTGGCCGGCCAGCGAGGAGGCCGTGCAGGCCTTGCGCGAGAAAGGCATCGAGGCCCGCAACCACGCCAGCCAGCCGCTGACCAGGGAACTGGTCGAGGCTGCGGACCTGGTTATCACAATGACGAGCCGGCACCGCGACGAGGTGCTCCGGCTATGCCCCGGCGCGGCCGGCAAGACGCGGCTGATGACCTCGTTCGGGCTGACCCCTCGGCTGCGCGACATCCCGGACCCGGTCGGGCAGTCGATGGACGTCTACCGGTTCACGCGCGATGTACTGGACAGCGCGATGGCGGATGTGATTCTTACCCTGATGGAACAAGCGCGGCCATCGGCCGCAACGGAAAGGTCAACGAAGATGAAGATGGCGATCGGTGCCGACCACGGCGGATTCGAGCTGAAGGAACAAGTGAAGGCCAAACTGGCCGCGCGCGGCATCGCGGTGGAGGACCTCGGCGCCTCCGGCACGGCCTCGGTGGACTCCCCCGACTTCGCCAGCGAGGTCGCCAGCCGCGTCTCCCTCGGCCAGGCCGACCAGGGCCTGCTGATCTGCACCACCGGCATCGGCATGAGCATCACCGCCAACCGATTCCCGCACGTGTACGCCGCGCTGGTGCACGACGCCGACACCGCGACCCGCGCCCGTACCCACAACAACGCGAATGTGCTGGTCTTCGGGGCCAACGCGGCCGGGCAGGTCGACGCGATCCTCGACGCCTGGTTCTCGAACACCTTCGAGGGCGGACGCCATGAACGCCGCGTGAACAAGGTGGAACGCGCCGCCGCCGACCTGCAGGCGCTCGACGCCATCGCCGCCACCGACCCGGCGATCTTCGCGGCAATCCGCCACGAGGAAACCCGCCAGCGGCGCAACATCGAGCTGATCGCCTCCGAGAACTACACGTCGCGCGCGGTGCGCCAGGCCTGCGGCTCGGTGCTGACCAACAAGTACGCCGAGGGCTATCCGGCCAAGCGCTGGTACGGCGGCTGCGAATGCGTGGACGACGCCGAGAACCTCGCCATCGACCGCGCCAAGAAACTGTTCGGCGCCGAACACGCGAACGTGCAGCCGCACAGCGGCAGCACCGCGAACATGGGCGTGTACTTCGCCATGCTCGAACCGGGCGACACCATCCTCGCGATGAACCTCGCCCACGGCGGCCACCTGACCCACGGCCACAAGATGAACTTCTCCGGCCGCTACTACAACATCGTCCCCTACGGCGTCGACCCGAAGACCGAGTACATCAACTACGACGAGGTCGAACAACTCGCCGAGGCGAACAAGCCGAAGCTGATCTGCGCCGGCGCCAGCGCCTACTCGCGCATCATCGACTTCCCCCGCCTGCGCGCCATCGCCGATAAGGTCGGCGCGCTGCTGATGGTGGACATGGCCCACATCGCCGGCCTGGTCGCGGGTGGCGTGCACCCGAACCCGGTGCCCTATGCCGACTTCGTGACCACCACGACCCACAAGACCCTGCGCGGCCCGCGCAGCGGCCTGATCCTGTGCAAGGAGCAGTTCGCGAAGGACATCGACAAGCAGGTGTTCCCCGGCATCCAGGGCGGCCCGCTGATGCACATCGTCGCGGCGAAGGCCATCTGCTTCCACGAGGCGCTGCAACCGGCGTTCAAGGACTACGCGAAGCAGATCGTGGCCAACGCGAAGGTCATGGCCGAGACGCTCAGCAGCGCCGGCCTGCGCATCGTCTCCGGCGGCACCGACAACCACGTCATGCTGGTCGACCTGACCCCGGTCAACGGCACCGGCAAGGACGCCTCGGTGCAACTCGACGAGGCGCTGATCACGGTGAACAAGAACGCGATCCCGTTCGACACCAAGAGCCCGTTCGTCACCTCCGGCATCCGCATCGGCACCCCCGCGGTGACCACCCGCGGCATGAAGGAGGCGGAGATGCGCACGATCGGCGGCTTCATCGTGGACCTGCTGAAGAACCCCGGCAACACCGCGCTGATCCACGACGTCCGCGCCAAGGTCATCGCCCTGACCGACCGCTTCCCGGTGCCGTAAGGAACCGCACGCGACGCGGGTGGCGGATGGCTTGACGCGGTGGGCGGGGACGGGCAGTGTTGTGTTTCCCATGAGCGCACCGCACCGCGTGATCCTGCCCATCCCCCACCCGCTGAACCGGCCGGTCGAGGCGATCACGTTCACGGTGGAGGGCGCGGAGGCCGAGCCCTCGCCGGCGGTGGAGTTGTGCTGCTTCCTGTACCCTGCCATGGCCCAGCGGCTGCCGCTGCAGCTCAGCGCGCCGCTGGACACGCCCCTGGCCGCCAACACGGAACGGATCATGGCCACGTTGGCCTCGTGGTTCCCGACCCTTTCCCCCGTGTCGGTCGAACCGGCGACCGCCACGTCCGCCATCACGCCCCGCCCCGCCTCCACCCGCACCGCGCTGTTCTTCACCGGCGGGGTGGACTCGTTCCACGCACTGGTGCGGGACCGCGGTGAGGTCGATGCGCTGGTACTGGTGATCGGGTTCGACCTGCACCCCGAGCAGACGGACCTGTGCCGCCAGACCATCGGCATGCTTCACGAGGTGGCGGATCACTTCGGCAAACAGGCGGTGGTGGTGACCACCAACCTGCGCCCGTTGTTCGACACCTGCCTCGGCTGGGGCAAGACCCACGGGGCCGCCCTCGCCGCGGTCAGCCACCTGCTCGCAGCGTCGTTCGGCCGCGCCTTCATCGCCTCGTCGTTCCGCACCGACCAGGTGTATCCGTGGGGCACCCACCCGGACCTGGATCCACTCTGGAGCACCCGCACGATGCAGGTCCATCACCGCCATGCCGAGACCGGCCGGGTGGACAAGATCCGCGAAATCGCCGCCGACCCGTTCGTGCTGCGCCACCTCCGGGTCTGCTGGCAGAACACCGGCAACGCCTACAATTGCGGCCACTGCGCGAAATGCCTGCGCACGCGGTTCGCGCTGGACCTGGCCGGCGCACCGCCCGACGCCGCGCCGTTCGCCAGCCCGTTTGAACCGGAACGGCTGATCGAGTTGACCTCGCGCCTCGCCCCGGAATCGCCCGACCGCATCTTCATCCCGGAATTGACTGCGGCCTTCCGCGCGGCCGGCCGCACCGATGACCGCGTGGCCCGCGCCCTCTTCGCCGCCGAGGCGGCGATCCCGCCGCTGCCGGTCACCGTGACCACGCCGGCACTGGAGATCGGCCCGACGCGGATCACCACCGCAGCCGGGCGCGTCTCCCTGACCACACCGGTGGAATACAGCACGGTGCGCACCGAGCTGCGTGTGGCCTTCCCGATGGCCACGCCCCCGCCACGTTGCGGCGACGCCCACGCGCTGTGGTTCCTGCTGCAGGCGATGCGCCTCGGCGCAGACCTGCACCTGCGGGACGCAGTATCGTCGGACCTGCTGGCCCACCTGGACCAGGCCCAGCAGATCCTGGCCTCGCACCCGTCGTTCGATGGCTTGCGCCGGATCCGCATCCGTGCCGATGAGGTTGTTCCACCGCTCCCGCCCGCGCCGCCGGAGCATCCGTTCGCGGCCGCCTTCGGGGGCGGCATCGACGGCTGGCACACCTTGCTGCGCAACCGGGACACGACTCGGTACATCGTGCACCTGCACGGCATCGACCAGATCATCCCGGATCCGGCCTACAAGGCGATGGTCAGCGGCTGGCTGCAGGACAGCGCGCTCGCGGCAGGCGTGGACCTGATCGAGGTCGACACGAACCTGCGCCAGGTGTTGGTGCGTGACCTGGGAGGGCGCTGGGACGAGGCGTTTGCCTTCGCCCCGTATGGCCTGGCGCACCTGCTGCAGCCGGTGTGCACGGGCCTGCGGCTCGGGGGCGACCAGTCGTACACGGAACTCCAGCAGTGCCGGGTGGCCACCAAATACAACCCGTTGCTGAACCGTACCTTCAGTTCCGCCGCGGTGCACATCGTCAACGACAGCATGGACACGTACCGGCACGAGAAGGCCGCCTGGCTGGCCGAACACCACCCGTGGGTTCTCCCCCGCTTGCAGGTTTGCATGAGCCGGTTGACGTCGGACTTCCAGGGCGGACGGAACTGCGGCACCTGCGAAAAGTGCCTGCGCACCCTCGCCGCGTTCCGGATGTGCGGCGCGCTTGACCTGGCCCAACCGGCCTTCGACGCCCCGTTCGACCTCGAGCACCTGGCTGCCACCACCATCCCGTCCGGCAGACTCGGCGAGGTGCGCGTCACCTACCACCTGACCATGCTGAAAAGCCTGAAGGAACGCGGTGCGGATCCGGACCTGCAGCGCGCCCTGACCTCGTTGATCCTCCGCTCACGCGCGGTCTGGCCGAAGGGTCCGCAGCCCTCGATCACCGACGCCTACCCGCGCTGGAAGGCATCCCCGGCCTGGCCGGCCTTCGTGCACGATCACGCCGAAGCCCTGCTCGACCAGGCCTTGCCGCTGGCCGATCCGCGCGAGGTCCGCGGCGGCCTCGACGCGGCGGTGCTCGACCTGTGGCCGAAGCTGGCGCGGCAGGCCACTGCCCGCCGCTTCGGTTTCCGGAGGCCGGCCACGTGAGCGCGACCTTCCACCCGCCGACCGATCCGGGGTGCTCCCTGTTCCTTCCCGGCCCGTCGTTGTACCGGACGCCGGGGGGCGATCACGGCTACCGGTTCGACGTCTGGCTCAAGCGGCCGGGAGGCCGCGACAGCCTGCTGCAAACCATCACCTGGACGAGTTCGTTGCCGATCCACCTGCGCTCGGGCGAAGGCAACACCGCGCTGGTCTCGGTGCTGCTGCCGGCGATGGCGATGGGGCTGCCGCTGCGCGTCGAGGCGCCGGTATCGCGGCGCCTGCTGCACAACCTCGTTGACTTTCAATCGATCTTCCACACCTGGTTCCCTTCGCTTCGGGTCATTCCGATCGATGCACCATGCGCGGCCGAATCGCCGATCGTCGCCGCGCCCGGTACGGCGGCGTTCTTCTCCGGCGGCGTGGACGGTTTCCACACCCTGCGTCACCACCTGAACGACCTTTCCACGCTGGTCATGCTGCACGGGTATGACCTCGATCTCGAGCGCACCGACCACCGGTTCGTCGTCGAGGACTACCTGCGAACGATCGCCACCGAACTGCGCCGCGAGCTGGCGGTGCTCCAGACCAACCTGCGTTGCTTCACCGACCGGTATGTGTGGTGGGGCAACCAGTGCGGAGCCGCCCTTGGCGCGGCGGCGTACCTGCTCGAGGGATCGGTCGGCCGCATGCTGGTCGCGTCGAGCAACACCTACTCGGATTTCGTTCCGTGCGGCACGAACGTGCTGACCGATCCGCTGTTGTCCACCGAGGCGATGGAGGTCGTGGTCGACGGGGCCACCACGCCGCGCATCGACAAGATCTTCGAGCTGGCCCGCTGGGATTATGCGCGCGAGCGGTTGCGGGTGTGCTGGCGCATGCCGCGGACGGGACTGAATTGCGGTCGCTGCAACAAGTGCCTGCGCACGATGACCGCGTTGTGGCTGGCCGATGCGCTGGACCGGTCGCCGACCTTCCCTTCACCGCTGTCGCCGGAGGGTATCGCCAGCGAGCCCTTGAATCCGCTGCATGCGTGGTTCGCGACCGAGAACATCGAGCGGGCGCAGGCGCTCGGGCGGGCGGACCATCCGATCATCCGGGCCTGGGCACAGGCGCTGGCGCGTTGCCAGGCCGGGACTTCACCGCCGCACGCCGATGCGTTGGCGCGTGATCTTTCGCACGATCCGTTGACCGCGCAGTGGCTGGCCGATCACACCGCGGAATTGATCGGGGCGACCGGGCGGAGCAATCCGGGAGCCCTGCTTGCCGCGCTGACCCGGCACATGCCGGAGGAGCTGGCCGCGTTTATCCGCCGCTACTGGTGGAAGGCGCCGGCTGCGCTGGCTGGCCGTGCCGCCCGGCGGATCGCCGCGCGATGACGGTTCACGCGGCGAGCAAACGAGGGGTATGCGTGGCGATGGATCAGTGAAACCGCTCGATGGTTTCGGTGATGCTAAGGTGCCCGGTGCCGGAGTAACCGAGTTGCCATGCACCGTCACGAAGAACGAACTGGTGCAGGCCGCACATGGCAACCTGCAGGGGTTCGACGCCGGGAGCGAGGGCCTTGGCGATTCCGCCGACGGAGGCGCCGTGACCAACAAGCAGGGTGGTTTGCCAGGTTTCCCCGAGCAGTGACTCCGTGACGCAGCGGCAACGTTCATCGAGTTCGCCCGCCTCTTCATCCTCGGGATAACAAGGCATGATCAACGGTTCGTAACGAGGGTCAATATGGGCATACCGGCGTTGCAGGGTGCGGGAAGCCAGGTAATCGGGCGGGCCGGAAAACCATCCCTCCTTGAGCACTTCGCACAAGCCGTGCTCGACGAACACCGGAACGTCCAGCTCTGCGGCGATGATGCCGGCGGTATCGACGGTGCGCAGGAACGGGGAGCAATAGATGCGTTCGATGCCATGCGCCTTGAGGAACCATCCGGTATCGCGCGCTTGCTGGCGGCCGTTGGCGGAGAGCGGGGGATCGTGCGGCCGCACGGCGGTGTCAAACCAGTCCGCCTGCTCAAAGTCCTGGCGCATCCCGTGGCGCAACAACCAGATTGTTCGTTCCATCATTCCATCCCCCTTGCGTCCTGCTACAGGGATGCAGGACCACCCCCTTGGTTCAGCCGACGGATGCACGATGCGGCGGCGGGCGGGAAAACGTCAACACCAGCAACTACCCTGAATGAGGTATCGCGATTGCGCGATTGCGTTATCAATACTCGAAGTTGACCGGGACCACCTGGCCAGGGCCAATCTGCATACGCGGTACGGAGGGTTGGAGGTTCGTGCTTTCGCTACGCAGGAAAATGATCGGCTTGTCGAAATTCGGGAAGGCGGCCTCGGCGGCGGCAATGGTCGGGGCGATGTCGGCCACGTCCGATTCCTCCACGGCGAGCAGCACCGGTTCGGGCAGCACCTCAGCCGGGGCGTTTTCATCCAGCGCGGCCAGCGGCGCCGTTGCGGGTGAACGAGGGAAGACGAGGGCGGTGACGGCGACCAGGGCCAGTGCGGCGGTGCTGTAGGCCAAGGCCGGATGCTCGATGGTGAACCAGGTGCGGAGGCGGGAGACCCAGCCTTCAGGTTCCTGGCGGATCTGCTGGCTCACCGCGCGCAGGCATCGCTCCATGGCGATATCGGCGGGTTGCTCGTAGCGTTTCAGGGAGATGAGGTTTCGCACGGCGACGAGGCGGGCGACGTCAGCCTGGAGGGCAGGGTCGCGTTGCAGGAGGGCCTGCGCTTCGGGGGGGAGGGTTTCTCCGGCGTGTTCGAGGCAATAGACCTTCAGTTCACTCTCATTCATGGCGCATATTCCGCTAGTTCCGACTGCAGGAGCTGCCGTGCGTAAAACAACCGCGACCGCACGGTTCCCGAGGAAACCCCGAGCATCTTCGAGATCTCCTCGTGCGGGACGCCCTGGATGTCGTGCAGGACGACGACCGCTCGATGTTTATCGGACAGCTTCTGCAGGGCTTCGTTCAATTTTTCCTGCAGCTCCGACAGGGTGGCATCGCGGAACGGGGATTCCTTCGAGGAAAGCTCGACATAGGCCTTGTCGCGCTCGACCCCGCCGTCCATGTCGTCGAGGCTGAGGCCGGCGCGCTTGTTGCGGCGCTTGACGTAGTTGATCGCGCGGTTGACGGCGATGCGATAGACCCAGGTGTAGAACGAGGAGTCGCCCTTGAACCGCTGCAGGGCATCGTACGCCTTGACGAAGACATCCTGAATGAGGTCCTCGGCATCCTCCTTGTTGGAGGTCATGTTGTAGAGCAGCGCGTAGATACGTTTGTAGTAGCGGCGGACGAGCTCGTCGTAGGCGGCGGCATCCCGCTGCTGGGCGCGGGCAACCAGCTCCCGGTCGCTGGCGTCCTCCGCCTGATCCGGCGGTGTAGGCTCCCGTTGTGTCATGATGCTCCCGTCATTCCCCGGACACGCCACCGCCCACCGGATCGGCGATCCCTTATTCCGCGGCGATGACTTCGCCGGCTTCCTGGTTGACCTTGATCGCCCGGCTGATCACCTCCAGGAACTGCTCCAGCCCGGTTGACGGGATGATGATGGTGTCACGCCGGCCGCCGACATCCTCGGTGATCCGCAGGAAGCGGCCACGCGGGTTTTCCTTAAGATCAAAAAAGAACTGCTTGCGCTCGATCTGAATACGATCGCTCATGATTAAATCGTCCACGGCCCGGTCTCCCTGAAAACATGATGTAATACGTTATACCGACACCCGGAGGTGCGGTTTGGTTGAAAAATCTCCGACAATGTAGGCATCCGACCGGTTGGGGGCAAGCTTGAAAGGACGTCGATTTTTGTGGTGCGCCGGCCGGGTTCAGTACGGATCGAAGCGCGAATTGTCGGCAGGGCCGAACCAGCCGAGCAGGTGCCGCTGGTGGGTGGTGGAGCGCGAATGGGCGAGCGGTTCTCGGGAGACGTGGCCGTCGGCCCAGGCAATGTTGGCGTGGCCGTCGTGGCGGAAGTGCAGCGAGGGCATGGCGGGATACGACTCAACCGGCCGGTTGTCGGCAATGAGCAGGTAGGGCTCGGCGAAGGAGTATTCGAGCAGCCGGGTGATGCCGCGTTTCGTCTCGGCAAAGGCGGTGTCGGCGAACATCACGGTGCCGGCCGGATCGGCGATCTGTTCCGGGGCCATGCCGGCGTGTGCACCCTGGTAGGTGCCGAGCAGGTAGGCTTGCGAGCCGACACCGGCGGCATTGTAGCCATAGCCGCCGCATCCGGCCTCGAAGCCGGGGGCGGGATTGCGGAAGGCGGGACACTGCTTGATCCAGCCGCGCTCGTCCACGTAGGCGGCGAGCGGGCCGCGCGCGGCGTCGAAGGCCTGGTTGGCCTTGCTGCGCGCACCATGCCAGCGCTGGAGGTTGCTGCTCCAGATGTCGGACGCGGCGGCGACGAAGGTCCCGTTTCCGGCGGCATAGGTGTGGTTGGCGAGCGCGAGCTGGCGGAGGTTGCTGGCACAGGCGGCGGTGGCGGCAGCGCGGCGCGCTCCGGCGAGCGAAGGCGCGATGAGGCCGGCCAGCAGGGCGAGGATGGCGACGACGACGAGCAGTTCGACGAGGGTGAAGCCGTGCGCGCGGGCGCGGACGACAACGGCGCACGCGGCAGAGTGTCCAGGGATTGGACGATCGCCGCGGCGCGGCTTCCAGGGATTGGACGATCGGGTGTTCATCAGGGGCCGACGGGAATCTGCTGGATCATGCGGAACAGGGAGGCCGGTTGATCGACGGGCATGTCGATGCGCATTACGCCACCGGTGCCGGCGATCGGTGCACCGTGGTCGGTCCAGGTAACGCCATTGCCGCGCTGAAGCTGGTACGTGCGGCCGGGATAACCAAACCAGGCATAGACGGGTGAAGCTTCGGGCACGGAGGCGGGGACTGCGGTGTCACCGCCGAGATGGATGACGCCAACACCGCGCAACTCGAAGCCATCGGTGGCCGCGACGCCATCAGGGTTGTGGGGATCGCGGATCGGGTGGCCGAGGGCGTCGGTGGTTGAGCCGTCGCCAATGACGTCGGTGATGCGGACATAGGCGATCTGCTGGAGATCGACCGCGCCGCTGAGCACGTTGGTATCGCGGGCCAGCCAGGCGAGATCGAAGGGCGTTCCATAGGCGAGCGTGTGTTTGCCGGCAAGGCCGTCCACGCGGGTCGCGTCGGTGACCTTGAAGATGCCGGGGGCGTTGGTGTCGAGGAAGGTCACCGGGAACCGCGCCCAGGCGTTGGTGCGGGTGGCGACCTCGACAAAGGCGAACTCGGAAAAGGTCAGGTCGCCGAAGTCGAAGCCGTTTTCGAAGACGGCGAAGTCGGGGCCGGGGCCGTCGTAGATCGGGGCGTCGAAGGAGAGGGTGATCGAGCCGCCGTTGCCGAGCGAGAGGATGTGGCCGAGGGGGAAGACCTCGGGATCGAATTCCAGCGGGGCGCCGAGCACGGCACCGGCGACGCCGCTGTTGGTGCCGTTGTTGTCGAGGGCGTACCCGCCGCTGTAGGGATTGGGGCGGACGAAGGCGTGGACGGCGGCGGCCCACCCCTTGAAGACCGACGAGGTGCCGGACAGGCCGGCATCGGACGGGGCAAAGGTGATCGCCTCGAGGGTGCTGCCGAACAGGCCGTAGTCGGAGTGCACGGCGAGGAGCTGGCCGCGTGCGGCGTCCCAGGCGATGCGGCCGATGCCGAAGCCGTTGAGGCCGTCGACGGCGATCTCGCGCAGCAGCGAGCCGGTGGTCGAATCGTGCAGGGTGAGCCGGTTGCCGAAGCCGGACACGACATACAGGCGATCGAAGGCATCGAGGCAGAGGTAGCTGGCGAAGATTGAAACAACGGGTTCGCCGTGCGCGGCCGTCAGGTTGCCGGCGGCGAGCTGGGCCGGGGTATAGCGGAGGATCGTGCCGGTGTTCTGCTCGGCGACGTAGAGGCGCGACTGGCTGTCGAAGGCGATGCCGCCGGAGAATCCGCCGGCGTTGATCACCTCGACCAGCGTGGTCGTCGCCGGGACATAACGGTACACACGCGATCCGGCCGCCGACGGATTGGCGACGAGGTAGAGGGTGTTCGAGGCATCGACGGCGGCGTCGTAGATCCCATCGAGCGAACCGAATGCGGTGAAGGTTCCGGCATTGAACGCGCCGTGGGTCACCGGGAACGGGAAGTTGAAGCTGGTGCCGATCGCGGCGTGCACCGTGGCGTCGCGTTGCTTCACGAACGCGACGGTGACGTTGGCGGGCAGGGTCCCGATGCTGTTGGTGGCAAAGGTGTCGAGATCGAACGAACGGACCTGAGTGCCGGCCCCGAGCAAGGCGGAATTCCCGGCGAGGTCGAGGCCTTCGAGTAGCGCACCCGAGGTTTGGGTCAGCGGGCGGGTGGCATAACCCGTGGCGGGTGCGATGGCGGCGGTGACCGAGGCGTGAACACAGGCAAGGCCGGCGGCGAGCCAGCGAAGACGGCGGACGAACAACATGCGGACCTTTTCTGCCCTTTCAGCGAGGGCGTTGGGCCGACGGCCGCGAGGGAAAAACAAGATCGTCAACGGGACGCCCTGCTCCTTCCGCGAAAGCCGGCTGGAGGAAGGCTGACTCGTCTTCTGGCTCATCCGCCCTTCCAGCCGCCTTCCCAACCGCGCGAGCGGACAGTGGCGTATCGTGCTGGAGGTTTCCCGCGAACGGGAACGGATTTACAGCGGCGCGACCGCGTCCGGTTTTCACGGACTTCCGTTAGTCAACCATCCTTGATATTCATGCAACGAACGGATGTAGAATCGGGCACCGGAAGCTCGCCGGTCAACACTGTTTTCCGGAAAAGTCCGATACGGTTGCAGGGCATGTGGTTGGCGCAACGACCGAGGGGAGGCACACCGGTTCAGCGCAGGGCGAGGTCCCGCAGGGCGTAGGGCAATTCCTCGACGATGTCACCGGCGAGCAGGCCGGCCTGGCAACGCCGCCACGCCCCGTAGTCGCCGGCGCGGCCATGGGCGAACACCGCGGCGCGGGCAGCGTTGTAGGGCGAGAAGTGCTGGGCGAGCAGTCCGCCGAGGATACCGGCGAGCACATCGCCGCTGCCCGCGGTGGCCATGCCGGGATTGCCGTTGAGGTTGACCTGGACCGGCTGGTCGGGCGCGGCAACCAGCGTGCCTGCGCCCTTGAGCACAACGGTGGCGCCGGTGAGACGGACCGCCTGTTCGATGGCGACATGGCGATCGGACTGGACCTGCGACGCAGATGTGCCGAGCAGGCGGGCCAGTTCGCCGGGGTGCGGGGTGAGGACGAGGGGCGCGGAGGACTGGCGGAGTACATCGGCGCGGCCGGCAAAGGCATTGATCGCATCGGCATCCAGCACGACCGGGGCATGGCTGTGGGCGAGCAACCATTCCACCACCGCACGTGCATCGGCTGAACCGGTCAGGCCGGGACCGATCACGAAAGCGTTAAAGCGCTCGCGGCTCGCAGCCAACCAGTCGGTGTTCGCGCGGGACAGCGAACCATCGGCGGCCTCCTCGCCCGGCCAGACCATCAGCTCCGGCGTATCGCTGATCATCGCGCTCTGCAACGAGCGCGGCACCAGCGCGGTGACCAGTCCGGCCCCGCTGCGTAAGGCGGCCCGCGCGGCCAGCGCGGCGGCGCCGGTGAGCAGGCGCGACCCGCCGATGACCAGCACGTGGCCGAAGTCGCCCTTGTGCGCGTCGCGACGGCGGCGGGTGAACAGCGGCTTGAGGTCGGCGAGGTGCAGGAACTCGAGGTCGCGGGGCGGGGTGACATCCTCGAGGCATTCGTCGGGCATGCCGATATCCACCACGTCAAGGGTGCCGACATGATCGACCGCGCTCGGGGCGAGCAAACCGAGCTTGGGCAGGCTGATGGTGGCGGTCAGGTCGGCCACCACCGCATCGCCCTCGGCAAGGCCGGTGTCACCGTTGAGCCCGGACGGGATGTCGATCGAGACGACCAGCGACTCCGCAGCGCGGTCGCGGATGTACTGGATCGCGGCGGCGGCCGGGCCACGCGCCGGACCGACGAGGCCGGTGCCGAGCACGCCATCAACAATGATCTCGGCGAAAAACGAATCCTGCATCACCGCCTGCCAATCCTCGACCAGCGGCAACTCATAGGCCTCGATGCCCGCAGCCTTCATGCGCCCGTAATGGATCAGCGCATCGCCGCCGATCTGGTTGGCTCGCGCAGCCAGCCACACCTCGACCTGGTAGCCGGACTCCTTGAGCAGGCGCGCCGCGACAAACGCGTCGCCGCCGTTCTGCCCGCGCCCGGCGATCAGGTGAATGACCGGGTTCATGAAGCCGGCGATCTCGGCCATGCGCCGCACCACCATGACCACCCCCTGGCCGGCGCGCTCCATCAGCACCTCGCCCTTGATCTCGAATTCGTCGATGCAGCGCCGGTCCAGTTCCCGCATCTGCTCGGTGGTCACGATCATCATGTGGCGGGTTCCCCGCCGCGGTAAGCGGCCATGGCATCCAGCATTTCGCGCACCGCGGCCTCCATGCCGACCAACACCGCGCGGGCCACGATGCTGTGGCCGATGTTCAGCACCTCGAGATGCGGAAGGCGCAGGATGCCGGCGAGGTTGTCCAAGTTGATGCCGTGGCCGGCATTGACGCGCAAACCGTGGCGGTGGGCCAGCCGCGCCCCGGCGATCAACCGATCCAGTTCCGCCGCCGCGCCATGGTCGCAGTATGTACCGGTGTGCAATTCGATGAATGGCGCGCCGCTCAACGCGGCAGCCTTGATCTGGCGAGGGTCGGGATCGATGAACAGGCTCACCGCGATGCCGGCCTCGGACAGGCGGGATACCGTTTCGTTGACCGCATCGAACTGGCCATCGACATCGAGGCCACCCTCGGTGGTCAGCTCCTGGCGTTTCTCCGGGACCAGGCATACCTCGTCGGGCTTCAGGGCCAGCGCGATCGCCACGATCTCCGGGTGATTGCCCATTTCGAGGTTCAGCGGAAGCAGGCGCTCTGCGGCCAGGCGCTCGACGTCGTGGTCCTGGATGTGGCGGCGGTCCTCGCGCAGGTGCACGGTAATTCCATGTGCTCCGGCCGCCGCGCACCGCCGTGCCGCCTCGACCGGGTCGGGATACACGGTGCGGCGAGCCTGCCGCACCGTGGCCACATGATCGATGTTAACGCCCAGCTTCAATGATGCATTCATAGATGGGGTGTCTCGGCATCCTGCATGGAGCGTGTAACCATGCTCGGGTCGTAGGCCACGCACTGGCTGCGACCGCGCACCCGTGCCTGCTTGAGCGCCGCCTCAGCGGCCACGAAATAATGCACGGCGCTTCCGACCACGTCCGGATAGCCGGCAAGACCGGCGCTGATGGTCACCTTCATGCCGCTGCCTGCGGCAAAGGCGTGCTTGCGCACCTCGGTGACCAGGCGTTGGGCGATGGCCATCGCCGCGACGGGCGTGGTCGCCATGGCCAAAACGAAACCACCCGCGCCAAACCGGGCCAGCATGTCGGACTCGCGTGTCGAACGCGCGATCATACCTGCCAATTCCTTCAGCATGGCCTGCATGGTCGGCTCGGTATGCACGGCGGTCAGCCGATCCATCTGGTCGATCTCCAGGTAGATCATCGAAACCGCGCGCTCCGCCCGCCGTTCCTGCGCGATATAGCGGCGCATGACCCCGATCATCCGCTCCTCGTTCACCACACCGGTAACCGGATCCAGCAGTCCGGGATCAGCCGTTTTTGCCTCGGCCACCGCTTCGGGATCGGCCATGCCAGCCACCTTGACGCCGCGTTCAGCAGCTTCCGCGAGCATCGCCTGCGCCCGCGGATACAGTACCGAGGTTTTGAAACCGTGTTCCGGATAACCCGCCACCCCGAACCGCCAGGCCGCCGCGCCAGTCAGACCCGCACCAACTGCTTCGCGTACCAGCCGATCAACCACCACCGGCACACGTTCCGATCCGCATTGCAGCAACAACCCCACCACTCCATCACCGCATGACTGCACTACATCAGTCGCCCGCAGGGTCCGACCCAACAACGCCTCGACCGCATCCATCGGTGCCGATTGGGCGGGCAGGCGCAGCAAGGCAACCGAGATCGGAGCCCTGGCCCGCCGGGCTGCGGCGATCCCGTTGAGCACCGCCATGCGGAAAGCCTTGTCCTCGCCGACACCAAGCTCCTCCGCCTCGCGCGCCGATTCCGACATCAACTGGAACCGCACCCAACTGGTCACCGCGCAGAGCAGGACGAAGGCAATCACCACGACCACCGCCGTCTGGCCCAAGGCACCCATCCAATCCGTAATCGTCATGTCCATAAGGAAACCATCAGGGCCGCGACACCGAACCCGGCCGCGGCAGGCTGAGCGAAACCATTAACCCACCACCGCGCCGCTTTGCGCGTCGAAGAAGTGCGCCTTCTTCATGTTGAACACCAGACTCAGCGTCTGGTTGACCTCGGCAATCTGCGCCGTGTTCATCCGCGCAACGAAGGAGTGGGCCCCGCTCCCGAGGTAAACGAACACCTCCGCGCCCATCGGCTCGACCACCTCGACCTTCGCCATCACCTGGTGATCCGGATTCGGCTGGGTCACGTACAGCGCATCCGCGATGTCTTCCGGACGGATCCCGAACACAACCTCCTTGCCGGCCAATGCGGCCAGGCGGGTTGCCTTCGCATCGTCCACCCGAACAGAGAAACTACTCTCGGAAAACCACAGTCCACCGGCCTTCGTCTCGATCCGGCCACGGAAAAAATTCATCGGGGGCGAGCCGATGAAGCCGGCGACGAACTGGTTGGCCGGCCGGTCATACAACTCCATCGGCGCAGCCACCTGCTGGATCACTCCGTCCTTCATGACCACGATGCGGTCGCCCATCGTCATCGCCTCGACCTGGTCGTGGGTCACGTAGATCATCGTCGACGACAACCGCG